>Ga0187885_10004784_pt1 | contig 10866 bp, 9 predicted proteins | sample June2016WEW_20_1_3_FD_132970 | JGI IMG/M metagenome (GOLD analysis project Ga0187885, IMG submission 132970) | Peatland microbial communities from SPRUCE experiment site at the Marcell Experimental Forest, Minnesota, USA - June2016WEW_20_100 | ecosystem: Environmental > Terrestrial > Soil >... | reverse complement strand
AGTCGAACTTCAAACATTCCTTCCGGTTCAGCACAGGGGAGCCATCCTGCCCCCAACGCGGCGGGACAACCTGCCAGGGCTTACACCCCGCCGCCTTCTCGAACTTCAAACGCTCCTGCGACGGTAAGGCCGGGGAACCAGGCTGCTAGCGGCGCACAGCGGCAACCCGCTCCGGCCAGCCATCCGCCTGTACAGCAGCAGCGAACCCAAGCGCAACAACCGCCACCAAAGGCTCAAGCACAGCCGCAGCAAACGAAGCCGAAGCAGCAGAAATAGGTTCAGATCGGGGGAGGAAGCGTCGGGCTTCTTCCTCCGCCACCATGATTCGCTTTTCAAGAGCAAGGCCCTGAAGGGCAGGAGGACGGAACATGTTGAACACATTGGGAAAGGGAATGATCACGCTGTTTCTTCTCACGATGTTCGTTCCATGCGTTCGGGCGCAATCAAATAGCGATGAATACACAAGACAGGTCGGCCTCGCGCGCGGGTACATGGATGAAGCGCGCTACGACGAGGCTCTGGATGCTCTGAATAAAGCATACGAAGCCAAGCCGGAGAGCGAAGCGCTTGCCCTCATGGGCTATGTGTTTCTGTTGGAGGGAAAGAGCACCGAGGCCCTGGACGTCTTCAACCAGGTGCTTTCTCAGGGGGGAACAATTGCACTTCCGTTCCAGCATATCCACGGGATCGCTGGCTCCTGCAGAGGAACACTCAATGTAAGTGCGGCGAAAGTCAGCTGGGTAAGCACCAACCAGAAAGAGAACTTCGAAACGACCGCAGCGGATATTCAAAAGGCAAGCACTTCAGAGTATGCCAACTCTAATGGAGATGGGTCGGTCTCGACGTTCCTCCAGTTTCACGCAAATGGCAAGAACTGGAAGGTGATCTACCTCTTGCACGGGCCTGCAGCCAAGTATCAAATCGCCGGAGACCTGTGGTTCCGAGTCGTCTACGCCGGAACCGATCTGGATAACGCACGGAAGGCTAGTGCTTTGCTCGCGCGGCTCATTGGCAGTGCTGCTTCCGTCAAAGTGAATCCACCGGCCGGGCCAGGGGCAAAGGCCTCGTCTAACACGACCGCTCCTGCCACAGCTCCCACTGCCACCACGACTTCCCAGACCAGCAGCCCGAGTGCGGCGGCTCCCGCCGCCCCCGTCGAGATCAAGGAAGGACAGACGCCGCAGGAAGTGCAGAACATGCTGGGCAAGCCGGATGACACGATCACCGTGAAGGACACGCTGGTTTACATCTACCCCACGGTGAAGGTCTATTTCGAAAAAGGCAAGCTCGTGAATGTTGAAGAACGTAAGTAGTGGGGGAGCCGGTTGAAATCCATTTCCATTCTCGGAGTAGCTGTCCTGGCCTGCACGCTGATCTTTGCGGCGCAGTCGAAAGCAGACACCGCGGAGATAGCAAGGCAAGCCATGCCCGCGACGGTTGTGATCGAGATTCGCAACGCCCAGGGAGAGCCCGTTTCCTTCGGAAGCGGCTTTGTGGTTGATCCATCCGGGCTCATCGTTTCAAGCTTGCACGTCTTCGAAAATGCCGTGGCGGCAACGGTCAGGCTGCACGATGGGCGTGAGTTCACTGACCCGAAGATTGTCGGTTTTGACTCGCAGCACGATCTGATCGTGCTGCGAGTACGTTCGAAAGACCTTCCTGTTCTGGCGCTGGAGCGCACCGGCTCCGCCCAGGTGGGGCAGAAGATCCTGACGATCGGGAATCCCGAAGGCCTCGCTGGCTCCGTCTCAGATGGAATCGTGAGTTCCATTCGTGAGGACGACGGGGGCAAACTCTACCAGCTCACGGCCCCGGTTTCCCCTGGCAGCAGTGGCGGGCCCGTACTCAACGAAAAGGCTGAAGTGATTGGCGTCGTCGCCTTCACAATTCGGTCAGGTCAGAACCTCAATTTTGCCCGGCCGATCCAGTATGTGTTCCCGCTACTGAAGCAAACTGATTCGTTGAGTCTTGCGCAATTCACGGGGCAACTCCTGAAGCTATCTGGTTCGAGGCAGGGTGGCCGTGACCCCACTGCGGGAACCGCCGACGAGAACTACCGTCGAGGCCTGGACCTTTATGCACAGCACAATCTCCCAGAGGCAGTGGCAGCCTTTAAAAAGGCGATCGAACAAGACCCTGATTATTCAGAAGCCTATTTTCAAGTCGGCGCGATCCTTGCCAGTGAGACGCAGACTCAGGACCAAGCCACTCATTTCCTGGAGGAGGGGCTGAAACTGGCCCCGGAGGACAGCGTGGCGCACAGTTTGTTGGCTGTGCTTTACCGCCAGGGGCGCCGCTATAACGACTCGATTTCCGAGTCACGCAAAGCGATTGGCTTTAGTCCACAGAATCCAGCGTTCCACTTGGTCCTCGGCATCACTCTTGCTGATAGCCAGAGGCACGAGGAGGCCATCGTTGAACTGCGCCAGGCAATTCAGCTGCGGCCCAACTATCCGCTCGCTTATTACCACCTCGCGCTCTCGTACGAAAGGACAAGCAATCCTGATGCAGCCGTCCGAGCGTGGCAGACGTTTCTTAAGCTCGCAACTGCCAGTGCCGCAACAACGGAACAAGTCAAGACAGCCCAGGAACACCTGAAGCGGATTAGGAGGCAACCATGAGCAGAACTCCTGATTGCCTGGAGCTGGGCTCCCTCTTGCCGGAGGTCTTTATGAAAAAGAAGTTTCGAACAGCAGCCACGGTCTTCACGGACCGTTTGATTATGGCAAGAGTCTTAGCATCCAATGATCGCACGAATTACCGGCGCATTGGAGCGCACTGGATTCTCTCGTTGGCTATCGCTTTGGGAGCGCTCGCGAGCTTCGCACACGCGCAGGCACAAAGCACGCCGTTCGTCACTGGCTTTCCCATTCATGACGCATCCGGCAAAGAGGTGAATCCCTACACGGCCCCGATAGTCAGCGTTGTGGACCATTACGCGAATGGGTTTGGCCTAAAGGACAAGAGAGTCTTAACGGTCGAAGCATACACTGGTGAGGAGGGCTCAGGCCCCTGCGGTCCTTCAGGTGAGCCTTGCGGGCGTTATAACCGGAATTTTCTGCCACCGCTCAACGGCCAAAGCATCTTGCACTTTTACGTCAATGGCAGCTATGTCGGTACAACAACGGATGGAACCAGCAGGGAGGAGGTTCTGAACTATCGTGGTCATTCCGGGTACGACTACGGGTACCCTAGGGGTACAGCTGTCTACGCGGCCCATGACGGAGATGTATTCATGCCCGCTAGCGACCCTATCCTCGGCAGCCCGCTCACCTACAACACCTTCTACATGATGGATGCCAGCGGATGGTCGACTTGGTACCTCCATACGGAGGTTAACTCCATCACTGTGAGAACCCCGATATGCACGATTGTGGGCCTAGCCAAGGGTGAAAAGCTGCCAGACGGGGACACCTGCGTTGGACACGTGCAGCGTGACGATCCTGTCGCGGTGGTCTGGGACACTGGCGTGCCTAGCCCTCATCTTCACTTTGAAGTCCGAGCTGCCTGTGACTTCGGGGCGAGCACCCTGACGGGCTGCAAGGTTGTCGATCCGTATGGCTGGGAGTGGGTTGGCAACGACCCCCTAGGCGTTAACAACCCGACACAAGGAATGAGCGGTCCCGCCCCGCTATGGGATCTGGCGAGATGGAACTTGACGCAGCCACAGGTGACAGGCGCCGTAGTCGCTGTCGCGGGAAACACCTGGACGATTACGATTAATGGCAGCAATTTCGACACAACCAACCCTGTTGTTACGCTTTGGCATGCCCAGAACCTTTACTGCTTCGCTTGCGGTGACCCGCAGTCACCGGCGAATGTCAGTGTCCAACCGGGAACGGCCACGCAGTTTACCGCACAGGTTCAGATAATAGACACAACGTTGAACCTGACCCCGGACCTCACGGTCGTAAAGGTCTCGAATGGGTCAAATGGTCCTGGGCCGCGCTCGCCCGGAACAACGCTCTCTGTCCCCACAAGTGCTCCACCACCAACCTCCTATTCCCTTTTGCTTTATAAGACACCTGCACCCGGTGGGGGCGTGTTCTTGGGGTTCGGTGGTTTTCACTCGGCCACGGATGATGGCCAGGTGGTCTTCAACTCTGGTGTGGACCTGAACGGCGACGACATCCCTGACGTTTACTCCGACTTCATTTACAGTTCCTCGGGTCTATCTCAGGTTGCCTTTTCCGGTTTTACGCAGATTTTCAACACCGTCATGAACAGTCGGGGCGACAAGGCTTTTTCTGGCACGAATCAAGCGGCGGGCCGGACATCGGCAGGGATTTACCTGCTCCAGGCAGGGGCCACAACTGCCATCAAGGTCGCCCAGCCGGGTGACACATGCCCTTCGCCTTGTCCGGGTCTCGCTTCGTTCTTGAATGTGGCGGGCCCTTTTGCGATTGGAGAGGCAGGCGAGGTGGTGTTCTCCGCTCAGCTCATGGGGAAAACGACGGCCTACACGTGGGTCCTTTATCTGTATTCCCCGAGCGACGGCTCTTACACGAAAGTGGCTGCTGATGGGAGTGGAGGTGACGCGACGCCCGTCGGTGGCTACTTCACATCGCAAAACTTTTTTGGTTCGGCAGGCATTGTCCCTTCCACCGGCGATGTCATCTTTAGCGACCTCGTGACAGCGGGTGCGAGTGCTGGGGGCATCTTCCGTTTCTCGCGAGCTACTGGAGCTCTCTCAAAGCTGGTCGCACAGGGCGACCCCGCACCTCCGGGTGTTACCGGCACTCTCGGCATTCCACTCGGATCGATTGGTGGTCAGAGCCTTGTCTTCTACGCAAGCGTGAACGGCGGCAACACCAATCAAGTGATTGGGCTCATTCCCGATATAACGGTGGCTAGTTTGAGGACGACGCTGGTGGCCTCTGAGGGCGAATCCACCGGAACTGTTGCGGGTGGAAAATTCGCTACTGCGCCAGGGAATGCTCCCCTCCCATTTGCATTTTATGGAGAAAACCTCGGTGCCCCAGAGGTTCGCAAGGACGGGTCCGTTGTCTTCTCCTCCGTGCTGGTAGGGGCCTCGAGTTGGAACGGCTCACCAACGGATGAAGGTCTTTTCCTGTGGAATGGTCGAACATTCAGCAAGATTGTTGTAGACGGAGATCAGTTGAGCAACGGCAGAAGTGTGGAAGGCGTGGTCCAGTTCATATTGAACGACGTAGGCAACATCTATTACTTCGCCACAACGAAAAATTAAGATGCGCAGACTGCGTGGTTACCATCTGGCCTTTTTGTTGTGCTCGGTTGCCTTGCCGGAACCTGGGTGGGCGCAGAGCGCGGGAGGAATGGCCGCGACGATCACTAACGTGCGCTATACGCCGGTAGCATTTCCTCAGCTGGTCCAGTTGAGCAACTTCAATACGACTACCATAACTCTCGCCGCGTCAGACGCCAATGGAGGCGCGTTGACCTATAGTCTTGTCAGCGGGCCGTCGCTCGGCTCTGTAGGAGCGCTCGACCCCGCCAGTGGCCAAATCCAATACACTCCTCCTGCCGGGTTTTCGACGACTGACAGCTTCACGTTTTTGGTAAGCGACGGAGTTCTATCGAGCGAAACGGCCACGGTGACGATTTTTGCTCCGAAACCGTCAGTCAGACTCTCAGCGGCATCTCTTGACCTAGGAAGCCAGGTTAAAGGCGTAAAGAGCTCAAGCCGGACAGTTACAATCAACAACACCTCCGTCGCGTCTCTCAGTATCGGCGCGATTGCAATTAACGGAACGAATGCGACCGATTTTGCGATCGAGAATACGGGGACGTGTCCCAGCAATGGGTCGCTGGCGGCAGGTGGAGGCTGCACGGTGGCTATCAGTTTCACTCCGGGCGGAACGGGAGCACGGTCGGCGACGCTGACCACCACCGATAACGCTCCTGACAGTCCACAAAACCTTGCTCTCACTGGGAACGGAACTGACTACTCGGTTGACCTCGCACCAAGTGGGTCAGCATCCACCAGTGTGAGCGCAGGTCAGACGGCAACGTATAACCTCCAGATTTCATCGACGAATGGGTTCACCGGGACGGTCACACTGAGTTGCAGCGGGGCGCCGGCGCATGCTTCCTGCACGCCGAATCCCCCAACGCTGAACATAACCGGCACGACGGCAGCATTCAGTGTGAACGTCGCAACTGCAGCGCGGTCCTCCTCGGCACCGGGGATCATCCGCTTCACGGGTCGGCCTACGAACTTCGTGCCTTTGTTCAGTGCTGCTCTCGGGCTGTTCGTGATTCTTCTAGCTGCCATGCGTCTCCAGGGGTTGAGGAGATGGCGCCCAGCAACGCTCTTGTTCGGCGTGTTCCTGCTTTCGCTAGTCTTGGCGAGTTGTGGGGGAGGCGGTGGAGGCTCCAGTGCGCCACCTCCTGTCCAAACAGGGACGCCGACAGGCACCTACGCGCTGACCGTGACCGGCGCGTCCGGTGGCGCCAGCCGAAACCTGGCATTGACACTTACGGTGCAGTGAGGAGGCAAGAATGAAGCATGCAGACAGACCATTTGCACGTTCAAGGTCGAGTGGGGAGAGCAGTTTGTAGGCATCATATGCCAATCGAAGGAGGGTAGAGCCATGGCGCTCCGCAGTTACAGTCGCATCTTGATTGGTCTTGCCGCTGGCGTTCTTACAGTCCCCGTCACGCAAGCCCAGTCGTCTGAAGCAGTGGATTTCCAAAATAACCAGATCGGGATGAACTCCTTCGTATCTGGGAGCAAGGGCACCGTATATATGATCTTTCAAGGAAATCTGTACCGCAACGTGACGGATGAGGCAGACAGTTGGGATCAAATTGCGAAAGGCGTGGAATCCGTGGCCGTCGACCCTCAGGACGACAACGTGCTCTATGCAATTGATGCCCAGAGCCACATCATAAAGTCACTCGATGCGGGGGCTAAGTGGATATCACTTGACTCCGCACCTTCAAACGCTGGGCCTTGGTTTTTGTATATAAATCCGGAGAATACCCAGGAAATTTTCGCGGGTACGGCAAATGGCTTGGTGAAAACCTCCGACGGAGGTTTCAGTTGGCAAGATGCGTCACTTACCGGTCGCATTTCTCAATTCATGGTCAACCCACGATCCCCGTCGCATTATTATGCGCTTGTCGGAGGAACCATTTATGTCTCGTCCGATAGAGGGGGCACGTGGAAGAAGTCGGAAACCGGCTTACCCACTGAAATTGTTCGGGGTGGAGGCAGGACAGCGTCCAAGGTGACCGTGAAATGCTCTGTCCTTGTCTTTGTGAACTGGGACAAACCCTTTCTGCTCGCAGCCACGGCAACGAGCGGAGTATACCGAAGCGACGATGATGGTGTTTCTTGGAAGAGCAGCAGCGCGGGTATCGGTCCACGGGACGCAATCACAAAGGCCTTCGTCGGTTCGCGAGAGATTGTCCTCGCCACCAACGACTCGATTTACAGTTCCCGCGACGGAGCGAGTTGGAAGTATCTACCGGTAAAAAGCGGTCGGTACCATCCCCAGTTCTTTATCGGCGTCCTAGGATACCCCAGGCACGATGGTCTGCTTCTCGTCTTTCGTTTCTATGAGGACTCGGGAGATGTCTTGAGGATCGGGTATCTTGATGCAAAAGGCGTCCTTGTCGGGTTAAATTATGGCGTCCTGCCCCACTCAGAAGTTGATAACGTATGGGTCGGTTCGATGAACGGGCGTCCCGCCATTTTTTCAGCGACTGCTAACCTCTACCTTTCAGACCAAGTCCAGGAATGGACTCGCCCAACGTTTATTTCCGTTTCCCAGGGTGGGGGTTACTCTTGGGAGTTAGTTGGGAAGACAGAGTGCGGTGAGCAGGCGCTAGTTCGCGGCGGCCTGCCAACGGACATGTGGATATACGGCAGTCCTGTGTGTGTCCGAACCACGAACGATGGCGGCCTGAATTGGACAAACGCATCCGGGGTGAATTTTCGTTATGGCAACGCTTCCATGTCGAGAATCTCTCTCGACCCCAAGAACAAGAATGTCTGGTACTACTGCGTGGGTGTGAACGAGTATTACCTTTATCGCTACCAATACGACCCTTCAACAAAGCAGGGCCAGGCAGTTGACTTGAAAGTGGTCGCTAACGATGTGGTGGTTGCAGATGACAATGACAAGGAGCTTTTCACCGACAGCGGCCGGCTTACTACAAATGGAGGGTGGACCTGGACAGACAAGTCAGCGGCGCTGGTGAAGTACATGCCTAGCGGTCTCTGGAGTAGTGGCATCCGTTTGGTGTACTTCCGAAATGGGGAGATTCGTGCGGTCATAGGTAGTTACGACCGTATGAGTAATAACAGTATGGTGACGGTTATAAAATCTGCTGATATGGGAAGTACGTGGCAAGTGGCATCATCCCTCCCCGACGAACAGTTGATGAGCGAGCGTGCATTCATGAGTGGTGGTCTTATGGTCTTTCCGAATTCGAATAACCCGTTGAATTTGTTTATTGCGACGGTTTCTTATAGCAAAGGCCCATATTCTTACCGCGCAACAGCTAGCAAAGTCTTCGAGACTAAGGACGGGGGTGAAACATGGCAGGAAGTCTATAGCCGTGACGTCACGGAAAAGGATGGTAGGCAGGACATAGAGACAATCCGAGGCGTGGGGCAGATGCCCACATCGACAGGGCGCGTACTATTCGTGGGTGGAAGTCACGGCCTATGGAGATCTGAAGATGAAGGTGAGACCTGGAAGCGTGTCGGAGGTGTGCAATGAGAGGCGCGAATCATGCCTTGTCCGTTCTGGCAATTCTTTTGTTCATGGCGGGGTGCAGCAAGTCACTTCCTGATGCTTATGGAATCTACGCAGATACCAATCATGGGCGGACTTTACTTGTGGGGCAGGGGGTAAGAGTGGCGGGGAATATGCTTAACCCCATTGCTGGACTGATCGGCCCTTCAGGCGTTGAATGTCGGTACTTGAAGGACTTTGTGGTTTACAAGAAGGACATCAATCCGGACTCCGTGGGCCTCGTCATGCTTAATTTCGTGAGAGATGCGCAACTTCCGGGAATCTTTGGCTCGACCCAAGCAAGGATCAATTTATGGCTTCCCAAAGAGCGAATCGACGTTGAAGTGAAACCTGTGGAACAAAAGCGAGATATGTACGTTGTTGCGCCCCGGAAGTCCCTTGACAAGGGATTCTACGCGCTCTACATAGGCTCTTTTGGTGGGGAAATGGGTATGGGCGGGCAAGTGTACGATGTTGTGATCGGTTCCGCTGCGGACTATCCTTCCTACGCGGCTGCGGCCAAATCTAGGGAGACGCAACTTAAGAGTGACGCTTCTGCCCTGCTGGCAAAGATGAATCAATTGCTTGACAGGAAAGAATACAGTCACTTAGGGGAGGTGTACCGGCCGGAAGGCAATAGCTTATCAGGAGCAGCGCTGCAAGAGTTCGTGGACGGCAATCAAACATGGCTCGGCAGTGCTGGCAGGATCGTGAAGTCTGAAGTGGTTTCAGTTTCACCTTCCGATGACGGTCAATCGGCCCGCTGCTCTGTAAAGACAACATATGAAAAGGCTGGCGTACAGGAAGAATCTCTGACGATCCGAAAAATCGGAGATCGGTACTTCATTACTGAGCTCAAGTAAGCCCTGGCGGGAAGACCACTCAAACAACAGCAGGTGTGCCCATCGTCCAAATTTCGGCGCCCCGACCAGATTTCGTGTCGGCCATGACAATGCGCGCGAAATCTTTGGGCAACGACCTAGAACAAAGGATCTGGTTCATTCGCTGAACAGTTTCTCGATGGTTGCCATGGGTAGGAAAAGCCGCTTGGGGATTTTGGGGAGCTCGATGAAGCCGTACTTTTTGTAGAACGCCACAGCCTGATCGTCTTTCGCGTCAACGACGACTGCGGCTGAGGCAACTTGCTTACTCCCTGCGAGGCAACGTTTCAGCGCATCCATCAATAGCAGTTCACCGAGCCCCTGTCCGCGGAACATGATGCCTATGGCGAGGCGTCCAATGAGGGTAGCAGGCACCACCGGATACTTGGGCGGTTTTTGCACGGTTTCCTGGGGAACGGCATCAAGCTCGACTGAATACTGGGACAGTGTGTAGTAGCCGGCGACCCTCTTGCCGTCCGGTGTGAGGACGAACGCAACGGCAACACGTTTCTTTATGTCCTGGCTTGCTTGCCTGTGAAGGTAGTTGTCGAGGGCCTCTACGCCACACGAAAAGCTTTCTCTGTCGTGTTGAGGTGCAAGGGGCTCAAACCGAAACGCGGGTGTCTCCGCCTGGGCGGCCACTTATCGCCCCATACGCCCTTGATAGCGCCGGGCAGCGGCCCGCGCAGCAGTGTTGGGGGCCGGAGGGTTGAGTATCGCGTTCACGAACACTTCGCGCGCCTCATCGCGCAAGCTTAGCGTCTCGAAATCCTTAATGGTTTCCGTTGCCGCCTGTTGCGCGCTGACCACGACAAAGTCCGTTACAGTCGTCCCGCGAAGCTCTGCCGCACGCTCAATGATGCGTTTCTGTTCCCGGGTGACCCGGGCCTCTAAACGCTCCGACTTGCTCGAATGCTGCCGAGCTTTGAGTGTCTGTTGGTGTGCCATGAGACCTTCCAGGGATGACTGTACGGCAGATGGCCGTACATGTCAAGTGGCCGAGGTCCACAGGCTGAATGCAAGGATCTACTCGGCCCTTTTCAAGCCTGGGCCGTGTCCGACAAACCTGCTAACAAGTTGCTAACTAAACCCTGCCAAGGGGGCCTATTTGAGCGTCAAAAACCGACGGAATCGCCCGGGAAAATCAACTACTTAGGCCCTTAGCAGAGGTCTGCAAAACCTCCATTCGTGGGTTCGAATCCCACCCGCGCCTCCAACGTTTCCGCCGCGGAAATGTTGTCCCGAGCGAACGGCGT
>Ga0187885_10004781_pt1 | contig 10870 bp, 8 predicted proteins | sample June2016WEW_20_1_3_FD_132970 | JGI IMG/M metagenome (GOLD analysis project Ga0187885, IMG submission 132970) | Peatland microbial communities from SPRUCE experiment site at the Marcell Experimental Forest, Minnesota, USA - June2016WEW_20_100 | ecosystem: Environmental > Terrestrial > Soil >... | reverse complement strand
GCGGCGGAGGTACCACATTGTATGACGCGATCTTCCTCGCCTCGGACGAGTTGATGCGCAAGCAGGAGGGCCGGAAGGCGCTAATTCTTCTCACCGATGGTGTCGATATCGGCAGCAGGGTCAGCCTGGACCGTGCCATCGAGACGGCCCAGAAAGCCAACACGCTGGTCTATTCCATTCTGTACGCCGATCCCGACGCTTATGGGCATCCAAGCTTTAGCGGCCCTGGAATGGGCCGTCACGGCGGTATGGGCGGAGGCTATCCCGGAGGCGGCGGATATCCGGGTGGTGGCGGAAGATACCCGCAGCAGGAGCCGCATGACGGCAAGAAGGTCTTACAGCGCATCTCCAAGGAAACTGGTGGACGCTTCTTCGAGGTCACCAAGAAGCAGCCGATCAACGAGATATATACCCAGATCGAAGAAGAGTTGCGAAACCAGTACAACCTGGGCTTCACGCCCGCCAAGGCCGACGCCACGCCCGGCTACCACAAGATCACGCTGACCACGACCAACAAAGACCTCATCGTGCAGACGCGGGAAGGGTACTACGCGGGAGAATAAATCCATTTTGGACATTCGTCCGGCGGTGAATCGTCTGAAATTTCTTGTCGCGCCTGTTTTTTCGTGCTATTTCTGACTGTTCCTTGCGCACAAGGACGTCACCGTGTCGGTTGCAACGACCACTCCCGATCTCCGCCCGACTCCGCGACGAAAACTTGTGTTGTGGAAATGGTCGTTGGCAGTGACCGGCGTTGTGGTTCTTTACTTCGCATGGGAGTTCGGCTCCGGATTCTATGAAGGGTATACGCGGGCGGGCGAAAAGGTTCTCGACTTTCACGTTGACTTTAATGGAGAGAACTACGACCGAATCTATGACCACGCCGCAGGAGCGCTCCATGCCGAGCCATCGGAGCGCGACAAATTCGTCAAAACTTTGGGCGCGCTGCACGCAAAGCTAGGCAATGCGCGACGAAGCTCTCTCGAGCACATCGAAGTTACTATTACGAACGGGGAGCCGCTTGTCATCACGCGCTATCAAACCTACTTTGATAGCGGATCGGCCGTGGAAACGTTTAGCTGGGGCAGAGAGAACGGAATGTTGAAGTTGAGCCAATACAGCGTCTCCTCCGACGCGCTTGTTTTCAATTAACGCGATCATCCTGTCCGCAGCCACGAAACCACAGATGCCGCCGCTCGAGGCGACAACCCAATTGCGGGTGCCCGCCCTTGTCCGCCGAGTTGCGGACAGGGTGGAGTGATCTCTACTTCTGCAGCTGCAGCGCAGTCAGCTCCGCCAGAACCTCTTCGCTGTGATTGTTGGGATCGACGTCCATATACTCCTTCACGATCTTGCCCTGGGGATCGATCAGGAAGGTGTGCCGCGCAGCATACTTCGCAACGCCGTAGTTCTTCAGCGAGCCGTATTCCCCGGTAACTTTGTCATCGGTGTCGGCCAGCAGCTTAAACGTCAATCCTTCTTTGGTGCAGAACTGCTGATGCGACTGGCTGTCCTGCACGCTCACGCCGAGGACAACGGCTTTCTTGGCATCGTACTTCGCCTGGTCGCGCTGAAAGTTGTGCGCCTCAATGGTGCAGCCGGAGGTCATGTCCTTGGGATAGAAATACAGCACCACCCACTTGCCACGAAACTGCGACAGCGTGACCGGCTTGCCTTCCTGCGAGTTGAGTGTGAAGTCCGGCGCCGTGCTGCCGACCGCGGGGACAGAGTCAGCTCGCATGAGCCGAGGTGCGATCAAGGCAACGGCCGCGATAAGAAGTACGATTCCAAGAACTTTGCGCATCGAGAGTTCCTCCCATTATTGCGACCACAATTGGATGCTACACGAGGCCGAAGGCATCAAGATTTAATGAAGGGCCCTCCCATAGGGGTCCTTCGACTCCGGCGGCCAAAAGTGGGCGGCCTGCGCTCAGGATGACAAGGCGAAAAGCGAATGGCGAAGAGCGAAAAGCGTCCGTTCTGGCTGACGGCTGATACCTGAGAGCTGACGGCCCCCGAAGTGACAACCTCCACGCTTCCCGCTAGCATTAAAGGTTCGGAGTTTATTGCGGGAGGCAATCATTATGGCGACGATGGAACAGAAAGCACCGAGCGTTCGCACCGGCGCTCAGCCACGAATTTATAAAAACTTCATTGGCGGCGAGTGGGTGGAGAGCCACACTGGCCACACCTTCGAGAACCTGAATCCGGCCGATACGCGCGAGGTGGTTGGCATCTTCCAGAAATCCGATCGTGAAGATGTGAACACAGCCATCGAAGCGGCCAAACAGGCGTTCAAGAAGTGGCGGCTGGTGCCCGCGCCCCGCCGCGCCGAGATGCTGTACAAGGCGTCGGAGATCCTGATCGCGCGCAAGGAAGAGTACGCGCAACAGATGACGCGAGAGATGGGCAAAGTCATTAAAGAGACGCGCGGCGACGTGCAGGAAGCCATCGATTGCGGCTACTACACCGCCGGCGAAGGCCGCCGCCTGTTCGGCCCGACCGTGCCGTCGGAGCTGCCTAACAAGTTCGCCATGGCCATTCGCCAGCCGCTGGGCGTCTGCGCCATGATCACGCCGTGGAATTTCCCCATGGCGATTCCGTCGTGGAAGCTCTTCCCTGCCCTGGTCGCCGGCAACACCGCGGTGATCAAGCCCGCGCAGGACACGCCGCTGTCGACGCTGAACTTTGTGCAGGCGCTGACCGACGGTGGCATTCCGGCGGGCGTGGTAAACATCGTGACCGGCTTCGGCGGCGAGGTAGGCACGCCGATGGTTGAACATCCCGAAGTGCGCGCGGTTTCGCTAACGGGCTCGACGGCCGTGGGCCGCGTGGTTGGAACCGAAGCGGCCAAGACCTTCAAGCATTGCTCGCTGGAATTAGGCGGCAAGAACCCGATGATCGTGCTCGACGATGCCAACCTCGACCTCGCGCTGGAAGGCGCGTTGTGGGGCGCGTTCGGCACCACCGGACAGCGCTGCACCGCGACCAGCCGCATCATCGTACAGAAGGGCGTGTACAGGAAGTTCGTCGATGAACTGGTAGCGCGGGCGCAGAAGCTGAAGGTCGGCAACGGCCTGGACGAGAGCGTTGACATGGGCCCGGCAGTCAACTCGGTGCAGATGGAGACCGATCTGAAGTACATCAAGATCGGCCAGGAGGAAGGCGCGAAGATGTTGTGCGGCGGACATCGCCTGGAGGGCGAGCAGTATAACCACGGCTGGTTCGTCGCGCCGACGGTGTTTGCGGATGTTGATCCCAAGATGCGTATCGCGCAGGAGGAAATCTTCGGGCCGGTGGTGTCGATCATTCCGTGCGACGGGCTGGAGAATGCGATCGAGATCGCCAACGACATCGAGTATGGGCTGTCGTCGTCCATCTACACCAAAGATGTGAACAAGGCGTTCACGGCGATGCGCGACCTCTATGCCGGCATCACGTATATCAACGCGCCGACGATTGGCGCTGAGGTGCATCTGCCGTTTGGCGGCGTGAAAGCCACGGGTAACGGCCATCGCGAGGGCGGGATCGGCGCCATTGACTTTTATACCGAGTGGAAGTCGGTGTACGTGGATTATTCCGATACATTGCAGCGGGCCCAGATCGACAGACCGGAATAAGTGACATGGGGCGCACTTGAAGGCGCGCCCTTTCAACTTTGGAGCGCCCTATGGTTACTAGAGCCGTAGCTGAAGTCATGGCCGCGAGCCGCATGATCAATGTGCGGTACGCCATTCGCGATCTGGCCGTCGCCGCCGAAGAAGTCGCGCGCGAAGGCCACGAAATTCTCTACCTCAACATCGGCGATCCCTGCAAGTTCGATTTCCACACCCCACCGCACATGATTGAAGCTGTGCTGAAGGCGATGGTCGATGGCCACAACGGATATGCCGATTCGCTGGGCATCAGGCCCGCGATCGACGCCATTCGCAACCAGGCTGAGCGCCACGGTTTTCGCGACATCCAGAGCATCTTCATCGGCTATGGCAGCGGCGAGGTCATCGACAGTTGCCTCACCGCGCTGCTCAACCCCGGCGACAACGTGCTGACGCCAAGTCCGGAGTATCCCCTGTACGGCGCGATTTTGGCCAAGCTCGATTGTCCGGTGAACGCGTACGAGCTTGACGAGGACAACGGATGGCAGCCGGACGTCGAAGATATCGCGCGCAAGATCAACTCGCGCACGCGCGCCATTTTGTTGATCACGCCCAACAATCCGACGGGCGCAGTGTACTCCAAGCGGACACTGGAAAAGATTCTGGAGTTGGCGCGAGAGCACGGGCTGATGATTTTCGCCGACGAAATCTACGACAAGCTGATCTTCGATCCCGAGGAGAAGCACGTCTCCATCGCGACGCTGGCGACGGACGTCCCGATTGTCACCTTCAATGGATTGTCAAAGGCTTACCTCGTCCCCGGCTGGCGCATCGGATGGGCGATCGCCACCGGCCCGCGCGCGGTGTTGCATCCTTATATGGAAGCCGTGCACCGCCTGCTGCGGGCGCGATTGTCGGCGCCGCATCCCTTCCAGCACGCCATCAAGCCCGCGCTGGAAGGACCGCAAGATCACCTTGACGTAATGCTGCGCAAGCTGAAGCGTCGTGCGGATCTCACCGTCCAATGGGCGAAGCGTACGCCGCATGTGAAACTGATAGCGCCGAAGGGCGCATTCTACGCGTTTCCCACCCTGCACATTCCCGAAGATGATCTGACGTTCGTCACTGACCTGTTGAAGCAGAAGTACGTGTTGGTTGTGCATGGATCGGGATTTGGCGAGAAATCGGGTACACGCCACATTCGCATCGTGTTCCTGCCGCCCGAGCCAGTGCTGAGCTCGGCATATGACGCGATGACGGAGTTCATCAGGGAGCAGTATTAACGTCAGTTTCGAGTTTCTGGTTTCAAGTTCTCAGCGGCAGACCATGAGCGAAACGGAACGCAAGCTGGATCCACAGCACTCGAAACTGGAAACTACGAAACTCGAAACTAATTCATGGTCGATATTCACTGCCACATCTTGCCGGGAATCGATGACGGCTCCAAGTCGTGGGAGATGACCGCCGAAATGTGCCGCCTGGCCGTCGAAGACGGCATCACTCACATCGTGGCCACGCCGCATAGCAACGATGAGTACGAGTACAATCGCGAGCGCTTCACGGAGATGCTGGGACAGCTTCACGATGCCGCCAACGGTGAGCTCACCTTCAGTCTGGGCTGCGATTTCCATTTCTCCTACGACAACATTCAGGACGCGCTGGCGAATCCTCGGCGCTATACCATTGGCGATTCGGAGTACCTGCTGATCGAATTCAGCGACTACGGCATTCCGCCCAGCGTGATGCAGGACGTCTTTACGATCACCAGCAGAGGCATGGTTCCCATCATCACTCATCCCGAACGCAACCAGCCGCTGCTGAAGAACCCGGATCTGGTGCTCAAGCTGGTGGAGCAAGGCTGCCTGGTGCAGGTGACTGCCAATGCGGTGACGGGCGCGTGGGGCAGCCGTTCCAGGAAAATGGTCGAGTGGCTGCTGCAACGCGAGGCAGTTCACGCTATCGCCAGCGACGCGCACGATCCGGTTCGTCGCAAGCCAGTCATGTCCCAGGCGCGCAATGCCGTGGCCGAGCTGGCGGGACATGAAGTTGCCGAAGCCCTCGTCACCTACAATCCGGAGGCGATTGTCGAAGGCAAACGTCTGCCCTATCAGCCGCTGCTGTACCGGTAATTTTCCGAGGAAATGTCGGGATGAAGTCTGCCCGTTCCATTCGCGTTCGCGGTGTCGTCCAGGGAGTAGGCTTTCGTCCCTTTGTCTATCGCCTGGCGCAGGAGCACGGACTCGCCGGCTGGGTGCTCAATGGCGAAGAGGGAGTCGCGATTTATGCCGAGGGTCCGGATCAGAAATTGCGGACCTTCATTGAAGCGATACGAACACAAGCTCCTCCTGCAGCTGCCATCTCTGAAATCGAAGTCCAGCCTGTCGAGCCCAGCGGCTTTACCGGATTCACGATTCGCGAGAGCGAGCGCCACGAGCGGCTTACGGTTCGCATCTCGCCTGACCTGCCGGTATGCGATCTGTGTCTGCAAGAGCTGTCTGACCCCGCCAATCCGCGCTATCGATACCCTTACATCAACTGCACCAACTGCGGACCGCGTTACACCGTCATTCTTGCTCTTCCTTACGACCGCTCCAACACGACGATGAAACCGTGGCCGCTGGACGCCTATTGCGATGCGGAGTATCACGACCCTGCGAACCGGAGATTTCATGCTCAGCCGGTCGCCTGCCCACATTGCGGTCCGCACTATTTCTTGAAGGACGCAGAGGGTACGACACAGGGCGATGATCAGGCGATTCAGCTCAGCGTGGAGCTTCTGCGGCAAGGAAAGATCATCGCCGTAAAGGGGTTGGGCGGATATCACCTGGCGTGCGACGCTCGCAATCCAGAGGCGGTAGGCGCGATGCGTGAGCGGAAGTATCGCAAGGAGAAACCGTTCGCTGTAATGGTGAAGGATCTAGACGCGGCGCGAACCGTGATCGAGGTCTCGCCGGAGGTTGAGATGCTGCTTACTTCCGCCGCGCGCCCAATCGTTCTCGCCGCTGCGAAGTCAGAGCTGACGGGCGTAGCGCCGGACAATGACGATCTCGGCGTCATGCTTCCCTACACTCCGCTGCACCACCTCTTGTTCGCCGCGGGAGCCCCCGATGTTCTGGTGATGACCAGCGCCAACCGCTCCAGCGAACCGATTGCATACGATGAGCAGGATGCCTTCGACCGGCTGGCCGGCGTGGCCGACGCATTCATGGTCGGCGAGCGTCCCATCGCCCGGCGTGTCGACGATTCTGTCGCGCGCGTTGGCACATTCGGTCCCGCGATCTTGCGGCGGTCGCGTGGCTACGCTCCCGGCGCAGTGGCGAATCTTCCGATCGAGCGGCCGCTTCTGGCTGTCGGCGCCGATCTGAAGAATTCAGTGACGCTGGTCGTCGATGGGCAGGCATTCGTCAGCCAGCACATTGGCGATCTCGACCACTACCAGGCATTTCAGGCGTTTCAGGAGACGATTCGCGATCTGGTCTCCATGTACGACGTGAGTTGGAATGATCTGCTGGCGGTGCATGACGCCCATCCGCAGTACCTCTCGACTACATACTGTCAAAGCCTTCCTGCCGTTGAAAAGCGCGCGGTGCAACATCATCGCGCTCACGTGGGCTCGGTGCTTGCCGAACGCGCAGCATGGGACAAACGCGTGTTGGGAGTGAGCTTCGATGGCACGGGATACGGCGACGACGGCAGCATCTGGGGCGGCGAGTTCTTCGTCGGCAGCGTGTGCGAGGGATTCCAGCGCGTGGCCCATCTGCGGCGCGCCAGTCTTCCCGGTGGCGATGCGGCGGCGCAGCATCCTGTGCAGGCCGCGGCTGGATTCCTGGCGCAGATCGAAGATTTGCCCGACCTGAGTGCGGGACCGTTCGATTTCCCCTCGCGCTACCAGCAGGCGCTTGAGCTGGTGCACAAAGAAGTGCGCAGCTTTACCACCACTTCGGTCGGACGCCTGTTCGATTCGGCCGCAGCCTTGCTGGGCTTCACCCGCGCGATAACCTTCGAAGGACAAGCTGCGATGTGGCTGGAGGCTTTGGCTCTCAAGGCCGATGGCTCAGAGGCGTATCCCTTTCCGTTCGCGAACGGCGAGCTGGACTTTCGTCCGCTACTGCAAGCCGTGGCCGAGGACCGGAAGCGTGGCCGCAACCAGCCAGAAATAGCGCGGGCATTTCAACGGGGAGTCGCAGAGGGACTGGGTTCGGCGATAACAGCACTCTGCCGGGAGAGGCAATTAGATGCAGTCGTCCTCTCCGGTGGGGTTTTCCAAAACGAGCTGCTGTTGTCTGACGTGCGCGACCTGCTGATCGGCGAGCCGCTGGCGATTTGGACAAACCACGCCGTTCCGCCTAACGATGGCGGCATCAGCCTGGGACAAGCGGCCCTGGCAGCATTCGACGGAAGCCCCGCCAGGATTGGCGCACGAGATGCTTGACACATAGATTTCACTCTTGAGCAGGTACAATACCAATTCCTATGTTTGTAACATCCCTGACTGTGGCAGGCGCCGGATTTCTGGAACATTCCGCTCGACACCTCTTGTGGTATCTGGCGGTATTCGGCTCCTTTACCTCCACAGTTTATTTCGGCATGGTGATGGTGGCGGCCTTCCGCTACGGGCGGTTGTCGCGACGGCTCGGGGCTCGGGCACAGGCCATTCCCGTGCAGAGTTTGCCGCCGGTGACCGTGCTGAAGCCCGTCCACGGCATGGAGCCGAAGCTGGAAGCAACCCTGGAGAGCTTCTTTCGACAGGATTACCCGGATTTCGAAATCATCTTTGGCGCACGCAGCCGGGACAACGAAGCTCTGGTGGTGGTGGACAGGCTTCGCGCCAAATATCCGCACGTGCGGACCCAGGTTGTGATTTCCGGCGACCCATCCTGGCCGAGTGCCAAGGTTTTTTCGCTGGCCAAAATGATCGCATCGTCGGACAACGACTACCTGGTCATCAGCGATAGCGACGTCCTGGTCGGGCCGGACTTTCTGCGCAACGTCGTGCCGCCGCTTTTGGATCCCAAGGTCGGCCTGGTTACTTGCCTGTACCAGGGAATTCCGGCGAGCGGATTCTGGTCGCAACTGGAAGCGCTGGGCATGTCGGTGGAGATGCCATCGGGCGTGATGGTGGCCGACATGGTTGAGGGCATGAAGTTCGCGCTGGGAGCGGCGATGGCCGTGCGTCGCGACGCCATTGAGGCGATTGGCGGGATACGTGAAACCGCCGACTTCTACTCCGACGATTTTGTGCTCGGCAACCTCATTGCCGGGGCCGGCTACCAGGTCGAGCTGTCGCACTACAAGGTGGGTCACGTTCTCGCCGTGCGTTCTTTTCAGCGAACCTTCGGCGACCAAACGCGCTGGATGAAGAGTACGCGCTTCTCGCGGCCCTTGGGACATGTTGGCTCCGGTCTGACATACGCAGTCCCGTTTGGCTTGCTGGCGCTGTTGCTTGGGTTGGGTCACGAACACAGGATTCATGCCGGTGAGGCGCTCTTTGCGATCGCCTGGCTCAACCGGATGCTGCTGGCAGTCGTAGTGGGTTGGGGAATTCTGCGCGACCCGCGCTCCTTGTGGCTCTGCTGGCTGTATCCGTTGCGCGATCTGCTGGGCTTCTGCACCTGGGTCGCCAGTTTCACCGGCAACAAGTTCCTCTGGCGCGGCGAACCCTACCAGTTCGGCCAGGAGGGACGAATCACGCCCGTACAGAGGTCTCTGGATTTCCTCAGCGACCGCGTCCCCCAAGCCCACGACTAAAGCCTTGCGATAGCCCCTTCCCCTAGCCGACCAAAACCGCGCCTCCATTCACGTTCAACACTTCTCCGGTGATGAAGCCCGCATGCCTTGTGCAGAGGAACAGGATGGGAGCGGCGATCTCTTCAGGCGTGCCCACGCGTCCGGCCGGAATGGCAGCGAAGACCTTCTTGCAGCGTTCCGGATCGCTGAGCGTGCCGGCGGTCATGTCGGTCTCGACCCAGCCGGGAGCGACGCAGTTGACCCGGATACCGAAGGGCGCGAGCTCGGTGGAAAGTCCCTTGGTCATGCTGATCACAGCGCCTTTGGTGGCAGCATAATCGCAGTGGCCGGCTTCGCCGCGCTGTCCGGCCGTCGAGCTTACCAGCACAATGTTCCCGCCGTTTCCCTGCAACTTCATCTGTGCCACGGAGTGTTTGATGAGAGCGAAGGTGCTGTCCAGGTTGGTGGCGACCGTGGTATGCCACTGCTGGTCGCTCATCTCATCGATGGCGGTGTCGTCGGCCGGCCAGATGCCGTGATTGACAACTAACGCATCCAGCGCGCCGAAGCGCTCGACTGCCGCTCGCACCAGGGCCTCGGCTCCAGTTGTGCCGGTGAGATCAGCCTGCACCGCGTGGCAGCGATCGGCACCGCACTCCTGCACCAGCCGCTCAGCTTCCGTTTTCGCGCGCAGATAATTGAATGCTACGCGGGCGCCGGCGCCGGCGAACATCCGCACGGCGGCCGCGCCGATTCCGCGCGAGCCTCCAGTGATGAGGGCGGTCTTGCCGTCGAGCGACAACTTGGGCTCAGCTAGAGTCATGTCAAAAAGCTAACACAGGTCTTCCCATTGGGCGGAAGCGTCAGCTACACTAGTCGGCGAGCTGCCTGTGACCATCGCCGTCCGCTAACCCGCTCCCGCAATCCGCCGATGGCGGCGTAGTGTCTCCATTCTGTTCACACGGTGTTCACACTAAGACACAGGAGTTTCGAATGCCCGAAATCACAGCTATTGCTGCGCAGCAGCTTCCCGATTTTGTTGACTTGGATTTCGCCCGTCGCCTGGAGATGGCGGAAACGATTCTGCCCGATTGCGTCGAGGCCCTGCAACGCCATTGTCCTGCAGACCCGATCGCAGCCGTGGAGGTCGCCGGGGGAATGGCGTTCTTCGGCGGCGTAACCTATCCCGCAAACCAGATCGTCGGCATGGGGCTTTACGGCGAAGTTACCGTCGGCGACATGGATCGAGTGGAGCAATTCTTTCGCAGCCGCGAGGTGCCGTCGACGGTGGTGCTATCGCCGCTGGCCGATGAATCGTTGCGCACTCTGCTTGGCGAACGCGGATACCGCATCGCGGAGTTTAATTCCGTTCTCATTCGGCGGATATCCCGGTCGGAACCTTTCACGCCGCCTGCCGACGTGGCGATCGAGCGGGTGACGCCGGAGACGGCCAAGCCCTGGATGCGCGCGATCGCACAGGGCTTCGCCCAGGACATTACGGTTAGCGAAGAGGTATTTGGCGGATTCGCTGCGCTGCCGGGAACCCT
>Ga0187885_10004778_pt1 | contig 10871 bp, 5 predicted proteins | sample June2016WEW_20_1_3_FD_132970 | JGI IMG/M metagenome (GOLD analysis project Ga0187885, IMG submission 132970) | Peatland microbial communities from SPRUCE experiment site at the Marcell Experimental Forest, Minnesota, USA - June2016WEW_20_100 | ecosystem: Environmental > Terrestrial > Soil >... | reverse complement strand
GCCGGAGGAGTTGAGCACGCCGATCATCAGCGGCGTTCCGCGGCCAAGCTACATTCCCCAGACCGCGTATGTTCGCGCCCGCGTCGACGGTCTGGTCAGCGGATACTTCGAGTGGATGGGCGCGGCGAGTTACACCTCCGATCAGCGCACCAGCGCGATGCATGGCAAGCAGTTTCTCCTCGACGCCGTCTACGCGGGACTCGACGCCGATTCCGTCTCTGGCCGTCTTGACTTTCATCACGATATTCCTGAAGACGCGTATCGACTGGTGATCAATCTGGAGGTTTGGCGTCAGAAGGGAAACATGAAGGCTGCGCCGGATTCCTATCGTCTCACCGTCGATGCGCAAGGCCGCAACGTGCAGCGATGGGTTCTGACCAACGGCGCTGAGCGCAACCGGCTCGCGAGCTTCTCGGCGGATGACAGGAACTCGAGCACAAACGGCGTCGAAGTTGCCTTGGAGAAAATTTTCGAGATGCGCGTGCCCTTCGATCTGATCGGCGCGCAGCCGGGAAGCCGCATCCGTCTCCGCTTCGCCATCTGGCGCGAGCACTTGCCGGTCGACTCGCTTCCGCTCGAAGGCTGGATCGACCTCCACGCCCTCACCGAACAAGAGCTGGAGACCAACCTCTACAGCTTCTCACCGCAGGACTGAGCAGATGTCAATGGCCCAACCGACGGCCGACCACGGACCACCTGACAACTGATGACCGCGTGCCCGGCTGGCCAGGGCCGGACTCGACTCGATTTGTCACTCCGACTTGATTTGTCATCCCGAGCGGAGGAATCTGCTGTTTCTTCCCCCGCACATTCACCCAGCCCGTTCCTTCGTCCCCACACGAACTCCCACGCTCGTCGGCTGCTTCTTCGCAGCGTATTGATTCCATTGAACCGACGTCGCAGAATAAGTGCATGATTCTTAACGACTTGCACATTTCCGCGCAAAGTATTCATTCCCTTATCTTTCCCAGCAGATCTCTTGCGAAAAAGCACTTGCAGCTGCCTTCTCACCTCTCACTGACCAAAAAACTGACTACTGGCTACTGACTGCTACTGACTACTGGCTACTGAAAAATAGGGCAGGAGCGCCAGAGCCAGGCGGATCCTACCCTAACTTTCCAGGATTCGACTGCACCACAATCGGGTCAAGTTACGAAAGTACATGCACCTTTGCCGATTCCCACAATGGGAAATCGCCCGCGCCCCTTCAGAAAATCGTTGAACCCAGCGCGAGCGGTGCTAACATTGCCCTCTTCCGAGACAAACTGAATGGAAAATCCGCTGAAGAGGATGCTCAAGACCCCGCATGTCGGCAAAGTTCGGCCGCTGTTCTCACGCAGAATTACTGCCGGATTTTTTGCGCTCTGCGCCGCTGCGTTCTTGTTGCTCGCTATCCCGGGACGCGCCCAACAAGGGCTCCAGGTATTGCACAACCACGTTCGTCCCGCCGTTGCCAGCGGGCGTGCAGTTCCGGCGGGTTTTCTTCCATCCACTCAGTCCTTGAACCTCGTCATCCACCTGCCAGTGCGCAACCAGGAGGAGCTGACCAGTTTGATAGATCGGCTCTCCGACCCGACTAGCCCCGACTACCGTCACTGGCTCAGCGTGGCTGAGTTCACCGAAAGATTCGGGCGCACGGAAGCTGAATACCAGAAAGTGGCCAATTTCGCCGAAGCCAATGGTTTTGCCGTGACCTATGAGTCTCCCAATCGCCTGATGCTGGTCGTCCGTGGCTCGGTGGCGCAAATCGAGAAAGCTTTTAACATCACGATGCGGACCTATCAGCTTCCGGGAGAAAACCGCATCTTCTATTCGCCGGATCGTGAACCTTCACTCGCTCTGGATGTGCCCGTATCGCACATCTCCGGCCTGAACAATTACTCCTACCCGCATCCCGGAGCAGGACGACGTTCAGCGCAACTGGGTGCCGAAAGTCCGGGTCGCCCCCAGGGCACGGGCTCCGGTCCAGGCTCGTCGTTCCTCGGCAGTGACATGCGGGCCGCCTACAACATGGGCTCCAACACTGGCTCCGGACAAACCGTGGGGCTGGCGGAGTTTTCTGGCTATACCGCCAGCGACGTCAGCTTGTACTTCTCCAATATCCATCAGACCAACAACGTCCCCATCGCCAACATAGTGGTGGATGGCGGCTCCGCCTCGAATTGGAGCGACTCCGACGACGAAGGCGAAGTCTGCCTCGATATCGAACAAGCGGTTTCGGTGGCTCCCGGCCTATCGCAACTCCGTGTTTATATCGGTCCGACCAGCTTCGGAGGCGGCGCCGACGGATACATATTCAGTCGGATGGCCACGGACAATATTGCCAAACAACTGAGTAACTCCTGGTCGTGGTATCCAGACGATCCGGCGACCGACGATCCCTATTTCGAGGAAATGGCGACGCAAGGTCAGACTTTTTTCGCCGCTTCCGGGGACAATGGGGCCTACATCGGGAGCGACCGCCTCGATGACGGTTATCCGGCGGAGGACGTTCACATCACGGTTGTCGGCGGGACCGCGTTGACCACCAGTGGCGCCGGCGGCCCATGGCAATCGGAAGTAGCGTGGAATGACGATGGCGGTGGCAGCGGCGGCGGCCCGGCTAATGACGGCACCAGATATTTCCCCATTCAGAGCTGGCAGAGACCGGTCATTAACTCGTCCAATGGAGGTTCAACCACTCTACGCAATTCACCTGACGTCGCTCTGCTAGCGGACTTCGTCAATTACATCTGCTACGACCACGGTGTTTGCGAAACCACTTGGGGCGGTACCAGCTTCGCCACACCACGCTGGGCTGCGTGGCTCGCTCTCGTCAACCAGCAGCTCGTGGCCAACGGCTACGGGACCGGTCTGGGCTTTATCAACCCCACTCTCTACTCCATCGGTCAGAGTTCCAACTACAACAGCGATTTCCACGACATCACCAGTGGGAACAACGACACCGACGGCCAACCGAAGTTCTACTATGCCGTGTCTGGCTATGACTTGGTCACCGGATGGGGAAGCATGAACGGTCAGTCCCTGATGACCACCCTGGTGGACGGCCTGCTCAAGTACACGCTAACGGTATCGACCAGCGGCAGCGGAGCTATTACCAGCACTGACGGCTTCATCAATTGTCCGGGAACCTGTAGCCACAACTATCCGGACAACGGGCAGGTCACGCTGCACGCCTCACCCGCACTAGGCTGGAGTTTTGCCGGCTGGAGCGGCGCCTGCACCGGTACCGGGTCCTGCAACCTAACCATGACTCAGAACCAATCGGTGACAGCTACGTTCACTCAGAGCTATTACACACTAACCGTGTCCACCTCAGGCAATGGCACCGTCACCAGTACCGACGGCTTCATTAACTGTCCCGGAACGTGCGGCCATACCTATCTTTCGCTTACTCAGGTGACACTGAATGCCGCGCCAGCACAAGGCTGGAGCTTCAGCGGCTGGACGGGTGCCTGCATGGGCGTCGGCCCGTGTAACGTGACCATGACGCAGAACCTGGCCGTCACGGCGGTCTTCATTGAGCCTGGTCACGGATTTCAGTTAGCGGCGATCACGCCCTGTCGTCTGGTAGACACGCGCCAGACTGGCGGTCCGATTGAGGGTGGCACCTCACGCGACTTCGCCGTACCGCAGCTCGGTGGCTGTGACATTCCAGCGAGCGCGGCAGCCTTCTCGCTCAATGTTACTGTGGTACCGCCCGGACCTCTAGGGTATCTGACGATCTGGCCCACCGGAGAAGCACAGCCGATTACCTCCCTGCTAAACTCTTATGACGGTCGCACCAAGGCGAACGCTGCAATTGTGCCTGCTGGCAATAACGGCGCGGTCAGCGTGTTTGTCAGCAATACCACCGACGTCATCCTTGACATCGATGGCTACTTCACCGCGCCTGGCTCCGGAACGTATCAGTTCTATCCGCTGACGCCATGCCGCATTGTAGACACGCGTGATGGTCAGAACCAAGGCATGCTCCCGCCTGGAATGGAACGTGACTACACGATTGCCGGACAGTGCGGCGTTCCCAGCAGCGCGACGGCCTATTCGTTCAACATCACCGCTCTCCCGTCCGCTGGCGGCCTCGATTACCTGACCGTGTGGCCCCAAGGCGAGTCGCAACCTGTCGTCTCCACGCTTAACGACAACACTGGAACGGTCGTAGCAAACGCGGCGATCGTGCCCGCAGGGAGCGAAAACGCAACCGCCTTCTACGCCCACAGCAACGCCACCAACCTGTTGGTTGATATCAACGGCTACTTCGCGGCGCCCGGAACTGGCGGGTTCTCGCTGTACCCGGTTGCGCCGTGCCGTGTGCTCGACACGCGGCAGAACAACGGTCAGCCCCTGAGCGGTGAACTCACCGTGAATGTGGTGGGCAGCGCCTGCGCTCCTCCCAGCAACGCTGCGGCCTACATCTTCAACGCGACGGTTGTGCCCCCTGGCCCCATGTTGTTTCTAAGTTTGTGGCCTGACGGCGAGACCCAGCCGACAGTCTCGACGCTGAATGCCGAGGATGGCTTCATCAGCTCTAACATGGCGATCGTGCCGACCAACGACGGCTCCATCGACGCCTACGCCGCTGCCTTGACACAACTGCTGCTCGATATCTCCGGTTACTTCGCACCGTAGGGAATTAGGTATTGGGACGGAACCACCCCGGCAACCCATACTCGGTAATGCGTCAGTCTGAAACCGTGGTCAGTGATCCTGGGTGGAGCACGCCTTCAGGCGTGCAGTTGAAATCCTCTAAATGCCTGGGCTGCTGAGGTAAGGGGTAGATCTGCCTGAACCTATGTTCTCTTGCCTAATTTTTCCCAACGCGTAACAATATTCCTGTTCGATGCTTGTCGCGCCGGATTTCACTCCATTGGACCGCGTCGAGAAAAGACGCGGTTTTCGATTTTGTAACGAACCCAGCGCTCAGATCATCGAATGAAGTGAGTTGTACAGAAGCGTCAACTGGCAGCTTCAACATCCCCGTAGGTCGGGCGCGTAAGCGTAGTGGATCTACTGGAGCCGCGAGTCAGCTTTCAACATCCCCGTTCCGGGCCGTGTCCTCACGCCGCCGGAACTGAAGGCAGAGACAAAGAGATGGCTACAGCACCGGTTACAGAAGCGGCCTCGTGCTCGCTTGAAAATTACCTTGTACAGCCTGACGGCTCGATGGACGATAGCATTGCCGTCGCCAAGCAAACTTTGGGCGACGAGTGCGTCATCCTCGGCCACCACTATCAACGCGACGAAGTCATACGTTTCGCCGATTGTCGTGGCGATTCCTACCGTCTTTCGCAAATAGCCGCGCAGACCAGGGCCAGCTACATCGTTTTCTGCGGCGTCCATTTCATGGCGGAAAGCGCCGACATCATGGCGCGCCCCGGCCAGGCGGTCGTGCTTCCCGATCTCAATGCCGGCTGTTCCATGGCCGACATGGCTGAGATCTCGCAGGTGGAAGACGCCTGGGAACAGTTCGTAGGCCTCGGCCTCACCGACGACGCAGGCAACGGAATCACGCCCATTACGTATATGAACTCGACCGCCGCGATCAAGGCCTTTTGCGGCGAGCGCGGCGGCATGGTCTGCACCTCATCGAATGCCAAGGGCGCATTTGACTGGGCCTTCGGCCGCAACGAAAAAATCTTCTTCCTTCCCGATCAGCATCTGGGCCGCAACACCGGGTTCGCCCGCGGCATCCCTTTGGATGACATGGTCGTGTGGGATCCCTATATGTTGCAAGGCGGCCTGACGTCAGAGCGTCTGCGCAAGGCGAAAGTCATCCTGTGGAAGGGACACTGCTCGGTGCACCAGCGCTTTCTGCCGGAACACGTCGACAAGATCCGCGCTAATTATCCGGACATGCAGGTCATCGTTCATCCCGAATGCCGCTGGGAGGTCTGCCAGAAGGCGGACGGAATCGGTTCGACCGACCGCATCATCAAAGTAGTGCAGCAAGCGCCTGCGGGGTCGTCGTTCGCCATCGGCACGGAAATCCATCTGATCAACCGGCTGGCGAAGGACAACCCGGGCAAGCGTGTCATCACCCTGGATAGCTCGGGCTGCCTGTGTACCACCATGTTTCGCATTTCACCGCAGCATTTGTGCTGGGCCCTGGAGAACCTGGTGGACGGCAATGTCGTCAATCAGATAACAGTGAAAGATAATGTCAAGAGGTGGGCGCGCGTGGCACTTGATAGGATGTTAGAGATCCAGTGATTATTCGCAAGCGTCCTCGGGAAAAATTCCTACGGCGGGTACCACGCTACTGGTCCGACCTGCGTGCGCATCGCCGTCGTGTTATGGCGCGCCACACGGCGCAAACCTTGGCCGAGCTGGAAACCATCGATATGTCGCGTACCTTTACCGTTGCCGAAGCTGAGACCCTGTTGCCCGTGCTGGAATCGTTGCTGCGCTCCGCCATCCAGGCGAAGTCGCTGATTGAAGAAGTGGACGCCGAGCAGCAGGCGCTGGCCAACCGCATCTTCGTGAACGGCGGCACGCTGGTCGACATTGTCTCTGTGGCGCGGCGCAAGGCCGAGCGCGAGAAGGCGCTGCAACGCGCCAAAGACGCCGTGGCCGAGATCGACGCCACCGGCGTCCAGGTCAAAGACCTCGATATCGGCCTGCTCGATTTTCCCTGCGTCGTCGGCGACGACGTCATTCTGCTCTGCTGGAAGCTGGGCGAAAAGAAAATTACCCACTGGCACGGCACCCAGGAAGGCTTCGCCGGACGCAAGCCCATCGACGACCGCATCCTGCGCAGCCAGAAGAAGAGCAATTGATCGGGCGGGTAGTGCGGCGCTTCAGCGCCGCGTCACAGGTTGAGTTGGAATAGAGAGCCGGGCTTCAGCCCGGCGGCACTGTCGCCGGCTGAAGCCGGCTAACTTTTTTTCACTGACTCGCAACCGCGGGCCTGAAGGCCCGCACTACCCGATCTCGCCCGTCGCCAAAAAATCTGCAATGATGAACTTGCAATTGTCATGATCCAACTCTCCGCCGCCGGCAAACGCTTCGGCCCCAAGCTCCTGTTCGACAATCTGGATTGGCTCATCACCTCCGATGCTCGCGTCGGACTGGTGGGCGCCAACGGCACCGGCAAATCCACGCTGCTGAAGGTGCTCAGCGGCCTCGAATCCCTCGACTACGGCAGCATCGTTTCGGCCAAGAACACTACCTTCGGCTATCTCCCGCAGGATGGCCTGCAACTCTCCGGACGCACCGTCTTCGACGAATGCATGTCGGTCTTCTCCGGCTTGCAGGCGCTCGAGCAGGAGATGCAGGACCTGGCGCACAAAATGGGCGAGCTCGATCCGGCGTCCACCGAGTACAGCCAAGTCGCCGACCGCTACCAGCGCATCTCCGGACACTTCCACATGAACGACGGCTACGCGCTCGACTCGCAAGTCGGCACGGTGCTCGATGGGCTCGGCTTCAAAAAGGAAGACTGGACGCGCTACACCGAAGAATTTTCCGGTGGCTGGCAGATGCGCATCGCGCTGGGCAAGCTGTTGCTGTCGAGGCCGAACCTGCTGCTGCTCGACGAGCCCACCAACCATCTCGACCTCGAAACGCGCAACTGGCTCGAACAATACCTGCTGCAGTATCCGTTCGCCTACATCCTCATCTCGCACGACCGCTATTTCCTGGACGTCACCGTCGATCGCATCGCCGAGATCTGGAATAAGGGCGTCCACTTCTACAGCGGCAACTACGAAAAGTATCTCGCGCAAAAGCAGGAGCGCCGCGACTCGCTGGTTTCGGCGTACAAGAACCAGCGTGACCGCATCGAGCAACTCGAAGCCTTCATCAACCGCTTCCGCGCGCAAGCCACCAAGGCCAAGCAGGTGCAGAGCCGCATCAAGGAACTGGAGAAGATTGAGCGCATCGAGATTCCTCCGGACGAGCGCACCATCCACTTCACCTTCCCGCAGCCCAATCCCAGCGGGCGGCTGGTCGCGGAAGCTATCGATGTCGCGAAGAGCTATGGGCCGAAGCATGTCTTCAGCGGCGTGAACTTCACCATCCAGCGCGGCGACCGCATTGCGCTGGTCGGCATCAACGGCGCTGGCAAGTCGACGCTGATCAAGTTGCTCACCGGCATCGAGCCGCTGAGCGATGGCAAGCTGAATTTCGGCCACAATGTTGAGCCGGATTATTTTGCGCAGGATCAGTACAAGGAACTCGATCCGGCGCGGCGCATGCTGGACGACTTGTCCGACGTCTCGCCGCAGAAGTCGATCACCGAACTGCGCGGCGTGCTCGGCTGCTTCCTGTTCTCCGAAGATGATGTCTTCAAGCCGATCGGCGTACTCTCCGGCGGCGAGCGTAACCGTTACGCCCTGGCGCGAATGCTGCTGCATCCGTCGAATTTCCTGCTGCTCGACGAGCCGACCAACCATCTCGACATGCGTGCCAAGGATGTTCTCCTGGAATCGCTCGAGAAGTACAACGGCACAGTCGTCTTCGTATCGCACGATCGCTACTTCATCGACAAGCTGGCGACGCGCGTCTTCGAAATCGGCGACGGGCGCGTCGAAGTGTTCCCAGGTAACTACGAGGACTACCAGTGGCGCAAGCAGCGCGAGCAATCAGGTGACGGCGAAGCGGAGCAGGTTGCCTGGGCTCCCACATTGTCAGATGTGCCGGGCTACGAGCAGAAGTCGCAAGGCCAATCGAAGAAGCGCATCAATCCCATCAAGCTCAAACAAATGCAGGAGCGGCATCAGCAGGTCGAGCAGGGAATCGCGACGCTGGAAGACGGCGTCGCCGAATGCGAGCGCGAGCTGCAGTCCTTCGTCAGCGCCGACGAGACACAACGATGGACGGAACTGCTGCGACGCGCCGCGAAGAGCTGGAAGCGCTCATGGCGGAGTGGGAAAGCCTGTCACAGGAGCTGGAGGAAGCCAAAGCGTGACCAGAAATTTCGAGATGGGCGGTTGCGAACACTGTCAGCACGCGTTTCTGTACTACCTAATCCACTCCGGATTCAATAATTGCTGGTATGCCTACTGCGACCGCTGCGGAATGACGGCGATTCTTGACTTTTGGGACCGACGACGGCCCAAGCTTGTCGATTGCCCGGAGCACCAGGCGATTTGTGCGGCGATGGAACCCTACCTTGCCCCTTGTGCTTGCGGCGTAGCGTTTCGGCGCGACGCCAGTCCTCGTTGTCCGTCTTGTAATGAGGCGCTTTCAGCGGGCGCGGCGGCGTCGTATATCGAACACGGCAGAACTGACTGGCGTTGGCAAAGGAGTTGGACGGCCTTGTACTGCATTGTGATCGGGGAGAAGGTTGTCCATGACAATTTCCTGCAGCGGAGCGGAGTCGAAGATGAGTGTCGCAGGAACTGGCAAAGCCAAGAGCTAAGTCGCTTGGAAGGCTATACGTCATGAAACGATGCGCATGGGTCAGCTTAGACGATCCGCTGATGCTTGCGTACCATGACTGCGAGTGGGGCGTCCCCGTTCACGATGACCGGACGCACTTCGAGTTTCTGATTCTCGAAGCGGCGCAGGCTGGACTGAGCTGGTCGATCGTTCTGCGGAAGCGGGAAGGCTATCGCCGGGCGTTCAGCGGCTTTGATCCTGAGAAGGTGGCCCGCTACACGGATAAGCAAATTCAAAAACTCACCTTGGACGCGGCCATCGTTCGAAACCAATTGAAGATCAAGGCCGCGGTACGCAGCGCGCGCGCGTTTCTTGCCATTCAGCAGGAGTTTGGCAGCTTCGATGCTTACTGCTGGCGCTTCGTCGACGGACGCCCGAAGTTGAATCGTCCGAAGACCATGGGCGACGTCCCCGCAACCTCAGCTGAGTCCGACGCATTCAGCAAGGATTTAAAACGCCGGGGATTTAACTTCGTCGGATCGACCATCATTTACGCGTACATGCAGGCGGTCGGCATGGTGAACGATCACCTCGTGGATTGTTTCCGGTACCGAGAGACGCGACGGAAGAGCGAGAGGCGGACGCTCCGCTCAGACTGACACTCGAGTTTTGTAGTCCGCGATCCCTTTCCTCTGACTCCTAGTCCTTGAACAACACGGCCATCGAGGCTGACCATTGACAACTGGGCACCAGCCACTGCCTTACGGCTTCTGGCCCGGCGTCCACTGCGGCGTGAAGTCGCTGTTCGCCAGCCAGCTCACCGGCGCAATCATCGATCCGATGGCGCTGTCCAGATGCTGCCAGTCAATGTTTTCCACCGTATCGGTCGGCTGGTGATAATCCTTGTGCAACCCGTAACTCGACACCGTCTGCGCAATGATCCCGTCTTTCGCCAGCGCATAATTGTCCGAGCGCGTGAAGAAGTTGTTGTCGGGATGCGGATCGCCCACCAGCTGCGCGCCGTGTGCCGCAATTTCGGGACCGAGGTTTGTTCGCTCCCAACCCGTCAGCCAGAGGTCGCCCAGCTTCACCTTGGGATCGGCGCGGCCGATCATCTCGAATTCCAGGTTCGCAACCACATCGCGCAGATCGAACGTCGAGTGCTTCAAGAAGTATCGCGCCCCGACCAGTCCAGCCTCTTCGCTACCCCATAGCGCAAACATCACGGTGCGCTGCGGTGCCTTTTCTTTGCCCAGCGCGCGCGCCAGTTCCATCACCGCGACCGTGCCGGAGCCATCGTCATCGGCCCCGGGATACATCTTGCCGTTCTTTACCCCAAGGTGATCGAGATGCGCGCTCAGCAGAATGATCTGCTGCTTGTTCTTAGTCCCATCGATCTTCGCCAGCACGTTCCAGGTATGCGACGTCTGCCACGGAGTAACGTCGGCATGCAGCTTGATCGCAGTCCCCTCGGCCATCGCCCACAACTGCGCGGCCGAGTCGGCATTCACCAGCAAGCCGTCCGGACGCGACGTCGCATCGTCGGCAAT
>Ga0187885_10004771_pt1 | contig 10880 bp, 24 predicted proteins | sample June2016WEW_20_1_3_FD_132970 | JGI IMG/M metagenome (GOLD analysis project Ga0187885, IMG submission 132970) | Peatland microbial communities from SPRUCE experiment site at the Marcell Experimental Forest, Minnesota, USA - June2016WEW_20_100 | ecosystem: Environmental > Terrestrial > Soil >... | reverse complement strand
TAGCCATAGCCAGAGCCATAGCGAAAGCCATAGCCATAGCGAGAGCCAGAGCCATAGCGAGAGCCAGAGCCATAGCGAGAGCCAGAGCCATAGCCATAGCCAGAGCCATAGCCAGAGCCAGAGCCATCGCCAGAGCCAGAGCCATGTCCATCGCCAGAGCCAGGGCCAAAATCTTGATTAATCATGAATCACTCCTTCCAGTCTTCCACTGAATCAAGTGACGCCCTGGCCTTTTCTGATAAGCTCAAAACCTCAATTATGTCAAATAGAGTAACTTCTGGAACGGATTCGGGAAACTTGCAATTTTCAGGCTTTGAAACTCCGTCAATCGATAACTGGGAAAGAGATGCAGCTCCATCCCAATAAAATATTCGTCTAGCATTAGACATTTCGCAACGACTTCCTGTTTCAGTGATTCCTGTTATCTCGCCGTAAAAAACACCTGCTCGATTACTTCTAACGACAAAATATTTTTTCTTGTCATCCTTGCATTTAGATTCTTTTATGAAAAATTCATCAAGCATTTGCATCTATTCCTTGGTTTGTTTTGAAATCAAATAATCTATTAACTTCTGTATAGTCTCTCTTGGCATCTCATTAAAATCGTTAGAATTAGACTTATCAAGCCATTTCTGCCTAAGTTCTGCCGGTATCTTATGCTTATTCATTAATAAAATTAAATCCTCTAGCTGGGTTTCTGTTGCCAATTCCTGAGGAACCGCATCACGCAACAAAATCTCTTTACCATACCGATTAGCAATCTCATCGTACGAAAATAAGAATGATTCGCCGTCAGGTATAGATGTCACGCGTGATTTCTTGGTCACCGCATAACGTTCTGAGCCACGCTTTTGAACCTCGAAAACCAGGTCAAAAATATAATCCAGCTTTTTGTATGCGTCGTACGTTTGGCCAAGTACAGCCATATTTGATCCATATTCATTCTTTGCATGGCTTGAAATTAGGATATTCATATCGAGACGCATCAAAAGATTGCAAAGATGCTTCATGGCCTTATTGCTTTCTGAAAAATGCTTACCATAATCCGTTCCATGCTTTAGAGACATTTTATCAATCAAATCATTATGGATCGTTGTAATAGAGTCAATCACCAACGTTTTATAATCATGTTTGCAAGATAAAAGTGAAATAACTTCTTTCATTAGCTCATCAAAATCATTCGTACGAAATACCGATGAACCATTCTTAATGAGCAAGTCGATGTACTGCTGGTTCTCACATCCTTTTTCAGTGTCGATGTAGTAAGCCTGGGGAAAGCTGGCGCAAAAGGTTGTCTTGCCTGTGCCGGCAGCACCATAGAGAAACGCTTTTAAACGCTTCTCAATGGCTTCGGGTTTAACTGCTCTAAGGCTCATTTTTTATTCTCCAGAAACTTGACTCTAAGGATATCAATCTTTTTTCTAAATTAGCGGCAACATCGTCAATTAATTCTTCAATTTCTCTGCGTTCGCGATCAATTGTTCTGGAAACCTTCCATGCCAGAGTTTCAAGTTCTTCAAGATTATCCTCGATACTCTGGAGCCTTTCTTCAATTGCTTGCGACTCAATTGTTGGCAATGTCATTAGTCATCCTCCCGAGCCCGATCTTGGGAAATTGACTCATCCATCATCTCGCCAAGATTATTTTCAATCATCCGAAGCCTTTCATCAATTCCATTAACTTTATTTTTGAGAAAATCTAGACTAGATTCGATCATTTCAAATCTAAGCTTAATCATTTTCATATATCGATCATCATCAAACATATCAAACCACCTTAACCAAGACACTAAACGCCCTGCATGGCTCGCCAGACTTCGTGAAACGCTTCTCTAGCTCAGGGTAAGCACTCTTAAATGCAGCCCTGTCAAACAGTTCTGGAGCCTTCTTATAACTCCACTGAACCAACTTTTGACCTTTGGAATCAATCAAGGCATCATGCTTGCCCATGTACGCGCATATCCGGTCTCTCAACTCTGACTCAAGAACCTTCAACTTCTCCATTTCAGCCCTGTTCTTCGCAAAAGCAGTAACCAGATAATCAATTCCCGCATCAGACTCAATCGGTCTATCAATAGTCTCCAATCCATACATAGCAATAACATCCTTTTCAGTTGTCGGTTTTGTTAAAACTTCTTCTTTAGCCTTAAATTGTACAATATTGCTCATTTTGTCTTCCCGTTGTTAATAAATGTTGTTGTCCCCAAGCGCTGAAACCACTTCCAGGACGTCGGTTTACGACTTCATGCCTGGGAACAAACACATATTAACACAGCAGAAAACAAAAGCAATAGTGAATAGTAACTATTTGTAATATTTTCTATATTTTTCCATATCGGGTCTGGATTCCAGAAAAGGTATTACGCCCTCTTTGTCCAGCTGTTCGGCAACACACAGAGATATTACTCTTAGTCCGGATGCCCACTGATAGCCATTTGCACCTGATACATTGAGATGTCGACACAGTTTAGCTTTGGAGCCAAAATGAGCAATGATTTTTTTCATAGCTGAGGTGTGTTTTTTAGTAACGATGATTTTATCTTTAGACATGTGATACCTTTAAGTTGGATAAAGGCATAATGATAGCATAGTTGCAGTAAATTTAGAACAAAAAAAAGCCCAGACAACGGGAAGGAAGCTGGGCTTATAACCATGCCATGGGGATGTCATAGTTTAATGTATCAACGTAATGAGAAATGATATGAAACGTAAGAAATTATAATAGCAATTATCATTGTTTTTGTCAAAACATTTCAGGTTTTATTTTCTTTAAAACGGGTAATTCGTCTGGAAACATTTCACCCAATTTTACAATGATGCGCATAGGGATCGACACTCTGCCAGACATCCAGTTACTGACACTTGAGCGACCAGTTCCAACCATTTCAGCAAAATCACTATATGATGAAAAATGTTTGTCAATTACTTTTCTAAATAGACGACCGGCAATCTGTCGTTTGATCTGATTTGGAGTCATTTAATAATCCATTAATAAGTGTACAAAAAGTATACAGTAAGTATATTTTCTTTTGGCGTCAATGATTTACTTAGCTTAAATTGGAAATTATCTGTGGATAAGTTGACAAAGCAACGGTCAGACTTTAGTCGGTGACATTATGTCACGATCTGACAGACGAAAAAAAGCCCCACCGAAGTGAGGCTTTCATTCTTGATACTTTTGAGGTATCGGTGTAATCTGTTCGTGACGAAACCAACATATTACACAAGGACTTAATCTATGAAAGCAAGTTTACCCCCGCTTCACCCAGTTGTCAACCTCATAATTCGATCAGACTTTGACCCATCTGCAACCTATTGCATTTGGCGATTTTTATTATTTATTTTTTGGCAAAAAAAAGCCCCGCTTGGGGGCGGGGCTATATCAATAAAATCCTTTGAAGTTCTTAAGATCTCATATTACAATCGGGATACCAACCTTAACCATACTACAATCACTTAACAACTCAGAGGAAGAGTTTATGCAAGCAAATATATCTGTTCACTCCCCAGCTGTCAACCTTAATTTTAATAAAAATAAAGGCAGTAAGCGAGTTTATCGCCATGAGATGGATAAAGCCCATCGAAAGCAATCCAAAGCCCAATCAAAACGTCGTAAATCCGAAGGCAAGACTGTTGCGCGTCGCAATTTTAAGGGAACGCTCAACGAGATTCAATTCTTAGAATTAATCATGTTCCAAACTTATCTTGGGACAGAGACAAAGCAGACATCAAGGCAATGGCTTTGTGATGATTCTAATATCCTTCGTGACACATCTGAAAAACAACTTTCAATAAGAACAATTGACCATAGGTTAAAAAAATCAAGACAAGCAACTCTTAACGGAAATCCAATAATTCAAATTAAAAGCCCTAGAAGACAAAAGATTGACTATACGACTGGACAGCATTCCTATACGACGCTTGGTGTCCATATTTCAATTATTAATATCGATGACTTTATTCTATATTATGCAAGGCTTCTTGCTCAGTACTACAACATGCTGGCTCCTGATTTGACGGCTGGTTTTATTGATACCAAGGTCAGGAATCATGTCAAAGCCCAAATCAACAAAACGGGCGGATCGTTTGCAAAATGCGTAGGGGACAAGTTTGCGATGCAGTCTGTGGATAACTTGCTTATTTTGACAGATTATTCGACCCAAAAAGAGACAAGTTTGCGTAATGAGGGGGACAAGTTTGCGATCGAGGGGGGACAAGTTTGCGAATTCATATCAATTACTGATCCTATTACTACAATTACAAAGAATATTACCGAGTCGCTGCGCGCCACGGTGACTTCTTTTGATTCTGGGAAACCAAGGGAAGATGGATTGATGGGCTTTTCAGATCTCATTCCTGATTTGAATCCCGATAAAAAACTTACCCCATGGGAAGAAGATGAAGACAGAAAAGATAAGGAAGTTATCTCACAAGGAATTGATCCAAAGACTGTTGAATCTGTAAATATCATGATGTCAAAATATCAGGATGATTTTGCCACGCTCAAACGCTCCACAAGGCTCTATAGGCAAGCAGCAAGGGAGTTGGCCCAGAAAGTACATAACATGCTTCCTGAGGGCTCTAATCTCGTTAAAAAGGAAAGAATGGGTCTTGCTAATTATGTGGTTGAGGAATATTTAAAAATGGCCAGGTTATATGGCCATAACGAAGAACCTGAAATGCACTGTGATAAAGTTGCCCGACTGGAGCGTGAAGCTAAAGCAGCCCGAGCTTTAAGGGGTGAGCCTGAGCCAGGTCCTTCGACATATGACGCGTCCACCCTAATTGCAAACTTGAGAAAAAACCTATCTGGAGGGAGCCACTGAAATGAAAAGGGTCACCATGGATGAGATCATCGAGACTGAAGCCAAGCGCATGTTAAAGGATCCCGCTGAGAAACAAAATACAAATGACAGGCTTTGGGATCTGGAACATCACAAGGCTTATCTGGCCTACACCATGGATGAAGTCTTCCACAAAGAAGATGACATCCTGAGACTGAGCAAGATAAACTGGTTAGCGGCTGGCTGCCCTAGAGAACCAATAAAACGGGAATGAATTATACCATTATGAGGACTGACTAATGATGCCTGATGGATCTGATGAAATATGGCCGTGCGCACTATGCGGCCCTGGGACAATTTACATAGATGGAAATCCAAAATGAACAAAACGCACTCAATCCTAATTGAAGACATGCGCACGGGTCAAATGCAAGTCATGGAGTTCTATGCCTATCAGGCTGCACTGGATGCCATTGAGCGCATTTGTGATGACTCAGACAAGAAACGCATGGGCCTTTCGTTTTGGGAGCTGCTGAGGCAGATGAGAAGCCAGAACTTGAAACCTGGACATTGAATGACAAAGGTCAGGTGGTAGCAAAGAAAGGTAACCAGATTGGGTGAGACCCAGACCATCCAGAGATATATCTCGATATGCAAGGCCGACCCCCTGGATAACTCCCCTCCCCAAATCCCCCAGGAGGCTATCCGCGACTTTATAATCAAATTCTAGCCATTCAATATCGATAAGCATCAAGGGAATTTGAATTAAGATAAGTTCACAGGGGGATTGTGGCGGGTATTAATATATTGCGATTTATCCTCTGTAATTTCCTTTGTTGACAATCAACCAAGAAAGCCTCATTATTCATTTTCTTTTGAACCAAAGGCAATTTCTTTATGATTAACGATAAAATCAAGGCTGAATATATAAAAAACGGCCATGGAGTCAGTCCATCTGATTTGACGGCAGAGCAATTTAATAAAATTGGTCATGAAAAAATATCACCCATGAAGGTTATTAGACTTAAATGCCTTGATTGCTGTTGTGGAAGCCCAGTTGAAGTAAAGGCCTGCGTGATGCTTGATTGCCCTCTTTGGCCGTTTAGAATGGGTAAAAATATATGGAGAACTCCTATTTCTGATGAGAGACGCGAAGCATTAAGCATTAGGGCAAAGGCATTGTTTAGCAAAGAAAACTCCCCAGAAACGATTTAAAGAGGTTTAAATGGCAGTGAAAGGCCGTGTCCCACACAATAAAACCAATGCAATGCTAAAAAGCTTAGAAGTCAATCGAGAAACAAAGAAAGCTAGCGAAATGGCAAAGAAAAGAAAGGTTAAGATGCATGGGTCAATTGGGGAGCTGATGAAAGATCGTTAGAAAACCAGCCCATGCTTGCTGAGTATTCGAAGCAGAGGAGCTGGCCGTGTTAGAGATATTGTGGCTATTTCACCGGGTCGGGCAAATCCGCATCGATTTTCTTAGCGTAGTCGATTAAATCCTTGATTGCTTGCTGGTCAAAGGGGGTTTTACGGGTGCATTCCAGCCCTTTATCATAAGTTTTTCCCGTCCACGTGATTTCATAAATATAACCGGATTGCTCATCTCCCTGCCCGCTTTTTGTGGTGGGCTTATTATTTATTTCATAAGTTGTAAAGTTTGGATCATATTTGATTATTAAATACATTCGCGCCGTTGTCGGATTAGACCCGATTTTCTCAACTGAATGCCTGCATGTTCCAAAAGTATCATGCAAAAAATACCCAGTTACGCCAGTCCATAGATGATTCTTACTCTGATACTTGTCCGGTGTTTCTGTTCCTGATGGAACATATCCTAATATGTGGTCTTGAGGAACCGATGAAAGCCCAGCATAGGTAAAATTTAAAGGAAATCCTTTGGTACTGGCCCGCAGCATTTCGTAGTATGGGTCGTCAGCGGTCTCAATTAGTCCCTTATATCTTCTTTGTTCAACTTCTTTCAAACCGACGGCAGCTTCCGAGTATTCCTTATAATATCCATAAGCGTCAATTTGACGGCGTCTTTCTTTAAAATTTTCTTTCTGCTCATCATTATAACCTTGAAATCTTTTTTCTTCTGCCTCCTTTTCTGACATTATTACGTAACTAGGAGGGGTTGCTGATTCTTCAGTATTTATTAGATCGCTAGCAAATAAATTTGTTGCAAATAACATCGTAGAAATTATAATAGCTTTTTTCATTTAAATATCCTTTTGTATAAACTTACCAATTCCACCAGCCATCATATATGTTGCAGCCTTCCGCGCGTGTAATGTACGTTTTGATTTTTTTTGTATCCTGATCTGTTATATCATGAACACCATCCACAACCCATCCAGAAACGCTCTCGCCATAGTGTACGGCGGCTGAACGTCTCCCGACTTCCGATTTTGTGAGTATTTCATGTGACTTTTTACCATCTCTCGTCCAATGCGTACTTTTAGTTTGAAAAAGCCGGGGCTTTGTCCAATCCCATGATATTGATTCGTTATTAACACAGTTTGCTCGACTATGAATGCTAAGACCATTTACTGCTGCGTGGGATAGATTAGCGGCTAGTAGTAGCGACATAACGATTATGTGCCTTTTCATTTTACCTCCTTGGTTAAGATATTTTATTAAAAAATCGCGTTAATAAAGAAAAGATAAATTATCTTTAATTGCAAATTAATATTGTTGCCAATAATCCGCCCAATATATTCCTGTCAATGCCCAGACTTTCTAAAAAGACTGAGCAACCGTACCAGATGGGGAGAAAAAAAATCCAAAGTATTAATTTCATCAATTCATCATCCACAAACAAGACATAAACATCATTGCAGACAACCCAGCTGTAATGATTATGTAGTTGTACATCACTCGAATCTCACGATTTAGCTTAAGAATCTCATTGTTCAACTCTTTATATCTAACAGCTGATTCGGTGTCGATTTGAATAGTAACTAAGTCAAAGCCATTGATTCTATTTTCCAATACTTCAAGACGTTTCTTGTAAAAGTTTCCAGCGTCTGTCATTAAGATGTTTTTGTTGCTCATTGTAAAAACTCCTTTGCTGTGTGTAACAACATTGATAAAGCTAGAATAGCTCCTAGAATGTTGATTCTGAATATTTGCTTTTCAATTCTGGCAATGCGTTCGTTTTGTAACATTTTGACTATATTCTTATCTATTTGATGAATGTTTGACTCATAATCTTTCATAATTCTAACTTCTCGCTGTTAATCCAATTTCTAATGCAAGTAATCCCGCAAAAATGTTTAGAACCGTATAATTCCCTTGGTAAATTCATCGCAAACACTGCCCCGCCTTTATTTCTCATTGGAACATCAGATAATTGCAAATAATATTCTGATGAATAAGAAGTAAACATTAGTTCTTTTTTGCAAGAGTCACATTTTCTTTCGATTGTCTCGCTCATTGCAGCTCCTCCTCAATCACATACTGCTGATATTCCGCGTCTTGTCTGTCGCCCTCGTCTTGTTCGGGTGCATGGTAATCATGCCAAGCATCCCATCGGATGTTGTCGTCTGCGTTGCGTACGTCGTCAATGTCTCTCATTTAATATCTAACCTCGTTTCCCAATATTTACCCAAAAATTTATAGCATTCTTCAGCCTCTTCTAAAGTCATGATTCTTGGCCCCTGGATAGTTAACGGATCCAATGAAGTTATAACTTTATTGAATATGTCTATATCTCCAGTTTCCTCATTATATCTCTGCCATTCTTCCCACTCAGTCAATGGCTTGCCAGCGTTATGCCAGCAATTATTTGAGATAACCTCGCATTTTTTCCAAGTTTTTACATGTTCCTTCAGCTCTTCGGGAGAATATTTTTTTTCTTCAACGTATGGTTCGGTCATTTTTTAATCCTATTAGCCCCCTTTCGAGGGCGGTGTGTTTATGCCCTATTCCTTTTAGCTTGAATGGCTGCCAAATATCCATCGCGATAGGATTGAATAAGATCTTGATATTTTTCTGGCATTAAAATAATCATCTTCAATTTCCAGCTTAATATACAAATCACTTTGTTCTGCTTTAGAAAGTTAATAAAATCTTCGTCTTCTAATGGGCTGCACATGTAGCCATTGTTGCATTTGTCGATCCCAAATTTTCCAGCTTCCCAGTATATATTTAACATTTCATATCTTCCCGTTGTGTGATTTGGTTATCGTATCTTGACGTATATATCAGCGCCATAATAACCGCCAAACTCATTTACAAAGTTTTTAATCTTGCGTGCTGCACGATTCCAGTCGGCCTGCGAATAGTCGCCGCCGACAACATGCATAGCTAGCGTGTCATATATAGCCACATTTTCGGGTGAATTTGCATGTATGCAAAAATCGTAAGGGATTTTATGGCCGTTGATGTCATGGCTAGCAGTTGATAGCTTGATGCGGCCAGTTAGCGTTTTATATTGTCTCATTTTATATCTTCCCGTTGTTGCGTTGATGTGCTGGACTATCTGTGATATTCGTTTATTAATTTTCCGTCTTTGTCGTAGACGCCAATTTTTTGAATGCCGTTTTTGAGAGTGTGCAGGACTCTTTCCGTGTGATGATAACGTCTTGCTATCTGTTTCATGCCAGCCTCGATCGCGCCAGCGGTATTAGCAGAAGTGGAAAGGGTCATTATTTCTCTTTCGTATTTTGTCATTTCATTTAGTCCTGTTGTTGCGTTGATTATTTATACAAAGACACTATTGATCCAGTTACCGAGTCATGATGAGATATAATCGTATATCCACACTCTTTGATATCTTCTTCGCGGCTATTGATAAGCAATGACTTGTAATCTGGGTAATCTTTTAAATGAGGCTCAATCTTTGAGCGCTTGTAATATTGATTTACAAATTCTGTAACCGTTTCGACATCTGTTACTTGATACTGTTTAAACATTTTTAATTCCTGTTATTGCGTTGATGTAGTCATTATACATGATGAAAAGTAAAAAACAATAGTAAATGTGAATTATTTTAATTTTATTCGCAGTGAATTTGTACTGTTGTAATGGTGTAATGGTACAGCATAATGAGTTAGGTGGTGTGCTAGGGAAATGACATTGAGTGTTTTTCGTTTAACATAATAAACATTATGCGCACCGAGTTGCTTACCTGAAGATTATTGGATACTCTCTCGCTATGAAAACATTCAAGCAATTATGTGACGAACTAACTACAAATTACTGCACAACTTGCAAATCAAAAGTAGAGTCATGCAAGAACAAAGACGGCACAAGTGAGTGTGCGGACTGCATAATCAAAAATTGTAATGAGATGATCGTGAATTATTATTCTCGGCGCGATTGGCGACATTATTAAGCTTTGATATACTGCGCGAGTCTAGTCACAAAACGAAGACAATGAGGGGCGTTATACAATCCAGCGCCCCTTTTTATCTATCTCCCCACCGCTTTTAATCCTTCGCTAATATGCTAGAATCAACTCATACCATAATGGGATTATTCACATATGCTCGAAAGAGACGACACTATCGCTGACGGACGACCCGAATGCGCACGACCTGGCCGCACTGACATTCGCTTGCGCGCCGATGGCAAGCCTTTTATAAGCTCAATGTTATATAAGCCCAACTATTGCGAAGAGCTTGTAGAGCTAATGGGCTCAGGAATGACGCTCATACAAGTTGCCGCGCATTTCAAAGCATCATCAAGAACGTTTTACAACTGGGCTGCCCAATTCCCTGAATTCGGCGAAGCAATGGAGCAGGGCTTTGCATTGCGGGAAGCATATCTTGATAGACTCGCTTATAATCATCTCGAAGAAGACTTCGACACAAAGCTTTTCATCTACATGAAGAAAGCAGAGTTTAAGCGTTACGACACTCAGCAGGCCAATATTAACTTTAACGTTAACCAGCCTGCTGAAGGCGAGAAAGAAGTTAAAGAACTTATAGACAAGTACATTGATACAAAGCATAAAGAGACTATATGAGTGATGCAAAATTACTGCTAGACACAGCAATCATACTTCGCGAGCTTGAAATCATCATTTTAAAAGCCAAGCAGCTGCATAGTGAATATATCGACGCTTATTCAAAGTCTGGAATACTTACACTC
>Ga0187885_10004766_pt1 | contig 10888 bp, 8 predicted proteins | sample June2016WEW_20_1_3_FD_132970 | JGI IMG/M metagenome (GOLD analysis project Ga0187885, IMG submission 132970) | Peatland microbial communities from SPRUCE experiment site at the Marcell Experimental Forest, Minnesota, USA - June2016WEW_20_100 | ecosystem: Environmental > Terrestrial > Soil >... | reverse complement strand
GGGGCTACAAGATCGAGGCGCCGGTGCGACCCGCGGGAATCCGGCGGCCTACCGTGATCGACTTCCAGTTCCTCGATTCGCCTGAGTTCGCTGACTTGACTGCGCTGTACCAAGAGCTGGCGGTGCTGGGTGCCCCGCCCTATCACCTGGAAGCTGGGGCCGAGGCCGTGGCTTTCAATCGGCTCGAAGATCTGGCGGAGCACGTGCACGAAGTTGGGAAGAAGGGCCTGCAGATCCAGCGCTACAAGGGCCTCGGCGAGATGAATCCCGAGCAGCTTTGGGAAACGACCATGGACCCAGCGCGCCGCACTCTGCTGCAGGTGCGGGTCGAGGATGCCTACGAAGCCGACCGACTCTTCTCGACACTGATGGGCGACCTGGTTGAGCCGCGCCGCGAGTTCATCGCGCAGAACGCGCTCAACGTGCGCAACCTCGACGTTTGACAGGGTCGGGACATCCCCGCGCGGGCGCATGAAAAAGCCCCGGTCAGGAGTCCGCCCGGGGCTTCGCGAAATAGGAATCGGCTAGCAGGCGAAGATGCGATTGAGCTTTTCTTCTATCTTCCCCTCGTTGGACTTGGTCGCGACTGCAATTTCCTTAACCAGCAGGGTGCGAGCGGTGTCGAGCATCTTGCGCTCACCAAAGGACAGCTCCTTGTCCCCCTTCAGGCGCTGCAGATCCCGCAAGACCTCTGCGATCTCGAACACGGAGCCGGTCTTGATCTTCTCCATATACTCGCGGTAGCGTCGGTTCCAGGTCTGCCCCTCCACTGAAACTTCCCGGCTCTTGAGAATCTCAAAGACCTCGTCGACCTCGTCGGCGCGGATCAGCTCACGCAGACCTACGGCACCGGCGTTCTTCGTCGGAATCATGATCTTCATCCCGTTGTCTAGAATCTTCAGGATGTAGAAGGTGTGCTTGCTGGACGAGATCTCGCGTGTCTCAATACCGATGATCTGCGCCACCCCGTGAGCCGGGTAGACCGCCAAGTCTCCCACGTGGAACGATGGCTCCATTTAGATCCTCTCGTGATGTTTAATAACAGCGCGCTTCGGAAGCCGAAGCGCGCGCACTTTACCAAGCTGCTTTGAACCCGTCAATATGAATCTGTATTGGAGACTACGCAATGGTCAAGATCCTGGAATGACAGGATGCGAGGCGCAACCCACACATAGTGAAAGGTATTTTAGCATTCAAACGCAACCAGGCGAAGGTATTTGAGAAAGAAGGGTTGGAGTTGACAAGGTGGGGGGGTGAAACGTAGGGTCTTGTCCCACGTGGCCATGAAGGTGACGAGCAAGAAGAAGAAAAGGGCGCGGACCAGCAGCGGCGGGAGAAGACGCGTCCGAGACGAGGGGCGGGGTTCGTCCAAGATCAGGGGAATGCGCAGCGTTGGGAAGCGACACGGAACTCCGATGAGGGTGGGCTCCGGGAGGGCGAGGGATGAGGAGCGGCGGAAAGCGAAGCAGCGCAAGGTCGGAGAAGGGAGGACGCCGGGGGCAGCGGTGAAAGCAAGCACGGGCCCTGTTTCTTCGGTCCCTGTGCCGGGGCGCGAACCCGAGAGTCGTGGAGCACCACCGCCTCTGCCGACTCCGATTGCCACGTTCAACATCTGATGACAGCGGGAGAAGCAATGAGCGACCAGGGAGCGTTGGGCGAGAAGCGTGAACTAGCGGCGAAAGTGCTGCGGGATGTGCTTGAGCGCATGGGGGTTGATGCTGAGGTGAGTGCGTTTGACGACGGCGAGCGCATTATTCTCGACGCACATGGATCGGAGTCCGGGTTGGTTATTGGGAAGAAGGGGGCGACGCTGGACGCGCTTCAGTACCTGGTCGGCCGAATCGTGTTCAAGAAGCCCGGCGAGGCTGCAATTTTGGTCGTCGACGCCGAAGGCTACCGGGGACGGCGCGAGGACTCGTTGGCGGACTTGGCCAGGCGGCTGGCGGAGAAGGCGGAGCGGTCGGGGCGTCCAGTTCCGGCGGAGCCGATGAGTGCGCATGATCGCAAGGTTGTGCACACGACGCTGGCTGAGCATCCAGGCGTTAGGACTGAGTCAGAGGGAGAGGGTCCGGCCCGGCGGGTGGTGATTTTCCCGAAGTCGAGGCCAGCGCAGGCTACTTGAGGTTGGGGAACACGACGTCGACTTCGACGTTGGCGCGAAGGGCGGCGGCCAACCCGTCGGACGTGGGGAGCGGTAGGAAGGGAAGTGTGCCGAGGACGCGGACAGCGGTGAGAGCGTGAACGAATCGAGGGTTGTGGGCGCGATCCGGCGTGGACTCGGCCGTGGTATTTACAAAGAGGACGCCGGCTAGCGGGAGGTGACGGCGGCGCAACTCCGCTACGGCGAGAGCGGTGTGGTTGATAGTTCCGAGGGTGTTGCGTGCGACGAGAAGAAGAGGAAGTCCGAGGGCGGCGGCCACGTCCGCCGCAGTGAGGTCTTCGGAGTAGGGAGAGAGAACTCCGCCAGCTGACTCGACCAGGAGGAAATCCCCGTGCGCAGCAGCGCGACGTGCTGCCGCGAGGATATCCGCGAGAGTTAGCCGGGTGGAGGCTTGCTCCGCAGCCAGGGCGGGAGCCACGGGAGTGGGAAATGCGTAGGGGCAGATGATTTCACGCGGAAGATCATCACGGCCAGCGGCGGAGCGGAGACGGAGAGCGTCCTCGGGGTCGGGGGCGGCTCCGGTTTCCACGGGCTTAAAAGGGACTGGGGCGAACCCACGAGCGCGCGCCAGGGCAAGGAGGCCCACGCCTACCGTGGTCTTTCCCACCCCAGTATCTGTTCCGACGAGGAAGATGCCGCGGAGGGGTTCCAGGGCTGTGCTGTGCAGTGGTGGACTGGGAAGTGTGGCGGAGAGGGTGAGCGGAGGATCGCTGGTGGCCTCGGTGATGGCGGCGGCGGTCGCGTCCACGATGCGGTCGATCTGGGCGGGAGTGATGGATAGTGGAGGCATGAGAACCACCACGGAGCCGAGCGGGCGCAGGATTACCCCGTGGCGCCGGACGATTCGACAGACGCGCGCGCCGATGGCCTCCTGTGGAGAGTACGCATGGGAGCGAGACCGTCGGAGGTCGATGCCCACCATGAGGCCCTTCTGGCGGACCTCGTAGACGTGCGGGAGGGGCGAGATCTTCTCGTTCAGTCGGGCACGAAGGGCGGCGATCTTGGGGGGCAGGTTGGCCAGTGTGTGCTCGTGCTCGAAGAGATCGAGCGAAGCCAGTGCAGCGGCACAACCGAGAGCGTTGCCGCCGAAACTGTGGCCGTGAAAGAAAGTCAAGCGGTCCTCGGGGAGTCCGAGAAACTGATGGAAGATCTCGTCGGTTGCCATGGTTGCTGCCACCGGGAGGTATCCGCCGCTCAAGCCCTTGGCGAGAGCTAGTAGATCGGGGGTGACTCCTTCCTGCTGGCACGCGAACATAGTGCCGGTGCGGCCAAAACCCGTGGCGACCTCGTCGGCGACTAGGAGCACGCCGTGCTGGTTACAGAGAGAACGGGCCTGCCGCAGGAACCCGGGAGGCTGGAGGAGCATACCCGCTGCGCCCTGAAGCACAGGCTCGAGGACGAAAGCTGCGAGTTCGTGTCCGTGGTTGGAGAAGGCTTGCTGCAGATCGTCTATGGTCGGGGTGACGTGGATGGTGTGGAAGAGTAGGGGTTGAAAGATCCGATGGAACGTGTCGATGCCTCCCAAGGAAACGGAGCCGATTGTGTCGCCATGGTATGCGTTTTGCAAGGCGAGAAATGTAGCTCGACGAGAAAATCCGCGTAACTGTTGGAATTGAAATGCTATTTTTAAAGCTACCTCGACTGCGGTTGACCCTGAATCAGAGAAGAAAACGCGAGAAAGTCCGGGCGGAGCGATTGACACGAGCTTCTCTGCCAGCAGGATTGATGGCGTGCTGGCCAGACCGAGCAGGGTGGTATGAGCTACCTTGCCAAGCTGTTCGGCTATAGCGGCGTTGATTGCCCGGTGGCCGTGGCCGTGGACGTTCACCCAGAGTGAGGAGACCCCGTCCAGGTAGCGGCGGCCTTGGGTGTCGATGAGTTCGTTCCCTTCGGCCCGCTCGATGACGAGAGGAGGCTCCGCAAGCCACTCGCGCATGGGTGTAAAGGGATGCCAGAGATACCTTCGGTCGAGGTCGTCGAGGTTCATTGGGGGATGAGTTGAGCGAGTGCGTGGGCGAGGGAGGCGACGTCGCTTGGACTGTGATTGGCCGAGAGCGTGATTCGCAAACGGGCGGTGCCATCGGGGACGGTTGGAGGGCGGATTGGCTGCACGAAGATCCCGCAGGCTCGCAGGGCGCGGGAGGCGTCGAGGGCCGCCCGATCTGTCCCGAGGACGATCGGGAAGATGGGGGAAAGCGGCAGGGGGCTAGCTTTGGGGGGAAACCGGCTTTGGAGCTGGTGGACACGATCCGCTAGGGCGTCACGTCTGGCGTTACCGTCGTTTCCCCGGATGATGTCCAGGGCGGCGAGTGCGGCGGCGGCAACGGGAGGGGGTGGAGCGGTGGAGAAGATTAATGTCCGGCTGCGGTTGACGAGGTACTTGCGTAGGGTCGCGCTGCCGGCCGCAAAGCCGCCAGCGGCACCGAATGCCTTGCCCAGGGTTCCGATGAGGACATCTGGCGTGACTCCAGCCTGCCGACACAGTCCACGGCCGCCAGGGCCTAGTGCGCCGATGGCGTGCGCCTCGTCCACAACCAAGGCGGCCCCGTATTTCGCCGCGAGGGCGGCCAAGTCTGCCAGGGGAGCGATATCGCCGTCCATACTAAAGAGCGACTCGGTAACCAGCAGCTTTCGGCGAGTGGCAGGCGCCAGGGCGAGCAGCCGTTTCTCGGCAGACGAGACATCGCGGTGCCTGTAGAAGCTTGGCCGGGCAAGCGAAAGTCGGCAGGCATCGATAATGCTTGCGTGGTTGGCATGGTCGCACAAGACGAGGTCTCCTGGCCCTGCCAGTGCAGCAAGAACGCCAAGATTGGTCTGGTATCCAGAGGGAAAGAGAAGCACGGCTTCCACACCCAGAAAAGCGGAGAGGCCGGCCTCAAGTTCACGGTGCTCGGTCATGTCACCGGAGACCAGACGAGATGCACCAGCACCAAATCCGGAACGCTTGATTGCAGTGGCCGCCGCGGAGGCCAGGGCAGGATGGCCCGCGAGCCCTAGGTAGTCATTTGAAGAAAACGAGAGAAGGGGCTGAGCGTCGATTGTCGGGTTTGTTCGTGACTGACCCGAGGCGGCGGGGCAGAAGCGGATTCGGTCCTGAGCCTCGAGTGACGTCAATTCAGCCTGCAGAGAGGCGTCCAAGACTGGGGGCACGGAGCTGACCATAGGGATGGCCCGACGCGGGTGTCAATGCTCTGGATGGGCAGCGGACGGAATGTTCCACGTGAAACGGAACGCGCCAATCCAGCGGCTTCGTCCACTTGCAGTCGTGTAGCCAATCGCGTCACACATGCGAACTGCCGAATTTTCTGGCCGCCATTCCTTTCCGGAGAATACCAGAGCCGATCCCTCAGGCCGGACCATGCCTAGGCCTAGGCCAAGCCATTCTTCTGGTGGGAAAGTCGCACGCGACGCGGCGACATCGAATCCGCTTCGGCCCAATCCCTCGGCGCGTTGTCGGAATACCTCTGTGGTCGTAAGTTGACACTCGCGCGCGGCAGTTCGCAGGAACGCGACCCGCTTTGCTCGTGGCTCAACCACGGTGACGCGGGAGTCTGGCCTAATTATGGCAAACGGCAGCCCCGGAAGACCGCCGCCAGCGCCCACGTCCGCGAGTGAAGATCCAAAAGGAACGAGACGGGCCATGGCGAAGCTGTCCACGACATGCTCGCCGACTACTTCCGCCACCGATCGGGCGCCTGTCAGATTGACGCCAGTATTCCATTCCATCAACAGGCGACAGAACCCCAGCACACGGGTCACCATCTCGGGTGTGAGCGGGAAGTTCCATTCCTCGGCGAGTCTCGCCAAACATGCCGCTGCGTCTTCGCGCACCGGCGCAGTATATGCCACTCGAACTCCTGAAGGCGCAGACAGGCGGGCGTGAGGTAGTACATGAGGTGTAACCGCAATGCGCCGGCCCAGTGTAATGTCTCTTTTCCGATCATAATATAATTGTATGCAGAACTACTTGATATAACACGTAAATAGTGAAAGGTCGCATCTCGGATAAGCCGAAGTGTCCGAGGACGTGGGGAGTTTTCCACAACGCCACGTGCGACCAACGCCCACCGGGGATACAATCGCCACGGATCATTCAAGGCGTCGTATGGACACAGGGCAAAGCAAGCATCGTCTCCTCCTCGTGGACGGCGATCTCAAGAGTTTGCGGGTTCTCGAGGTCAGCCTCAAGAAGGCCGGCTTCGAGGTGGTGACCACGACCCAGGGCAGTGAGGCACTCGGCGCCCTGCAGGCCACCCTCCCTGACCTCATCATCTCGGACACGGACCTTGACGGGATGGACGGATTCGACCTGTGCCGCCAGATAAAAGCCAACCCGGAGTGGGCCAAGATTCCGTTCCTCTTCGTGTCGGGTCGCAAGTCAATCGAAGACAAGATCCGGGGACTCGAGCTGGGCGTCGAGGATTACCTGACAAAGCCCATCTATATAAAGGAGATTGGCATCCGCGTCCGCACCGCGCTCCAACGCGCCGAGCGCGAGCGGCTGGAGTCACGGCGCGAAGGCCGCACCAAGTTCGCGGGCGACCTCTCGGACATCGGGGTTGTGGACCTGGTGCAGACCATCGACCTCAACCGAAAATCCGGCATCGTTCACATCGTCAATCGTGACAGCCGGCGCGGGGCGGTTTTCTTCCGCGATGGCCGGGTCATCGACGCCGAGGTTGGCCGATTGTCGGGCACCGAGGCGATGTACCGCCTGTTCTCGTGGTCGGATGGGCAGTTCGAGGTCGAGTTCAAGCCGATTCGGCGAAGAGATGTCATCGATCTTCCGTCAGCAGCGCTGCTCATGGAGGGAATGCGGCGGCTCGACGAGTGGACCCGGCTGCTGGAAACGCTGCCGGCGCTGGATAGCGTGATCGAGGTCGATGTTGGTGTTCTGGCCGAGAAGCTGGCTGACCTGCCCGACGAGATGAATGGACTTCTTCGGCTGTGCGACGGTACTCGCAGTTTGCTCGCCGTGATTGATGACAGCGACTACCCCGACCTCGAGGCCTTGACCGTGGTCAGCAAACTCTTCGGGCAAGGCATAATTTATGCCCGCGAGCTGACCAGCCAGCGCGGCGAGGAAGAGCCAAGCAGCGAACTCGCACGCTGGTTGGCGGAGGGGAATGCGGAGGATGCGGGTGGAGATGAGGCGAGTGCAGCCCGGCAGTTCCTGGAGGAGGTCGAGCCGGCCGACTCGAGGAACGTTGTGGCGGGCGAGCAGAGGGCCACGACCGACGATGCGCTGTCCAGCGGAGAGCGGCAAGGCAGCAAGACGCTGAAGACGTTCTCCCTCGACACCGCGTCCCTCTCACTCGATACGCGCCCGCCCGGAAGCGTGGCACCGGAGGCCACGGCCCAGCCAAACAAGGTGGCTGTTGCTCCGAAGCTGACGGGCAACACACTGAAACTCACCGCCGTCTCTTCCGAGCAGGAGTCCGCCCCTACATATTCGGTGAAAGCGCCCGCTGTGTCCCCCACCCAAGACAGGGAGGTCGAGGCAGCGTCACCGCTCGAAGTCTCGGCCGTGGTCGAGGGTTCCTGGCGCGAGCCCGCCGAACTGGCGCTTGGGCTACCGCGGACACCGCCGGGTGGGGTCGATGCCACTCCGACCGAGCCCCCGAAGCCCGCGGCTCCTGCCGCAGGCGCCATGGTGAAGCCCGACACATTGAGGGGCTTCCCCATACCAGAGGGTCTTGCCGATGCGGCCCAGGCGGGCCCTCCACCGAAGTCAGCGGTCAGTGACGGCGATCGACCGGCGCGGACGACCATCGAGTTCGGGCTTCGAGAAAGTGCCCTCGCACCATCCGCGAGCACGGGCACGGCGTTTGCGTTCGAGCGTCCTCGCGAGCCCGCGCGCGAAATGGACTGGGGCGCCTGGGGCCAGGGTGCGGAGAACGAGGCGGCGCCAAAGGGCCAGCCAGGACAGCCCGAAGCGCCCGGTGCCGAGGAAGGCGAAAAGCCCACTGAACTGGCAACTGGCCGTTCCCACGAGCCACAAGCACTTGCCGCAGAGTCCGCACAGGGACAGGCGCCCGTCTCCGACAAAATAGCTCGAACCCAGCAATTCGGTCAGCCAGCCCCGATGATGGTTGAAGAGATGCCGGCGTCCAGCCCGTCGACGGAAGACCGGTCAGTCACGGCTAGACCCACTGTCGACAAACTAGACAGCGACGTTGTTCCCCACGAACGCCGCTGGCCGCTCTTTGCCGTGATCCTCGTCGTGGTCGTCGTCGGTGGCTGGTTCGCCCTGCGAATCGGTCCGACCGGGGGCCGGTCCCTGCTGGCTTCGCGTTCGGGATTGCCGGCGGCACCAGCCCCGAGGGCAAGTGCCCCGTCGGAAAGTAGCGCGGGCCCAGGCGTAGCTGATCGGCAATCCTCTCAGCCTGGCGGCAAGCTGTCAGAGTCGCAGCCCACCGTCGCGCTGGTCGCGGCAAAGAAACCGGTTGCAGCCCCGCCAGATGCCCAGGCCAAGCCGACAAGCGCGGCCGGGCGGGAACCAGCAAGTCAAACCGAAGTCGCGTCTGGTGCGTCGCCGAGCCGGGCAGCCGACGGCGGACAGGCCCGTGCGCCCACCGTCGGTTCCGCCCCGACCGAAGGCTCTCGCGAGCGTTGCCTCAAAGCCCATGCCGGCGGAAATGGCAAACCCTCGGTCATACTGGCAGCGTGCCGACCGGCCATCGAGGCCGACCCCGAGGCGGCGGACATCATGGTGATAGTAGCCTCAGCGGAGCTCGAGCGCGGACGCGCGGTTGAGGCGCGGTCCTGGGCGAAGAAGGCGTTGGATGTCAATCCCGACTTGGCGGACGCCTACGTCGTGCTGGGAGGAGCCGAACAGGAAGCAGAAAATCCAGCCGAGGCCAAGGCTGCGTACAAGAAATACCTGGAGCTAGCGCCCAGCGGCCGTCATGCGCGCGAGTTGCGTGCGATTCTGGACAGCCTGTAGCAGCCGGCGACGCAGAAACGTCCTTGCATGTTGGTTCTGGGCATCGAAACCTCTTGCGACGAGACGGCTGCTGCTGTGGTCGAGGACGGCCGGCGTGTGCGCTCGGATGTGGTGGCGTCGCAGGTGCTGGTCCACGCCGAGTACGGCGGGGTAGTCCCCGAAGTGGCGTCGCGCCAGCACCTGGCGACCGTGGTGCCGGTGGTGAAGCGAGCGCTGGCCGGAGCGGGCGTGGAGCCGCGCTCTCTCGACGGCATCGCTGCGACCTGCGGGCCCGGGCTGGTGGGGCCATTGCTGGTGGGCGTTGAGATGGGCAAGGCGCTGAGCTACGCGCTGGCTCGTCCCATGGTCGGCGTGAACCATCTGGCGGGGCACCTGGCCGCCGTATTTCTGGACCACCCTGGCAACCCGGCGCCACCGTGCTATCCCCACCTTGCGCTCTTGGTGTCAGGAGGCCACACGCTGCTCCTGCGCGTGGATGGGCCGGGCCAGGTCAAGTCGCTCGGGGCCACGCGCGACGACGCCGCTGGCGAAGCATTCGACAAGGTGGCCAAGCTGCTGGGCCTGGGCTACCCGGGCGGCGTGGTCATCGACGGACTGGCGAGCCGAGGCAATCCGGAAGCGATTGATTTTCCGCGTGCCCTGCCGGGCCGACATGATCTCGATTTCTCGTTCTCCGGTCTCAAGACGGCCGTGGCGACACGAATCAGGGAGCAGGGATTGCCAGGGCCAGCGCAGATGCCGGACTTCTGCGCCAGTTTCCAGGCTGCGGTGGTCGACGTGCTCGTGCGCAAGTCGCGGCGCGCGCTCAAGCGTGAGGGCCTGGGTGACCTGCTCGTCTGCGGTGGCGTCGCAGCCAACCGCGGGCTACGGGCTGCGCTGGCCGCGGCCGCGGCAGAAGACGGGTTCCGGCTCTTCGCGCCGACGCCCAAGCTGTGCACGGACAACGGCGCGATGATCGCACAGGCCGGCACTTGGGCGCTCGCGCGCGGCGAGAGGGCGCCATTGGATCTCAGTGTGGATCCGGGGTTGCCCCTGTGATGGTCGTTCAATCGAGGTCTGGGGACAGTCCCCAATCGACGCGCGCGACACTGCGGCGCCACGGGCTGCGCGCCAAGAAATCGTGGGGGCAGAACTTCCTGGTCGACACGCGTGTGCAGGAGCGCATCGTCGCGGCAGCGGCGGTGAGCAGCGACGACGTGGTGGTCGAGATCGGAGCCGGATTGGGCGCGCTCACCAGAGTACTGGTCGCGCACGCGGGTCAAACCATCGCCATCGAGCATGACGGGGAACTGGCCACTCTACTCGAGCAGGAGTTGGAAACGAGTCCCGGCCTGCGAATCGAGCGTGCCGATGCGTTGGGATTTGATTTCGCCAAAGCGGCGCACGCAGTGGGCCGGCCGCTCGTGGTGGTGGGGAATTTGCCCTACCAGATCACGTCGTCGCTGCTTTTTGCCATCACCGACGCTGCGGCTGGAGGCCAGGTGATCGGCCGAGCCATCCTCATGGTGCAGAAAGAGTTCGCCCAGCGCATGCTGGCGCCACCGGGCAGCAAGGTGTATGGCCGACTGTCGGTGATGGTGCAGCAACAGGCCGAGGGCGAGATGCTGTTTCACGTCGGTCCAGGTGCCTTTCATCCTCGCCCCGCGGTCACCTCGACCGTTTTGCGCTTGCGGCCTCGGCTGACGCCGCTGGCACCGGTGCGCGATTCGGCGCAGTTCGCTCGCGTGGTCAAGCAGGCGTTCGCCGCGCGCCGGAAGATGTTGCGGCGGGCGCTGGAGCCG
>Ga0187885_10004761_pt1 | contig 10897 bp, 15 predicted proteins | sample June2016WEW_20_1_3_FD_132970 | JGI IMG/M metagenome (GOLD analysis project Ga0187885, IMG submission 132970) | Peatland microbial communities from SPRUCE experiment site at the Marcell Experimental Forest, Minnesota, USA - June2016WEW_20_100 | ecosystem: Environmental > Terrestrial > Soil >... | reverse complement strand
TGCCGCTGGTAGTAACAAGCTTACTATCTCCCGTTATCAGTCTGCCGGAAATTATGAGGCTTGGGCAACCCCCACTATCTTAGTCGCAGGTCAATTTTATGATATTCAGATAGCATGGGATGCGACGAACGTTAACAATACCCCTGTCGTTAAAATTAACAACGTCGCGCAAACCTTAACGGCGGCCCCATTAGGAACCGTTACCGCTTGGGCTAATGATAGCGCGTATAACCTAGGTATTTTTAACAATCCAGCGGGCAGCTCAGCGCTTCTCGCAACCCTTTACTGGGTGCGTCTCCACTCCCGCGTGCTCACCGATTGGGAACTCAGTAACAATTACGAAGCCGATAAGTGGCGATTCTTCCCGAATACACCATACGAAACCGGCTGTACGGTTAAATACGACTTCGCGCAGACGTCAGGTAATTTCTATAACGAGATAAATCCAGGTACTGATGATTTAGTGCCGACAGGTTCGCCGACGAGAAGTTTGTTGCCGAGTGGCGCGCCCGATACAACGTGGGACGGTTCAACACAGTATGGAACCGCTACGTCGATGAGTTTATCGAATAATCTAACGGTTGAGGTTATCTATAAACCGTATTCCGCGACGGGATATAACTATGGCTTTTTTGGTCAATTCTTATCGGGAACGGGAGGCTTTTTGGTAGTGCATAGCACCGGGGGCGGATGCGCTATATATATTGCGGATATATCGACTAATATAACTACCAATATCATAGATGGAACAAAATATAACCACGCAGCGTTTACGGTTTCTCAATCGGGAAGCAACAGTATCCTCACGGCGTTCGCGAACGGTGTAAGTGGCGTACCGACCACCAAAACAGGTAAACTAATCGGCACGACCGTCGCCTCGTTATTAGTCGCATCGACACCCTCATTTTCCACGAAGTTCAAAGGCGACATCGCCCTCATCCGCATCTACAACGGCACCGCACTCACCCCCGCGCAGGTTCAGCAGAACTGGGAAGCCGAAAAGTGGCGGATATATGATGTTATAGTTAACGCACCTACAGCGACAGCTAACTTTAACGCCAACGTCCCTAAAATAGACGTCCACGCCCTTGGCCAGACAGCCCAAGCCACATTCAACGCCAACGTCCCCAAGATAGACGTCCACACCCCAGGGCAAACAGCGATAGCTAACTTTAACGCAAACGTCCCAACTATTGCTGTCCACCTCATAGGCCAGACCGCCCACACCAACTTCAACGCGAACGTTGGCCTTATCACAGTAAGCACCCCTGGCAAAACTGCAGAGTTCGGCTTCACCGCCAACGTTGCGATAATTTCTATTGTAACCCTCCCCGAACTTATCCTCAAAGGAGATACTTTTCAAGCAGTACTTGTGGGGGACTACAACATACTCACATTATACGGAGACCAAGATGACGAAACGTAACCAAGAACTCACACTATGGCAAGGCACAACGCGGTCGTTTTTGTGCAAGCTTACCAAGAACGCAGCCCCACTTATCCTCACCGACGCAGATATTCAGTACTCCCTCACCAACACACTCACCGATGAGCTCATAACGATGCTCGATAACTCAGGGATAGATACAGGGGTTACTATCATAGCAGACGGCACCGCGACAGGCTCACGGTACAGTGTCATTGAGATCGCTTACACCGTGGATCAGACCAAAGGCCTTACCCCTGGCGACAACTACCGTCACGAGCTGCGCGTCACTGAGGTAGATGACCAGACTGACATTTACATGGCTGGCCCTGTATCCGTCGTCGAATCCGATACATTAAAGACCCCACCAGACCCATGAGCTCACCATGCCACAAATCTGCTGCAGCGTGAGTGAGGACCTCTTCGTTCTTTTAGAAGAACGCGCCCAGAATGAAAATTCAAGCCGACCGAAGGTTATGGTTGAAATCATTGAAAAAGCCTTGCGAGACGAGGGAGAAGTCAGGGAGCTCAACGAGCAGCTAGGACAGGCACTTCAAATAGCCAACCAAGCTCAAAACGAGATCCTCCCAGCACTCAAGCTCTTACTACCAGGTGAGCAACCTCAGAAACTCCGATGGAACTTCCTTCGACGAAAGCAAGGGAGGTGAAATACATGCAAGTAACATACCTTGAAGTTGTAGCGACGATTATTCTTATCGTTGAAATATTGATCTGGTTAGGTGTTAGGTAGCCTAACACCATAGGAAGTAATATCTCCATTGACCGCCAACCTGCGTATCGCATATACGCTGGTTGGACCATGGATGGACTACACTTCGAGCGAGACATCGTAAAGTGCTTCAACACCTACTTTGACATACAACAGATAGACGCGATTGCCTACCGCTTTGAGAGAGCGTCCCACTATACGGTCCAACCAGCCGATGTACTCATAGATTCTGCCGACACTCAGTTTTATTGCGCCATCGAGTGCAAGTCTTTTGAGCCAAAGGGCGCAGGCTCCAAGCTCTATTTCTCCAGCGCCTTTAGTGACGCCACAGGCATCCCCCAGCTAGACCGGATGCACACGTTCTTGAAAAAATCAGGCCGTGAGGGCCACGTTGCAGTCCAGATCAAGGCAAACAATCGCCTTAGTGCCTACGTTCTCCCATTTTATACCGTCTACATGATCTCCAAACGAGAAAAGGGCCTCTCGTTGAAGACCATTCGAGATGAGTCACACCACTTAACACGAGAAAAGGGCGCTTACTCGTTCTAAATTATCGACACTTCTATAATACTAGCCCTTCATACTCCAACAGCGAGTGTATACTCTATACAGTAACTAGCTAGTGATTATATGACAACCACAGATGACCCTATGGACTGTGACTTTGAGTTTCGTTCTATAGACGAAACGGGTCACTTTACAGGCTATGCCTCAGTCTATGGTGTCAAGGACTCATACGACAGCATTTTTGACGTCGGTTCGCTGACGCCAGAGAAGCTCCCCCTCCCACTTACCTATCAGCACGATTTTAACCAGGTTATAGGGGGCGTCAGTGTCTTTGAGAACCGTAGTGACGGTGCTTACGTTGAAGGCGACTTTGATCTCAACGTCGCACGCGCCAAAGAGGTCTACTCCTTGGCTAAGAAGAATATCATCAGGGGCTTATCTCACCGATTCAGTGGCTCCGTAAACGAATATAAAGACGGCGTGCGCCACATCACGAGCGCGAAGGTCTCTGAAATCGCTTTTACCCCTCAACCCTCCAACAAAAAGGCAGGGACGACCTCAGTACGCTCTCAGGACGAAGAATTTTATGACGATTATAGTTATCCCTTGGACGATTCACGCGCAGTGCCCCCTGGCGATGATGAGACCCGCGATGTAGACACCTCAAGTAGTTGGGACGCAGGCGCAGCGCGAGCAGCAATCAAGAAATGGGCCACCGGCGCAGACGGCAAGGTTGACACCGGCAAGTACGGTCAAGCCTTCCTTGTCAAAGGCGGAGACAAGCTCAGTGATTATAAATTCCCTATCAAGACCGTCAAAAACGGCAAACTTGTAGTCGTATGTGCAGCCGTTCACGCGGCTGAAGGTCGCCTTAAAGACAGCAACGTCGGTAACAAGTCAGGGATAGCGGCCACCCTCGAAGGCCTCGCTAAGAAGTGCGGCTTCCGAGACAACAAAAAGACAGATGATGGCGGACGTTCCGCTGAACCAACCCCTGATGAAGAGGTTGCCGCGCCAGCACCAGAACCCGAACCAGATGACCAAGCTGATTTTGAAGCTAATATAGGTAGCGAAAACGCAGAAAAGATGCTCCAAGACATTGACGAAAGACTCCAGGAGCTCGACAAAATCAAAGATTCGCTCACAGGCAGGATCTAAGAACATGGAAGCAAAAGAATTTTACCAGCAACATGAAACGCGCATGAAGGCGCTTGATGTATCGCTCGGCCAATTCAAAGAATACGAAAAGCGATTCGATGACATGGACGAGGCTCTCAAGGGTCTCCAGACGCAGAGCAACAGACCTCCAATTCCGTCACAGACTACAGAGACACGCGGAGTTAAGGACTGGCATGACTCAGAGATACGGAGCTTTGCCAAGAGCGGCGAGTTCAATCTCGACAATGTAGACGCAGAGACACGAGCACTCTATCAAGCAGACCAGACGACCGGCGGTTATTTCGCCCAGACGGAGTGGGTCAACGAACTCCTCCGTAACATCGTTCTCTACTCAGAGATAGCAGGCTCAGTCGGAAGCAGGAACACCGCAGCCACTAGCGTTGAGATGCCAGTGTACGACCATTCGTTTGGCGCACAGTGGACAGGCGCTGAGGTAGCTACCAAGACGGAGACGACCGGCCAGTCCTTTGGGATGAAGCAGATCACGACTCACGAGTTGTACGCTCTTATTGATATGTCTCAGAAGGATCTGGAAGACTCCAGGTTTGACATCGAGGGCTACATGATGCAGGAGTTCGCACTCCAATTCGCTGTAGCAGAAGCCTACGCAATCCTTTACGGAACTGGTGTGGGACAACCCGAAGGCATCTTGTCCTCGAACGCAGGTCTCTTCGGAGGCGTCACGACTGCAACGCAGGACACCATTGACCCCAACGACTTCAAGAACCTGTTTTGGTCTCTCCTACCGAATTATTCACGCATGCCAGGTTCCGCGTTTGTCATGCACACCGGACTCGTGCAAGCCCTTGATATGTTCAGAGGCGTCAACGAGAAGCAATACGTCTGGCAACCAGGCATCTCCAACGACCCACTAAAGGACGGTCTGATGGGACACCCGATTGTCATTGCACCTGAGATGCCAATTAACAACACGGGTGGCCGTGGATCTATCGGTGCAATATACGGCAACCTCCAGCGAGGCTACATGCTCGTTAACCGCATTGACACGCAGATCCTCAGAGATCCATACACGCAGGCGACGAAAGGCCTCATCAGGTTCATCGCTCGCAGACGTGTTGGTGGCAAAGTGATCCTCCCTGAGGCGATCAAGACTCTGACGCTTCACTCGTAAGGAGAAAATAACAATGACAGTATTTGACCGTCAAGATGATCAGAAACTAAAGGTTTCGATCCCTATACAATCGCTCGGAGGCTCAGCCCACTCCGGCGATAACATCATAGATACGGCAGGCTACCAAGCCGCAGTTATCTATATCGTGGCTGGAACCATCGCGGACTCGACATGGGTTTTCCAGGTCTCAGCCAGTGACGCCGCGAACATGGCTAATGCAGTTGTGGCAAGCACCTCCAACGGTGACTTGATCGAGCACAACATCACCATGGACGGCACCCAGAGCCAGACCGCACCAGGAACCGTCGCCACGATAACGGACACCCCCCTGACGTTCACGTCAACTGCGAGCAACAAAGTCAGGCGTGCAGCATACGTCGGCCCCCACCGCTATCTGCGCGTGGACCTCGTTGGCGGCACAGCCGACGAGAAGGAAAACGAAAAGCGAAAAGGTGGCCTCACCGTCACCGCTGCGTACTTCGGCGCCTTCATCGAACTACTTGAGCCCGACGTCAAGCCCGTTTTGCAGGACTAAAAGATGCCTAACGGCTGTCGCGTCCGGATACTATGCGACACCGAACGCCACCAGGTTGGGGAGGAGTTCAACCTCCCCACAGCGTTGGCGCGTAAGCTCGTAGAGCGCGGCACAGCGGAGTTCGTCAATGAGGTTAACAACAGTCTCACAACCGACTAGCGAACCTGTCATCAATCAGGACGTCAAGGACAACGCAGTCATACGGACTGATGACGATGACGACTTCATCGACCGCACGATCACAATAGCGCGGCAGATGATCGAGGACTACACCAAGACCTCGATGATGCCACAGACTAAACAGGTCGTTATTCGCCGGTATGAACTCGAACATCACCCGCACCCTGAGCTCTACTTCTTTATTTATCCGGTCCCAGGCCAGTACCGCACCTACCTCCCTCGTCCACCCATAGTGGAGATCACCGAGGTGGACCAGACCTCCATCAGTGAGGATGGCACCACAGAGGTTACTGACACACTCGACCCCGCAATGTACTATCTTGAGGGCGAAGAGATCGTGCTCAACATTGAGAACATAGATCCAACCGTACGATACTTCACCGCAACCTACACCACAGGCTACGATTCGGCAGACGACGTTCCCATGCAGCTCAAGCAGGCCATAATCATCGCAGCCTCAGATCACTACGACAACCGCACATCCTTTGCCCTCTCACCCACCGTCAAGACACTCTGCACACCGTTCCGCAGACAGCGGATCATGAGCAACGTCGCACGCGGTAGCTCAGGCAACCTCGCCAGCTACAACGATTATTACTACTAATGGCACGCGCAGCAGCAGCACCAGGAGTTCCAGTAGCCCCCACTCAGCGCAAGCTCGGCCTCTCATTCAACCCAGGCCTCATGCGCTCGGACATCACCTTCCTTGTTGACATGAGCGACCAAACGGCACAGTCGGCCACAGGCTCACTCCAGACTTCAGTGATGTGGAAGCCGATCACCACCACACGCGCCTACGCTGCTATCGTGAAAGGCACAGAGTTCTTTCAACTCCTCCAGGCCGGACACCGTGTTGATGTTCGGTTCAAACTGCGCTGGCTACAATTCACACTCCCCGACGGCAATAAAACCACACCAACAACCTCCATGCGGATCACATGGAACAATAATGTGTATCTCATTAAGTCAGTTGATGACCCTGATGACCTCCACATTGAGCTCCAGATCGACGGCGAGATGGTTGGCAAGGAGACAGACATACTATGACCGACCCCGTCAGCGGATTCACATTTACTCTAGTCAGCAGGATCAACTACATCGCCAGGATGGCTGAGATCATAGCTGGCCTTGAAATTTTTGAAGAGGCTGCAACCGGCGCGACCGCAGACGAGCTAGTCACCCTCATTCAAAAGTACATGCCGGAGTGGACCGGCGACCTAAAAGCGTCAGTCACAAAGCAACAGCTCTCCGTAGAACCCCCTGTCTGGGCCGTAGGTCCTACAGCCGAGTACGCACCGTACGTTGAGTATGGCACAGGCCCACACGTTCCCAACGTGGATAACCTAACCGAGTGGGCGAACGATCACGGCTGGGACCCTTCCGAGATAATCTCACACATTGCCGCAAACGGAACAGCAGCGCACCCGTTCATGCAGCCTGCTATGGAAGAGGCGAAAGGCATGGGTGCTGATATGTTCTTTGACAAGGTAAGCTTCGGACTCGTATCAGGCGCAGGAGCAATCTGATGGTTCTTAAACCCTACATAACCAAGCGCACCGCAGAAGCCCCACTCCGCAGAGCTTTGTTTGCACGATTGCAGCCAGCTCTAGCCCCTATACCAATCTACAACGGCAACGCCAATCCGGACCAACCATACCCCTATGCGATTATAGGTGAGCCCACAGACGGTCCCGACATCAGCACCAAGACTAGTGAGGCTGACAACCGCGTTATTATGTTTCACTGTTACACGGAAGAGGACGGCTATGACCAAGTATCGGCGATGAAAGACGCGATGCTCGCTGCGTTTAAAGAGCCCCTGGTGCTGGATGACCCAACGTGGAACCTTTACTCAATCGAATTACTAGGTGGTGGCCGCACACTCAGGATAGACCCACCCACAGGACCCCGCTACGCGCACGCGGCCTTCTCTATGCGCTTCAAAGTTGAAAGCAAATTAACCTAGCGACAGCCCCCCAAACAAGAGACAAGAACATGACCACAGGACAAATTTTAGGTACAAGTATCCTGCTACAGGTGGACACAAACCCATCTGGATCAGCGAACTATGTCAACGTCGGCCTGCAGAAGAGCGCCACGCTCAGTATGAACACGACGAGCGAGGATGTGAGCAACAAGGACTCCCTGCTCTGGAAGGAATACCTACCAGGCTACAAGGACTGGTCCATTGATTGCGATGCCCTCCTGACAGAGACAGACACCGGCATGACCCAACTTGAGAACCAGTGGCTTGCTGGATCAAAAGTTCGGGCTATAATCAAGACCCCCGCGAACCCTGCACACTGGAGTGGCACGACCATTATCAAGTCACTCAAGTACACAGCCGGAGACGGTACGGTGTACACCAGCACAGTGAGCTTGACCGGCAGCGGAGCACTTACGAAGACTTAATCGGAGACGACAACAATGGTAGAAACAACCTTAACAGTATCAACAGCAGCCCAGGCAGGCACGCAATACACACCCTCAACCCCTGCCGCAGGTGGTAACAACTTCGCAAACGACGGAACGTGCGTCCTGGTTATCCAGGCAGTCACAAACCCCGTCACGATAACGGTGACAGGACAAGCTCTCGCCTACGATGGCGCAGCCCATAACCAGGCATCAGTCGCAGTCACGCCAGGCAATACGGCTATTATGGGGCCGTTCCAAAGGTCGAACTTCAACGACGCTGCGAACCTGTGCCACTTCACGTCGAACGAGACGAGCACAACGAAGATAGGTGTAGTCAGCTCTACTCCGAAGGGCTAACCCCTAGCGTTGCAGCCAGGAGCGCACTATGGACACGAAACAACCTAGACTCCCTAAGATTAAAAACGAGGTCGAGATCCCAGTGGGTGACGATAAGTACACCCTCCGGTTCGACCTTGGCGCCCTGGACGCCCTCGAAACAAAACGTGATGAGAGCATAGCGGAGATATTTAAAGAATCCCTTGACGACAAGGGACAGGTCAAACTCGATGCTAATGGACGGCCTGTATCAGTGATCCGCACAGGCGTTATTATTGACCTGCTATGGGCCGGACTCCTTGCTCACCACAACCTCAGCCGCGAAGATGTAGGCCACATATTCGGCTTCACGGATCTGCAAGAGACCTCCAAGTATATCATGCAAGCTCTCTCAGCCGCGAACCAGACGAACTTCCCAAAAGACGAGGCCACTGAGTCTCCGTTAAGAAAAAAGTAACAAACGAGGACCTCAAAACCAACTGGGCGTTTCTTTACGAGGTTGGTTATGGGGCTCTCGGCCTTTCTATTGATGAGTTCCGCCACATTTGTCAGGGCGAACTCTTTGACCGTTTACAAGGATTGCAATGGCGCCAGGAGCGCGAGCACCAGGAGCACGCCTGGATAGTTGCCAACTTACAGGCGGCAGCAGGCGTCAAAGAAGTCTCTATAGAGAGGCTGCTCCATCGACCACTAATTCCCCAGTTCAGATCCATCAGTGAAGGGGAGCTCGAAGACCCGCGCTCAGACGAAGAGAAGCTCGCAGAGATCCGCGAAGTCGCAGCGATATTTGGTGAAGAGTATGCCGAGGGTGAACGGAACCTCGCCGCACTTACCGGCGTCCCAGTAAAACCCCATGGACCTACCAATGAAGAACTCATGGAGATGGACGACGCTCGTGAGCTCTTTGAAGAGGCAGGGATGCTGAAACGCAAGCGACCATCAGACAAGACAGAGCAGGACTTGAAAGACTTGCACGAAGAGTTTAAGGAACACTTCTAATGGCAGTAATCGGTGGCGACCCACTAGCAGACTTTACGATCCTTGTCACGTCTAATATAGACGGAGCTGTCGCTGGCCTCGCCACTCTTAGCGGATCTCTTGAGGGTCTGCAAGGTACGTTCAGTGCTATGACTGCTGTTGGTAGTGCGCTCACCGTTGGCCTAACCTTACCTATTATGGCCCTCGCAGTGGGGGCTGTTCTCTCTGAGAACACGATGCAAGGGTTTTACCAGACGCTTCAAGCTGGGGCAGTGAGTAGTTCTATTTCTTTTGGCCAGTTAAAAGACTCTTTTAATCAACTATACTCACAGTTCCCTCAAGGGGGGACTGTGATTGCCAACACGCTGCTTAACGTCTCCAACATAATGGCGTCCACCTTTGGTGGCAACCAAACAGATATTCAAAACTTCACCTCCCAGATCCTAGCAGCATCGCAGATGACAGGGCAAGCTGCAGACTCAATGTCGAAGTCAGTAGCCACGGCATTTACCCAGTTTAAAGTTTCTTCTGCTGATGCCATCCCTGAGTTCACTTATTTGTACTCCGCTGCACAACTAGCGCGTGAGCCTGTATCCACCCTAGCAGATGAGCTTGGTCAATACGGCCCTACTTTATCGGCATTTAAGCTGCCGATGAATGATATAATTGCCCTCTTAGGCAACCTTAATCAGTCAGGTTTAGACACCAGTAAAACTGTTACTGGAATTGGCTATGCTTTTGCCACCTTAGAAGCAGGGGGTAAAACAATGGCACCCGTCCTGGATGCAATAAGCAAGGAAGAGGGGGGCATATCAACGAGCTCCATGACGGCTACACAGCTACTAGAGGGCTTGTTTAAGGGCATACAAGACGGTTCGATTACTGCCGCTGACGCGTCTGATATATTTGGTAAGCGGTACGCAGCCAATATTTATAGTGCTATCCAGAGCGGCCATCTTAATTTCCAACAGTTTGAGACAGACGCCGGTAACTTCAACGGAAGCCTCACCGATATGGCTGATAATAGTGCCACCCTCTCACAAAAACTAGATGAGCTCAAGCACGACTTTGAAGAGGCCCTAGCACCCCTTGGCCTCACTATCGTTAACACACTTGAAGGCTTTATGCCTGTTATTGTCTCCATCCTTAATTATGTAAAAGACCTCTTGACGCTATTCAATGAACTCCCACAGCCAATACAAGACGTAGTTATAATATTTGCTGCTGTGTTGGCCGCACTTGGACCCATACTCCTGATTGTAGGGTCTCTTGGTTCGGCGATCTTAGTTATTGGTCCGGCGATAGGCCTCATGATCCCCTTACTAGGTGGTGTCCTCGTGCAACTTGGGTTAATGGACGTAGCAATGGGTGTTCTCGATGCCCTATCCTTACCACTCTTAGTCACGTTCGGCCTCATCGCTGTCGCAGTTGCAGGTTTAGTTCTCCTTGGTGTAGAGCTCTACAATAACTGGAAGCCGT
>Ga0187885_10004760_pt1 | contig 10898 bp, 9 predicted proteins | sample June2016WEW_20_1_3_FD_132970 | JGI IMG/M metagenome (GOLD analysis project Ga0187885, IMG submission 132970) | Peatland microbial communities from SPRUCE experiment site at the Marcell Experimental Forest, Minnesota, USA - June2016WEW_20_100 | ecosystem: Environmental > Terrestrial > Soil >... | reverse complement strand
GACCTCGTCTTTCTTGTCGGTGCCGGGGATTTCGGCGATGGTGTCGTACTGCATGGGATCATCGTCGTAAAAAGTGTTGGTAACGTTCAGTTCGAGCGAGACATCTTTCTTCTGCTGCAGCAGTCGAGCGATTCGCGTCCAGTGCTCCAATGCCATAGTGAGCTGAGGGACGGTCGTGGTCTCGCCGGGTTTGTACGATCCACCCGACTGGACAAACACGGCGCGGCAGAGTTATTATCTTCTGATTTTTTCGGTTCGCTTGCGGCAGAGGGTTTGGCGTCCCGTCGGGCTTGCGCAGGCGCTGGTCGGCAAAGCCGCGGACCTGGGTGACCTGGTCCACTCCCACTCCGTTGGCTTGCATCAGGCGGCGCGCCGCATTGGCGCGGTCGCTCGAAAGCTCCCAGTTGCTGTAGTTGCCGGTTGTGGCATAGGGTTTCGAGTCAGTGTGGCCTCCGATCGAAATCTTGTTGGGAAGCTTGCCCAGTTCCTGCGCCAGCCCGATGAGCAAGTCGCGGCCGTCGGCGTTGAACTCCGGACGTCCGCTGTCGAAAAATGTCCCGGAAAGAGATTCCATCAATTCAATGCGAAGACCCTCGCTGGTGACGGTCATCTCGACGTGGCTCTGGAGTTTGGCGGAGTCATCCATCTGCCGGATCTTTTGTTCCGGTTGATCCTTCAGCTTGGGCATGTTGTCTCGGGTGAGAGTGAAGTTTTCGCCGGAGCCAGCCAGGCTCGAACCCATCTTTGCGGAAGTGCCCGTCGGATCTTTGAAGTAGCCGCCCACCGCCTCCTGCACCTTCTTGCTGGAACTGAGCAGCCACAAGACGATGAACAGAGACATCATCGCGGTGACGAAATCGGCGTAGGCGACCTTCCAGGCTCCGGCGTGATGGCCGCCGTGTCCGCTTTTTTTCTTCAGGATGATGATGGGACGTTTCTTGTCCATAGCTGGTTCACGGACGCTTATCCGGATGCAGCGGCAGCGTCAGGTGTGGCGGGTGCCTCCTCGGTCGCCGCCCGGTTGCGGCATGCCGCTTCAACTTCTCTGAACGACGGGCGTACATGGCCGGGCACAGCGCGCCTCGCCACTTCTACGGCCATGATGGGCGCGGTACCTTTCAGAAAGGAAATGATCAGGACGCGCAGGACGTAGAGATAGGCATGCTCGTCGTCGGCAAGTTTCACCATATTGGAGGCGACGGGGCCAACCAGGCCGTAGCACAGCGAAATCCCAAGAAAGGTACCCACATTGGCGGTCGGCGGTTTTCGAAGGGAGTTTGAACTCAACTGCATCCTGTATCAGCTCAACGAGGATGAATCCCTGCAGTTCATCCTTACCCACCATCAAAGCCGGAGCGGGTGGAATGATTTTGTCCGCATTCGCTCGGTCTCGGCCCTGGAGCCCGAATTTCAGCAGAGGGCAGTCGACAACATGCGCGCTGGGGGCAGGGTTAAAGGTTTGGCAAGTTGCCCGAAGCTCAACACATTGATGTACGAAAGGAGATTGCCTGCGCCGCAGGGGTTGGTGGCCGTAACGTCAGGACCATTCTCAAGGTCGCGCACCCGCGACTGATAGAGGCCCCAAGAAACGGCACGCTAACTATCAACCGCGCGATCCAATTCTGCGAGTTGCCGGGACGCGCACAATTGGAGCCGTTCATCCGTTATAGCGAGGAACGCGCAATCAACAGAGTGAAACCCGCCCAATCGTGGGCCCGCCACCGTGTTTTTCTGGTAAGCTGAATATGCATCTGCAGTTCGACGCATTGCAGAGTTCGCTCTCATTTGGCGACTCTCCCAAGCCTGACTTCTATTCGCAAATGATGTCTGAATTGATTATTGAAGCCGGGCGCGCCGAGAAAAACTACTGGCGCGACCTATGGCGCTACCGCGAGTTGTTCTATTTCCTGGCTTGGCGCGACATTCTCGTCCGCTACAAGCAGACCGTCATGGGGGTTGCCTGGGCCGTCGTCCGTCCCTTCCTCACCATGGTCATCTTCACCATCATCTTCAGTCGCGTCGCCAAACTCCAAGCCCCGGCCGCAATCCCCTACGCCCTGCTCGTTATGGCCGGAATGCTGCCTTGGCAATTCATCTCAGCCTCCTTCGCCGCCTCGGCTGACAGCCTCGTTCAGAACTCCAACCTCGTCTCCAAAATCTATTTCCCCCGCCTCATCGTCCCCGCCAGTTCCGTCATCACCAGTTTCGTCGATTTCCTGATCACCATGGCCCTGATCGCGGTCATGATGGCCTGGTACCGCTTCGTCCCCGACTGGCGCCTTGTCGGATTGCCGTTCTTCGTCCTGCTCGCCTTCCTGGCTTCCATCGGCGTCGGCCTCTGGCTTTGCGCTCTCAACGTCGAATATCGCGACTTCCGCTACATCGTCCCTTTCATCGTCCAGTTCGGCCTCTATGTTTCCCCGGTGGGATTCAGCAGCAGCGTCATTCCTGTCAAATGGCGCTTCCTCTTCTCCCTCAACCCGGTCGTCGGCGTCATTGACGGCTTCCGCTGGTCGCTGCTCCGCGGTCAGCCCCTCGTCTGGTGGCCCGATCTCGCCAATTCCATTGGCATGACAACTCTGCTGTGTATCAGCGGAAGCTGGTATTTCCGCAAGATGGAGCGGACCTTTGCCGATGTTATCTAGCTTTCCCGCACGTTCTCGGCAGACGATTCGTCCTCGCAGCCTCTGGGCTGCCCGGACTCAGTGCGACGAGTCACGCCTCTATGTCTGACGTCATCATTTCCGTCGAGAACCTCGGCAAGAAATACGCCATCCGCCATCAGGAGGAGCGCGCCCGCTACAAAACACTGCGCGAAAGCCTGATAAAGTCGGCCGCCGGCCTCTTCCGCCGTCGCGACGACTCGCGACGCGCCCGCGCTCGCGAGGAATTCTGGGCCCTCAAAAATGTCTCCTTCGACGTCGAGCGCGGTAAAGTCCTCGGCATCATCGGACGCAACGGAGCCGGCAAAAGCACCGTGCTCAAAGTCCTCAGCCGCATCACCCAGCCCTCCGAAGGCCGTGTTACCCTCCGCGGCCGCGTCGCCAGCCTCCTCGAGGTCGGCACCGGCTTCCACCCCGAACTCACCGGCCGCGAAAACATCTTTCTCAACGGCTCCATTCTCGGAATGACCCACGCCGAAATCAGGAGCAAGTTCGATGAGATCGTCGCCTTCGCCGGAGTCGAGAAGTTCCTCGATACCCCAGTCAAGCACTACAGCAGCGGCATGTACGTTCGCCTGGCATTTGCCGTCGCCGCCCATCTCGAGCCCGAAATCTTGGTTGTAGACGAGGTCCTCGCCGTCGGCGACGCGGAGTTCCAGAAGAAATGCATGAGCAAAATGCAGAATGTGGCGAGCGGCACGGGCCGGACCGTGCTGTTCGTGAGCCATAACATGGTTGCCGTCCAATCTCTGTGCGAGCAGGCGGTGCTGCTGGAACGGGGGCACATGAAGAGCGCGGGCCCCGCTGCATCGGTGATTAAAAGTTATCTGTCTGAGAGCATGGAGGCGAATCAGGCGACTACCTGGGATGATCCCGAGAGCGCGCCGGGCAACAGTGTCATGCGGATCCGCCGCATCTCGGTCACGGACGGCAATGACCCCGGATCCACATCGCTTTCGATGAAAACGGAGATTCGAATCGAAACAGAGTACACGGTCGATGCAACCAATTCCCGGCTGCACATCACTTACCATCTGCTGAACGACCAGGGAATCACAGTTCTGACGACCTGGAGCAAGCCGAGAGTCCACTCTGCGGGAAGCTATCGCGCGATCTGCAGAATACCTGGAAATCTGTTGAACAGCGGGGGCTACTTCCTCAAGTTGTTCATCGTGGAGAACGAAAACTCGGTAATCTATTGGAAGGAGGACGTAGTTTCCTTCAATGTCATGGACACTGCTCAACGAGAGACGGCATACATGGGGCGTGAACCGGGAATCGTTCAACCGATTCTTGAGTGGAGTACCGAAGGCCCCCTCCAGCAAGTGAATAGTCAGGAGCCTCCCCTTGCCGTAGCTCCAGACCGCATGCGTTAAAGGAGAGCCTTAACCATCAGTGAAGTGGAATTAGCTGGAAAACTTGAAAACACAACTGAGGGATGCAGGTCAAGTCTTTCGAAGCCGGTCCACGAGCCGTAAATTTCGATGAAATTTGTGCTGAAAAGGGAGATTCCTGATTGAATGATCGAGCAGATAGAGCGGTTCGGGATAGGGAAGAGCCTTGTCGGTTTCGGTGCAGGGTTAGGACTGCTGCAGACAGAACAGACAAGCCCGATGAAACTAGCCTATGTGGTCGATGGCACACCGGGTTTGGCCGGGAGTTCGATCGCAGGGCTTCCGATTTGCAGTCCAGATCGCTTGGCCTCTGAGCGCGATGAAGTGGCTGTCATCATCTATGCGAATACTCCCCGCGCAGCTGCGGCGATATCCCAGCAGCTCTCGGATCTCGGGTACAGTCTAGGAGAAAACTACATCGACTCATCCCTCCTTCACCTGGAAACCATTGGCGCTCGTCTCACGGCGCTTGGCCTTCGACCTTCGAGAGATAGATTCAGTTGCTGCCGGGTGCTCTTCCTTTACAGCGTCGTACCGAACATGACCCAGATCGCGGGCACTTGGTTAATGGTGGAGTTACTCGAATATTGCCGTTCGATACCTGGCGGCATTGCTGAATGCGGCGTCTATCAAGGCGGCAACGCCTTCGTTGTGCTGAACACCTGCGACCTTGCCCGCCAGCGACCCTACCATCTGCTCGATAGCTTTGCCGGATTTGACGAGCTCTCTGACCGCGACCCGCGGCAGAGAGCCCCTGATTTTAGGGGCGTGAGCTCCGGCCAGGTCCGCGACGTTTTCACTGGCTTCCGGAATGTCAATATTCACAAGGGTTCTTCGCGGAGACGTTGCCAAAAATGGAAGAGTGTAAGTACTGCCTTGTCTATATGGACTCCGACTTATACCGGCCTACGAAGGAATTGCCGGAGTATTTCTGGAGTCGAATATCTCCCGGGGGTTACATCGTGATTCACGACTGTGGGCAGCCGCCCGCCGCGCCCGCTCACGTCTCAACGGCGTTCAGGGGCGCACAGGGGCGATTTTTTCTCCCGGCTGGGGGTGTATTTGCGCCCATTGCTGTCCACAATAGAGGATAGTTCGTCAATTCGTCTTAAACTCGACGATCCTGAAACTAGGAGGCTTGCTATGCCGCCGAAGATATGGCGGGCTCTGATCATGCCCAGCGATACGGAGATCGGGCTGGAACTGCGACGTTCGCTGGCCTGGTTGAAAGAGGTGGATCTTTATGCTGCAAGCAATAGCAGCGCGGCGCACGGCTCGTTCGTTTTCGCGCGGCATTTCTGCGTTCCATCAGTGCTTGAGGAGGGCTGGCTTCCCGTCCTCCAAAGGGTGATCGATGAAAATCAGATCACCCACATCTTCCCCGCTCACGATGACGTGCTGCTGGCACTTTCAGAAAATGCCAGCAGTCTCCGAGCCAAGATCGTTGCCTCTCCCGAAAGCACTTGCAAGGTGGCGCGCTTTAAAAGCGCAACGATCCACCGCCTCGGGAACCGCCTGCCCACTCCTAGGATTTACAAGACAGCACCCGAGGTGGACCGCTACCCGGTCTTCCTCAAGCCGGACCGGGGCCAGGGGGCCCAGCGTGCCGAGATTGCGATAGACAGGGCGGAACTGGAGATGCTGCTGCACAGGGATCCCGACCGCATCATATTTGAGTTTCTTCCTGGGCGTGAGTTCACCGTCGACTGCTTTTCCGACAGGGAGCGCGGCCTTCTTTATGCGCGGGGCCGGGAACGTCAACGAATCCGCAATGGAATTGCGATGAGGTCTGCTTTCACCGAAGATCAGCGATTCCAGGAATATGCCGCCAGGATCAATGAAGAGCTGGAATTTCACGGAGCATGGTTCTTCCAACTCAAAGAGGATGCGCAGGGCCGACTTTGCCTGCTGGAGGTTGCGCCAAGGATCGGCGGGACCTCTTGCCTGAGTCGCGTCTCCGGCGTGAACCTCCCCTTGTTGAGTCTCTATGAAAACGAGAGGATCCCGGTTGAAATCCCACAAACGAAATACCGCATCGAGGTGGATCGAGCTCTGGAGAATCGCTATCGTCATGACGTTTTGTACCGGACCGTCTACGTCGACCTGGACGATACTCTTGTTGTTAGGGGCCAGGTCAATCCCGACTTGGTTAGGCTTCTGTATCAGGAACTGAACAGAGGGAAGACGCTTGTCCTTTTGACCCGTCACGGCGGAGACGTCGCCGAGTACCTGGCGAGGTTCAGACTGCAGGCCCTGTTTGACAAAATCTGCGAGGTCAAGACAGGCGAGAAGAAGAGCCAGTTCATAACGGATACCAGCGCAATCCTGATCGATGACAGCTTCTCTGAGTGTACGGAGGTTCGGGACTGTATAGGGATTCCCGTCTTCATGACGAGCATGATAGAAGGACTCTTTGATGAAAGGGCGTAGCTGAAACCAAATGAAGGTAAATGCAGCAATCCAATCCAAACGGCTTGCGGTGCTGGGAGATCCTCCCCGTTTTCAGTCCGTATTGCATGTGGGCAGACCGAATGTAGGAAGCCGAGAGCGCCTTCTTGCGCGGCTCAACGACATGCTTGACCGCCGCTGGTTCTCCAATGACGGCCCCTTCGTTCAGGAGTTCGAGGCTAAAGTCGCCTCGATTGCACAGACCAGGCACTGTGTGGCGATGTGCAATGCAACGGTAGCGCTTGAAATCGCAGTTCGCGCGCTTGAAATGACGGAAGAAGTCATTGTGCCCTCGTATACGTTCATTGCGACAGCACATGCCCTCCAGTGGCAGGAAATCACCCCCGTCTTCGCGGATATCGATCCGGCCACCTGCAACGTGGATCCTCGCAGTGTTGAGCGGGTGATCAGTTCAAAGACGAGTGGGATCCTCGGCGTGCATCTGTGGGGACGCGCCTGCGATACCGAGGCGATTGACAGGATCGGCCGCGAGTACGGATTGAAGGTGATGTATGACGCGGCGCACGCGCTTGCCTGTTCGCGCCAGGGCACGATGGTGGGTAGTTTTGGCGAATGCGAGATCTTCAGCTTTCACGCGACAAAGTTCATCAATGCGTTCGAAGGGGGAGCTATCGTAACTAACAACGGCGACTTGGCGAGCCGTTTGAAATTTATGCGTAATTTTGGCTTCTCGGGCTACGACAAAGTGAGCTATCTGGGCGTGAACGGCAAGATGACAGAGGCCTGCGCGGCAATGGGCCTAACGTCGCTCGAGTCGCTGGACGAAATTGTGGAAGTGAACAAGGCAAATTATGAAGCGTTCGAAAGATACCTGGCCGGAATGCAGGGCGTTTCTCTCATTCGCTACGACAAGCAGGAGAGCAACAACTATCAATACATTGTTTTGGAGATCGACCCCGAAGTTGCTCCTCTGAACCGGGATGAGGTCGTCGCGGTCTTTCATGCGGAGAACGTACTTGCAAGAAAATACTTTTGGCCGGGATGTCACCGCATGGAGCCCTACAGGAGCCTGCAACCCAATGCGGATCTGCTGCTGCCGAATACGGAAAGAGTGGCGAGCCGTATCTGCCTTCTTCCAACCGGACAGGCCGTGGATGCCGGCATGATCGCGAGCATGGCTGAAATTCTTGAGACGGCATTCCAATTCTCCGGCGAAGTCAAGGACGCTCTAAGCAAGAGGAACCAATGAGCTTGAGTTAGTCTTTGGTGGGCAAGGTTCTCACGCGTGGCCCGCAGGTGCTGTTCGGAAGGTTATGGAGCCTGCCGATGCAATCCCTGAGGCTCCTCCGGGCCGGAGCGTTGTGGAGCAGGACGCAGATCTTCTTGGCAGAATTCCTGCATGTTAGGGAGCCAAAATGGAAATCCTGGTTTGGAACCTTAACGCAGCCTCTCATCCCGGAACTCTGCTTCCCAGGTTGAGCGTCACGCGGTTAAAATAGGTTGTTTCCGAGGTTATGAAATTGACCGAACGACGATTCGGGATTTGTGAAACCGATGCCGCCCGAATAAGTGCGCAATAAGGATCTGGTAAATGCATGAAAATCGCTAAAAGGGTGAATCAATTGATCCGGCCATTGGGTTTGCAAATTGCACGAGCCCCCAAACGGGCTGCTGGCACACTTTACAACGGCTCCCACGCGCGAACGGACCCATTTTTTGACTGTCTCGTTAATCTGGGGTTTAAGCCGAAACATTTCGTGGACGTTGGCGCCAATCGGGGCAACTGGACCCGAACCGCCTTGAAATACTTTCCCGACGCCTATTTTTCCATGTTCGAACCGCAGGAAACAATGCGCCGTGAAGTGGCTGATCTCACCCGGAATGAAAGAGTCAAGTTTTATTGTATGGGGGCCGGTCCGTCCAATTCGACCATGAAGCTTACAATCCATTCAAGGGATGATAGCTTCACGTTTGCCCTTGATGAGGCGCAAGCCTCCAGTCTCGGCTTTCCGCAGATGGAAGCGCCAGTTGTCGCGCTTGACGACTTCCTGCCCAAGACAAGTCTGCCTCCACCCGATGTGCTCAAGATAGATGCTGAAGGCTGGGACTTGCAGGTCCTAATCGGAGCCATGAGAACGCTCCGGAGCTGTGAAGTCGTTCTGCTCGAGGCCGCAATCATGTGCAAAGTTTTCACCAACCGACTTGACGTTGTCATTGCAACTATGAAAGAAAACGGATACGTAGTGTTTGACATCACAGACCTCAATCGCACCAGTTTCCAGAATGCTTTGTGGCTGGTGGAAATGGCATTTGTTAAGCAAGGCGGTATGTTGGATTCTCAAGTCACTCGTTACTCATAACATCGTCACTTTCCTTGTGGTGTGCTTTAGCTTGTCCAGAAGGCAGAATTGCCCGCTATCTGATTGGAACCTGTTTTAAAAAAAGGGTTAATCCCGTTCAGGATTGTGTGTATAAACATACTGCTCCAGGTTCTCCGGGACGCTTGGGCTGGAACAGGGGCTACGAATTTGAATAAAAACCACGACATTGCTCAAGGCGAAATAGACTCTGAATCCCTACTCAGAATTGCTGAATTATGAAATTAAGCGTGGCGATCATTACCTATAACCATGAGCAATACATCGGACAGGCCATCGAAAGCATACTCGCCCAAAAGGTGAACTTTGAATATGAGATCGTCATCGGAGAGGACTGTTCGACCGATAGTACCCGTGCCGTGATTACGGCATTCCATCGCCGTTACCCTGAACGAATCAAGCTCCTTCTTCGCGACCAAAATGTCGGCGCAATGCGAAATTTTACGGGAACTATCGAAGCTTGCCATGGCGAGTACCTGGCGCTCCTAGAAGGTGACGATTACTGGATCGAAACGGATAAGCTCCAAAAGCAGATCAATTTCCTCGACGCCCATCCTGAGTGTGCAATATGCTGCGGTCGCGTCCGAGCCCAGTATGAAGCGGGCACGCAGAATTTCGATGTTCGGCTGGATGTGTTCCCTCAGCTTCCTGCCGGGTCATATACGATCGAGAACATATTGAAGGGCAATTTCATAATGACGTGTACTGTCGTGCTGAGGCGGAAATACATCGGCCAATTCCCAAAATGGTTTTTCGAGATGAAGCTCGGTGACTGGCCACTCTGCGCAATGGTTGCCCGTTACGGGACGATTGAGCTAGTGGACGAGATCATGGCTGCTTACAGAATTCACTCCGGTGCCGTGTGGTCTTCAATGTCCCAACCTATTCGAGCGGAAGAATGTCTTCGAATGCTGAGGGCTCTCGATAAGGAGTTACGGTATGAATACACGGGTGCAATCCGAGAGGGTATTGCATCCATCTATCGCAGTCTGGCTCTTGACTCGCGGTCAAAGGGCAGGCGGATAGAGACAGCGAGACACCTGGTCAATTATATTCGCAACGGCGGTTGGCATCGCCCAGAAAGTGCGCGGGGCATCGCGGGCATGATCACTTATGAAGTATTTGGATCCTGGTACAAGCTTTTCTCGCGAGCTAATTCATCGAAACAAAGCTAATTACGAAGGCATTTTGAGTTGTCGCCCGGATGATGGATCTCGAGAAGCCAGGTAGCAGAACGGGATATCACCTGTATTCTGCGTGATCACAATAAAGCCTTTGCAAAGAATGAAGATCAAGAACTCTTTGGGGGCCGACGAGCAGAATGAGCGACAGCTCCACACATGTATTGGTCACGGGCGGCGCAGGTTATATCGGCAGTCACGTTGCAAAGCCGCTGGCTGCCGAAGGCATGGTGCCGGCAACTTGACCTGCCCCAAAAACTGCTCGAACTGAACTGCTGTCCATCACTGCTCGTGACCAATCTAGCTGCCCGCAGCGGGCGAGCCAGTCCAGCAAAGAGAAGTGGATCAGTTGCCAGATGCCCGCCTCTTGCGAGTCGCGCATTGCTGTCCGCCTTTTGTCCGTAAACACGTAACATGAGCCAACAGGGATGCAAATGAAGCTAAGAGCGGCGGAGGATTTTCGGTGTTTCGTTGTACTTAGTCGGGCTGTTTTGAATGGACTGGTAACCGGGATAGGGATGGCACCAGAGTGCCATTTCGAGAATTTCGTCGAAAGTATAGTTTCACAGGTGAGCAGTTCTGGGGGAGGGCTGCCCGGGCGCCCTGATCGCGCAAGAGATCGGGGCGTTCGTATTTTTGGGGGGGAAATCGGGGAAGCGGTCCTAGGTGTTAGGTCTCGGGGTTTTTTGGGAGACGTAATATCTGAATCTGAAGCCCAGCAAGCGCAAAATCATTCCAAACAAGGGTTGTCTGGGCTGGGATAGACAAGGACGTGGCTCGCAGGGGAACCTCGCGAGTATTCCGTTGGAATTCTGATTTTGAAAAGAGCGATTACTCTTCTTTTTTCTCCGGCTCTCTCGGCAGAGCTTTTTC
>Ga0187885_10004756_pt1 | contig 10902 bp, 13 predicted proteins | sample June2016WEW_20_1_3_FD_132970 | JGI IMG/M metagenome (GOLD analysis project Ga0187885, IMG submission 132970) | Peatland microbial communities from SPRUCE experiment site at the Marcell Experimental Forest, Minnesota, USA - June2016WEW_20_100 | ecosystem: Environmental > Terrestrial > Soil >... | reverse complement strand
CAGCTTCAACCTCGACGACTGGCTCTCGCCAGAGACCTACGACGCCAACGGCAACACGCTCACCACCGGCGGCAAGACCTTCGCCTACGACTCGGAGAACCACCTTGTGTCGATGAAAGGCGGTGCGGTTACAATGATCTACGATGCCTTCGGCAACCGCGTGGCAAAGAAGGTGGGCAACGTGACGACGACGTATCTTGTGGAGGACGATGTGAACCCGACTGGCCTGCCCCAGGTCTTCGAGGAGAGCGCCAACGGCATCGTGCAGCGAACGTATACCCACGGCCTGCAGCGCATCAGCGAGAACCAGCAAATCCAGGGAGCATGGACGCCCAGCTTCTACGGCTACGACGGCTTCGGAAGCGTCCGCCAGTTGACGAGCCTCGCCGGTGGCGTAACAGATAGCTATAATTACGATGCCTTCGGCAACCTGCTCAGCTCACCCGGTCCCACGCCGAACAACTACCTCTACCGCGGCGAACAGTTCGACTCCGACCTCGGCCTCTACTATCTACGCGCCAGATACTACAACCCCCAAACCGGCCGCTTCCTCTCCCGCGATCCTGAAGACGGAAATCCCAGAAATCCAGCAAGCCTGCATAAGTACCTCTACGCAGGCGGCGACCCGATAAATGGCATCGATCCGATGGGGCGCGAAGAGCTTGTAGAACGCGGACTCTTTGAACAAACTTTTGTGCAGGGTGGAACCAACCCCGGATATCCTGCGTTGCAGGCATATGGTCGAGTTGTGGTAGAGGCTTTTTGCTTTATAGTAAAGCGCCTAGCGACTGCCGTGTGGGCCCCAGGATTGCCTGGGCCCGGCGGGATCCCGATGTGGCCTTGGAAACCGCTCGTACCTATTTGCATCGGACTAGGATATTAGCAGAGGAGCCAAAAAGACGATGAAGCTCGTTCGATCTGACATGCCGGAGGTGACTTGCTGCATCGACTCGGCCGGCGCTCGGGCTAGCCGGCGTCTCCCCGCATTTGTTTACGGCTGCTCTCTCAACGCACTAATACTGTTGATCGCCATCGCCGTGAGCGTTGTTGTTTCAGTAAGGGCAGCGGCCTGGTTCGGCGTACCTGTCTTTCTTGCATGGAACGTGTATGTACTTTGGTTGCTAAAAACCCCCCGCCGCAACTGGGTCATAGCGGCTTGTGCCGACCGGGTTTGCATTCGGGTTGGCGTCAATATTCCGGAAGTCATCATGCTCGAAGTTTCGGAAATCGCTTCGATGTCGATCAAAACTATCGAAGTATTTTTGTATGGACCAAAGCCCAAATTTGTTGAATGGTTGGTGATCGAACCTGCTCAGGCGGTCGCGGAGACCGTTCCCGATCACATCACTTCATTTCTTGGGGACATTAGGATGCAAGCCAGCGCGGCGGTGAAATACAGGTATCCTTCGACTCGGCGCGTTGCGCCATCGCTCAGGATGACGGCGGTGGGGTGGGCGGGCTGAAGGCCATTCCGGCGACGGCATCGACGCCCATCGCGTCCAACGCATCGACCTCGGCGCGCGAATGGATGCCACCGGCGACGATGAGTTGTTTGGCCGTCGTGGCGCGCAGCGTAGCCGCGACATCCAGCGTCAGCGCCGGTAACGCCTCGCTCGAAGAGCTCGCCGCCATCTTCGTCACCCGCCACGACCAGCTTCCCTTCCGCAACAACATCGTCATGAACCAGCTCTATCCCACCAGCCAGATGCTGGCCACATGCATCAGCTTCGGCGCCGCGCCCAACAAGGCCATCGTCGGGGCCAACGCCTTCGCCCACGCCGCCGGAATCCACCAGCACGGCGTCATCGCCAACCCTTGTTCTTTGGCGACTCGTGCCAACGTCTTTTCCAGACGCTCAACCGACTGCTTCATTGGCCTTCACCTTGCTTCCATTCAGTGACAGCGAAGGGCCGCGTGCCGCGCGACTGACGAGCTTCCGAAGATCGCCCGCCTGAGTTGTGTTGAGCAGTCCTTCTCGAAGTGCGTCGGTAATGGCCTGTCGGACGATCTCCGTTCTGTGAGTTTCCGAGAGAACATCCATGATCGAACGCTCCACAGTAGTAACAGGCATCCCCTCGTGCTCTCCAATCTCCTGCGGTGTAAGCTCGGCCCGATGAATCACGATCCATGCTGGGTGCTCTCTGCGCAGCCGTGTGGATTTCGGAACGGTGAGATGCACTTGCGGCGGGTTCACATCTGAGATGCCGTAAAGCAGCAGCGCTGTCTCATGGGACAGCGCAATGCGCTTCGGCCCTTGACTCGCTTGTATCCACAGAACTGCCTCGCGGTATTGGGCGAACCGATCTGCCGGATAGTGAACAATCCGGTATACGCCCCTGGTCATCCGTTCCAACCGGCCACGCTGCGCCAGCCGAATCAGGACTGAGTCCTGAACTCCGAGTGCGCGGGCCTCTTTGGACGTAAGTAGGCCGTCCCGCTCTTCAGCGAGTGCATAGAGTTCGTCCATGCGGGTCCGTGCCATGAGTTGAGTATGCGACGGCAAACCGGATATGTCAATATCGTTCCATTATTGAATGATAGTGACTCTGCAAGCACCTGCTGATCGAGGCCATTTCACAGATTCATCCGGAGACCGGATGAAATTCACAGAACACATGAGGTTAAAAATGAAGCTCCATCTTGTTTCAATTTCCAGGCTGCTCCTACTGAGTATGGCTGCATATCCACAAACCCAGATCATCCCAGCAGGAGCCCTGATTCAATGCACGACTTCCAATGGGCGTATCTCCGCCAAGACGGTCAACGTGGGATCGGGAAACAGGGAGCTTCAGCGAAGGTCCGCCCGATGACAGCTTAGGCGGTCGGTGCGGACGGACCCGCCGTTTGGGCCGGGCTGGCCTTCTTCGTCGCAGTCTTTTTGGAAGCCACCTTCTTTGATGCTGCCTTCTTAGTGCTTGCCTTTGGGAGTACGGCAGCTACGAGGGGCTTCTGTGTGGCCGTCGCTTTCTTAGCGGCTCGCCTGACCTTAGCCCAGCGTGCCTTCATCGCCGCTGCAATTCTTGCGCGCCCCGCAGCAGACATCTTGCGGCGAGGCTGAGTGTTTGCCTTGGGTGGTAGCGCGGCGGGGACCTTCTTAGCCGCACCACTTCCAAGGGGGCGACCAGGCCGCCTCTTTACCACGCCCGAGTCGGTCTCGGACAAGAGTTCCTTCGCTTGACGGAGACGTGAAATCTGTGCGTCAATCTGCCAAATAATCTCTACCGTACCCATATGTTGATCCTCCTCCATTGAGAATACCGCATACCCCCAAGGTCTGCTAAAAAGAAGCCGCTGGCAAGAGTGAACAAGGGAATTCCCAGTATGCATCAAGTCGCAAGTGTTGCGTAATGCTTCCTGTGACGTCCGCTCGCTACACAGTGCGCACTATGCTCGGGCGCGGACTTTGCCCTGAGCACGAGCAGCCGTCCTCGACGTTGCCGATCCCCTCCATTTTGCTGCGCTCTTCCTGTCGGCAGGTTGTAACGTGACGAGAATGACCGGCTCCTGGTCCGGGAACGTGGCAATCATGGTCAGATGACCACCCATCGCCTCTACGGTGCGCTGCATCGTGGACAGGCGTGGGTCCTTGCGCTGCTCCAGGCGCGAAATCTGCATCTGTCCGATGCCGAGGGCCTCAGCCATCTTCGCCTGACTGAGCTTGCGGCCCTTCCGCAGTTCTCCAAGCGTCATGCGCTGGTCGACCTTCGCAAGCAACTCTGCGCCTCGTGCCTCGATGGCCGCCTGCCGATCCTTTGGCAAAGAAGCAATCACGTCCACAGCTGAAATCAATCCTCGCATCGTCAAACCCTCCTCCGTCGACTACAGATCTTCGAGATGTTCCTTGTATCGCTTGTCGGCCTTCTCGATCAGCCGTCGATAGAACGTTTTTTCACTCCCGCCCGATTTGTCCCCGGCTACAAGCAGGATTGCGTCGCGCTCTGGATCGAAGGCGAACGCAACACGCCAGACGCCTCCGCTGGCTCTGAATCGAAGTTCCTTCATGTTCGTGTACTTCGAGTCCTTCAGCGTGTCCACCTCAGGCCGCCCCAGCGACGGGCCGTACTGTCGGAGCGGCGTGAGCATCGCGAGCAGCTCATCCTGCACTGCCGCCGATAACTTGTCGAACTCCGCCTTGAACTTCGGGTGGAAGTAGGCTTCCCAACTCATAGATACAAGTATGCTCTAAATAGCATTATGCTGTAAAGAGCATTTTTATAAAATCCTCAGCGAGGGTTGTCGGACAGCAATGTCCGGCAACCCAGAGCCGTTCGCGGCGTGACCGCATCCAAACGGAAGACAACCCCAAAACAACGCCGCTCCCCATTTACTAGCAGGAGCGGCGTTCCTTTCCGAGGAGAAAGTGCTGGCTTATTGTTCGGAGACTGGTTCGATGATGGTGACTTTTGAGCAGCGGCTGCAGAGATATGAGTTTTCCCATCGCGCCATACGGAGCGGAAATTTCAACTTGTTCCACCGGATGGCGTCGAATACCAGAAATGTTCCGAAGAGGAACACTACGCTTGCTAACTCGGAGATCTCTGACCGGAGTTGGAATCCCGTCGCAGTAGCAAGAGTGCCGGCTCCGAGAAGTACCACGCAGATTCGCCAAAACACGAACCGCGGCTTCGGCGGGGAACATTTTTCAGCCACAATGCTTTGCCTAAAGGTTTGCGACCACCCTGTCTTGAGGATCAAGCCGCGCTTGGAGCGAGCCATCATTGAGCCGTTGCCGTAGACTGTTGCGAAAGCCTTGAGGTACGCCCTTGAGTTGCAGTACGCGCAGCAAAATGGATCCCTAGCGCGCGGCTGCGGCCCTCGCCTTTGCATGTACGGTGTCAGGGCTGCGTTCGAGGACCGGCCCACGGCAAGGGTTGACGGATATTGGGGTTTCGGGCCTTTTGTTAAACGGAAGTCCATTGACGCGATTATACTGCGCCAGGGTGTCACTGGTATATTTTACTCGGAACCATGTGCGAGCTTTGGCGAACGCGCGCGCCCACGACGCCGTTTAGTCCGCTTCTTGTCACGTATGCCCTGGAGTTCAGATTCCACTTTGATCAAAGCGCGGATCATCGCACTCTTGTTCTTAGAGGCCAAAACATTCGCACACAGAAATTCGAGCAATGCATCGATTTCAGTTGTGAAGTTGAATCGTTTCACAACGATATCCTTCGCAGTGGGCGGGGTTTCCAGCAGCACACCCGATTTTTTGAGAATCGCGAACCGAGTATCGTCAGCCAAATACTGCTCGATGAGTTGACTCACGAGCGCCAGATACTTGACCTGCAATGTCTTGACCAGCACAGCCAGAAGATCGACCGTCTCAATGTCGAGGTTGAAACTTGTGGCAATGTACTCAACCTCAACTTTTTCCTTATCGTCGTCCGTCCGCTTCTCTGAAGAACGAGGCACGAATGGGATGATCGACGATGCCGACTTATCCGAGGAGACAACGATCTTCTTAGGTGCATCCTGCAGTGTGGACATCAAGCCGTCGACCATCTCGTGATCCACGTAGTAGCGAATGATGAGGCGGCATACCTCGGAGACGCTGCCGGTGCCGCAAATGCTAAACGCGAGAGCGGAAGCAAGTGCGATCGTCTCCTCGTCCTGGCAGATACGAATCTTTATTGTTTGGTTGCTGCCCTCCCAGTTTGATCCGGGATCGAGAAAATATGAGCGGATGGCTTGCTCGAGCCGCTCGTTGGACGACACCTCTTCGATCATCCGCCGCGTCAATTTGCGATACGGCAGACCGTAGTCGTCCTTGAGCGCCTTGAAGCTATCTCGAAGGTTCTCGCTAACGTAGATATATAGGGCTTGTTCGCTTTTTTCCGTTTTGGAGGTCATAGACGGCATGGGGTGCATCCATGGCCGTTGGGGGATTGTTCACCAACGACTACTGTATTCATCACGCTAGTCTAGCATGTCACGCTGTGGCGGCGGGCGGCGGCGGGCGGCGGCGGGTGCGGCGGCCATTCTGTCACGAACTGCTTGTCTGCTCTTGAGCTTCCAATTGGCTACCATCGCAGCCCGCTTCGCAGTCGCGACGTCCGCCATCTTTACTACGACGCAAAGCGCATCGATCGCGAGAATGTCTGGACTATCAGGAGGGAGCAGGGCTTTCAGCCTGTTGAGTAGATCCAGGTGTGGACGCAGCGTGACTTCTTGTTCGGCTAGCACTGCTTCGCGCTTTCGGCGTCTCTCGTCAATCAACTCTTGATTTGATGTCTTTACAGCAAAAAGAACGGGCATTCTCTATTCCTTGGCAGGGGTCCGCGAAAGAGTAACAAGTTTGTGCGACTATCGTTTGGAGCGAGTATATAGCAAAAGCGTGAATACGTCTATAGCAAAAGCTCAAACTTCTTCAGTGATCTCGCTATGTGTCTAAAGTTTGATACGCCTAAAGTACCCGTGTAGGGCTGTACGGTGACCATTGATAAAAAAGTGTAGCACAAACAGTGGTACTGGTATATAGTGGGCAAAGACTAATGCCGTTGCTCTCGTAATCGAGACGATGCCTGTTTTGGGCTTTCTGATTGATGTAGTCGACGACGGACTTCATGCATAGCGAAAGGTGAACACTTTGAATTGGCTCCTTCGAAAGACGCGTTACTCGGCCCCGTTACTGTGGATTGGAGCTGTGGCGGTTGCCGCAGCAATCGCCCAATCTACAGCAACCCTCATACAGATCGTCAATAAATCCACTCCATCGGTCACGGCAACCTCCTCCCTCAACCCCTCGGTGTTTGGAACGCCAGTGACATTTTCGGCATCCTTGACCGCAGCCTTGGCCAATACCGCAACCGGCACTGTTCAGTGGATGGACGGGGCCACACCGGTCGGCAGCCCAGTTCCAGTCGCATCGGCTGCCGCCTCGATGCCAGTAGCCACACTCACCGCTGGAACGCACTCCATGACGGCCGTGTACAGCGGCGACTCTAACTTCACCGGGGCAACATCGGCGCCCATCAGCCAGGTGGTCAATAAAGCCACGCCGGGCCTTGGTGGATTTGCACCAATCACAGTAGTGTCCAGCTTGAACCCGAGCATTTATCAGAACGCTGTAACCCTAACCGCAAGCGCGCCGGTCGGTTCAACCGGGACCATCACTTTCATGGACGCGGCGACGGCTTTGGGAACCTCTCCCCTGGTCGGAACTAGCGCAACCTTCTCCATCTCAACCCTTGTCGCCAGCACGCATCCAATCACCGCCGTCTACAGCGGTGATTCAAACTTCAACAGCGCAACAAGCGCGGGAATTTCTCAGGTTGTCAACAAGGCCCCAACTGTTGAATCGGTCTTTGCCGCTCCGCCCACAGGCGTAACGGTTGGATCGAGCGTCACATTTACGACTCTCGTAAACACCGGCGCGCTTCTCCCAACTGGCTCCGTTGTCTTCATGGATGGCGCAACCACTCTCGGCACTGGAACGGTTGCATCCGCGAGTGCCACCAACCTCTTGGCGTACTCGTCTGACTTTACTCAGTGGACCAGCGACAGCGCAGGTGCAGCAGCACCCACGGTTGGAGCAGCTACTGTTGGTCCGGACGGCGCTAATTCAGCAACGATCCTCAACTTCCCCGACACGACTGGCGGCAATCACTCAGGCCTCAAGTTGACGGGAACCGGAACTTTCGCTACTCAGCAAATGGCTGTGTCGTTCTGGGCTCTTTCCAGTTCGTCCGCGGTACTCACGGTCAACCTTGAGGATGGCAGCGGCGCCAACGCGCAGACTGCGACCGAAAACACCTCCGCCACGTGGCAGCGCTTCGTTGTGCCATTCACAATGGCTGGCGGTGCGGGGCCGAACGCAATCGTTTCGATTCAGGCGGTCAATCAGGCAGCCGGGACCGTTTCGATCTACGGAGCACAGCTCGAACAAGCGGCAACGGCAGGCGTCTATGTCATGACGACTGGCGCATCTGCGGCTGGTCAGGGTGGCATTGCAACCTTTACCACGGCGACACTGCTTGGCGGTAATCATCCCGTCACCGGCGTTTACTCGGGTGACACCAACTACCTTGGTAACACGGGCGCACTGAATAGCCCGCTCACTGTAGGCCATGGCTCGGCAACCGCTGTTGTGGCGAGTTCCTTGTCCCCGAGCAACTATGGTGTATCCGTTACCTTCACCGCAACAGTGACTGGCCCTAACGCGACCCCGACTGGAACGATCACGTTCCTTGACGGAGCAACGACTATCGGCTCAGGCTCTCTGGACGGAACTGGCAAGGCCACTATGGCAACATCCGCCCTTGTTGTAGGCAATCACCCGATCACCGTCCAGTATGGTGGCGATAGCAACTTTGGTGCTGTAACCTCAGCTCCAATCACTCAAACCGTAAATGCCGTAGCTGCAACCGTGACGGTCACCAGTTCGATCAACCCGTCCACCTTCGGTCAGAGCGTTGACTTCACCGCAACAGTCACAGGTGCCGGGGCCACCCCAACTGGTACCGTGGTCGTGACGGATGGGGCAACAACACTGGGAACGATTACCCTCAACGCGAGCGGTAGTGGTGTCCTGACAACTGCGACGCTGACAGGCGGATCTCATTCCCTACTGTTCACCTACAGCGGCGATTCAAACTACACGCACTAACCAAAACGTGGGGGCCTGCCGATATTCGTGGGCCCCCACGAATTGTCTTTGTAACGTTGAGGCCTTTCCCCATGACGATAAAAGCACCCTCGAGAATTCTGCTGGCGGTCGCTGTACTCTTCTCAACGCCGGCGTGGTCTCAAGCTTCTACACCTCTGACGCAGGTCGTGATGAGGATCGCCCCGGTTGTGACGATCACAAGCAATCCAGCCAATGCCCCTCGAGCTGCCGGTTCTTCTGTTCAATTCGACGCGCAAGTCACTGGCATCGCCGTTGCTGCGCCCACAGGGACGCTTACCTACACACTCATTTCCCTTGGCAGTGAGCCAGTTCTCACTGGCACCGCGCCCATCGTCGGAGGACTCTCTACATGGACCGCGTATCCCTCGCCTGAAGGCTATACGGTCTCCGTATCCTATCCTGGCGATGTCAATTACCTACCCCTGTCCGCGTCACTGCCGGCCGGCCCAGCGGAAGACTTTGACTTTACCCTCCCCGCCGTGACGATGGCTCAAGGCGCTACATGGAACGGTGCCATGCAGGTAATTCCATTGAACAGCTTTACGGGAGCGATTACGTGGGCTTGCCAAAACGTTCCCAATCAGATCGGTTGTCCGATGTCGCAGACCTCTTCCACATTCACTACTGCGAACATGGCCGTACCCCAAACCTGCCCGCTGACAATCACAACGTCTCCTGGCGACTTCATCCCGGCAGCGGGCTTGATCCTGTTGGGGTTTGCTTTCTCCTTCAAGTCGCGTCGCCGTCTGCAGTTATTCGCAGGCCTCGCATTTAGTTGCGCCATCTTGTTCGGCGTGACTGGGTGCGGTTCAGGCGGTACCGCGCAATGGAATCCCATCACGCCAAAGGGCACATACCAGGTGACTATCACGGGTGTTTCGGGAATCGTTACGCACAGTAAACAACTCACAGTCATCGTCCAGTAGCCTCGATTGATGTCTGCGTGAATCAAAGGGTGAGCGTCATCGTGAGGCCGAGATCGAAAAAGATCGGATACGAAAAGAGGCGCGGCGCAAGCGAACGCACGTGTCGGACACGGAAGCGACATTTGGAGCCGAAATGGCTCTGTAGCCAAGTGTGATTTTGTTCTTGAAGTGTGGTTCTTGCTCGCCCTAAACGGCAGTCTGCGCGCTCCTAACACGCCGGCTGGCGTTGAAGGTTTGCTAGGCATCTAGCTTGCGCCAGGACCACACTTCAACCATTTTAAGCTCCTCTCTATTCAGCCTGGCATGGTCGGCCACCTCAGCGGTACATTCTTGCACCTACAAATTACACATACGTAAAAATAGTTGTGTCGCCGCAACAGTGGCAGTGGTATATTTAGGGAGTACGAGTTGCCCAGAGCGGAGACGAGTCACGTCTCTAGCTTTTCTGTATGGAATGACTCCATAGAGGGCAAAGCAGCATTTTGTGGTGGTACCACGAGGAGAGCAACAATCCATGGGTTACTTTTTGAAGAAAACTTCTTTCGCCCTCGCTTTACCCTTTGCACTGCTTTCACTCATGTCGGCCCAGACACCCACCACTACGACGCTGGCGATCAGTCCCTACAATTCTGTTGCCCCCGACACGGTTGTGACGTTGACGGCAACCGTCACGAACCCAGGCGCGGTCACGTCCGGCACGGTAAACTTCTGCAACGTGAACTCGACGGATTGCAGTCCCGGCAGTGGGCTTTACGGAACTGCCCAATTAACGAGCGCGGGTACGGCTACGATCAAGCACGTCTTCGGCTACGGCGTGAACAACATCAAGGCTGTATTTTTGCGGACGACGGCCAATGCCAGCAGCACATCACTGACTGAGTCCGTCAGCGTAGCTGCGAGTCAGATATATACAAGCTCCACGACACTGGGAGCAACGGGGAGTGCTGGCAATTACACCCTCAGCGGAACAGTGACGGCGTTAGGCAGCCAATACCTGACTGGAACAATCGACTTCCTCGATACCACTATTGGCAACGCGCAGATCGGCACAACTTCACTCAACCTTGCCGCATCTGTCTTTGCGAATCAGGCTATCTACGCCACCGGGTCCAGCCCCTCGTCTGTTGCGGAGGGAGACTTCAACGGTGACGGCAAGCAAGACATCGCCATCGCAAACAGCGGCTCCAACACCGTATCGGTATTTTTAGGGAATGGTGACGGGACGTTTCAGGCACAGGCCTCATACGCTGTGGGTGGCGGGCCGTCTTCGGTTGTCGTGGGAGATTTCAATGGTGATGGCAAGGTTGATCTGGCTGTTGTAAATACTGCCGGGAACACAATATCTATTTT
>Ga0187885_10004738_pt1 | contig 10934 bp, 9 predicted proteins | sample June2016WEW_20_1_3_FD_132970 | JGI IMG/M metagenome (GOLD analysis project Ga0187885, IMG submission 132970) | Peatland microbial communities from SPRUCE experiment site at the Marcell Experimental Forest, Minnesota, USA - June2016WEW_20_100 | ecosystem: Environmental > Terrestrial > Soil >... | reverse complement strand
GGATACAGCCACATGCGAAACGGCCTTTTGAGATCAGGCGCCCGGCGCCGGAGGACGAAAAGCCCGATCGCCTGCGGCAGATACTGGATCAGGACTCGGGTAGCGACCAGGCTGCCGATCACATCCGGGAGTCGTCCCAAACTGAACACGGAAGCAATCAAACCGAGGGTTATGAGAGAAACGTGCGGAAAATTCCCTCGTGGGTGAAGCTTTGCGAAAATTCCAAAAAAGTTGCCGTCCGCCGCCGCCGCATACGGAATCCTGGAGTATCCCAAAAGCAGCGAAAAAACCGAGGAGAACGCAATCCAGAGCATCAGAACCGTCATCAGGTGCGCAGCGCCGGTTCCCTGGAGCTTTTCTATGTATGCGGATGCTATGTATGTGCTCTCACGCGCCTGGCGCCATGGAATGACACTGAGGATTGACGAGCACATCAGAATGTATAGTCCTGCAACGGTGGCGATCGAAATCAGGATCGCACGAGGGATGACTTTCTCCGGCCTTCGAATTTCCTCTCCGAGATAGCAGACGTTGTAATAGCCAAAGTAATCATACAGCGCATACAGCGTCGCGTGTCCCAATCCCGCCCACAGCACCCAGTTCAATCGAAAGGCATCCGGCGGGAAATCGGTCAGTCGGGTCAGATTCAAATGGGGCAGCCCCGCCGCCACAATCCAGAAACAACCCGCAAGAACACCCACAAGCAGGATTACCGAGAGCTTTCCCAGTTGGCGAATCCCACGGTACAGAAGCACAATCAGGATCAAGGGAATGACGGATGCCAGAATCCGCGCTCCCCCCTGCGAAAGTTGCGGGGCCAGGAAACGGCAGTAATTGGCAAATCCAATGCTCCCGCTCGCCACAGACAAAGGAGCGGAAAAAATAATCTGCCAGACGATCAGGAAGGAAAACCATCGCCCGAAGCTCGTGGGGCCGTAGGCTTCTCGAAGATAATAATAGCTTCCGCCCGCTTTCGGCATGGCTGCCCCCAGTTCACACCAGACCAGGCCGTCGCAAAAAGCGAGGAAGGCGCCCAGAAGCCAGCCAATCATGGCCTGCGGTCCGCCCATTGTGGAGAGGAACAGCGGAATGGTGATGAACGGGCCGATGCCGATCATATCGGTGATGGCAAGGGCGGTCGCCTGGATTAAACCCAAGTCCCGACGCAGTCCAGGCTTTCCATTTTGCTGCATCACTGACTGTCTCTTTTTCGAAGTCCTTCTCTGATTCGCCAAAGAAGGTAAAGCGCAGCCAAGATTACAACGCCCCACGTAACCTTCACGATATGACGGTCAACCTGCTTCAGCACTTGAGACCACTGATCTCCGAAGGAAAAGCCGATCCCGATAAATGTCGCCGCCCAGATCAAAGCGCCCGAATAGGCAAAAATTGAAAACAGCAGAAAACGGAGCTTGGAGGTTCCGGCAACAACGGCCGTCAAATGACGCACGCCCGGGATGAAGTATCCGATCAGCAGCGTCCAAGTCCCAAACCGGTCAAACCAGGAATGCACCTTCTCCATCCTCTCAGGCGTGATATGAAAGAGCCATCCGTAGCGATGCAGCAGGTAAATGCCGAGACTTCTGCCGAGGATATAGCTGGTCGTGATTCCACACATGCTTCCAAGGGATGCCGACACGTACGCGGGGAACAAGTGCAGATGTTTTTTATAAACAAGATAGCCGGCGAAGGTCAGCAGCCATTCATCCGGGACCGGCAGGCCGAGGATTCCGAGAACGAGAAGTGAGAAGATGGCGGCATATCCATAATGAGCGACCCAGTTCAGAATCATTTCCATGGGACACACAAAATAGCACAGGGAAATATCGATTTGCAGGCGAAAAGCAAAGAAAGGAATTAGGAACCGGAAGACAGAAGCCAGGAGCCAGAAGATTCTCGGACAGTCGGCGGATGATTGAAACCAAAAAGGAATGGAGAGAAGATAGATTTATGCATGAAGCATTCCGGCTTCGGGCTTCCGGCTCCTTGCTTCCACTTCAGGAGGTGCAATTTTGGCAGGCGAACTGATTCACTCCATAAATCCGGCTACAGAAGAAGTCCTGGCTTCCTATCAGGCACACTCCGGAGCAGAAATTGAAGAGAAGCTCCGCAAAGCACAGAATGCCTTTTTGTCCTGGAGGGACGAACCTTTTTCCGTGAGGGCCGGCCTGATGAGAAAGGCAGCAGCCTTTCTGCGTCAAAACAAGCAAATACTCGCGGGCGCCATTACCGCCGAAATGGGCAAGCCGATCGTCGAGGCGGAGGCCGAAATTGAGAAATGCGCGGTTAATTGCAATTACTACTCGGATAATGCGGAACGGTTCGTGCGGGATGAGCCGCGCATTTCAAGCGCAACGGAAAGCTACATCCAGTACACGCCGCTCGGAGTCATCCTTGCGGTCATGCCATGGAATTACCCGTTCTGGCAGGTTTTCCGCTTTGCCGCTCCGGCACTGATGGCCGGGAATGCCGCCATTCTAAAGCACGCGTCCAATGTGCCCCAATGCGCTCTGGCCATTGAAGTGGCGTTCAGAGCAGCGGGATTTCCGGAGGGGCTTTTTCAGACGCTCCTGGTCGGAAGCCCTGCGGTTCCCAAGTTGATCGAGAGTCCCGTCATTGCCGCGGTTACCCTCACGGGAAGCGAAGAAGCCGGCAAACAGGTCGCCGCCTGCGCCGGGCGCATGCTGAAGAAGACCGTCCTGGAGTTGGGCGGCTCCGATCCTTTCATCGTGCTGGCGGACGCGGACCTCGACGGGGCCGTCCTGGCCGGGGTGCGGGCGCGTTATCAGAATACCGGTCAAAGCTGTATTGCGGCGAAGAGATTCATCGTGGTCGAATCTGTTTTCCAGAAATATCAGAACAGCTTTGTCGAGGCTGTTCGCAGCCTGAACGTCGGAGATCCGATGGACCGCAAAACGCAGATCGGTCCCCTGGCCCGGGGCGAATTCGTCGAGGATCTCGAACGCCAGGTCCGTGAGAGCGTTCGAATGGGAGCAACGGTGCTTACCGGAGGCAGCCGCCGGGCGGGGAAAGGATTTTATTTCGAGCCGACCGTGCTGACCGGAGTGCGGCCGGACATGCCGGCCGGACGTGAAGAGATATTCGGACCCGTTGCCGCAATGATGCGAGCCAGGGATACGGAAGAAGCCATTCAGCTGGCGAACCAGACTCCTTACGGCCTTGGATCCAATTTGTGGACCTCCGATATTGAGGGCGCCAAAAAGCTTTCACGCCGGATCGAAGCGGGCCAGGTCTTCATCAATGGAATGGTTGCTTCCGACCCACGGCTGCCCTTCGGCGGAATCAAGCGTTCGGGTTACGGAAGGGAGCTCTCGGATTTCGGTTTGAGGGAATTTGTAAATATCCAGACTGTGTGGATAGGCCCGCCGCTGACGCGTTAGCTGTCAGCGATCAACCGTCAGCCGTCAGCGGATAGCCGATCGCTGACGGCTGATCGCTACTTTAACGGCTGCCCTGCGGGAATCAATATTTCAACTTTTGATTGGTCGCGGAGCTGATTGACCAGCTTGGTCATTTCCGCCTCGGCTTTCTGATTTTTCAAAAAGTCCGTAAGCTGGTTGTTGACTTCCTGCAGAGTGGATAGTCCTTCCTTTTTCTTCTCCGTCACCTTCAAAATGTGATAGCCGTACTGGGTTTTGACGAGCTGAATCCCCCCGACGGGAAGTGAAAATGCCGCTTCCGCATATTCCGGTTCCGACGCCAAAGCGTCTTTGGATGCAAACCCGACATCGCCGCCTTGCGAAGCCGAGCCGTCCATGGAATTTTCACGGGCCAGCTTAGCAAAGTCTTCGCCCTTTTTTACGCGTGCCAGGAGCGCTTCGGCGCGCTGCTTTGCCAGCGTATCCTGTTCCGAAGTATTTCCTGCCGGAACGATCAGGATGTGGCTTGTCCGAACAATGTCGGGATGCTGAAACTCCGTCGGATGCCCGGAATAGTACTTCTGAAGTTCCTCGAGAGTAACGACGATCTTCTTGTTCAGGTTTTCATCAACATATTTTTTGATTACGAGGTCTTGGTACAAACCCCTTTCCAATGTTGCCCGGTCCGTATGCTGATTTGCCAAAGCGACATTCATGTCAGCATCGCTCTTAAAGTTCTTCGCGATCCGTTGCATTTCAGCCTGTACCTCAGCATCGGTTGCTTTCATTCCGGAGGCAACCGCCTTCTGGTAAATCAGCTTGGAACTGATCAGCGAGGTAAGCGAACTCATGACCAGCTGTCCGCGATATTCTTCCCGAAGACTATTCCATTCTGGATCTCCGATTTCCGCCAGTTGACGCCGGACGAGCTGCTCAAGATCCCGGCCCAGAATGGGTTTGCCGTTCACCTCCGCAACGACAGCCGGGAAGAGAGCATTCGGCGCCACAGGAGGGATCTCTTCATCGCCTGCTTCCTTCGGCTGCGCTTTGGAAGCCGAATCGGACGCAGGCGTGCCGGATTTCGGAGGAGCAGCTTTTGACTTGGTGGCCGATTGAGAAAAACCGATCTCGGCGAAGACGAAGAGAAGGAAAAGACATGGAATAGCAAATCTAGTTAAGAACTTCACGGCTTTGGATTTCTCCTTTTGATAGGTTACAAGTGCTAAAGATTAACATGGTATCCCCTGTGCAGGAACATCAATTTATCGTTTACGCGTTTACGGGTTTAAGCGTTAACGCGTTAACTCGTAAACGCGTAAACCCGTTAAACGGTCTTTTAGTTGTTTAGTTTTAAGGGTAGGATAAGTGGCCACCCTCGCAGGAGCATCTGGTGAGTTTCAACTGGCTGGACGGTTTCGTCGTAATTTTGTATCTTGCGGCCATCACCATTTTCGGCGTTCATTTCCGCAAAAAGCAACTGTCGATGCGTACGTATTTCCTCGGCGGCAAGACCGTGCCGGCATGGGCTCTCTCCCTCTCGATTGTGGCCACGGAGACCAGCACTCTCACGATCATCGGAACGCCCGCGATCGCCTATGGCGGAGACTTCACTTTTCTCCAGCTGGTCATGGGATATATCGTCGGCCGGATTTTTATCTGCTTTGCCTTCATCCCGGCCTACTTCAAAGGCGAGATGTATACGGCATACGAGCTGATGCTGCGCCGTTTCGGCCCTACGATCAAACACGCCACGGCAAGCATGTTTTTGATCACGCGGGGGCTCGCCGAGGGAGTGAGGGTCGTTGCGATCGCAACAGTAGTGAGTATTGTCCTGGGAACCGGCGATATCTGGTCGATTGCGATCATCTGCGCCTTGACTCTGATTTATACCTTTGAGGGCGGACTCACTGCCGTGATCTGGACCGACGTGATTCAGCTCTGCATCTACATCGGAGGAACCTTGGTTGCGTTTTTTGTGATTCTGGGCCTGATCCCACATGGCTGGGCCGGAATCATGGCCAACGCCGGTCACAAGTTCGTCCTTTGGAATTTTTCGACCGATTACCGTGTGCCCTACACGTTTTGGGCCGGCGTCATCGGAGGCGCCTTCCTCAATTTGGGGAGCCATGGAGTGGATCAACTGATCGTTCAGAGGCTGCTCGCAGCCAGGAACGAGCGCGACAGCAAGGCGGCTCTCCTGTCAAGCGGGCTGCTGGTCTTCTTCCAGTTCTCCCTCTTTTTGACGATCGGAGTCATGCTTTACAGTTTCTATGGCTATCATCCGGAGGAAAGAGTCCCTGCCCCGAATGATGCTATTTTCCCTACCTTTGTCGTTCGGCACCTGCCGCATGGAGTGGCCGGACTCATGATTGCCGCGATCTTCGCGGCAGCAATGTCGAATTTGAGCAGCGCCTTGAATTCGCTTGCTTCGACGACCGTTGTCGATTTCTATCGTCCCTTCGTGAAAACCGGCAAATCGGCAGCGCAGGAACTGCGGTTGTCACGATGGGTAACGGTGTTCTGGGGCATCGCTCTTGCGCTGCTCGCCATCATCACGCAGCTCTCCCATGGAATGAAATCGGTTCTGGAAAGAGGCTTGACCATCGTGTCGATCACTTACGGCAGCATGGTCGGCGTATTCCTGCTTGGCGTGCTTACCAAGAGGGCCAATGAAAAAGGATCGATTGTCGGCATGGCGGCCGGGCTGGCATCCATGTTTGCCATATGGCTTTTCAGCACACTTGCATTCACCTGGTATGTTTTGATCGGGACAGTCATCACTTTTGCGGTCGGGTATGCTGCCAGCCTGTTTTTCAGTCGCCAGCCGTCAGTCGTCAATAGTCAGTAAAAACGTGGTTATCCGGAGTATGGGATTAGGGTCTGTCACATAATAACAGACCCTTAGGGGGCGGTAGTGCTGGACATCTTTGATACTTCTAATTTCTTGGCGCTCACCACGTCTCTGCGTGAATCAGATTTCCTTTTGTGATATTTTGTTTTCGTCTCTGCTGACGGCATCTCCATTCACCTTGGACCGGAGATTGGAAGAAATGCTTTACAGCGCAGGATCTCCCTTACCGGAGCACCGGGTAAAAGCCTCCATCGAAGCCACCGATCTCGACAACAGGATCCAGGACGACGAATATGCCCGTCGCAATGGATTTCGTGCTGGGCTGGTTTCCGGCTTTTTTGTGTTCGCCTATATGTCGCGCACCTTGACGGATTCTTTTGGCAGGGACTGGCTGGAACGCGGCTCCGCGGATGTGCGCTTCGTTCGCCCTGTCTACGACGGAGAGGAGATTCGGATCAGTGGAGTTGTGAGCTCGCTGGAACAGAACGGAACCCTGCGGGTGGACTACCAGGCTTCAAACAATCAGGGAGCGCTTTGCGGCATTGGAGCAGCGCAACTGCCTTCGGGAAGCCTTTTGCCTGAACCATCCATCGATGATTTTCCGGCAGGTCGCGGCAAGCCTTACCGGCCCCTTTCTCTCGAATCACTGCAGGTTGGCGAAAGTCTCAATCCCGTTTTCTCGGAGTTCACGTGGAACGTGCACTGGCAGTATTGCCGGAAGTCGATCAGAGATCTGCATCCTCTTTATGAAAAGACATTGCATCCGGGATGGCTGGTTAGCCGTGCAGGTCAGATTCTGGCGGCCAACTATGCGATCCAGGCATGGGTAGACGTTTCCTGCCGGGTGCAGCACTTTCACGTTCAGGAAGAAGAATGCACGATTCAGACACGCGGCCGGGTTCAGGACAAGTTCGAACACAAGGGAAACCATTATGTCGAGCTGGATCTGGCGGTGTTTTCTCCAACCCGCTGTCTGGCAACGGCCCGTTACATTGCAATTTTCCGCATCGCGCAGAACGCAGCATAGTAGTAGGCAGTCGGCAGTAGGCAGTGGGTCACTTGAGCCCACTGCCCATTGCCTACTGCTTTATCAATGCTCGGGCGCCGGAGCGCATCCCGGAAAGCGTCAGCTCATACATCGGAAATATGTTCCGGATCATGCGTGTTGAGGGGACTGAGGGCCACCACTGCTCCGGCTCCGGATTCAGCCAGATCACTTTTCTAAACCGCCTCCGGATATCCATCAGCCATTCGACTCCGGGCCGGTCATTGCGATACCAGTAGTCGATCGCGCCGTTGGGGCTCAATAATTCGCTCGGCGCCATGTACGCATCACCCACCAGAATGACCTTGTAATTCCGGCTGGTTTGGTCCAAGACCTTTCTAGTGGAGACGGCTTTCATCTGCCATATATCCGTGTACAGCTCTTGATACACGCAGTTGTGAAAGTAATAGAACTGCAGATCTTTGACTATGTCCTTGGCTGCGGAAAAGAGCCGGCTGACGAGATCGGTGTGGGGAGCCATCGTCCCGCCCGCATCCATCAGGAGCATAAGCTTGATTCTCTTCTTTTTGGCTCTGTCCCAGATAAATTCCAGTTCCCCGGCATTCCGGCATGTTGCATCGATCGTGCCGTCGACATCAAGCGAGTCTTTCGGCCCTTCGCGCACGACCTGCCGGATATAGCTAAGGACCGTCTTGATCGACCGGGTATCCAGGATCACGTCGTCCCGATAATTCTTGAAGCTGCGCTGTTCCGCGATCTGAATCGCGCTGCGCAAACGGCCCTCATGCTGGCCAATCCGGACCCCTGCCGGGTTGTATCCCCAGGCGCCGTGAGTGGAACGGCCGCGGACTCCTATCGCTTTATTCCCTCCCACGTGCAGCTCGTCATCCTGATTTCGCAGCTGCTCCAGAAATCTTGCCCGGACTTCCTCCAGAGACAGTTGCTCCACCATTTGCTTTTCTTCTTCGCTCAACTCGAGAGGCGGAAGCTTGAGCAATCTCTCTTCTATCGTGCGGATGAGATCCTCATCGGAATCGATATGGCCGAAGCAGTCCAGGAAGGCCTGATCGTATTTGTCAAAATGCGCTTCAGTCTTGATCAGAATAGCCCGTGCAAGATAATAGAACCGGGTCAGAGAACTATCCGCCAGGTTTTCAGAAAGCGCGTTCTGCAGAACCATCCACTCGTTGAAGGTGACCGGGACGCCGCGCCGCTTCAAGGCTCTAAACAAGTTAACGAACATACCGAAGCTCTTTCGCAGACCCTAGTGCACCGCCACTTTGGCCACATCGTCTTCCGTTTTCAGCAACACGCCGAGGAACGGCAGACGCTTGTTCAGCTCTTCTTCCGTGATCCCGCCGGCCAGAATCGCCTGGATCCAATCGAGGAGCTCGCTGGTCGAGGGCCGTTTCTTCAATTCATGCCTTTGACGGATGAAGTAGAAGCGCGCAAGGATTTGAGAAAGGAGGTTGTGCCGTAAATTCGGGAAGTGAACCTTGGCAATTTTCTCCATCATGGATGAATCGGGAAAATCGATGTAGTGGAACAGACAGCGCCGAAGAAAAGCGTCCGGCAATTCCTTCTCACTGTTGCTTGTGATTACAACGATGGGACGGTGTTTGGCCTTGAAATACTCGCCGGTCTCCACGATATCGAAGCTCATCTGATCCAGTTCAAATAGAAGATCGTTCGGAAATTCCAGGTCGGCCTTATCGATTTCATCAATAAGGAGCACAACCTGTTCTTCGGAACGGAGCGCCTCTCCCAATTTCCCCAGTTTGATATATTGCTTGATATCCGAAACATCCTTGTCGTGAAAGCGTGAGTCGTTCAGCCGCTGGACGGTATCGTAAACGTACAATCCTTCGCTGGCTTTCGAAGTGGATTTGATGTTCCATCGAATGAGGCGCAGTTTAAGATCTTCCGCAATCACCTGCGCAAGTTCGGTCTTCCCTGTGCCCGGCTCTCCTTTCAGCAAGAGAGGGCGTTGCAGGACGATGGCGGCATTGACGATCTCTCTCAACGCGTCACTCAGAATGTAGCGGTTGATACCCTTGAATCTGTTCATCTGGAAACTGATTACCTCCTGATCGACATTCGAACAATTAGTGTACCATGTAAGCGTTTACGCGTTTACGGGTTTACGCGTTAACGTGTTAACCCGTGAACGCGTAAACGGCAGTTTATTTTGGTTTTTTGCGGCGGAGGATCCGCTCGGCAGCAGCCCGGTGGGGGTTGTCCAATAATTTGCCGTCGACGGTCGTCAGCGCTTTCCCTCTGTTTTCGGCAAGATCGAGTTCCACCAGGGTTTTTTCGGCCCATGCGATTTCCTCGGGAGTCACATCGAAAATGCGATTGATGGTTTCGAGCTGGCCCGGATGGAGAGCGCTCTTGCCGTCAAAACCAAGCCGACGGGCATGAATCGATTCGTTTTCGAGGAGGTTGTGATTGCGAATATCAAAGCAGGGCGCATCAATGGCATCAATCGCCGCGGAACGGGCTGCAGTCACGATCATCTGGAGCGCCAAAAGCAATTCCATGCGATCCTCGCCCGGCTGACATCGAACATCGCTAACGTAATCGGCGGATCCAAAAATCAGTGACGCCATTCTGTCGGACGCGATTGCGATTTCCGGCGAGTGGAGTAATCCGGCGGCCGATTCGATCATCGCATGAAGCCGGGTGCTTCCTTTACGCAAGCCGTTGCCGGCTTCCAGATCCAGAATTGCGGATTCGGCACATTTTATGTCCGCCGGTTTCTCGACCTTCGGCAGGCATATGCCGTGAGGGTGCAGGGGGACGATTTTGGCCAAGTCGTTTCGTCCGACCACTGAATTCAGGCTATTGATCCGAACCACGGTTTCGCGCGCACCAAAATTCGTGTTCTGCAACGCCTCTGCGATATTCTCCCTGGCAGCATCCTTTTGCGAGGATGCGACGCCGTCTTCCAGGTTCAGCAAAAGGACATCCGAATCGACTTCGGCGGCTCTCTGCAGCATCTTTTTGCTGTCACCCGGAACATAGAGCACACTTCGACGAAGACTCATGGATACCTCCTTCTCTAGTATAACCGTTTACGCGTTCACGGGTTAACGCGTTAACGCGTAAACCCGTAAACGACAATGCGGAACACTAGCCTGTCGCCGCGTTTCCTTTAGCTTTTAATGGAATGGCCCGCATAAATCAAATACGCGTGGTAGAGGCAAAGAAGGACGTAAGCCCAAAAACACAGACGGGCGGCGAATCTTCCCAAAGCCCATTCTTTATGGATCAATATGACGGCCACTGGAAAGACGGTCATTGCAGCTTTCACCGCGAAGAACGCCGACAACCCGCCGCGACTGATCACAGAATGCATAACAGGATTCAATTCACGAGCCGTTCCTCTAGTCAAATGGAATCCCGTCAGCAAAGCATCCAAGCATGACATAAAGAGCACGGCGATCGCGATGAACCAGCTGCGTGCATCATAGACATCGACGTATGCACCTTTATCCGTCGCCCGGCGTCCCTTGCTCTTTCTTCTCCGAAAAGAACTGACAAATGCCCAATAAATTTTTGACGGACTTCGGCGAGCGATTCCCGAGCGCCTCTCCGGCAGAATTTCCCCTGTTTTAGGATCGCGGTAGAACTTGTTTCCCATCTAGTCGAATATTATCGGCGACCCAGGGTTTGAAGTTTACGCGTAAACGGTAAG
>Ga0187885_10004730_pt1 | contig 10954 bp, 6 predicted proteins | sample June2016WEW_20_1_3_FD_132970 | JGI IMG/M metagenome (GOLD analysis project Ga0187885, IMG submission 132970) | Peatland microbial communities from SPRUCE experiment site at the Marcell Experimental Forest, Minnesota, USA - June2016WEW_20_100 | ecosystem: Environmental > Terrestrial > Soil >... | reverse complement strand
GTGCGGGCAGACCGACGAAACGCTCAAGCGCTTTCGTCAGTTTCTGCAGAGTGATCTGGGTTCGATAAATTCCTCGCTGGCAGCAGCCCAGCTGCCCACCGTACCGGCGCCGGCAATGACGGTCGGGGAGGGGTGTGGCTTGGTGGCGCAGTAGGCACTGAGGAGGAGTTCATATGCGGCTTAGGCATTGTTTTGCTACCAGTATTATGATTATGGCCATTTTGGGGGCAAATCTCTGCCTCCCGCAGGCAAAGAAGAAAATAGATCTGTCGAAGGCAGCCGTAGTCCTGCCGTTCGAGTCCACAGTAAACGGCGAGTCCGGTCTTCCGGATGCTACACGCACGGCTGTTTTTCAGTTCTTAAGGGATGAAGGACTCTTCTCTGCCGTACTGACTCCCGAGGAGGCAAAGGACCGGGACAAGGCAACGATGGTTGAAATCAGCGCCAAGCTGACGGATTTTGCTCCGGGGGGCGTGGTGACTCACATCATTGTCGGTCTGCTCGCGGGCAGAGAGCACGCTGTAAAGGATAGGAAGCATTGGCTGCCGTCATGCAGTCGTCCCTTAGGCAAGCCCCGTCCTTGCAGCTGCTGATAAAGGGTTATATGTTAACTTCGGGGCTTGCGCCCAACTCAAACAGCATTTTACAGCTAAACCATGTTGCTGGATCCAGGTATTTTGACGCACCTACGCCTGATTGCAGCTACTTTCCATTGACGGATCCGAGGATACTATGACTACCGGCCGGTATCAGAAAAACATCGCCAACGAGAGGAAGAAACCAGTAGTAGGCCCGGTGGGAGATGTGGAAATCGCTGCGCGATTTCCAAGAGCCTGTTGAATTCAGCAGGAATTCCAAGCGATTGTGGATCCCGTTTTTGGGGATCCACATGAGCGGCAGGCTCGGCAGCTTCCACAGGGCATTACTCCAGGCGAAGATGCGATCCCTTGCTAACCACATGTGGGGGTCACACACTCAAAACCAAGAAGAACCCAAAGTAATAGTGGTGGGATTGAAGTGATTGAGTATCCTTAGCAAGAGGTGAGATAACCCTGCCGCGGTATGCACCGGCAACACTCACTCAGGCAGGAAAACTGCGGCGCGATTAAATCGATTCCCCTACTCGGGAATGATATGGGAAGAGCTCAAGACTACGGCTCAATCTGCGGCGTAACAAGGGGTATGTCAGATCTGAAATTAGTCCTAATAATCATATTCCTGCTATTGACTGTTGGGCACGTTAAAGTCAAACGAATAATGACAGGTCGCGCAGTAATTCACACGGACACTATGCGCCCTGTGACAATCTTGGCATTGTGGTAATTCCGCTTGGGGGTCGCGGCATCCAGGCCTGCCAAATTCCACAGTAAGATGATACGAGAGACTAGGATTTTCGACAAATTTCGGCCTCTTACCTACAGTATCAAGGGTTTTATTATCCGGATGGCAGTCAGTGCAAGACTTCTGAAGCTGGATCGTTTGCTTTAGGGGTAGCTTATAGTTTGCAGTCACAAACGCTATTACCTGTTTAGTTTGTTGTATTAGTGTCATGGAGTGGCAATCCTTACATTTCACCGCTGGATGGGATTGGCCATGAGCTCTGTCCAAGAAGTTTGATTCATAATACGAATCCACATAGGGCTGCATAAGATGGCAAGTGCCACAAGCAGAGGGATTCTCCGCAAAGTGTCCCAGAGCAAGATTTACACCTCCCACCACCCCTAAGACGAATATTGGTGGTACTATGAAAGTTACCAGCCTCCAATTTTTCGATAAATCTCGCCACCGGGCTCTGATTCCACGCATAGAACTGATATTCTCCCCGCTGGGCTTGCACCATGTTATATTAGAACCTTTTGCTTATTTTACCTTGCAAGCGGTTCCGGTCAGCACTTCTGGAGCCGTTCCTATTTGGTGCCTCTTCTCTCGCCCGGTACTAGTCCCTAACCCAGCGTGATTTTTTGCGAGAAAAGGTGAAACAGCCTCAGAACTCATTTAATGAAATTCATGCAACCGTAACTAATTGATTGTGCGGTAGATATATCAACACCTGTGACATATTATTCAGTTTATCTTTTCCTGCATGAGCGGGGTTCGATTGACCCCAAAAGAGCGGGCTGGCAGGCCATTCGGTAGGTTCCACCGCTGGTTTTCGAACTGGAAACTTAAACTGAACATGGCCGTTTTCACTCCGGCATTAACCGAGTTCTGAGTCTCTTCAGCCCTTCCCCGAAACAAAAAATGGGCTCAGCCGTTGAGGCGAGTTCTCACCCCTGATGTCTGGCAGTGCAACCGCTGTAGCGGCCGCACGAGAATTCTGGCCGTGTTTCATTTGCGAAAAGCTTCAGTGGAGGCGCGTATCGACTTTAGCATTCGCGTCAACTATTTATCGCGGCCACATAGCTGAGAGAGCAAACATCGAGCAAAGATCAACCCGCTCTGGCTTTGGCCCAAACCTTCCGCAACCACAGCGAATCCTCGCGGTGAAGGATCAGGCAGATGGCTTGGCCGCCAAAGACAAGGTACGTTTGCAAGTCGACATCGCAACGCTTCAGAGCGCCTTTTTCAGTTCCATCGTCCTACGCGTTGACGGATGAAACGCTGCACGATGGTCATGGCTGCGCATCGTGCAGCTGCCACCGTCACTTCACCTCACGCACTTTCAGAGCGTCCATCACCCACATGCCTTGGCCGTAGGTCGCGATGACGATGCTGTTATCCCGCGGCTGAATCTGCAAGTCTGACACTTCATTTGTCGGCAGATTGCCGCCCAGAACGTTCCACTTCTGACCGCCGTTGGTCGACACGTAGACGCCAAAGTCATTCGCCGCATACAGGAGGTTCGGCACGGTCGGGTCCTCGCGGATGACATTGATGGATCCCGAAGGGATGTTCCCTACGATGCTCTTCCACGTTTTGCCGTAGTCTATGGATTTCCACAGATACGGGGCAAAGTCGTCGTCTTCACGCCCGCGCTGTGCGAGGTACACGGTCGCGTCATCGTACTTGGAGGCCACCAGGCGCGAGACCCACTTGCGCGTGGCAAGAGGCACGTTTTTCGTCAACTCCGTCCACGTCTTGCCGTCGTCCATCGTCACGTGCACATGCCCGTCGTCCGTGCCGACGTACAGGAGCCCCGCCTTCCGCGGCGATTCCGCGATCTGTGTGATAGTCTGATATGGAATTGCAAAGGGATTCACGCCCATCTGCGCCGGGTTGTTGTCGGTGAGGTCGCCACTGATCCGCTCCCACGTGTCGCCGCGATCATGTGAACGATACACATATTGGTAACCTGCATAGATCGTGTTGTGATCATGCTGCGACACGATGATCGGCGCCATCCATTGGGCGCGCAGTTCCGGCTCGCCCGGCCCGATCTGCGGCCGGATGTCTTTCGAGACGCCGCCGCCACGCCCACCGCCGCCGCCTCCCTTCTTAGTGGGAGGAGGTGCCGCCTGGGGCTGGGGCGTCAAGTCGGTCCTGGTGAATTGGCCGTAGTACCCGTGGGAGTAAACGATGTTGGGGTTCACCGGATCAATTGCCTGGTTGCTCCCTTCGCCGCCGGGGGCGCTAGTCCACGCGAGCGGTTGCAGGGTGTCGCGTCCTTTGCTCAGGTCAATCGCTACACGGCGGCTGCCGCTATCCTGGATGGATCCGTAGGCGTAAAACGGCGACTGGTTGTCAACCTCTACGTTGTAAAACTGGGTACCCTGGATACCAACTGCGCGTTTCGATGTCACCCCGCCGTCATCGGTCATAACAAACCCTCCATCGTGGGCGACGTAGGTGATCTTCGGATTGTCCGGATCGATCCACATGCGATGATTGTCGCCTCCGCTGGCGCCATAGCGGCCAAACGTAGCACCGCCGTCGTGCGACACGGTGACGGCTAGCGCCAGGCAGTACACGGTGTTTTCGTCCTTGGGGTCGACGCGAATCTGCGTGAACACCCAATTGTATGTATTGCCGAGGCTCATCATGTTCAGCGCCGACTCCGGCGTCAGGCCGCTAACCTTCCGCCAGGACTTGCCTTTGTTATCGCTGCGGTAGACCTCAAGCCCCTTGATGATGTAGCTGTTGGGCGGAAGGGGACGCCTGTAGGCGTCGAGTTCTCCGGGCTTGGCTGGCCGGCCCTGGTCGTAGCTGTCCATGATGGCGTATACCACGTTCGGATTGGAGCGGGAGACATCCACGCCGACACGCCCGCGGAACTGGGCGGGTGTGAGTCCGTCGTTGGCCGCTGTCCAGGTCTTTCCCGCATCCGTGGTTTTCCAGATACCGCCTTCGTTGTTGCCCGGCTCTACACGCGGATCGGTCCATTTCCTGCGCATGCGCTGATTCATCGCAGCATAGAGCGTGTTGGGATCGGATGGATCCATGGCGAGGTCCACTGCTCCGGTGTTCGGGCTTCGGTAGAAGGACTTCACCCAAGTCCTGCCGCCGTCAGTCGTCTTGTACACACCGCGCATCTCGTTGGGCGTCCATTCGTGACCCTGCGCGGCGGCGTACACGATATTCGGATTCGTGGGATGCACGAGGATGCGGCCGATGGTGCCGCTGTCAGTCAGGCCCATCTGGTGCCAAGTCTTTCCCGCGTCGGTGGACTTGTAGATGCCCGTCCCTTCAATGCCGGCACGGAAGAAATTGTCCTCGCCCGTGCCCACCCACACGATATTGTGATCCGACGGCGCAACGGCGACGTCTCCAATGCTCGCCGTGGCTTCGTGTTCGAAGATGGGTCGCCAAGTCGCGCCTCCATCGTTGGACTTCCAAACGCCGCCGCTCGCGGCGCCCACATAGATTGTGCGCTGGCCATTGTCGTCAGCTACAGCGATCGATGTCATGCGACCGGTGTTGTTGGACGGGCCGATCGACTGCCACGATAGCGCCTTGTAGGGCGAGGCCGCAGCCATCGCCTGGTGCGTGCCAAAAGCCTTGAGTTGAAACTCCATGCCGGCCGACTTCGGCGCCTGCGAAAAGATAATCGGAATGGCCAACGCCGCAGCGCACGCAATCAGTATGAGCGCACCCCTCCGGTACGATGTCTGATTCATGTGTCCCTCCCAGGATGGACCTGTGATTCAAAACCTCATTCATTGCTCTTGAGCTATGGGGCCAAGGATAGCATGAGTTGGTCGATTTCGCTATTCTGATTGGCCCACTTTGCTGCATCTCAGGCAGTGGGAACCGTTGGCGGCGGGCACCAGGGTGACAAAGTGAGATAACGCTACGGGTTTATCGGGTTGGATGGCTTTGATGGTCGGAGAGTTGGTCGATGGCGGTGTGAGGACGGCGTGCTTTGGACAGCAGCGTGATCTCCACTCGCACCTTTGCAACACTGGCGAAGGACAGCCGCGTTGCCGATGCGCTGTTTCCTCTCAGTCGCTTACAAAGCAGTCACACTCTTTGGGGAAGAACCGAATTAAGAGGGTGCCGACACAGAAAACCGCAGTAAGTCCCTGCCTGATCCGTAAGAAAAACAGAACCTACACACGCGCCCGGCAGGGCCACGAGCGGGTTGTCCGCGAGATTCCGCGCCAGAGGCTCGCAAACAACAACGAGGCCATTCTGTTGATGGCGAAGAGTCCCACCAGCGACGGGCACATGCCCAGCAGCGCGGACATGAATTCCTCTATGCCTTGCGCCGCTGCTCGCGCTTCTTTTCCCGGACGAGGCGGTCAAGTGCCTCCAGAAATGCGCGATCATGCTCGCTCAAAGCATCCACGATACAGGCCAAAACAGGCTCCACGCCTCCCGCGACGCGATCGAGCAGGCCTGATATCAGATCCTGGGCAATGCCCTGCTCGAACTCGGCGTGCGAGACGCGCGGAGCGTAGAGAAACGCGCGCCCCAGCTTACGCCGGTTCAGTACGCCCTTCCAGTACAGACGATTAAGCGTGGTCAAAAGGGTGGTGTAGGGAACGCGGGCTTCAAATGCGCCATAAACGTCGCGCACGCTGACTTCTCCCCTTTGCCAGGCGACGTCCATGACCTCGCGTTCGAGCTTGCCAAATCCCATTTCCACGATCTCGTGCGGCCGCTTAAATCCGCGAAGTGTAAATATAGGCAATTTCATACTTGATCCTGAGCCATTCGACGGCAGCTGTTTCGTCCCGCGCGCATCTTGAGTATCAAATCTCTTTGTCTGCAGTCAATCTCGAAATCGAAAGACCGCTTGCCCGCAAGCAGCGATTCAGCCTGCGCCGACAGCCCTTTGGGGAAGTACGTGAGACCTCGTCGATTCCGATGACGAGCAATGGCTTCCAAGCCCGATGCACCGCTTCCGTTCAGTCGCTCAAATGGCCCATCACGCTCTTGGGGGAAGAGCCAAAATGAGTGACGTCTCTGGAAAAATCTTTACTTGAAAAAATGACTTGAAAAAGTGGTTGCATTGCGAAGTTGAGACGGCTATGATCGGTGCAAATTTTAAAGACAGAGATTCACAAAAGTAGCCCGGCTACCACAGTTGGTTTAGGCAGGTTCCCCCGGCTATCACGCCATCCTGGGAGTCCTTATGACCTATGGGACTGCGCGGAGCTCTGATTCACCTTCTTCAGTTCTGCGCGGCCATAGAAAGATTGTGAGAACCAATCTGGGCCTTTCGCCATTTCGAGGATCAACCATCTCAATTCAAGGAAGCCTTATGAAACATTGTCTATTTGGATTAGCCATAACAATGCTCCTGATTGCGACGATCAGCTGCTTCGCTTATGCGCAGGGAACTAGCTCTTCGCTTTCAGGAGTGGTCGTCGACCAGTCTGGCGCCGTTGTCCCTGGCGCCGACGTTAAAATCAAGAACGATGCCACGGGTGTGGAATTCGCGACTGTCACCGCGGAAAACGGTACCTTCTCGATTCCGGCCCTTGACGCGGGTACTTACACGGCTACCGTGTCCATGACAGGCTTTAAGCAAGCGATCGTTAAAGACATCAAGCTTGTTTCCGCCATCCCCGGCAATATCCGCGTTGCCCTCCAAGTCGGCGGCAGCAACGAAACCGTCACCGTGGTGGCAAACGCTGAGATCTTGCAGTCGCAAACGGCGAACGTCTCAACCACATTGACTCTTCGCCAGATCGCCAACCTGCCGTTGCCAACCCGTAATGCGATTGACTTCCTGGTCAACCTGCCGGGAGTGAACACGACGGGGGGCTCTCGAGCCTCCACAATTTCCGGCCTGCCGGGTTCCACGATAAATCTCACGATTGACGGCATCACCACTAACGATATACCGGGGGGAACTACCTTCTATAGCTGGATCACCCCACGCCTGGACGCCACCGAGGAAGTCACCGTGTCCACGGCCACACCGGGGTCTGAGAGCACAGGCTACGGTGCTGTCCAAATCAGGTTCGTCACCCGCGCGGGGAACAACGATTATCACGGCAGCCTCTACGAATATCATCGCAACCCAGACTTCAATTCCAACTACTGGTTCACCAACCGCGACGGGACGCCCACCTACAATGGCAGCCAAACTCCTTGTACGCCCCAGCAGATGGCGACAGAGTTCGATAATTGCAAGGCGCTGCGCAGCCGAGTGCTGCTCAATCAGTACGGCGGCCGTATCGGCGGGCCCTTCATGCTTCCGAAGAAGCTCTTCGGCCCATTGGGCTTTAACGGCCACGACAAGGCCTTCTACTTCATAAATTATGAGGAATTCCGGCTTCCCCAGGCGCAGTCTCGGACCAGGACGATTTTCAATCCGGCGGTCGAAACTGGCATTTTCCAGTACACCGCGGGCGGCGCGACACAGCAAGTAAACCTGCTTAACCTGGCAGCCGCCAATGGACAGACATCCACGATCGATCCGACGATCCAGAACCTGCTGGCCACCATCCGCACTTCGACGGCCCAAGGGGGCCTTGTGAATGCGAGCGATCCCAGCTATCAGTACTTTAACTTCGTGAACAAGACCTTGAGTATCCGCAAGTTCCTTACGACCCGCTTTGACCTCAATCTAACAAGCAAGCATAAACTCGAGGGGGTCTGGAACTACGCACAGTATAACTTCGATGAAGACATTCTCAATAACTGTGACCCAGCCTACCCGGGTTCTCCGATCATCGGCGGTTGGAGGGATAACCGCTTTTCCTTCTCCCTTACGCTCCGTTCGACCTTGACATCAAAGTTGGTCAACGAAGCGCACTTTGGCGGTATGGGGGGACACTCAACCTATGCCCCGGATATCAATGCCAGTGAGTTCTCCATTTTAGGCGGTTACGCATACATACCCTACGGCACTAGCGCGCCCTATGCAACCGAAGCTATTGGAACTCCTCAGCCTGAAGTTTCGCCGATTTTCATCTTTGATGACAAGCTGAGTTGGACCAAGGGTACGCACAGCTTCAGCATTGGAGCCAGTATCACCCGTAATGGAGATTGGACTGAGGTCGACACTGTGGTGCCCTCGCTCAGCTTCGGCGTGGACACTACTTACGACCCGGCGAGGATCATGTTTGACGCGACGAATGGGACGAAGAATTTCCCCGGAGCATCCAGTTCGCAGATCAGCGAGGCGGCTGGCATCTACGCGTCCTTGACCGGGCGCGTCACAGCCGTCACCGGCAGCGCCGTCCTCAATGAGAAAACCCTTCAGTACTCCTACAACGGAAACAGGGTTACCCGCGAGCATCAGAGTGAGATTGGATTGTTCGCGACGGATTCCTGGCGGGTGATGCCGACTCTGACGCTAAACTATGGCTTACGTTATGAGTTGCAGCTGCCATTCACTCCGGGCAACAGTGTGTTTTCGTATGCGTCAACCGCGAATGTCTGGGGGCCTTCAGGGGTAGGCAATATATTCAAGCCTGGCTCCACCGGCGGGCAGCCGACGCAGGTCACTCAATTCCTGAAGGGCGATCCTGCCTACAACCTCTACCACAAAGCTCTCGCTCCGAGTCTCGGCTTTGCCTGGAGTCCAAGTGCGGCCGGAGGCTGGCTCCGGCACATCGTAGGCGACAACGGGAAGACGGTGTTCCGCGGCGGTTTCTCACTGGCCTACAACCGCTATGATATGAGCACCTTCACCGGTGTATTTGCCAACAACCCCGGCGTCACCGTCGATGCCTCGCGCAACGTAACTATCGGTAACCTGGTCAGCAATGTCGGGACCGATACCTGGCCTCTCCTATTCAGTCAAAGGAGCCGTCTCGGCCCGCCCGCTTTCGCGGCGACACCGGTTTATCCGCTCATCCCGTCGATCACGAGTTCAATCAGGGCCTTCGCTCCCAATATGCGTACTCCCTATACGATGTCATGGACGTTCGGCCTGCAGCGGGAGCTCACCAAAGACATGGCGCTCGAGGTGCGCTATGTTGGCACTCGCAACCTTCAGACGTTTACCGGGTTAAACCTAGATGGTGAGATCAACACAGTTGAGAATGGGTTCCTCAGCGAGTTCAAGCTGGCCATGGCGAACCTGCAGTCGAACATTGCAGCCGGGCGTGGAAATACCTTCAAGTATGCCGGGGCCGGGACCAATACCTCACCGTTGCCGATTACCCTGGCCTACCTCTCCGGAATCCCGGCTTCCCAGGCCACTGATCCATCCAAGTACACATCTTCTCAGTTTACCAGCAGCACTTACGTGAACACGCTGGCCCAGTACAACGCGGCTCCGACCACCTTCGCGAGCAGTCTGTACAGCACCCCGGCCCAGCGCACCAACGCATTGAATGCCGGTTTGCCGGCCAACGAGTTCCTGGTCAATCCATCCGTTGCCAGTGCCTATGTTTACCAGAATAACGGTTACAACCACTATGATGCTATGGTGGTGGAACTGCGCCGCCGTATGGCTAAGGGGTTGCTGGTTCAAGCCAGTTACACCTTTTCCAAAGAGCTTGACTCGTCGCGGATCTCGTTTCGCACCCCACTTCTCAAAGTTATTGGCGCACAGCTGCCGAATGCCTTCAAGGTTAATTGGGTCTACGAAATGCCTATCGGACGCGGGAGAATTCTCTTGACCAATATCGGCAAGGTGCTCGACGGCTTCATCGGCGGTTGGGAATTCCAAGGTATTGGCCGTCTCCAGTCCGGCAACCTCCTGAACTTCGGCAACGTCAGACTGGTCGGCATGACGCCGCAAGACCTCCGGAATGCGGCCGGACTGCGCTTCGATGATGCGAACAAAAAAGTCTACTACTATCCAACGGACATCATTGCCAACACGCTTGCAGCCTACAACACGAGCGCGTCCACAACGACCGGTTACAGCACTGCCTACGGTGTTCCCACCGGACGCTACATCGCGCCCGCGAATAGCGGGGGCTGCATTCAGGTGGTGTCCGGTGACTGCGCTCCCACTGCTCTCTATGTTCGAGGTCCTGTGTTCACCCGTTTCGACCTGAGTCTTGTGAAAAGGTTCAGGTTCACTGAGTCCAAGAACTTAGAGCTGCGCGGCGAATTCATTAATGCGTTCAACTACGTTAACTTCTACGGTGTTGCCAACCCCAGCAGCAGCTCGACCTGGGGCCAGGTGACAACTGCATATACGGACTCGAGCCAGCAATTTGATCCGGGCGGACGACTGATTCAGATCGCTCTTCGGATCAATTGGTAGCGAATCCATTTGTTGTCAGGGGAGGAACCGAGCCGTGCCATGTTCCTCCCCTCACATCCTTTTAGACCGCGTTTGCGCTTTCAGAATCGAACACTACCTCATCCACCCGCGTGACAACGTCATCGTTATCGCAACGCACGGGCGTGGAATGTGGGCGCTTGATGCCAACCTAGTCAACAAGAAGGCAGAACGGCCAACGAGGCGAGGTCCGGGCGATTGAAATCATGCAAAACTCACGCTTCAGACTTTGGTCCATGGCATTAACCTGGCGTTTCGTAGCAGCTGTGGCTCTCTGTGCCTGTGTATTCATTGAGCCGCGCGCGACGGCGCAGCAGCAGGATGGAGGATTCTTCGCCGGCATGCGCTGGCGTCTTGTAGGACCCAATCGGGCGGGAC
>Ga0187885_10004728_pt1 | contig 10959 bp, 8 predicted proteins | sample June2016WEW_20_1_3_FD_132970 | JGI IMG/M metagenome (GOLD analysis project Ga0187885, IMG submission 132970) | Peatland microbial communities from SPRUCE experiment site at the Marcell Experimental Forest, Minnesota, USA - June2016WEW_20_100 | ecosystem: Environmental > Terrestrial > Soil >... | reverse complement strand
TTTTTTCAGCAGCCGGCAAAGCCGTGCCCCTCGTCGCCGGCGCGTTTTCAAGAGTAGCACGCCAATCTCGATTAGAAACCGTTGCTGCCGACTGATTGGCCGTTTTACGAACGGCCCAATCTACGATTCAGCGCATCCACCAGCACCGGGTGCATGGTGAAATACTGCAGCCCCTCGGCTTCGGTCTGGGAACGGCGCTGCGGTAGCCTGCCGGTTGTCAGGACGTACCGGAGTACTTCGCCAAGCAACTCGATCTGGCTTTGGTCCACCAGCTTGCGCACCTCACCGACATTTCTCGCGCCGGCAACGTCAACCTGGCGGACCACCAGTATGTCTCCGGTGTCGATTCCGCTGTCGATAAGATGGACCGAGCAACCCACCCGGTCGCGATTCCAGGTCGCCCACTCAGCGACATTCATGCCGCGGTAAGCAGGAAGCAGCCCCATGTGAGCGTTCAGTACACCAAGGGGAGCCGCTTCAATCAGCGGCTTCTTCAGAATCCCAGCGCCCGCGTAGACGAGCAAATCAACCTTGTGCTCCTGCAGGAGCCGCACGGATTCGGCTGAGTTGATCGAATCGACTTCGCTTGCCGGAATGCCAGCCTGCTGACAGAACTCCAGCACGGAGACAGCGCCGCGCGCTCCGTTGTTCTCGATTGGCAGTGGAGGGCCAGAGCGGGGCGCAAGATTCGGCATCTGCGCGATCCGTCCTTCGGAGACGCGAGTCCGCACTCTACTCCAGAACGGCGGGATTTTCCTGCGCTCGATGAGGACGAAGTCGGGACGGAAACCCCAGCTCGACCACGCGCTGGAAAACTCCATGACCTTGGTCGAGAGCTGGCTGGTCAACAGCGCGGCCTTCGGGGTTGCTTGTGCATTTGAGCTGATTGTCGCCGGCAGAGCTCCCGGCGCGGGCTCGCCAGTTGCGACAGGCTTGGAGCGAAACGGGATTTCCATCTCCAGCGCCTTCTGCTTCGCCAGCAGTGCGTCAATGAAGTACTTCGCCGCCCAGTTGGGAAAGGCATGTGGAATGTAATCACCCCAGATGGGCTGCGAGCCGGCAATGCCGCCCCTCACGCCGCGGTCTTCGCCGTCCATCATCTGGGCCGCTTTCACAATGTCGATGGCCTTCAGCGCTGCGTTCAACAATCGCGGGTCGCCGTGTTCTTCATACATGTGCAGCCAGATGAGCGCGTGCTGAGCGTTGCCGGTGAGGCAGGCGTAGGACGACATCGGTCGCCAGCGATAATCCAAAACTCCCGGCAGACGGCGCGACAGTTCCAGGCGGCGCAGAGCCGCATAGGCAGCCTTCTCCGCGGCGGCCTTGCCCTCAGCGGAGCCCAACACCTCCGATGTTCGAAGAACGCCCCACACCGTGTAGGCAATAGTGTGCGTCACCGATTGCCGCGCATCATGATCTTCTTGCGAGAAGCCGCACAGGTCGAACCAGGCATGCTCGGCGTCATAGTGTTGCAGCACCCAGGCCAGATGCCGCGACGAAGCCTCCAGCATTCGGTCATCGCCGAGAAAAGCTCCGGCTTCCGCCAGCCAGCACGTGAGATGAGCGCTATACGTGGTCACAAGGTCCTGGTAGAAGAACATGCGCCACGCGCCCGAGGGATCCTGAATTTCGCAGAGCCAGTTTCCGGCACGCTGGAGCGCTGTGCGGCAACGCTCGTCCTGGGTTCGCTCCGTCCAGCTCTGCAGGCCGTGCATAATCTGCGCTGTGTTGAACGGCGACGGGTTGGTGGAGTTCTCGGCAATCTCGGCCCCGGGAAACGCGCCGCTGGGAAGTTGCACCGATAGCAGGAAGTCAATGGCGCGCTGCGCCCGCGTCAGGAATTCCTCGTCGTGTAATTCGTCGGCCAGCTTCAGCAGCGTGGGAATGATGTAGCCAGTGGTCTCCGGATAGGACGAGGACCATCCGTTTCTGAGGTAATAACGTCCGACAAATCCGCCGTCGCTCGTGGCATCCTGAGCGCGCCTGAGCCAGTTGGCAGCGGCCAGCAGGTGCTCGCGGTCGGAATGGACGCGGAGATTTCGCTCTACGTCCACGACCTGTCCCAGCGCAATCCGGAAGTTTGCTGGCCGGAAATAGGCTCCGCTCTGGCATTGCCGGGCGAATCTCTTTAGGGTCCTGACGTCCATGTGTGAGGATGTCGCGTTGAACGACTTTTTCAATTTTGCGATGTTCGGGTAGCGCTAGCCTTCAGGCTAGCGTCCCAGTGCTTTATTTTCGATTCCGAGTCGGCTTCAGCCGACGGCACAACTCGCGTCGAACGACTCTTGCAGTGCTTGTGTCAGGGCACGACTTCAGTCGTGCCGAACGCGATGCGTAAATAGACTCTGAGCCGGCTTTAGCCGTCGACACATTCTTCACCGGCCTCTTAAGCAGTTGCATTCATCAACCTCAGCTCCCGTCCTTGGAGAACACGATGTGTATCCAGTTGCCGTGCGGCTGGGCGAAAGACATCTGTAGCTTGTCCAGTCGCGCGGCCACTCCGGAACAGACCTTCGACAGGAACGATCTTCGCTCCGGCGCGACCAGCACCGCTCCGCAGAAAATGCACGGCTCGTCCTGAATGTATGTCCCCCACGGATTGCCGGCGAACTCCATCAGCATCGCGGAGACGGCGTTGGTTCCTTCCCTGGTCGATCCCACAAAGGATTTGGTCTTGATGGCGAGGCCGGGGAACAGTTCCGCGAGACGCTGCTCATCAAAGTTGTTGACATGCCCCCAAGGGGGATTGGTCCTTCCACAACTTGGGCAAGTAGTGCGGTCAGCGCGAATGTCCTGGCGATACGGCACGCCGATGATCAGCTCATGCCGGGCGACCCGGGTGAGTTCGCGGCAAGCCTGTTCCACCCGCAGTATGTGCTCCAGAACCTCGGCACACAAGATGCAGTCGAATGATTCGTCTGGGAACTCCAGGTTGGTAGCGTCGCCGGCAACGGTGGTCACTCGCGGAAGCTCGAAGGCCGGCTTTTCCAAATCGAGGGCCGTGACTTCCTGGAAGCGTTCCGTCAGCGGCCGTGACAGGTAGCCGTCGCGCGCGCCGATCTCCAGCACCGAGGTGCGGCCGCTCGGCATGATGCGAAACAGGTCGGCGATGCGGGCCTTCTCCGATTCGCTGTTCCGGTATTTTTCGATGTCAATCACTTTCGAACATTGCCCTTATAGAACTCGCGCAGGACCTCGCGGCTTCGCTCGCCGGCCTGCCCGTCCCACAGCGGCGGAATTTTCTTTTTGCGTGGTGCGCGCTTCATCTCTTCCCACACCGCCAGAATAGTGGCTTTCTTCGTCCCCGCCAAGCGGTTGGTGCCGAGCTCGATGGTGACGGGGCGCTCCGTGTTGTCGCGCAACGTCAGACAATCGACGCCCAGAACCGTGGTTTCTTCCTGAATGCCGCCCGAGTCAGTCAGCACCAGCGAGCTACCAGCCTCGAGACTGAGGAAATCCAGATAGCCCAGCGGCTCCAGCAGACGAATGCCAGAAGGCAACGCGATGCTACCGTCTGCCAGGCGCGTACGGGTGCGCGGATGCACCGGCCACAGCAGCGGCAACGTCTCCGCAATCGCACCCAGCGCTCCCAGGATTTCGGCAAGGGCGGCAGGATCGTCAACGTTCGCCGGCCGGTGCAAGGTCACGACCCCATATGACTTGCCGCGAACGCCAAGCTTGTCCGCAATGTCAGAGCTGCGCGCCCGCGCCAGATGCTGCTGCAACGAGTCGATCATCAGATTGCCGACCAGGTGAATCCGCTCAGCCGCCACGCCCTCGCGCAGAAGATTCGTGCGCCCACTCTCCTCCGTTACCAGGAACAGGTCAGCGATGGAATCGGTGACGATGCGGTTGATCTCCTCCGGCATAGAGCGATCGAAGCTGCGCAGACCGGCTTCCACGTGTACAACATCGATGCCCAGCTTCTTTGCCACCATCGCCGCCGCCGCAGTGGAGTTCACATCGCCAACGACGATCACCGCTGCCGGCCGGAGTTCCTCGAGCACAGGCTCAATTCGCCGCATGATCTCGGCAGTCTGCTGAGCGTGGCTGCCGGAGCCGACCTCGAGATGGTATTGCGGCGCGGGAATGCCGAGGTCGCGAAAGAATTGGCCCGACATGTTGTCGTCGTAGTGCTGGCCGGTGTGGATTAGGACTGCCTCGAAGCCGGGATCGCCCGCCAGCGCCTTTATCAGCGGCGCAATCTTCATAAAGTTCGGGCGGGCGCCGGCGACCATCGCCAGCCGGATTGGGGTTTCTGGATTCGTCACGAGTCGATGCGCCGCAAATCTTCCGCTTGGTTCTGCGTCATTGTAAATGACCGGCGGCAAATGAATTCTGCTAGTCTGTTGCCTCGCGAGACCTCGCGGTGGAAGCTGAGGCAATCGAAGCAGTGCACGACGCCAAGCCACATGTGATCATGATTGCCTATCACTTCCCGCCTGCCCCGGAGATCGGCGGACTGCGGCCATTTCGCTTCCGCAAATATCTTCAGCGCATGGGCTATCGCTGCCACGTGATCACTGCCTCGCCACAGGCGCAAGACTGCCCAGCCGACACCATCTTTGTTCCCGATGAATTGCGCGCGGTCTGGGACGAAGGGCAAAGCGGACGGCTGTCGTTCGAGGCTTGGCAGGAACTGCTGGTTCGCAAATTGATGTTTCCCGGCCACTACGGGTTCATCTGGGCGAGGAAGGTTGCGGACGAGTGCCGGCGGCTGGTTCGCACTCATCCGCAGGAGCGATTTGTTCTGTACTCGACGTATCCGCCGCTGGGAACAATCGTCGCCGGCCTGCTCGTGCGATCGCGCGAGAAGATTCCGTGGATCGCGGATTTTCGCGATCCGATCGGGGGACAGGCGCCGGAGCTGCTGTCGCCTCAGACGCGGTTCTGCATTCCGTGGCTTGAGCGGGTGACGTTTCGTCGGGCCAGCGCCGTCGTCGCCAATGTGCAAGCTGCCGCCGATATGTGGAGCAGGCAATTTCCGTGGGTGCAGCCGAAGATGCATGTGATCTACAACGGCATCGATCCCGAGGATGTGCCACGGGCGCGTCCGATACCGGCGCGGGATTACAAGCTGATCGTTCATGCCGGCGCTTTGTATCACGGCAGAAATCCGAATGTGATCGTCGAGTCGCTGGCGCGATTGCGCGCGGCAGGGACGCAGGAGGCGGCGGCGGTGCGCGTTCTTTTGTTGGGTGCAACCGACTCGAAGGCCGGGTTCGACCAGGCGTTGTTCGGTCGCGCGCAGCGCGACGGCTGGCTGGAGTTGCGGTCGCAGGTCCCGCGCGCGGAGGCGCAACGCCTGCTGGAGGAAGCGGACGGATTGCTGCTGGTGCAGCCCCAGAGCAATGTTCAGGTGCCGGGAAAGCTGTTCGAGTACATGTGTATCGGCAGGCCGATTGTGGCGCTGGTGCAACGGGCCTCGGCAGTAGAGGACGTTCTGGTGAAGGCTGAGGCGCGGCACGTGTGTATCTATACGAACGATTCGGCCGAGGCGGCGGACCCGAAGATGCTGGAGTTCTTGCGCCTGCCGAACACGGTGACTGCGCCAAGTGAGTGGTTTCGGTCCAGCTTCGATGCCAGACAGCAAACCGCGGAACTGGCGAAGATCATCGATGGAGTTGGGTGAGGGTCGTCTCTAGACCGTTTTGTGTCAGGGCACGTCTTAACAGAATCTACTGAGATAGCGGCTCTTGAGTGCTTTGTATCAGGGCACGACTTCAGTCGTGCCGAAAATGCAGCCCTAGAAATTCCGAGCCGGCTTCAGCCGGCGGCACAACCGGTCGATGCACGACTGCCGTGTATCGGGATGCAAACGCTTTGCGTCCTAGTCGGCTTGCTTGATTGCGTCCTGTTCGCGCGGCGCCCGATTGCGCTGCCGCACCGGTTGAAAGGCAAAGAAGTACCACTTCAAATAGTGCGGCAGCCAATGAAGAATGCGGAAGCGCGAGCTGCCGGCGGTGCGGTCGCGCCACGTGCTGGGAATCTCAGCGATACGATAACCGCCAAGAAACGCTTTGACGGTTAGCTCAAGACCGAGCTCAAATCCGGCCACGCTCTCCACCTTAACGTCACGAACCATGGCCGCGTCGTACAGCTTGAAGCTGTTGGTGGCATCGTGGGTCGGCACTCCGCGGAAATAATGCAGGGTCAGTCCGCTCACCCGCGACATCAATTGCTTCAGAAACGGGCCGCCGATCAACTGGCCGCCCTTCATGTAGCGGCTGCCGCATACCACATCGAAGCCCTGCAGGTAGAGCTGATACATCCGGTCGACCTGGGTCAGATCGTCCGACAGATCGGCCATGGTCACCAGCACCGGCCCCGACTCCACCGCTTCCAGTCCAGTCTTGATCGCGCCGGTCACTCCGCGGCCGTAGGCATTCTTGCGCAGAGTGAGCCGCCCTTCGCCGCCGGCAATGATCTCCTGCGCGACCGGCAGTGTGTCGTCCTGATCGAAGTCGTAGACAACGATGGCCGTGAAGGGAGTCTTGATGCTGGAAGCAATCTCGCGCCACAGCGCGGGGAAGTTCGCGCCCTCGTTGTAAACCGGGATCACGACGGTGAGTGGAGGAGTAGACGGCATGGTTCTCAGACTTGGAACTCTGCTTTACTTTCAACAGCGGCGAGCAAGATTGGGAGTCTCCTAGCCCGCCTTGTAACAGGGCACGACTTCAGTCGTGCCGAAAGTGCAAGCTTCAAGATTCTGAGCCGGCTTCAGCCGGCGACACTGGGCCCCTGCTTTGACTTTTTCGGCAAACTGTTTAGCCGTGCCGTCGAATCCGCCAAACCCGCTCTGGCCCCTGTCGCGCATCGCAGAGCTAAAGCCCATTCAATTAGTCAGCCCTTACGGCACGACTGAAGTCGTGCCCTGTTACAAACCGTTGCCTCAAGCTAGTTGCTAATTGCTAGTTGCTCTCTTCACATCTGTCCCACGGAGATTTGTTCCTCAATCCAGGGAATAATCTCGTCGAGGATCACATCCAGCGAGGTCAGCGCCTCAAAACCGAGCACCTCGCGCGCCTTGGTTACGTCGGGCGAGCGCTCCTGCACATCGTATTCATACGGCGGATCGGAGACGCAACGGAACGGCTTCTTGCCTGTGTGGATTTTGTCCCAGATCACTTCCGCGAGTTCAAGCACGTTGGTTCGCGTCGGCGTGGAGAGATTGAAGTCGTTGTTCTTCGCGGCGGGATGTTCGATGCAAACCCGAATGCCTTTGGCCAGATCGCCTCCGTAAGTGTAGTGGCGAACCTGGTTGCCTTTGCCCAGAATGTGCAGCGGGTCCTGCCCCTTGAGGATCTTCTGCACTAAATCAGGGACGACGTGGGACATGGCGAGTTTGACGTTGCCGCTCATGATGTCATGGTCGGCCAGCGCGCGTCTCTCACCAACACCAACACAGTTGAATGGCCGCGCAATGGTGTAGGGCAACTGATATTGCTCCCACGCGCCTTGCGCGAAATATTCGGTCGCCAATTTCTGGAAGCCGTAGGTTGAGCTGGGGGGCGGGCAACGGCGCTGCGCGCCCTCGGGCGTTGGATACTCCTTGGTGTTCTCGAACACCATGCTGGAAGAAACCACGGTGATCTTTTGCAGGCGGGCGTGCTTGTGCGCGTGCAGCGCGGCATCGAATGCCGCAGCGGTGATGCGTTCGTTCTCGGCGATCAGATCGTAGGCGAACTCGTGGAAGTAGCTGATGCCGCCGATCATGGCCGCAGCGGCAACGAAGTGGTCGCAGTCTTCCAGCAGCTCATTCAGCAGCGCGCTGTCTTTCGCGTTGCCCTCAACGAAGCGGTAGTGAGGATGCGAGTCGTAGCTCTTGGCGACGCGTCCGTACTTGCTGTAGTTGTCCAGACCGACGACGTCGTAGCCGGCGTCCAGAAGTTCCTGTACGAGATAACCATTGATGAAGCCGGCCGAGCCGGTTACGAGTATTTTCATGATTTCGTTGTGTCCTTTAATCAGGCAGTTGCCGATGCAAGTTGTCTGGCGGGGAAAAAGTTCCACGGATCAATCAGGATCTTCTCGGCCGGAATCTCAAGGTCCCGATAAACCGCGTGCGGCGCGCCGACAATAAGAATGTCCGCCTGGCGAATGGCCGTCTCCAGCGGAACCAGGTTGCTGTCGGGCACATACGGATCGGTGCAGAAAACTTCGAGAGCTTCCACCTCGAGCAGCTTCTTCAGCTTGTACGAAAGGCTGTCGCGCTTGTCATCGGACTCTGCCTTGAATCCCATGCCCAGAATGGCTACGCGCTTGTTCGCCAGATCATAGGGCCGAAGCTGTTCCACCAGGAACATCGGCAGGCCTTCGTTGATCAGCATGGCTGCATGGCCGAGAAAGAAATTGTTCTGAGAAAACGCGGCGAGTTGCAGCGTGTCTTTCAGCAGGCACGGGCCGGCCGCGAATCCTGCTTTGGCGAAGCTGCGCATTCGAGGATAGTCGCGCGTGACCGCATCATGAATGCGGTAGAAGTCCAAGCCGCGGCTCTGCGCCAGCATATAAAACTGATTGGAGATGGCAAAGTTCGCATATCGCCAGGCGTTGGTGAAGAGCTTGGCGAGCTCGGCCTCGGGCGGAGTCAGCTCGATCAGCGAAGGCGCGATCAATCCGAACAGCCGGCTGGCGGCGGCGGTAGCTTCGGGCTCAAAGCCGGAGACGATCTGCGGCAACTTGATCAGCTCCTCAACGGCGTTGCCTTCGGCGATTCGCTCCGGGCAGAACGCCAGCAAGATCTTTCGTTTGAGCCGACGCAGCCGCTCATACACAAGCTTGGTGACACCGGGATAGACCGTGCTGCGCAAAACCAGTAGCGCGCCATCCTGCATGTGATCGAGCAGCGCGTCGATGCTACGGTAAACGTCGCCGACAGTGGGATTGAGGTGCCGGTCAACCGGCGTGCCCACCACCGTAATGACGGCGTCCGCGGAGCTGATGCAGCCGGGATCGAGGGTCGCACGCAGCGATTTTCCCGCAACGTCGCGCAGCAATTCGTCCGCTCCGCGTTCCATGAACGGCATGACGCCGGAGTTGACGAGTTCCACCTTGGCTGCATCGATGTCGAGCAGGTCAACCTGCAGCCCGGCTTTGCTGGCGAGCACGATACCCAATGGCAAGCCGACATGCCCGCAGCCGCCTACGATGGTTATTCTTTGCAGGGTTTTCATTTGGCTACCATTCTAACTGGGTTCGCGTTCTTGGGTCACATTTGTCAACTGCAAGTACGGTGGAAGCGCCGGGCTTCAGCCCGGCGAAATCGCGCAGCACTCAAGAATGGCTTCAGCCGCCACGCCCAGGGCTGAAGCCCAAGTTTCTAATACCCTGTTCCGGCACGGCTTGAAGCCGTGCCCTTCCATCGCTTCCATGTTCCGCCCTATGTTGCATGCCCTTTGCCGATTGCATATATTTGGGTTTGATCGTTCGCATCGAGCAGCCAGCGAGTCCGCGTAATACGCTGCGTTTGCGCATCCGGCCACTCCCCTAAGGTAATCGCACAGTGACCATCACCGAAGCACTGAGGATCACGCAAAGTGTGCCCCGTGATGCCCGGCCGTTCGCCGTCACTCTCGCGTGCGGCTTCACTCCTCTGCACTTGCAGACGTTTCTCGCGGCACACTTGCAGCAAGCGCTGCCCGATCGCAAAGTAACGATCACTCCCGGCCTTTACGGAAACCTGGTGGGAACGCTGGAAAGCATACCTGGCGCGAACGCGCCTGACGGGCTGGTAATCGCGCTGGAGTGGCCGGACCTCGACCCTCGCTTGGACTACCGAAGCGCCGGCAGCTGGAGTGTAACTGCGGTTAACGACATCGTCGTCAGTGCGCGCACCATGCTGGATCGTATCGCCGCGGCGCTGTTGCGGATTCCTGCCGGCCCACGCATCGCGCTCTCGCTGCCTACTCTTTCTCTGCCGCCGCTGTTCCACACGCCAGGATGGCAGGCTTCGCAACCCGAACTGGCGCTCCAAGCCGATGTCCTTCGTTTCGCCGCGGATGTTGCCCAAGGCGCGCGAGTGATCATCGTCAACAATCAGCGACTGGCCGAACAGTCGCCTGCGGCCGGGCGGCTTGATCTCAAGAGCGACCTTTATACCGGCTTGCCATACACGACTGAGCACGCTGACCGGCTGGCATCGCAGCTTGCGCAGGTGTTGGCGCCGCCGGCTCCGAAGAAAGGGATCATCTCCGATTTGGACGACACGCTGTGGAGCGGAATCGCCGGCGAAGTGGGGCCGGACGCGGTTACCTGGGACCTCGCGAGCCACGCTCAACTGCATGGCCTGTATCAGAAGCTTCTAGGCTCGCTGGCCGGTTCCGGCACGCTAATCGGCGTTGCCAGCAAGAACGATCCGGCGGTCGTGGCCAAGGCGCTTGAGCGAAGGGATCTGCTGCTGCGCCCCGAGCAGGTGTTCCCAATCGAAGTGCACTGGAACGCGAAGTCGGGCAGCGTCGGGCGCATTCTGGAGACATGGAACATTGCTGCCGACAGCGTGATCTTCGTCGATGACAGTCCGATGGAGTTGGCCGAGGTCGCCGCGGCGCATCCCGGCATCGAGTGTGTGTTGTTTCCGAAGAACGACTACCAGGCCGGCTTGGCGATGCTGCGACACCTTCGGGATTGTTGCGGCAAGGAACGGATTTCGAAGGACGACGCGCTGCGTCTGGAGAGCATCCGGCAAGGCGCGGCTTTTCGCGAGCAAGCCTCAGGCGGAGCAACGCCGGAAAGTTTTCTGCAACAGATCGGCGCATCAGTGATCTTCGACTTTGCCGCCGCCGGCGAGCCCAGAGTGCTGGAGCTGGTCAACAAGACCAACCAGTTCAACTTGAACGGCACGCGTTACACGCAACCGGATTGGCAGAAGTTGCTGTCATCCCCGGGTGCGGTTTTGGTTGCAGTCAGCTATGAAGACAAGTTCGGCCCTCTAGGCACGATTGCGGCGATTGCAGGCCACGC
>Ga0187885_10004706_pt1 | contig 10987 bp, 9 predicted proteins | sample June2016WEW_20_1_3_FD_132970 | JGI IMG/M metagenome (GOLD analysis project Ga0187885, IMG submission 132970) | Peatland microbial communities from SPRUCE experiment site at the Marcell Experimental Forest, Minnesota, USA - June2016WEW_20_100 | ecosystem: Environmental > Terrestrial > Soil >... | reverse complement strand
GGCGGAGCTTTGAAACTCCTGCACCTGACGAAGAAAGTTCACGATCTACTGCAGATTACCAAACTCTATACGGTCTTCGACGTCCACGACGACGAGGCCCGGGCCATCGGCAGCTTCGAGAAAGCCTCCAGCGCCTAGCAGGGTGCTGGAAAACCGTTCGGGACTGTCATCCTGAGGAGGTCGTCCGCCATTAGGATCGGTGGACCTTCGGCCCGCCATCAAGATCGGCGGACCTGCGGCCGAGGCGACCGACGAGGGATCGTCGCTGTCACCCTGAGTCCGTCCGCCATAGGATCGGTGGACCTTCGGCCCACCATTAAGAGTGGTGGGCTTGCGGACGAGGCGGCCGACGAAGGATCTGCAGTTATTTGGCGCGAAATGCGAACTGCAGATTCTTCTCCCGCATGGCGGGATCGGAATGACAGGCGAAGGGTATTCTTCCGCAAACTGCTGGACGTCTTTGTCTCCGGTCGATTCTCCTTCGATCTTATCGTAGGGTCAGGTGCTTCCCGGAAGTGAAGGCTCCGGGAGGCCCCGGCCTGCGCACCAAGTCCCTCCTATAAACCCCGGCGCAATAGGTCCTGCGCGGCCGGCCAAATCATTCACCGCGTGGCGTAACCAATGCGCCGCGGCGGCTTAACGATTGCCAGTTTGCCCTTGGATTCGAAAGCGCCAATCTGAGGAAGAACCGCCCACCTCAAAGACGGAGGTCTGCGCTACGCTTGCTTGGATAGGGTTTGTCGTAAGCTATTACTGTACTGAATATCTATATACTATTGTATGAATCCTGGGCGACGCATCGTTTGCAAAACAAAGCCGTCAACTTATTGAAAATAAAGGATCGCCTCCCCGCGAAGGCGCAATTTCACCCCATTTTTCCACAGCCTCTCCCTCTGCCGACGTCGAGCCCTTTACCCGCCCCGCTCCTTCTGGCCCGGTGGCTTCGACAACCTCCCAGAAGCAGGAGACAAACAACCTGCCCCCTTCGCATGAATGCTCCGGGCTAACTTGCCGGCGGTGCCACGGCCGCGGCGGGGACTGCGGATCTGCCGTGGCGACCCTTGTAGCGCAGGGCCCGCGGTCCGGTGCGCCGATGTTAATGGTGGGCCACGCGAACCCGTTCCCCCCGTCATTCCCGCCCCGAGGTTCTGTGTCGGGATGACACGACGCGGGGCGCGCGGCGGGTTCGACCCCGCTGGCCTGGAGTAGCGCCAACCCTCAGGTATTTCCTGCTGACCTAAAGGTCAGCGCTACTGCCCGCCCGGAGAACCACAAGTCACTTGTGATAGTCCACAGCCACCTGGCCACCCGTAGGCTCTATTGAAGATTCGGGGGCAGGGGACTGGCGGGAGGACTCTCATACTGCTAAGAGCGTCAGCTGCGGCTCTTCAGTTGTTCGGCTTTCCCTCCTCTTTTCTTGTCGACCGCACCACGGGAGCTTGACCTCTGGTTTCCGGACCCTACTTCCTCTCAAACCTGGTCACTCAAAAACCTCTTTTATGGCCGCGAAAAACTAGATTTGGCCAAACGATTTCTATTCAAGACAGAAAATCTATTTCTTTGACGAATTGTCCGCGTTGACGATAGGCTCAACACAGTCGTTGCGCAGAGCCGGAAATCTCGCCAAGCGAGACTCTGACCCGGCTCTGGTGGGGGAGAAAGAGATATGCAATCCATGAGACTTGTTCGTCCGCTAAAGCAATTAACGCTGGGATTGTGTCTAGCATGCTTAGTTTCTCCGGCTCTTAGGGCGCAAACCTTACCAAGTGATCAAACCAAGACACCACCGGCTGAGCTTTCCCGCCGGGTTGAGGACCTCGAAAAAGAAGTCGAGGCGCTGAAGGCGGAGATCGCCGCGCTGAAGGGACAAGGCGCGGTCGCGCCAGCAGCCGTGGCGCCCGCCGCTCCGGCGGCCCCTGCAGCTCCCGCTGCGGCGCCCGCGGCACCTGCGACAGCCGTGGCAGCATCCCCTGCGGCCGCTCCGGCTGCCGCTCCGGCCACCAGCAGTTCCAGTGAGGTTGCCAAGTTACTGAACAATACCAGCGTAACGGGTTTTGTCGATGCCTATTACGGCTACAACCTCAAGCAACCCAACAATCGGACCACCAGCTTCCGCGCGTTTGATGCGCCGAACAATCAGTTCTCTCTGAACATGATTGAGCTGATCTTCGACAAGGCACCGGACGCCCAGGGCAGTCGGTTGGGATACCACCTGTCGTTTGGTTACGGGAATGCGATGAATGCGGTCAATTCCACCGACCCCGGAGGGTTGATGTTTGCCCAGTACCTGAAGGAAGGGTACGCATCGTACTTGGCTCCGGTGGGGAAGGGTCTACAAATCGACTTTGGCAAGTTCGTGACGCCCCACGGAGAGGAGGTCATCGAGAGCAAGGATAACTGGAACTATTCGCGAGGGGTCCTCTTTACGTACGCGATCCCCTTCTACCACTTCGGCCTGCGTGCTAAGTACGCTTTCAACGATAAGTTCGCACTGACAGGATATTTGGTGAATGGCTGGAACAGCATCGTGGACAACAACACGGGCAAGACGGGCGGTGTAACGCTTTCATGGAATCCCAGCAAGAAAGTATCCATCGTCCAAAACTACATGGCGGGTCCAGAGATGCTCAATACGAACACACACCCGCGCCAACTGAGCGACACCGTCGTGACGATTTCACCGACCTCGAAGTTGTCACTCGTGGTGAACTACGACTACGGCCGCGGCGATATGCCGGCGGGGTTTCTGAGCCCAGTGTTCTGGACGGGCGTAGCGGGATACATCCATTACGCCTTCAACGACAGTTGGGCGTGGACCACTCGCTATGAGTACTATGACGACCACGACGGGTTTACCCTGGCGACCGTGCCCTCTCACATCAGCGAGGTGACGGGAACGCTGGAGAAGAAGATTCACAAGAACCTCATCACGCGGTTGGAGTACCGCTTTGACGGTTCGAATAATCCCCTGTTCACGAAGGGATCCACCTTGACGGACTCCCAGAGCACCCTCGAATTGGGGCTGATCTACGTGTTTGACTGGAAAGAATAGAACGCCCATGCGTCGGGTCTGGAGATTCGGCGCCGGTTGATAGTGGAACTTCCTCCTGTATCCACTTTCCAGACAAGAACCGGCGCCGACTTCTGGTGATGGATTTGTGCGTGAAGCGAACTCGCTCAAGAAGCCTTGCAGCCACTCGACCGCGGAGCGGTGGGCTGCTCTGGGTTCGTTAATGTGCTCCACGGAATCTTCGGGAATTCGTTATGCGAACTAAAAGTTTTTCCTGGCCAAGAAATTCTAATTCGACGCAAAAAATCTATTTCTTTGACGTGGGTTTCGTAATCCCGTAGCTTGGTTGTGCTGATCAACGAGGGGCTAACGACAAGCACCTGTATTAAGACAATAACCGTCCCGGTGGGCGAAGGCGAGGCTTTGCCTTATGACGAGAACTCCAAACCGTCAGAGATTTGGGCGGCGATAAGAGTGGCTATTGATCTGGAATTGGTGAAGTAAGAAGAGGGAGTTCTCGTTTGAAAGCGTGGAGTGCAGCCTCACCGCTGTTCCTGATGCACAGGGCACTCGTTAGCGAAAACAAAGAAGGAGCACGATATGGCAGCGAACCGTCAGCAAGGTGCTTACCTGGCGGAATTCCTTGTGGCTTTTACGACTTTTCCGGCCGGGCTGGTTTTGCTCACCTCCTCGAGCCGCGGGATCGGCATCCTCCTCACGATAGTGGGGCTGGGGATGCTCGTGCACTCCAGTGTCGGCTTCTACCGTATCAAGAAGCTGGAGTTTTCCGGAGAGCCGTGAGGGGCGGAAGCCGAAGGCTTAAGCGGGAGCCGGCTGGATCGCGGCCCCCGACCACGAATCAACCACGGGATGCGACTTCGGTCCCGGTGACTTTCCTGAGGAGAGAAGCATGAAAATTCTCGGACTGGCGCTAATCATCGTCGGATGGCTGATCCCGGTGCTGGCTCTCGCTTTCACGTCGTCGAACTCTGCCCGGCTCATTTTAAGCCTGGTAGGTATCGGGGTGACCCTTGTGGGGATATTGGGGGTTCTGAACAAGGCGCACTTGGAGCACGCAATCTGGAAACGGTAATTCCAACACCAAGGAAAAGGAGAAAGACATGCCGCATTGTAGGGTTCTGACGTGCTTTTTACTGGCATCCCTGCTCATCTTGAGTTCATGCGGGATTACGGCTTGGTGCCAAACCCCACCGAGCTCAGTGGCCAGTAACCAGACCGGTCCCGCACCAAATCCGGCAGCCGCACCCAGTCTTACGGCGCCGCTCCCAGTGAAAGATGCGAACCCACCATCAGCCGACGACCTCGCGAAAGGTGATCCTGGCGGTACGTTGACGGGAACCATCGCTGATGTTTCTGTGTCCGACGCAAAGAAAGGACTGACTCTGGGAGACGCAATCAACCAGATCGGCCAGAACAAAGTCGCCATCAACTTCGTCTGGACGCTGGTGGCAGGTTTCCTGGTGATGTTCATGCAGGCGGGGTTCGCGACCGTTGAGACGGGTCTTTGCAGGGCAAAGAACGCCAACCACACCATGATGATGAATTTCATGGTGTATGGATTCGGGTTGTTCGCTTACTGGGTGTGTGGTTTTGCCTTCCAGATGGGCGGTGTTGGAGCTACCGCCAATCTTGGCGGAACAGCTCCGCTCAGCTCGGAGTTCGCCGTGAATCTCCTGGGAAAGAGTTGGGGGATTTTCGGGACACGCGGGTTTTTCCTCACGCAGGCTGGGACTTATGACGTTGGCGTCATGGTCCTCTTCCTGTTCCAGATGGTGTTCATGGATACGGCTACGACGATTGTGACCGGTGCGGCAGCGGAACGCTGGAAGTTCGCGGCCTTTGCCATCTCGACATTCTTCCTGGGAGCGATCACCTATCCCTTGTTCGGCAACTGGGCGTGGGGCGGAGGTTGGCTCTCCCAATTGGGAGCAAATTTCGGCCTGGGTCACGGTTACTGTGATTTTGCCGGGTCGGGAGTCGTTCACGCCGTGGGGGGGCTAACAGCGCTGGCGGTCTCAATGATCATCGGCCCGCGGCTGGGCAAGTACAATCGCGATGGTTCTTCCAATGCCATGCCGGGACACGACATCATGATCGTGCTCGTGGGTTGCTTCATTCTTGCCTTCGGGTGGTTCGGTTTCAACCCCGGCAGCACGTTGGGAGCTTCAGGTAACGGCGCATTGAGAATCGGTTCGATCGCGGTGAACACGATGCTGGCCGGCTGCACGGGATCGTTTGGGGCGATCCTCTACATGTGGATCCGTTACGGCAAGCCTGATGCTTCGATGTCGGGCAACGGGCTGCTGGCCGGGCTGGTGGCCATTACGGCCCCCAGCGGCTTCGTTAACTCCATCAGCGCGGCGATTATCGGGCTGATCGCCGGCGTGCTGGTTTGCCTGAGTGTAGAGTTCTTCGACCGGGTAGCGAAGGTTGACGACCCGGTGGGCGCGATCTCGGTGCACGGCATCAACGGAATCTGGGGCGTCATCTCCGTGGGGCTGTTTGCGGATGGCAAATCCAATTACGGCGGGAGCTGGAACGGCGTCACCGGATCGGTGACCGGTTTGTTTTATGGCGACCCCGGACAGTTGGTGGCGCAGTTGATCGGGGTGGCCACGCTGCTCGGTTTCGTCTTCGGCGTGTCCTTTGTATTTAACTGGCTTGTTCACGTCGTGGTTGGCCAACGCGTATCGCCGCAAAGTGAACTCGAGGGGTTGGACGTCCCCGAGATGGGTGCCCTCGGATATCCGGAGTTCGTCCTGAAAGCCTATCGCGCCTAGGCACTGATCGGGGAAACTGGCGCGGCTGCGCAAGTAACATCCTGAGGAAGCACGGGGGATCACATGGCAAGCACGACTTTTGCTTTGGCGGTGGACCTTGAGGAGACCCGGCCCGAGGGCCGAGCCTCCTCGATCGTTCCGGCAGCGGGGGTGGCGCTTAGCGCGGAAACGAAGAACCTCTTCCGTGAGGGAATTGAGCGCCTAGGAATGGGCGAGCCCCGGGAGGCCATCACGTGGCTGGAAGGGGTTGTGGCTGCTGCGCCGGATTACTCCGACGGTTTTGTAGGGCTAGGCATTGCCTACGCGATGGACAGTCAGGTCTACCCTGCGCTGGATAGTTTTGAAAAGGCCGCAGAGGTAGAACCCTCGAATTTTTACGCGCACTTTAAGCTGGCGCAGTTCCACTTCAAATTGCGAATTCCCAAGAAGGGGTACGAAGAGGCGAAACAGGCCTTAAGGTACGCTGCCACGCCCAATGAAAAGAGGCTGGTGGCACAGATCCTAAAGGAAGAGCGGGAGCGGGAGGCGAAAGGTGTGGCGCGTCCGACCTGGAACAAGCCGTTTTCTCGAAGATGGGTCCAGGCGGGAATGGCCCTGCTCGTGGCCGCCTGCCTGTTCCTGCTTTTTAACATGAGATAGAGGACACGGTGTGGACGAAAGCAAGGTTACACAAGTGAGTGATCGGGAGGCTCGGAAAATGCTGGTAGAGGCGATCAAGCAGCAGCGGGTTAGCTTGGCTTGCGCGGTCACCGTAGGGATTTTCCTGATTTTTGTCTTCCACGCGCCGGTGGCGCCAGTAGCCGTGGGTTGCCTGTTTTCGCTGGTGTATCTCTTTGTCCGGCGCTGGACGAAGCTATCATCCGGCAAAGAACAAAGCTCATAGGACCATGAATATTTCTCTACAAATCCTGCTCTTTATTGCGGTGCTGGTGCTTCTCTCCAAGGCGCTCGGGGGTCTTGGCGGTCGCATCGGGATGCCCGTGGTTCTGGGGGAATTGCTGGCGGGGGTGGTCCTTGGCCCGACATTGCTGAACGTGTGGCGTTTTTCTTGGTTTTCGGGGACCACCAGTTTGCCGGGTGCGGGACCCGTTTCGCTGGCGGCAGTGATAGACGTGCTCGCTGGGCTCGGAGTTGTGGTGCTGATGTTTGTCGCGGGCCTGGAAACGGACCTGGAGGTGATGCGCAGCACGGTTGGCCCAGCTTTGTGGGCGGCGACTGGGGGCGTCATCCTTCCACTCTTGGGAGGGGCGGCCCTATCGCGAGTGGCCGGTTTTGCCTGGCGGGAGTCGGTTTTTATCGGCACAATTCTCACCGCGACCAGCGTATCGATTACCGCGCAGACGCTAATGAATCTGAACAAGCTGCGCTCGAAGGTCGGCTCGACCATTTTGGGGGCGGCGGTCATCGATGACGTATTGGGCTTGTTAGTGCTGTCACTGGTTATTGCGGTGGAGATGCGTTCGACCGGGCACCTGGCGGGCTGGACAGGCGTTGCGCAGACGGTGGGACGAATCGCGATATTCTCCGGGCTGGCGTTTTGGCTGGGGCCACGATTCATCCGTTTCATCTTCCAGCAGGCAAGGCACCTTCACGGGCCGCATACTGTCGTTGCCGTCGCGCTGGTGATCTGTTTCATCTTTGCTTTTCTGGCTGAGTCACTCGGCGGCATGGCCTCCATCACTGGCGCCTACTTGGCAGGGCTCTTCGTGGCGGCGACACCACACCACAAGGAAATCATTGATGACCTGCGCTCCATGACGAATTCGTTTTTCGGCCCCCTTTTCTTCGTTTCCATCGGCCTGGAAATCAACGCGCGTCACCTAGGCGGGCACTTTGGATTCTTTGCGCTGATACTTCTCGTAGCCATTCTAGGAAAGGTTCTGGGATGCGGGCTGGGAACCTGGGCTAATGCGTTTAGCGTTCGCGATTCGCTGATCGTGGGGGTAGGTATGATCCCCCGCGGCGAAGTGGGACTGATAACAGCCAGCATTGGCTATGCGGCGGGTTTGGTATCCGGGGAAGTCTATTCGCTGGTGGTGGTCCTGGTCCTGGCGACCACGTTGTTGACGCCTGTGATGCTGCGCTATTGCACTTCCATCACAGCGTCTGAGACCGGAACGCCCGAGGGCACGCCGGTGCTTGCGGAAGTCTCAATGGACCAGCCGTCTGAATAAGGGCTATCGAACACATATTCACCCGTATGGGCAATCACAAAACGTTCGCTTCAAAACCGGCTTGGACAGTATCCGTAAATGCCGGCTTGGTTTGCTTGGAGGCGAGGACAGGAAAAGGTGACTCACAATGAAAAAGCTGGAGGCAGTGATTCAGCCGTCACGCCTGGACGCAGTCCGCGAAGCGCTTTACGGGATCGGAGTGCAGGGCATGACGGTCAGCGAGGTGAGAGGTCATGGCCGCCAGAAAGGCCACTCGGAGGTTTATCGGGGAAATGAGTATACGGTGGACCTGCTTCCGAAGATGAAAGTTGAATCCGTTCTACCTGATAAGCTCGCCCAACTCGCCGTGGAGAAAGTGATTGAAGCGGCGCGTAGCGGGAAGATCGGCGACGGGAAAGTGTTTCTCTTTGAGGTCAGCGAAGCGGTGCGCATTCGCGATGGCCAACGAGGCGAACAGGCGCTGTAAGCTGCGTCGTCCCCTGCGGAAACCGCCGCCCGCGCGAGGGCGGTGAAATCTGGTTTTGTGGTCGGCTCGCAAAGGGCGGACGAGTGGTTTGAGGAGCGTGAACAACCGAAACCTTCTGCAAGAACGGAGGGCCGACAGCCGGCTTCACTCGCGCCCGCCTGGGGTTGGCCGCGTTGGCGGATGTTCAAGTCTGTCGACCCGTCTTTCTCCCACCCTTATTGCCCATCAACAAGCTTGTCTAGCACAAAGAGCTCTTTACGACTGCCAGAACTTCTGTCTCGCCAAACGATTCTTAGCCCATAACCTGACGAACCTGTTTCACTTAATATAGTTTCGGTCTGTTCCCACCGCTGCCTGCCACGAGAGCAGCCAGCCCCTACCGTTTCACCCTATGGAGCACGAGCGGGCCCAGGCCGTGCATCAGGCGTTGCCGGAATTCAGTTGGAATCGACGGATCTGAACCGTCCGCCGGGGGCCCTATCGCCGGCCGCACCCCCGCAGGCGCCGCGGGAGTGCTTGGTGAGGGGAAGCCGAAACCTCCGGTTCGCTGGAGCTCGATTTGGTCCGCGTTCACCGTTCCCGAAAACGTGTTGTTTCCGACCTTGAAGGAGATGTTGCTGCCGTCTACCTTGCCTTCCTCGATCGCAAGGGGCATGTCGCTGCCGCCAAAGAATCCGCCCCCCACACCCTCCACACTTCCAGTGAGACTGTTCCCTTTCTGCTTAAGCGTAAACACCCTGTCGCTGCTGCCGAGGAGCAGGGCTAGCAGGCCGCCAGCGTTCTCGGTTCTCGGTACCGGCCTCCACAGTCCCGTGAGGCCCGAACCCACCGGTACCTCTCGTTCCCAAACTGCCACTTGAGGACGGAGCGTCGCGGCTTTCGCCGTAATCGTGACGCTAGCCGGGGCGAGTCCGGGGGCAGTCGCCTCCACCTTAATGTTCCCGGCTGCCTTTGTAGACTGGACCATGGCCATGCAAAGTCCCGAGAAGGCCTTTCGAGAGGCGCCCTTGTCGGATTCGTGGCTGGTCGGGTCGCCGTTGCCGACGCCGATCAGTTTCCCCTCCCCGGAGACCTCGAACGTCACTTCGTTGTCGGCTATGGGCACGACGCGGCCTTGTGCATCGTGAACTTCGACGGCGAACATCGCAACGTCTTCGCCATCGGCGGAGACCTCTTTGCGGTCCGCATTCATCACCAGTGTTGTTGCCGGCCCCGTGGTTTCGCGCTTTGCCGTCATCACCTGTTTGCCGTCTTTGTAGCCCCGCGCCTCTATCGTGCCGGGAGCATACTTGACGGTCCACGCCAGGTGCGAATCCTTCTTCATTTCCTTCGCGCCGAGGCTCTGGCCGTTCAGGAACAGCTCCACCTTGTCCAGGTTCGAGTAGACCCAAACCGCGATCTCTTGTCCCTCCATGCCCGGCCAATTCCAATGCGGGAAGACGTGCAGCACCGGCTTTGAAGTCCACCAGGATCGGTAGTAGTAGAAAGCATCTTTCGGGAAGCCACAGGTATCGATAATCCCGTACTGCGAGCTGATGTTGGGCCACTCGTACGGCGAGGGTTCCCCGCGGTAGTCGAACCCCGTCCACACGAAGCCTCCCACCAGCCAGGGCCGCGCGGCGCAGAAACTCCACCAGCCTTCCGCCGAAGCGCGGCCGGTGGTCGTGTAGGAGTCATACGACCCGACGTAGCCTTTGGCGGGATCCGTGACGTAGATGCCGCGCGTGCCGACGGCACTGACGGTCTCCGTGCCGATGACGGGAATCTTGGGATGGGTTTTATGGTAGGCCTCGGCGGCAGGATCCATGTAGTTGTAGCCCATGACGTCGCTGAGGACCAGACCGCCGACCCCAATCGCCCGGATAGGTGCGAGCGACACCGGCCGCGAGCCATCGTGCAGGGTCGCAATCCTTTTCATCGAGGTCAGAATATGCAACCCCTTATCCGTATTCGCCTGGCTTTCTTCGTTGCCCATCGACCACATGAAGACGCTCGGATGGTTGCGATCGCGCCGCACCAGGTTCGCGAACTGGCTCAGGCCTTCGGGATTCGAGGACATCATGCGGGTCTCATCGAACACCAGCATACCCAGTTCGTCGCAGGCATCGAGCAGCTCCGGCGTCGGAGGGTTTGTGCGACGTGCGGTAGGCGTTACAGCCCATCTCCTGAAGCTTCCGGACACGGTAATACTGCACTGCGTCCGGCAACGCCGCACCCAGCCCCGCGTGGTCCTGGTGGTTGCAGGTTCCCTTTACCTTGACGGACTTGCCGTTCAGAAAGAAGCCCTTCTCCGCGTCGAACCTCGCGGTGCGGACGCCAAAAGGGGTCTCGTAGCGATCGACTACCTGGCCGCCCGCTTTAACCTCGGTCACCAGCTTGTAGAGGTTCCGCTCCTCGAGGGACCACAGGGCGGGCCGGTTCACCACAACCTGTTGCTCGTAAGTGTGATCTCCCCATCCTGGGATGGATTGCGGGGCGGTGGCCGCTTTCCCCACCACCTTGCCGGACGGATCGAGGAGGGTCGAGATGACGCGCG
>Ga0187885_10004699_pt1 | contig 10997 bp, 9 predicted proteins | sample June2016WEW_20_1_3_FD_132970 | JGI IMG/M metagenome (GOLD analysis project Ga0187885, IMG submission 132970) | Peatland microbial communities from SPRUCE experiment site at the Marcell Experimental Forest, Minnesota, USA - June2016WEW_20_100 | ecosystem: Environmental > Terrestrial > Soil >... | reverse complement strand
GTGACCCTCGTGTCGGACATCTGGAGCGGTCCGATGACGCGCTTGAGGACCATCTCTTCGTAGGTCGTGCCGGAGTGCCGGGCGAGGGCGAAGCCGAGCAGCCCCACGCCCAGGTTGGAGTACTCGTAACTGGCGCCCGGATCGCGGGCGAGGCTGTAGCCGTTGAGGAACGTATACAGCCGCGCGGCGTCGTAGTCGGCGAACGGGTTGTTGGGGTTGGCGGGAGCGAAGTTGTTCGGCATCCGGGGCAGGCCAGAGCGTTGCGCCGAGAGGAGGCGGAGCGTGATCTCGTGCCCCGGGCGGCTCGGCACGTGGACCGAGTCCGGGAGGTACCGCTGCACCGGGTCATCCAGGCCCACCTCTCCCTTGATCGCCATGTCGACCAGCGCGAGCGCCGTGAAGACTTTCGTGATGGACCCGATCTCGTAGACGGTGCGCTCGTTCACGGGCTGCCCGCCGGCCGTCGCGGTGTTGCCGTAGCTGAAGTACCGCGCGCCCGCGCTGTCCACGACGGCGACCACGATCCCGACGCTCCACCCGTTGTCCACGCGGGCGCGGACGTTCGCCTTGGCGTCGTCGGGAATCCGGATCCCTTGGGCCCGCACTGCGGGGAGTGAAACGCCCGCCAGCAGGGCCGCGATCGCGGTCGCCCGGAGATAGCTCTTCACAGCTCGCTCGCCGCCTTCCTCAGTTCGTCGATCAGCTCCTGGAGATGCTCCCACCTCGTCAGATAGCTGATCACCATCACCCGGATCGCGCGCTTACCGACGGTCGTGGTTGGGGATATCCACCACCGCCGCTTGGCCAGCACGCGGGAGACAATCTCGTCCTGTAGTCCGTCATTCTCGGAGCCACTGCGCAACTTGCCGTCTGCCAACTTCCCTGTGTACCGAACTGCTGCAATGGCCGTATCTATCGGGGTGACGCATTCCCAGTCGCCGTCCTTCGTCAATTCGCGGGCGAACCGCTCTGTCAGCTCGACCTGCTGCTCGGCCATGCGACCATATGCTCGTCGGCCGACCATCTTCATCCCCATCCACAGCTTGAGCGCGCTGAAGGGACGCGACCCCGCGAGCCCGTGGTCGCGGAACTCCACGGCGTCGTCGGTCTGGGGGATGTAGACGGCCTCGGACCAGAACGCCCGGCGTCCCGCCTCGCCGTCCCTGGTGAGGATGGCGCCGCACGGGTAGGGCATGTACCACCACTTGTGGGGGTCCATCGTGATCGAGTCGGCGCGCTCGATCCCCCTGAATCGGGGCCGGAGCTTCTCGCTCATCAGGCCGCCGGCGGCGTACGCCGCGTCCACGTGGAACCACAGGCCGAGGTCGCGCGCGGCGTCGGCGATCTCGTTCAGCGGGTCGATCACGCCGTTGCTGGTGACGCCCGCGATGCCGACGACGCAGAAGGGGTTGAGTCCCGCCTTCCGGTCCTCAACAGCCATCCGCCGCAACGCGGCGACGTCCAGCCGGGAGTGGCGGTCTACCGGCACTTTCCGCATGCCGCCCACGCTGCCGAGGCCCAGGATGTTGGCGCTCTTCTCGATGGAGAAGTGCGCTTCGGTGGAAGCATAGAGCACCGGTCGCGCCTCGAGGTCCCACAGCCCCTCGCGGGTCGACTCGGGGACCTTGGCGGCCAGGCCGATCTTGATCCCAGTCGTGTTGGCGAGCGATCCGCCCGGCGTGAGGCTCCCGAACGAGCCGGCGGGATAGCCCGCCAGGTCGCACAGCCACCGGATGACCGTCCGCTCGACCGCGGTGCCGGCGGGGCTGTGGTGCCAGGCGCCGAGGTTCTGGTTCAGGGCGGCGCCGAGCGCCTCGGCGAAGACCGCGATCGGCAGCGGGGTCGGGTTCATCAGCCCGAAGTACCGCGGGCTCGGCAGGTGAAAGCTGAGCGGCAGCACGTCGCGCTCGAACCGCTCCAGCAGCGCCGGCCACGGCGTCGGCTCCTCGGGCATTGGCTCGGCGAAGCGCGCGAACGTCTGGGCCGGCGTCGTGTCCGGGATGACCGGGAGCTGCTTCAGCTCGCCGTAGTGCCGTGCGATCCAGTCGCCCACGGCCCTGCCAAGGGCCTGGACGTCGCTGGGGACCGGATCGAAGGGCGTCGGAGTCAGGGTCGTCATCGGCTCGGCGAGCTCACGCGTTGCCCTCCGGAGCCGCGTGCGCTTCCCGTAGCCGAGACCACGCGCCGATCGTCCCCAGCGCGTAGCAGATGCCGACGCCCAGCGACACCAGCGAGAAGACGACGAAGCGCGGCGGAATCGCGCGCCCTCCTTTGAGCGCCAGCACCTCCGAGATCACAAAGAGCCCGCGCAAGAGATAGACGGCCGAGGTCGCCACGAGGGCAGTGCGGAGCAGGGGCAGCTTCCGGAGCACGCCGGCCCCGGAGAAGCCGTACGCCGCCAGGACGAGGAAGGCCACGGCGAAGATCAGCGTGATGACGGCCGGCTCCAGGGATCCGGCCTCGGCGCGCTGCGCGAGTCGCTCCCCGGCTCCGAAGAAGCGGTATGCGGGGCCGCCAATGGCGATCGTCGCCAGGTGCACGACGCCAATCGCGGCGCTCGCAGAGCCGGCGGCGACGAGATAGAGCTTCCCGCGGGTGGTCATGCATCAATCATGGAGCGCTACGCCGCGCGCAGCCAGAGCCACGCCGCCGCCACGCCCAGCGTGAGGAGCGTGACGGGGATCCCGACCCGCGCGTGCTCGCGCCACGAGATCTTCACGCCGAGCCGCCCCGCCTGATCCACCACGATGATGTTGGCGATGCTCCCCACGATCAGCAGGTTGCCGGCCAGCGTGCTGGCCAGCGCCAGAAGCGGCCCGGCCTGCGGATGCGGCGCCGCGGCGGGCAGCAGCAGCATCACCGCGGGCACGTTGGACACCAGGTTGGAGAGCACGGCCGTCACGCCGAAAAGCCACGGCGCTCGGCTCAGGTCCACGCCGCCGGCGCGCAGATCCGCGACCGCGCGCTCCGTCATCCCCGACTGGAGCAGCGCGTGGTTGACTACGAACAGCCCGATGAAGAGGACCAGCAGGTGCCAGTCCACCTGGCCGAGGATGTCGCGCGAGGTCATCCGCCGGCTGAGGAGGAGCAGGCCCGCCGCGGTGAGCGCCGCCGCCTCCCGCGGCACGGGAGCGAAGAGGAAGACCAGGACCAGCACGCCCAGCACCAGGATCCCCTTCGCCGTCTGCCAGCGATTGAACGCCAAGTCCCGCTGCTCGGTCCTGGTCAGCGTCACCGGCCGCTCCCACCGGCCCCGGAAGCTCCAGGCGATGACGGCCCACGCCAGACCGAGACCGATCACCGCGGGGACCAGCGCGTCCAGCAGGTATCCGGCGAACGAGAGCCGCAGCGCCTGCCCGATCAGCATGTTCTGCGGGTTGCCGATCAGGGTCGCGGCGGATCCGACGTTCGCGGCGGCAGCCAGCCCCAAGAGATATGGAATGGGGTCGCGTCCCCGCCGGGCGCATCCTGCTGTGATGATCGGGGCCATCGCCAGGCAGACGATATCGTTGGCCAGCAGCGCCGAGAGGAGGCCAACGACGCCGATCAGCAGGGCGAGGAGCCCGGCCGGGGGCGCCGGGTGATCGGCCAGCCGCCGGCTCACTCGGGCGTAGAAACCGCCGAGCCGGAACTGGGCCGAGACCACCATCAGGCCCAGCAGCAGCGCCACTGTTGGCACATCCACGGCGTTCCAGGCCTGTCCGACCGTGACCTTCCGGGTGGCCACCAGGGCGATGGCCCCCAGGAGGGCGACCCCCGAGCGGTCCAGCGCTAGGCCGGGGATTTCCCCCAGGAGCATCCCCAGGTAGACGACCGCGAAGATCAGCAGAACGGTGGTGTCCACGAGGCGGGAAGATAGCGCGCAAAGAGCGCGGGGTCTCAGGGCGTGGCTGGCGCGGGAGGGCACGCGTCTGTATTCGTTATGGCGTTCCCACGAAGCGGCTGTCGGCAGGACTGAGCGGACAGGTTGCGTCGTTCGTGAGCCCGAAGCGGCACCATCACGCCAGGGAGAACCGATGCGTCACGGAGTCCTGAAGGTCGTATTGGCGCTGGCGGCCTGCCTGCCAGCGCTGGCGCTGGCCCAGCAGGCACCGCCGCCGGCGACCGTGCCGGCACCGGGAGCGCATCGCGAAGGAAGCTGGGAGCTGAGCGTCGGGGCCGGGGCCACGTACCTCGACCGCGAGGTCATCCTGATTGTCCAGCGTACAGATCCGAGCGCCAACCGGGTTGCGCCGGGAGGGGTCCTGCGTCTCGGCTACAATCTCGGCACCTCGTGGAACCTGAGCGTCGGCACTGGACTCGGCTACACGAAGCCGGCGCTGGTGCTCGAGCCGTTCGGCGCCGTGACGTGGACACCGAACATCAACGCGGCCACCAGCCCGTTCATCACTCTCGGCGGCGGCGTGACGAACCTGAGCTGGAGCAACAACGGGAGCTGGAAGGCCACGAGCAAGTACGGTGTGCACCTCGGCGTCGGTCTGCGCCAGATGCTGAGCGAGCGGATGGCGCTTCGCGTGGACGTGCGGGAGTAGTACGAGAAGTTCGACACGTTGGCGGCGGCACACGCCTCGTTCGAGGGGATCGGGACGGTCGGCTTGTCCTGGTTCCTGGGCGGCCGGCGAGCCCCCGTGACGAGCGTGGGCGTGAACCCGCCGATGGTGACGCTGGAGTCCCTCGGCGCGACGCAGCAACTGGCCGCGTCTCCCATGGACCACGCCGGCCGGCCGCTGACGCGGCGAGCCGTCTTGTGGACCAGCAGCAACGATTCGGTCGCCACGGTGTCCGCCACCGGGCTGGTGACCGCGGTCGGCAACGGCTCGGCGACCATCACCGCGGCCAGCGAAGCGGCATCGGGCACGGCGAACGTGACCGTGTCCCAGACGGCGGCGACGTTGGCTGTCGCCCCGCCCGCCGACACGCTGACCGCGCTTGGTCAGACGCAGCAGCTCGCGACGAGCGGTCAGGACGCCAATGGCAATCCGATCGCCAATCCTCGAGTCGCCTGGACCTCCAGCAACGCTTCGGCTGTGACCGTGAATGCGTCAGGCCTCGCCACCGCGGTGAGGAACGGGACGTCCACGGTCACTGCGGTGACGGCCGCGGGGCTTACCGCCACGGCGACGGTCACCGTGTTGCAAGCCATCGCGTCGGTCTCGGTGTCGCCGCCGACGGCTTCGATCAACGCCGCCGGTGGCAGGGTCCCGTTCACGGCGCAGGCGACGGACGCGAACGGCCGGCCGGTCACCGGCAAGGTGATCACCTGGACGCTCAGTGCGCCGGCCGTGGCCAGCTTGAGCCCGACCGGCGTCGCCACAGCGGTGGCGAACGGGACGGCGCAGATCACTGCGACCGTCGAGGGGCGGGCAGGCTCCGCCGTGCTGACCGTTGCGATTCCAAGACGCGCCGCTCCCGCGCCTGCGCCGGTCGCCGCGGCAGCCTTGCCGGCGGTCAACGCCACCGTGGTTCTGAGGAACGTCATCTTCCGGCCGAACTCGGCGGTTCTGCCGCCCGAGGCGCTTGGTGATCTGGATGCCGTGGCCCAGGCGATGAAGGCGATCCCGAACGCGCGCTGGGAGATTGGCGGCTTCACGAGCAACATGGGGACCGCCACGCGGAACCAGCTCCTGTCGCGGCGCCGGGCCCTGGCTGTCCGGAACTACCTGGTTCGCCAGGGCGTCCGGGCCGCCAGCCTCTCGGCCGTGGGGTACGGCCCCCAGAACCCGGTTGCGAGCAACGCGACGGTGGCGGGCCGGCGCCAGAACATGCGGGTGGAGATCAAGCGCCTGCGGTAGGCGCCAGCAGGTCCGGACGTACCGCGTCGGGGCCCCATCCCGGGCGACCGGGGTGGGGCTCTCCATATCGCCGCTCCCTTGACCCTCTTTGAGGCCCCGCGTACCTTTCTAAGGCTGCGGCCGAAGTGGGCCGCGCGTTTATTCTTGCGCCGTGTAGTGGGGGCTATGCCGACGATCAATCAGCTGGTCCGGGCGGGCCGGCGAATGGTGGAGAGCAAGGAGAAGGCGCCTGCGCTGCGGGGCAATCCGCAGAAGCGAGGCGTCTGCACGCGTGTGTACACGACCACGCCGAAGAAACCCAACTCCGCGCTCCGCAAAGTCGCCCGTGTTCGCCTGACCAACGGATTCGAGGTCACCGCCTACATTCCCGGCGAAGGCCACAATCTCCAGGAGCACTCGATCGTCCTGATCCGGGGCGGCCGCGTGAAGGACCTGCCGGGCGTGCGCTACCACATCATCCGCGGCACGCTGGACGCCGCGGGCGTGACCGAGCGGAAGCAGAGCCGGTCGAAGTACGGCGCGAAGGCGCCGAAGGCGGCGGCCAAGTGAGCCGGCGCCCCCGTTCGACCAAACGCACGGTCCCGGCCGATCCGCGGTACGACAGCCAGACCGTGTCGAAGTTCATCTGCAACCTGATGCGCAAGGGGAAGAAGTCGGTCGCCGAGGGGATCTTCTATACGGCGATGGACATGATCGAGCAGCGCACGGGGCAGCCCGGCGTGAACGTGTTCAAGCAGGCGCTGAGCAACGCCAAGCCGGTGGTCGAGGTGAAGAGCCGGCGCGTGGGCGGCGCGACGTACCAGGTGCCCGTGGAGGTGCGGCCGGAGCGGCGCACGGCGCTCGGGATGCGGTGGCTGATCGACTACAGCCGCGCCCGGGGCGAGAAGACGATGGCCGACCGGCTCGCCAACGAGCTGGTGTCCGCGTCGAAGGGCGAAGGCAACACGATCAAGAAGAAAGAGGACACGCACCGGATGGCCGAGGCGAACAAGGCGTTTGCCCACTACCGGTGGTAACTTTAGCGCGAACGAGATAGGACCGCTGGCATAAGCGGTCCCCGTCCGGGAAAGTCCCGGACGTCGGCGGAGCGAGACCTGCGCACGCGTGCGTGGACGGTCGCCCCGCATTTTTGCTGGTTGAGCCGGGAGTTTATGGCGCGCAACACGCCTCTCGATAGAGTCCGGAACATCGGCATCATGGCCCACATCGATGCCGGGAAGACGACTACGACCGAGCGCATTCTCTACTACACCGGCCGCACGTACAAGCTGGGTGAAGTGGACGACGGCACGGCGACGATGGATTGGATGGAGCAGGAGCAGGAGCGCGGGATCACGATCACCTCCGCCGCGACCACGACGGAGTGGACGCGGAACGGCGTGCCGTACCAGGTCAACATCATCGACACGCCGGGGCACGTGGATTTCACGGTCGAGGTCGAGCGCAGCCTGCGCGTGCTGGACGGCGCGATCGCGGTGTTCTGCGCGGTGGGCGGTGTGGAGCCGCAGTCGGAGACCGTATGGCGCCAGGCGGAGCGGTACAACGTGCCGCGCGTGGCGTTCGTGAACAAGATGGACCGGGTCGGGGCGGACTTCGACAACGTCGTCGGCGAGATCCGCCAGCGGCTCGGTGCGCGGGCGTTCCCGGTGCAGATCCCGCTCGGAGCGGGGGAGCTGTTCACCGGCCTGGTGGACATCATCCGGCGCGTCGAGGTCGTCTACGACGAGAAGTCGCTCGGCCAGCAGTACATCGAGGGGCCGGTGCCGGAGGCGATGAAGGAGCGGGTGGAGACGCTGCGCCGCGAGCTGATCGAGGCCGCGGTCGAGTCGGACGACGCGCTGCTGGAGAAGTACCTGACCCAGCACGACCTGTCCGAGGAGGACGTGCGGCTCGCGATCCGCAAGGCGACCTGCGGGCACAACCTGGTGCCGATCTTCTGCGGCGCGGCGGCGAAGAACAAGGGCGTGCAGCGGCTGCTGGACGGGGTGGTGGACTTCCTGCCGAGCCCGGTGGACATCAAGCCGGTCGAGGGGCACCTCCAGCACCACACCGAGTCCAAGGCATGCCGGCCGGCGGTGGACGACGCGCCGTTCGCGGCGCTGGCGTTCAAGATCATGACCGACCCGTTCGTCGGGAAGCTGACCTTCATCCGGGTGTACTCGGGGGTGCTGAACGCCGGCTCCTACGTCTACAACTCGGTGCGCGACAAGAAGGAGCGGGTGGGCCGGCTGCTGCAGATGCACGCCAACAAGCGCGAGGAGATCGAGGAAGTGCGCGCCGGCGACATCGCGGCCGTGATCGGGCTGCGCGACACGAAGACCGGCGACACGCTGTGCGACGAGAAGGACGCGATCATCCTGGAGGCGATGCGGTTCCCGGAGCCGGTGATCGACGTCGCGATCGAGCCCAAGACGAAGGCCGACCAGGACAAGCTCGGCGGTGCGCTGCAGAAGCTCGCGGAGGAGGACCCCACCTTCCGCGTGCACGTGGATCACGACACGGGGCAGACGATCATCTCGGGGATGGGCGAGCTGCACCTGGAGATCATCGTAGACCGGATGTTGCGCGAGTTCAAGGTGGACGCCAACATTGGGCGCCCGCAGGTGGCGTACCGCGAGACCATCCGCAACCGGGTGACCGACGTCGAGGGGAAGTTCGTCCGGCAGACCGGCGGCCACGGGCAGTACGGCCACGTGGTGATCAACCTTGAGCCGGCGGGGCAGGGCGCGGGCTTCGTCTTCGAGGACAAGATCGTGGGCGGCGTGATCCCGCGGGAGTACATCGGGCCGGTCGAGGACGGGATCACCGAGGCGCTGGAGAACGGCGTCCTGGCCGGGTACCCGGTGGTGGACGTCAAGATCGAGCTGGTGGACGGCTCGTACCACGAAGTGGACTCGAGCGAGATGGCCTTCAAGATCGCCGGCTCGATGGCGTTCAAGGAGGCGGCGCGCGCCGCCAAGCCGGTGCTCCTCGAGCCGATCATGGACGTCGAGGTCGTCGTGCCCGCGGACTATCTGGGCGACGTGATGGGCGACCTCAGCAGCCGGCGCGGCAAGATCGGCGGGATGACGCAGCGCGGCGAGGCGCACGTCATCGGCGCGTCGGTCCCGCTGGCGGAGATGTTCGGGTACTCGACCACCCTGCGCTCGATGAGCCAGGGGCGGGCCGTGTACTCGATGCAGTTCTCACACTACGAGGAAGTTCCGAAGTCGAAGGCGGACGAAATCATCACCAAGATGAAGGGTTAAGTCCATGGCCAAGGTGAAGTTCGAGCGCACGAAGCCCCACGTCAACGTGGGCACCATCGGTCACGTCGATCACGGCAAGACGACGCTGACGGCGGCGATCACCAAGGTGGCGGAGATGAAGGGGCTGGCCAAATACGTCTCGTACGACGAAGTGGCCAAGGCCTCCGAGTCCCAGGGCCGCCGCGACGCGACCAAGATTCTTACGATCGCGACCAGCCACGTGGAGTACAGCACCGACAAGCGGCACTACGCCCACGTGGACTGCCCGGGGCACGCCGACTACGTGAAGAACATGATCACGGGCGCGGCGCAGATGGACGGCGCGATCCTGGTGGTGAGCGCGGTGGACGGCCCGATGCCGCAGACCCGCGAGCACATCCTCCTGGCGACGCGCGTGAACGTCCCGGCCATCGTGGTCTACCTGAATAAGGTGGACATGGTGGACGACCCCGAGCTGCTCGACCTGGTCGAGCTCGAAGTGCGCGAGCTGCTCAGCAAGTACGACTACCCGGGCGACGAGATCCCGGTGATCCGCGGCAGCGCGCTCAAGGCGCTCTCGGAGAAGAACCTCACCGACCCGAACATCAAGTCCATCCTGGCGCTGATGGACGCGATCGACTCGTCCATCCCGGAGCCGAAGCGGCAGATCGACCTGCCGTTCCTGATGCCGGTCGAGGACGTCTTCTCGATCACCGGCCGCGGCACGGTGGCGACGGGGCGCGTGGAGCGCGGCAAGGTGAAGGTGCAGGAGGAAGTCGAGCTGGTCGGCTTCGGCGCCAACAAGAAGACGGTGGTGACCGGCGTCGAGATGTTCCGCAAGCTCCTCGACGAGGGCCAGGCCGGCGACAACATCGGCCTGCTGCTCCGCGGCGTGGAGAAGACGGAGATCGAGCGCGGGATGGTGATCGCCAAGCCGGGGTCCATCACGCCGCACACGAAGTTCGAGGGCGAGGTGTACGTCCTGACCAAGGAAGAGGGCGGCCGCCACACCCCGTTCTTCAAGGGCTACCGCCCGCAGTTCTACTTCCGCACGACCGACGTGACCGGCTCGATCGAGCTGCCGCAGGGCGTCGAGATGGTGATGCCCGGGGACAACATCCAGATGACGATCACGCTGATCACGCCGATCGCCATGGAAGGGCAGCTGCGCTTCGCCATCCGCGAGGGCGGCCGCACGGTCGGCTCGGGCGTCGTGACGAAGGTGCTGGAGTAGCCCCGTGAAAGCCGGCCGCATCCGCATCCGCCTCAAGGCCTTCGATCACGCGGTGATCGACCAGGCCGCGGCGGACATCGTGCGCACCGCCGAGAAGACGGGCGCGCAGGTCTCCGGGCCCATCCCGCTGCCGACCAAGACGCAGCGCTGGACGGTGCTCCGCAGCCCGCACGTGGACAAGAAGAGCCGCGAGCAGTTCGAGCTGAAGACGCACAAGCGGCTGATAGACATTCTCGATTCCCGGCCGCAGACGGTGGACGCGCTCACCAAGCTCGACCTGCCGGCCGGCGTGGACGTCGAGATCAAGGTGGAGTAGCGATGAACGCGATCATTGGCCGCAAGCTCGGCATGACGCAGCTGTTCGGCGAGGACGGCACGGTCACCCCGGTGACGGTCATCGAGGCGGGCCCCTGTCCGGTCGTGCAGGTGCGTGCGGCCGCGGAGGGCAAGCCGGCCCGCGTGCAGCTGGGCTTCGGCGTCGCGAAGGAGAAGCGCTCCACGAAGGCGGAGCGCGGCCACGCGAAGAAGGCCGGGCTGGAGGCGGCACCCCACGTGCTGCGCGAGTTCGCCGCGCACGGCGAGGCCCCGGTGCCGGGCTCCGTCGTCACGGTGACGGATTTCGCCCCCGGCGAGTGGGTGAAGGTGACCGGGATCTCGAAGGGGCGCGGCTTCCAGGGCGTCGTGAAGCGCTACCACTTCGGCGGCGGCCCCGCGAGCCACGGCAACACGCGCTACCGCAAGCCG
>Ga0187885_10004690_pt1 | contig 11017 bp, 5 predicted proteins | sample June2016WEW_20_1_3_FD_132970 | JGI IMG/M metagenome (GOLD analysis project Ga0187885, IMG submission 132970) | Peatland microbial communities from SPRUCE experiment site at the Marcell Experimental Forest, Minnesota, USA - June2016WEW_20_100 | ecosystem: Environmental > Terrestrial > Soil >... | reverse complement strand
TCAACCTCATGTTCGCGAATCGCGGTCCGGGCGCCATCAATATCGGACTTCCGACGCCCGACGGGCGCGTCACGGCGTATACCTTTGCGGCCACGACCGTGCAACGCGTGATCGGCTTGCTGGCGCTGATCGTAGGGTTTTTTCTGGCGCTTCAGGAAGCGGGGCAGTGGGAGATGGTCTGGCGTTGGCTGTACCGCGTTCCGTTTGGGGCGCGGGATCCCATATTCGCGCGTGACATATCGTTTTATTTGTTTACACTCCCGCTGCTCGAGGAAGTGGTCAGCACAGGCCTCTTGCTTTGCTTCATTGCGGCCGGCGGCGTCCTTCTGCTTTACTATTTCAAGAGAGCCTTTTCGTTTCGAACTTTGCGCACGGCTGGGCGTGGACGAGCAACGTCCCACCTCTCAGTGTTAGCAGGCTTGTTTTTCCTGCTGCTGGCGGCGAATGCCTACCTGGACCGGTTTGAGATCCTCTTCGGTGACCACCAGCTGATGTACGGCGCCAGTTACACGGATCTGTACGCGCGGTTGCCCGTCCTGGGATTCCTGTCGATCACGGCGCTCGTGGGCGCGGCGCTCTGGATTTACAATGCGTTTGCCTCGAACTTTCGCGCCGCGATCGTGGCCGCGGGCCTGTACCTGCTCGTGTTTCTCGGCGGCAATCTCTATCCGGCGCTTTTGCAGAAATTCGTCGTGGCGCCGAATGAATTGGTGAGAGAGAGTCCGCAAATCGAGCACAATATTCAGGCGACGCTTCACGCCTACGATCTGGACACCGTCGAGGACCGCAGTCTGTCAGGAGATAAGGCGCTCACGCCTCAAGATATTGAGGCAAACGCGGCGACCATTCGGAGCATCCGCCTGTGGGACCACGAACCCTTGCTTGACGCTTTCTCTCAAATCCAGGAAATTCGCACCTACTACGATTTCGTCTCGGTCGACAACGACCGCTACCTGCTGAACGGCGGGCCGCAGCAGATGATGCTCTCCCCTCGAGAGCTCGACACCAATAACCTGCTGGAGCGCAACTGGATCAACGAGCACCTCAGCTATACGCATGGGTACGGTCTGACGCTCGGTCCCGTCAACCGGGTGACTTCAGAGGGACTGCCGGTGCTCGAGGTCAAGGACATCCCTCCCAAGAGCACAGAGCCGGCCTTCAAGATCAGCAGGCCTGAGATCTATTTCGGAGAAATGACCAAGGAATACGCGGTGGTGAGGACCGGGGCGAAGGAATTTGATTACCCCGCAGGCGAAGCGAACGTGTACACCACCTATCAGGGCACAGGCGGCGTTGCCATTGAAACTTTCCTGCGCAAGCTGCTGTTCGCTTTTTATTTCCGCGACCCTAACATCGTGCTTTCGCCGCTGCTGAAGGCGGAAAGCAAGTTTCTATACTATCGTGACCTGAAGACCCGCTTCAGCCGCCTGGTCCCATTTCTGCAGCTGGACCAGGATCCTTACATGGTGATCTCCGGCGGAAGACTGTTCTGGATCCAGGACGCATACACTCATAGCGACCGTTATCCGTATTCCATGCCGACCGACGACATCGGCAATTATGTGCGGAACTCGGTGAAGCTGGTGCTGGATGCATACAACGGCAACGTGGACATGTATGTTGCCGATCCGGACGACCCGCTGATCCAGGTGTACGAACGCATCTTTCCGGGCGTGTTTCAGCCGCTGGCCGCGATGCCCGCCGATTTGCACGCGCACATCCGCTATCCGCAGGACATCTTCCGCATCCAGACTTTCATCTATTCCGTGTACCACATGAACAACCCGCAGATTTTCTACAACAAAGAGGATCTGTGGGAAATTCCCGTGATTGCCTCGGCAAGCGGGCAGCAGGCCATGTCTCCTTATTATACGATCATGCGCCTGCCGCAGGAAAAACAGGAGGAGTTCATCCTGATGCTTCCGTTCACTCCGGGACGCAAGGACAACCTGTCGGCCTGGATGGTGGCCCGCTCCGACGGCGATCACTATGGCCAGCTCGTCGTGTATCGCTTCCCGAAGCAGAAACTGGTTTACGGTCCAAAACAAATCGTTGCAAGGATCAACCAGGATGCCGACATTTCCAAACAGCTTTCCTTGTGGGATCAGCACGGATCGCAGGTGATTCAGGGAACGCTTCTGGTGATTCCGATTGAGGAGGCGCTGTTGTATGTCCGCCCCCTGTATCTGAGGGCCGAAAGCGGCAAGATACCGGAGCTGAAGCGCGTGATCGTCGCGTACGAAAACAAAATCGCCATGGAGGAGACCCTCGAGGCTTCGATCAATAAGATTTTTGAGCAGGAAGGTACGCCTCTGGAGATCGCACCGCCCACTGGGCAACCCGCCCCTAATGCGCATGCTGACCTCATCCGCCAGGCGGCGGAGGCATATGATCGCGCGGTGCAGGCGCAGCGGCAGGGCGACTGGGCGGTATACGGCGAAGAACTCAAGAAGCTTGGCGTCATACTTCAAGAGCTGAAAAGGAAGTGAAGCGTGACGTGTGACGGGCGACGCATGGCAGACTCGCCATGCGTCGCTCGTCACAGCCTATCTGTCGATTCGCTGGAGGGTAGCATGGCTGGAACACAGTCCTTCGACATTACAACCGGCTGCGATCTGCAGGAAGTGGACAACGCACTGAATCAGGCGATGAAGGAGGTCCGGCAGCGCTACGATTTCAAGGGACTGAAGGTGGATGTTGAATTTCTGCGCTCTGAAAACAAGCTGGTTCTCCGCGCACCCGACGATTTCAAGCTTGCCGCCCTCTGGGAAGTAGTGCAGCAGAAGATGGTGCGGCGCAAAGTCCCTGTCCGAAACCTGCACCTGGGCAAAGTGATGCCGGCGGGCGGAGGCACTGTGACTCAGGATGTGGACTTACAGCAGGGGCTTTCATCTGAGACTGCGCGAGCCATCGTCAAGTTCATCAAAGAGCAGAAAATCAAGAAGGTACAGTCGGAAATCCAGGGGGATCAAGTCCGCATTTCATCCCCGTCTCGCGATGACCTCCAGCATGTGATTGCCCTGTTGCGGGAGCAGGATTACGGCGTCGAACTCAACTTCGGCAACTACCGCAGCTTTTAAAGGCACGAAAGCCGCCGGGACCGTTTCCCGCACGGGTCCTTCCGATCTGCGTCAGCGGAGCGAGTCCATGATTTCCGCCAGCGCGGCACGGGACGGGCGGGTGATCTCTGCGGGCAGTTGAGCCAACGGTTCGTCGGGCAGGTCCAGGAACTCGGTGAAGTCGGGCTTCTTGGGATCGACATAGAGCAGGCCGGTGACGAACTCTTCCTTCTGCCTTGATTCATGAAGCACGCGCAACGCCTCCACGAAATTGCCCGGATCGAAATCGCGCCAGAGCTTTCTCAGGGTGATATGCGAGCCGTCGTGCAGCTCCACCGACTTGGTCGCGCCCTCCTCGTAGTCCACGGAGATCTGTTCAAAAAACGGGATGAAGCTGACCTCGTGCAGGAGCTCCTCCGCCTCTTTCGCGTACTTGTAGCTCTTAGTGGAACCCTCGTGGTTATTGAACGTCACGCAAGGGGAGATGACATCGAGAAATGCCGTGCCTCGATGAGCTAGAGCGCCCTCGAGCAAGGCGACGAGCTGTTTCGGGTCGCCCGCGAAGGAGCGCGCCACGTACCCGCAGCCGAGTTCGATGGCGAGCGCGCAACAATCAATGGGGGGCAGGTCATTCACGACGCCGGTCTTGAGTTTGGAGCCTGCATCGGCTGTCGCGGAGAACTGACCCTTGGTCAGGCCGTACACCCCGTTGTTTTCCATGATGTAAATCATGGGGATGTTGCGGCGCAGCAGGTGGACGAACTGGCCCGTTCCGATCGAAGCCGTATCGCCATCGCCGCTCACTCCGATCGCGATCAGATTGTGATTGGCCAGAAGGGCGCCGGTCCCGACCGCGGGCATGCGTCCGTGGACGGCGTTGAATCCGTGGGCCCGGCCCAGAAAGTAAGCCGGCGTTTTCGACGAGCAGCCGATTCCCGAAAGTTTGATCACTCGATGAGGCTCCACGCCGTATTGGAAAAATGCACGGATGATCTGGCTCGTAATGGCGTCGTGCCCGCATCCCGCGCAAAGCGTGGATTCGGCGCCCTTGTAATCCTGCAGAAGCAGCCCGACGCGGTTGGTGCTGGCTTTAGCCTTTGAGGGTTCCTGGGAGGGCATTATTCGTTGTTCTCCTTCTCCTGTGCTGCGATGGCGTCTGTGACAAAGCGCGCGTCAATCGGAATCCCGTCGTAATGCAGAACGGATCGCAGCCGCGTCCCCTGTTCAGGGTAGTCCATCGCGAGCAAGCCCCGCATTTGTGCATCCCGGTTTTGTTCGACAACATAGATGCGTTCGTGTCCCTCCAGGAATGCATGTACCTCTGGACTGAATGGAAGAGCGCGTATGCGCAGATAGTTCGTATCCATTCCGTGCTCCGCAGCCAACTGGTCGCGGCATTCGCCGATCGCATGATGCGTGCTTCCATATGCGATGATCCCGACCTTGGCGCCGGTGCCGTAGTCGAGAATCGGTGCAGGCACATGGGCGCTGGCATTTTCGATCTTGCGGGCCAGGCGGTCCATCAGATTTACATAATCCTCGGGCCGTTCGCTGTATCCGGCGTGGTTATTGTGCCCGCTTCCGCGGGTGAAGTATCCGGCTGCATGGTGCCGGGTTCCCGGCAGCGTGCGATAGGGAATGCCGTCGCCGTCCACGTCGAGATAGCGCGAGAAACTTCCCAGGCGCTCCAGGTCCGATTCGGAAAGCACCTTGCCGCGCTCGATAGGGATGTCGTCAGGATATTGAAATGCGTCTGCCATCCAGTTGTTCATTCCCAGGTCGAGATCGCTCATGCAGAACACCGTGGTCTGGAATCGCTCCGCGAGATTAAACGACTCCTGAGCAAAGCGGAAGCACTCTTCCACCGTAGCAGGGATGAGCAGGATGTGTTTGGTGTCGCCATGGCTCAAGAAGCGTGTCGACAAAATGTCTCCCTGGCTTGTTCGCGTCGGCAGGCCCGTGGAAGGACCCACGCGTTGCACATCCCAGATCACCGCCGGGATTTCCGCAAAGTAGGAAAGGCCGACAAACTCCGACATCAAGGAAATGCCAGGGCCCGAAGTCGCCGTCATCGCGCGTGCGCCCGCCCAGCCTGCGCCCAGGACCATACCTGCGGCTGCAAGCTCATCCTCGGCCTGTACGACCGCAAAGGTCGGTTTGCCGGTCTTCGGATCGAGGCGATATTTCTTCATGTAGGAAGCTATCTGCTCCACGAGCGAGGTTGACGGCGTGATGGGATACCAGGTTACTACCGTGCACCCGCCGAAGACCGCCCCCAGACCAGCGGCAGTGTTGCCGTCGATAATTATCATGCCGCGCGTTTTGTCCATTCGGGCGATCCGGAAGGGATCGCTCTTGGGCAGGCTGGCTCGCGCATAATCGAATCCGATCTTCGCGGCTTGGATATTGATTTCGGCCGCCTTCTGTTTGGAGGCAAACTGCCTGCGGATAGCCACTTCGATTTCCTGGAAATCAATCTCCAGAAGTTGCGCCATCACCCCCACATAGATCATATTCGAGAGGAGCTTGCGCAGGCGGACTTCCGGGCTGACTTGAGCCGCCAGCTGCAGGAAGGGCACTTCATAATAGCTGATGTCGTATCGCTTCCCCTTCAGGCCAAGAGACGCATCGGCCAGCAACGCTCCCCCCTTGACGACTGAGAGGGCATCCTCCCGGGCAGACTCGGGGTTCATCGCGACGGCAAAGTCGATCTGCGCCTTGCGCGAAATGTAGCCGTTCTTGTTGGCCCGGATGGTGAACCAGGTCGGAAGCCCGGCGATGTTGGAAGGGAATAGGTTCTTGCCGCTGACCGGGACGCCCATTTGGAAGATGGAACGCATGAGCACGTTGTTTGCGGACTGGCTTCCGGAGCCATTGACAGTGGCTACGTGAATGCTGAAGTCGTTGGTTATGAAACCGCGCGCATCTCCGCATTCTTCCGTTTCGGTCGCAATCGGTCTCTCTGTGTTATCCAAGGTCACCTCATCGCGCATCAGAAGAGAGATATTATCACTCCCGTTGCTCCAATCCAAAGCTCCTAGGCACCACGGTCCCGGGTATGTGCCTAGCCCTTGAAACCGGATATTGATTCGGCGCCTGATTTGGCCAAAACTAATGCTATGACCGCTGAGGAAAAAGCAACTGCGTATCAGAAGGCGCACCAGATTAACCTCGATGTCGCCCGTCACGGCGTATTCGCCGAGATCGGCGCAGGTCAGGAGGTGGCGCGGTGGTTTTTCCGCGTGGGCGGGGCGGCCGCCACGGTTGCCAAGAGCATCTCCGCCTATGACATGGATGTCAGCGACGCCATCTACGGCTCCTGCGATCGCTACGTCAGCCGAGGGCGGCTTCAATCGATGCTCGATTACGAGTACAATCTGCTCCTGCAGCGCCTGAAAGCCAAGCGCGGCGCACGCACCACCTTTTTTGTTTTTGCGAATACCGCCGTGATGGGTAGTTTCTCCCACAATCAGCCTGGGCATGCCTGGGTAGGCATGCGCTTCCAGCATCAGGTCCAGGCGCCACCGTCCGAAATTATCCTGCACGTGCGCATGTCCGAGCGCGACAATGTTCGAAAGCAGGAAGCTCTCGGGATCCTGGGTGTCAACCTCATCTTCGGCGGGTTTTACTTGTTCCGGGAACCGACCGCCCTGATCAGTTCTCTGAAGGACGATCTGACCCGGGAACGCCTCGAAGTGGATATGATTCGTTTCTCGGGACCGTGTTTTCAAGACGTCGACAACCGGCTTATGAGTCTTCAGCTGGTCGAGCAGGGTTTCACGGATGCGGCGATGTTCGATGCCCATGGGGAAGTGGTTCAGCCTTCCGAAGTCCTTTGGGACAAGCCGATATTGATTGAGCGAGGCAGCTTCCGGCCCGTGACGCGTCCATCTCTGGACCTGCTGGAGCGCGCCAATATGCAGTTCTCGGCGGAACTCCGCGGCGACGGCGAGGAGCCCTTCACCGTGATGGAGATGTCGCTGCGAAACCTTCTGTCGGGCGACACTATCGACCACACAGATTTTCTTGCGCGTGTCGACATTCTCAGCGCTCTCGGCAAGAACGTCATCATTTCCGATTACAGCTATTATTACGGACTGGCCGCATATCTGCGCGATTACACAAAGCGGCGCATCGTGTTTGCTCTGGGCATCCCCAACCTCATAAGGCTCTTCGATGAAAAGTACTATGCGCAGCTGGACGGAGGAATTCTGGAATCTTTCGGCCGCTTGTTTAAGGCCGACATTCGGCTGTACGTGTATCCCTGCATGGATGCCGCGACCGGCAAGCTCATTACTGCCGAAACTGTCGGCATGCCCGCCAATCTGCAGCAACTTTATGCCTATCTCCGAGCAAATCAGAAAATCGTCCCCATACAGGATGTTGATGAAAAGAACCTGCACATATTCCCCAAACAGGTTTTGCGCTTGATTCAATCCGGAGATTCGAGCTGGGAAGACATGGTGCCGCAGGAGGGGGTCAGGCTTATCAAGCAACGCGGAGTCTTCGGCTACCACTCTCGGACGGGCTAGGCCTTGACTCCTGCTCGGAAGCAGACTGCGCCACCCTGTAATACCAATCCGGCATCGATGAGGACATCAGACTTCGGGTGCTTGCAGGGGAGGCTGCGGATCCTGATTTCCGAGGACAGGGGTTTTGTGCCGCAGCTCAGAGGTCGCGCGTTTGAGGTCCTCCGCAATCTGGCTGTCCGGACCAGCGATATTCAGATCGAGATAGTATTCACAACGGTCGATCACTTCCGCGACGACAACCGCGGGCAGTATCCAGTCGGGGTAAGCACGCCACAACGCCAGGGGTATGACGAAGCCGAGCCCCAGTCTCAGGACCGAGGCGAAGAATCGCCACGGGCTTACCCGCCAGGACTGCCTCTCCGCATAAAGAACGAGCTTGATCAATCCGGCGCATGCTGCAATCAACGCGACGTTCGCTATGATGCCGCACAGGTACAATCCGGTAAGTACGGCGCCGCCGCTGTGAAACCTGATGAAAGCGGGACGGGAGATGGAGCTGTAGACGCGGTCGACGCAATACAGTGCGAAAAAGCCGGAGACAACTGCCGCGCCGCTCAGAATCCCAGCGGGCGAGGGCGAGAAAAACGTGGCCAACGCCAGTACCAGGAAGGCGGAATAAGCCACGATTTCGCGACTGAGCCACGAACTGCGCAGGTTGAGCACCGCGCGCCATGCCCGCGATTTTTTCCCAAAATGCAGGGCTCCTATCCCGATGGCACCGAGCGCCGCGATCAGGAAGTCGACTCCGCCTATCCTCAATGTCTCGATGGCGGCAGCGGCCACGACGGCCACCAGAAGCGTCGCGGCCAGCGTGAAGGCGATAAGTGACCATTCCGACTCAATGGTGGCGCGGGGACTAGGGGAGGTGTCCTGCACGTTAAGTCGGTCAAACACCGCTCCGTCCAAGGGTCCCAGACTCACCGCAGGCCCGCTTGCGGAATGCACCGGCACGAACCGCGCCCGAGGATCCAAGTCCGTTGCGGGGAACCCCGGAGCAGTTTCTACGCCATGTTCCGGATCCATCTCGGCGAATTGCAGCGCCCCCGTCGGACACAGAGTGGTACAGGCGGGATCCTTGCCATCGCCTAGCCGGTCTTTGCAGAGCGTGCATTTTGAAACAGTACCCGCATCGAGGTCATACTTCGGCGCATCAAAGGGGCACGCCCACTTGCAGTATCTGCAGCCGATGCAGAGACCGCTGTCGACCAGTACGGCGCCCGTAGATGCGTCACGGGAATACGCCGCCGCAGGGCAACATTTCATGCAGGCCGGTTCGGCGCAGTGCAGGCAGCCGAGTGACAAATGGAACCTGGCCACGCCGGGGCGGTGCCGGGTGTTAAACGTATAAATCTCTCTCCAGGATTTCCCGAAACCGAGGCCATTTTCGATGCTGCAGGCAAAGAGGCAAGCGTGACAGCCGGTGCAGCGATTCAAATCAAGCAGAAATCCCCTCATCGATCGACCTTCGCGACTTCCACGAGATTATCGTGAAAAGCGGCTCCATGCCCCATGTCGGTCTCACGGCCAAGAGAGCAGAAGTTGACGGTGCCGCCTTCTTGGATCCATGTTCCGTTCGTCATGGCCACGCATCCCGGCTTGAGGCCGAAGTCAATCCGGGCAGGCGCGTGCAGGCTGCCACGATCGTTGAAGACGCGAACCGAATCACCATGGCGGATTCCCCTCTTTGCCGCGTCAGCGGGATTGAGGATCAGACAGTACGGTCCACTGACTTCACGTACCATCGTCAGATTACCAAACTGCGAGTGGATGCGGTTCTTCGTGTTCGGAGTCAGGAAGTGGAGCGGATAAGGGCCTGAAGCGGAGCCCTCTTCCGGCTCGCGGAATAAAGGCAATGGATCGACGCGCCAGCGCTGCGCTGCCTCCTGGGACAGCAATTCGATCTTCCCCGACGGCGTCCGAAATACGAAATCGGAAAACGCAATTTCCTGGCAGCCCGGCGCAAGCACGGGGCCGGCGCGCAATCGCGCCAGCGTCAATCCGGGGAAAGACGCGAGCTTGTGCTCGATCCATGCTTCCACTTCTGCATCGGTAGGACCGGGGATCTGTGCGCGCACGGCGGCTTCCGGCAGCCCGAGATGGAGGGCGAGCAGCCCATAGATCTCGCTTTCCGGTTTGACCTCGCCGGGCGGCTCGAGAATCTTCTGCCGCAGTTGCACATACGGATGCCAGTATGCTCCGATCACGTCTGACTGCTCGAAGAGCGACTTAGCCGGAAGGACGATGTCGGCCTCCCGCGCCGTATCGGTCAGGAACTGATCGATCACCACCCGGAATTCCAGAGACCGGAAGGCCTTCAGCACCGTATGAGTCTCCGGGTTCTGCGTCACCGGGTTGCCGCGCTCCACCCAGATCATCTTCAATTTGGGATCGCGCAAGGCAAGCATGTCCTGGCCAAGCCTGGCCGGCGAGACCGCGACGCGCACGATGCAATCCGGAATCTCGGGCGGATACGAAGCTATGGGATCCTTGACCTCGTCAAAGATCGCGCTCTGCAAGTCGGCAAACTGCCAGCCCGCGCCCGATTTCCCGATGTTGCCCGTCAACGCCAGGAGCGCGATCATGGCGCGCATGGCCTGTCCACCGTTGGTATAGCGCTGCATGCCGAAACCCGCGCAGATGGTCGCCGGCTTGATTTCGGCTAGACAGGACGCCAGCCGTTCGAGATCGCGGATCGGAACGTCCGTCAACTTTGCGACCCTCTCGGGGATAAATTCAGCCGCCATGCTTCTGAATTCGGGGAAGCCCAGGACGCAGCGCTCCACAAACTCATGGTCGAAGTAGTCTTGCTGCAACAACAGATTCGCGATTCCTAGCGCTAAAGCTCCGTCGGACCCAGGCTTGGGCTGGACGAGGAGCTCGGCGCGCTCGGCCGACTCAGTCCGTCTCGGGTCGATGACAATGAGTTTCGCACCCTGCTGCAGCGCTTCGTTGATGAAGGGCATCTGATGAATGTTAGTTTCGGCAGGGTTCTTTCCCCAGAGGATGATAAGCCTGGCATTGGGCAGATCCCAGGGAGCGTTGTGTTTGTTCTCTCCCAATGTCAGGCGAGTCGCCTCCAGCCCGGCGGGCCAGCACAGATCGCCGTAGGTGCTTGTGCAGCCGCCAAAAAGGCGCCAGAACTGCATGCCTACCGAGTTGAGTAGCCCTTTCGTGCCGCTGCCGGCGTAGTAGAGCACACTCTGCGGTCCCGCCCCCTGTTTTAATTGCTGGAGCTTTTGCGCGATTCTATCCAGGGCTTCACCCCAGGATACCCGATGAAATTGGAGGCCGTTCGAATCTCGCGCGAGAGGGAAAAGGAGTCTGTCGGGGGAAACCTCCCTTTCCACATAGCTGAGTCCCTTCAAGCACAGACCGCCGGAGGTCGCGCGGTTGTCCGGGTGAGGTTCGATGCGGCGTATGCAGCCG
>Ga0187885_10004687_pt1 | contig 11021 bp, 9 predicted proteins | sample June2016WEW_20_1_3_FD_132970 | JGI IMG/M metagenome (GOLD analysis project Ga0187885, IMG submission 132970) | Peatland microbial communities from SPRUCE experiment site at the Marcell Experimental Forest, Minnesota, USA - June2016WEW_20_100 | ecosystem: Environmental > Terrestrial > Soil >... | reverse complement strand
TACTCTATGTTGAGAACCCAGTAGTAGATGCCTTCAGGAACAAAGTTCAGGAGGACCGGTTTTCCCTCCCGCTTCACCAGCTTCATCACGTAATCCTTGTGTGAATCAAGAAAGCTGTGGGTTATGTTATAGACTGAAACGTAGTCCCTCGCAAGTTTTCCAATTTCCTCGTAGATTTTATCGTGCAACTTGAGCGTGACGCTTTTCGCCTCTTCGAGGTTTCGGCAATAAATGTGGCAATCAGGCATGTGTAATTTTCTTAGCCTAAACGAGAGAAGCAATTCCCCGCTCTGCTCTAAACGGTATGAATCGGCCACTTCGAATGTTCCGAAAGGCAGGTGCCTGTAGCTCAATGCCCAGTTCCGTACGGCTGCAAACTGCTGGTGGCATGCGGCGTATCTCATGACTAAACTCTTGTTTTCCACTTCAAGCCTATAGAGCCTGGAGCCGAAGAGGTCCGCGTGTTCCTTGACGGCTGGGACTGCCAGGTCGAACATGTTCGTGCCTTTAACCTGGAGAATCGGCAACCCGACAGAGTTGACTGCGGTCCATGAATATTCGCTGATGAGGTCAAAGAGCATTACGCCCTCAGGGCTGTAACGCATGTGGCCTACATCGGAGAGGTCTTCCCATTCGATGCCGAACTTCTTACAGTATTCGAGGTAACGCGGTTCTCCCCCTGGCAACCCTTTCTTGAGGGCTTCCTTTTCTACAAGGATGCGAAACTCTTCTTCGCCGGGCTTGTAGGTGTACTCCTCTGGTTCGTAGAGGTTGCCGTCGAGTGCCAGGACCTTATAGTAAGTCCGGATCGGTGCAGGTTCTGCCTTAGCCTGCTCAGGCCTTATCGTTCTGGATAATTCGGATAGGGGATGGCCTAGACAGTGAAGGCTAAAGCTCTTGTAGTATCCGAAGGGGCTGCGGTGAACCTCGAAGTTCATTTCCTTCAGAGATCCGCTGCATTGTCGCAGAATTGAAATCGCGACGGTAGCCGAAGCAAGGCTGCTTGAGAGGTGGGCGTAAGGGTATACTAGGATGCGGTTCGTCTTTACGGACCTTGCCACTTCAGCGATTGACTCGGTTGCTTTCCTGACAACCTCAGCGGGATTCTGTTCATCTTCCTTCTCTATGGTTGAGAAGGCCACGAGAACATTCTCAAACCTGCCCATTCGGTTGTCCTCTAGAGGTTCAGCGTTCTTGACAGCCGTTTGGCGGACTTCGTACTCAAATGAATCGCAATGAAGCAGTAGGAGTCTCATGGGATCCGGCACTCACATCAAAATATGAGCATTAAGCCCTGTTCGATAAAGTTGCATTAGGTTGAGAATCGCCACTTCTCGAGCTGTCGGTCTTTGCGTGTGAGCTTCTTGAATTCCTGGTAATGTTTCTTACAAAGATAAGCTCTGCGAGAACTGCCAATGTTAAGACCGCTGTGCGACACCTTCTCGGTGGATATTGATCGAATAGCTGCAGCGCCGCAACCTACTACGCTGCACTGTTGCCCCTTGGCTACTTTACCCATGGAAACCTGCCCCAAGAAAAGAAGAACCGTGCTTGAAAAACTTGGTTTTGGCTACAGACTGGATGGGATAAGGGATACCATAGGGGGTCAGAAACAGGTTGTACGTCTTCCCCTATCCTTAACGCCGCTTGGTCCGCCATCGGGCTGTCCGCGCTTTCTGGCGAGAAAACTAATCCTGTTGGATTTCTACGAAACGTCCATAAAGTGTGAACGCAAGTCTGAATTTGATGTTTCTAATGCTTGGGAAGCTGAGAGCGAAATACGAGGCAGCGATGCAACCTATCGGTAGGAGACTAGGTAAGGCTGGTGCGACGCCAAACACTATCACCACTTTCAGCCTTCTGGTTTCCCTTTTGGCCGCTGCCGCCTATTTCTTGAAATCGCCTGTGGTTGGAGCCGTTGGTCTTGCGGCAGCCGGCTTGATTGACATGCTCGATGGAGCTGTCGCGCGGGCTACAGGCTTGGCAAGCAGATTTGGGGCTGTTTATGACCACGTATTGGATAGATATGCGGAGTTCGCTGTCCTCCTCGGCATCGGCCTTGGAGGACTAGTGGACTGGCCGTGGGTAGTCTTCGGCCTCTTTGGAATGATAATGGCCAGCTACACAAGGGCTAAAGCCGAATCGGTTGGAGGGCTCTCAAGCTGCACAGTTGGTGTCGCCGAGCGCCAAGAAAAAATAACATTGTTGCTAATCGGTTCTTTACTTCAGCCTGTTGTCGGCCTGGCACTTACTGTGGCTGTTGTTATTGCAGGCTTTTTGTCCCATGTGACCGTCGTTCAGAGGCTTTGGTACACTTTCAAACATGCGCGAGGGTCGAGTGTTGAGGTTTGACATAGTCGGGGTAGGCAATCCCGTTTATGATGTGATCGTGACGCCGTGGTCAAAGACAAACGGCCGGGTCCTGTCTGGATGTAGCACAAACGCCTGTTTAGCGGCCAAGAAGCTCGGCGTGAAAAAAGTCGGCTTGGTGGGATGCGTTGGCAAAGACTTTGCGCAAACATTTGCGCGCGACATGAAACGCCATGATATCGAAGCCAATATGGATATTAGGGCAGAGACGGGTGGATTCCACCTCATATATGACGAAAAGGGCAATAGAACCCTAGATGTTCTGGGAGTTGCTGGCAAAATTGGGCCAAGCAGTTTCCCGAAAGAGTTCTTGGATAGCGCGTTCCTTCTAATCGGTCCCATTCTGGGCGAGGTTGACCTAGAACTAATCCATTTTCTAAGGTCCGAATCCTCAGCGAAGATTTTCCTGGACCCACAGGGGTTAGTAAGAACGGTTGGAGACAGTGGGCGCATTGTTCACTCGTGCGATCGAGACACAATTAGGAGGATTATCGAGGTCGTGGACTTCGTTAAGCCGAATGAACAAGAGATTGAGACAATAACTGGCGAAAAAGACCCGCTCGTTGGACTTCAACGGTTACGGTCTATGGGTTCTGCTGTTCCGATTGTCACGCTGGCAGAACGAGGCTCTCTGTTGCTGGATGGCGACAAGTTATATCGAGTTCCACCTTTCGCAACAACGCACGCGATTGATCCCACGGGGGCGGGAGACGTCTACGCTGGTTCCTTCATCACAGAATACACTCGAACAGGAAACCTCTCTGAGGCAGCCCTATTCGCATCAGCCGCAGCCTCAATCATGGTAGAGCAAATTGGACCAGATTTTCGTTTAACCCTGAAAGATGTGCAAGAAAGAAAGGAAACTATCTGCGACGATTTGACCGTGCAAACTTTGACTCAGTAATAGTGCCTCTCGTCGGCAGATCTCACTTTCGAGAGTCCGAAGTGAACTGCACAGGAAATGCAATAGAACTTAACCACTCTCTCTCGAGCGATGTAGGTGCCGTGCGAGCGCAGCTCGCGAGCCAACGAAGGCTCCACCAGACTCGTCCATCTCGTTTCACGTTTCGCCTTGTCTCTTGGAACGGGCCTACCACAGTGTGAGCATTGAATCATTACGGCGGCGCCCTTCCCGCCCTTACTTCGTCCGCGAGACTTTCTCTTCTTAGTCAAACCTTATCAGCTACCATAAATTCGCCTGGGCGGTGCTTAAACATTGTTATGGGCTGTAGGCGTGTTTTGGAGCCGTTAGTAGGACTTCGCGAAGTATGTGACCTTCGCCGCAGGATTTCCGCAGTATATGCATTTTGAGAATAGCTTTTCGTCGCTGAGAGGAATTGTGCGTATAGTTGCTCCTGTCTCATTCTTTATGGCCTCCTCGCATTCGCTTCGCCCACACCAGCATGCCTTTACGAATCCACCGTGATCATTCAGCGTGTTCTTGAATTGCTCATAGTCGCTTGCTTGGCTTATGGAATCGTTGAGTGCTGACTTAGCCTTAGAGAACAGGGCCTTCTGTATCTCGTCGAGGCATCTCTTCACCTCACCGACTATGGCGTCATCTTTTACGGCGAGCTTCTGTGAGTTGTCGCGCCGAACCAATGTGACTTGGTTCTTCGCAACGTCTTTCGGTCCGATTTCGATCCGAAGCGGAACTCCCTTGAGCTCCCATTCGTTGAACTTCCACCCAGGCGTGTACTGTTCCCGGGAGTCCACCCGCACCGCTATCCCTGCTCCCGTTAACATTTCAGCCGTTGATCGAGCCTTCTCTCCGACGGCTTCGGTCCGTTCAGTTTTGTAGTATATGGGGACGATGATTGCTTGAATTGGGGCTATTCGAGGCGGGACAACCAATCCCTTATCGTCACTGTGGAGCATGATCATAGCGCTGATAAGTCGCCATGAAACGCCCCACGAGGTTGTCCAGGCGTAATGTGTCTGTTCATCTTGCCCCAAGTATTTGATCTCGAAGGGTTTGGAAAAGTTCTGCCCAAGATTGTGTGACGTTCCCATCTGCATTGCTTTGCCGTCCGGCATCATTGCTTCGAGAGTCGTCGTGTAGAGGGCTCCGACAAATTTCTCTTTCTCACTCTTGTACCCGAGTAGTACTGGAGTTGCCATCTGTTCCTCTACCAGTTGACGGTAGAATTCTAGTATCATCATGACCTCTTTGTCTGCATCTTCCTTTGTGGCGTGTACGGTGTGGCCTTCCTGCCATAGAAATTCTGAGGTACGGATGAAGGGTCGAGTCGCAGTGATTTCAGACCGCAGTACCGAATTCCAAAGGTTGATCAACAATGGTAGGTCTCGCCAGCTTCGAACCCATCTCGAGTACGCGTCATTCACGATGGTTTCCGACGTGGGGCGAACCGCGAGCCGTTCTGAGAGCTTATTCTCGCCTGCTTCCGTTACCCAGAAGACTTCAGGTGTGAACCCCTTGAAGTGCTCAGCCTCTTTCTTGAGGTAGCTCTCCGGGATGAAAAGAGGGAAGTACGCGTTTGAATGACCGCTTTCCTTCAGCCTGCGGTCCAACCATTCCTTGATGTTCTCCCATATTGAATAGCCGTAAGGCCGAAGAATCATGAACCCCTTCATCGGGGCGTAATCTGCAAGTTCAGCTTTGGTCACTATCTGCGTATACCATTCCGAAAGGTCCTGCGCCTTCTTCACAGTAATGCCAATTTCCTTAGACATTGATATGTCACCTAGTTACTATATTCCTGTGGAAGTTGAACCTTAATGTCAACTCAAGTCGAGGCTGTAATAAGTTCTAGTCCAATGTTTGATTTATGGTTGGAGGGCCTCAAACCCGGGACTCGGGAAATCTACGGTCGATATCTGCGCCGCCTCTTCAAATCGGCGAAGCTCATCGAATAGGCTCTCCAATCCTTTGGCCAAGAAAACACATTTCTGCTCATTGACCTATGCATCACCATGCCAATGTTCACATACAATGCTTGGGTCGACGAAGAGACGTTTATGGATGAAATGGCAAAACTGCACAAGCTCAACCCAAAGCTCGATGTCATCGATGTGCTTTGGCATGAATGTAATGAACTAAAATCAGATCCCAACTACAAATCTTACCTTCCTGGGGAAGGGAGAAAATGGTTGCTTGCTGAGTTATCTGGACAAATCGTTGCGCTCTCCTTGGAACTCTCTGACGATCTCGCGGCGGTATGTTCAGCCTACCTAGAATCAGTCGCGGAAAAGAATAAGCTCGTCATAGAGAAGATTGCGAAATGGAAAACCGGCAAGGGCCATGCGTTCTATGATAGTGTCGCAAATAACGCAAAAAAGGCTACACAGGCCGTAGGCCTTGACGACACCTCAGTTACGTCGTCAGAGCAAGAAGAGCTGAGACAACGATTCGTCCGGATAAAATACATGCGAACAAAGTTTTGGAAATGGTACACTGGCTACAAGCACGGCCAATACGCGACCCCAATTGCTCTCATAGTAACCAAAGAGGATGCGACCCAGGCACAGGAATGGGGTCTTTACCTTGTTCCGTGCCCTCTCAAACGAGATTCGAAAGGCAAAATTCACACCGAAGACCGATTCATCAACACCGTAGACAACGTCGATCTGTTTCGAAACTTGGCAATGGAATGCGTGAGCCTATCGATACAAACGCGCGATAGACAATATCCTAAAGTCTTCGGGCATTCATTGAGCTAACGTCGCTGTAACTAAACCATATAGAAAACTGGCGATTAGTGCCAATCGAACACTGTACCAGCATATGATTTTCCGTTAGAGATAGCCAACTAGAAAAATCTAAATCAGTATCTCTCGAATCCGCAGGTATGCCGCCTCGACTTATCCGGTGGAAACCGGCCTCTAGGGTGACTCAATCTGTGGAGTTAAGGGACTTCATGGATGCGTGTAGGGATGATCGCCTGAGAGAGATGGCCGAGGAGGCATTTACTGAGTTGAAGGGTCACTATGAAGTGGGAGATAAGGTTGGCAAAGACCTCTGGCCTAGATATTATCGCAAGAAATGGGGAATAGATAACCTATATGTGAAGAAGCTTGGACGAGATTGGCGCCTGACCTACACTTTGGTTTCGGGCGCTGCAGGTATCGAGGTTTTTTGCCTCGAAATTCTGCATCATGGTGAATATGATAAGCGGTTCGGGTATCGGACCTCTTAGCGAACCCGCGTGCTCTTGGCTAGCGCTCTCTTCAATGTGGGGTTGTCAGGGAAAACCCAAACGATCTCGCGGCCGTTCAGTATGATCTTGTTGCTTGCGAGGAGGTAGTCTATGATACGGTTGAATGTCTGGTATTGAACCTGGCGTGGCAGGCTCTTCCAGAGTTCCTTTTTCGTTGGATATTTCTTGGCTTTGTGGATTGCTCCCTCTACCATTAGGATGCTTCGCAAGTTCGGCTCATGCAGGACTTCCTTTGACAACGCTTCCACCGAGGCATACGTTGCATACGATATATATATAAAGATGTATAATGTTACGAATTGTATGAATTTATACAATCATTTATTAGTCGCCTGATACCCGTATTCTGAACGGAGTTAGTTGGAATGGTAGGGACAGGAGCGCTCGTATTAATTATCCCAATCTTAGCGCTGGGCGTTTTGGGAAAGATGATGATTATATGAGCGCTGACAATCGCGGACATAGATATGACAAGATAGCGATAGCAATTTCGCTGATTAGTCTCGCAGTCAGTGCGGTTGTTGGTTATGCCAATTGGTCTGCGGTTAATCAAGCTACGAATGCTTCGAATCAAGCCGTCAGCATAGCTAACCATGCCTTCAATATTGCGAATAATTATTCCTATGTTGAGGTCCACAGCAGTACCCCTCTGATACTTAGGCCTGCAAATTGTCGACCAATAGCGTCATCGAACAATACATCCTGCAGTTTCACCGGTGCGTTCAATGTTAGTTTTGAAATTATTGCGCCTCATGCAGGAACCTACAACGTGACTGTGGTTGCCCTCAACGGGTGGGGACCTTTTTCTCCGCATCCAGTCGGCTACGCCGGTGCTACAGTAAGGATAGGAAATGCAACTATCTCCGCAGACCCACCCCTTCAGTCTGTTTCATCGATCCAGGGCGGTGTTCCCTCGTCCTCTAGTCAGCCATTCGAAAAGACCGCAGAGATTGAGATTGCAGGATTCACTCTTTTGGCACCCTCAAGTTCAATCCGAAACTTGAACTTCCAAGGAGTGGGGACATTAGCAGCGATTCTTACTTTCTCAGATCTTCAGGAGCCCGGCAGAAATATCCAGAGACTATTCATTGTCCAGGTTGTTTTTCTGGCCAAGTGATTGGTCATTTATGGCGGCAGCTGCTAGTCAGCCGATTGGTGGGTAGATACTCTAGGGCGCGAGTTTCTGAACCATCGCCCATAATTAAGTCCCATAGGAAACTAGCGATTAATGCCAATTTCCTTACTCAAGGTCGGTTCGCTCTCGAGAATAATGCAGCATACCGACTAACGAAAGAGTTTGTTTAGGTTTCTGGAAGGAAAACACCGGAGCTTTCCAAGTGCACCATTGCCTCAACGAGTTAGTGAGTGTGCGTTAGCATATTTAGTGTTTGCTCGAATTTGCGATGTGTAGCTAGGAACGTTTCTCAAGTGCAGCTTGCACTCGCTTCTCAATGTATTTGTTTGCGTTTCTGAATGAGCCCTAAAACGTCAATCGTGCAACACTCTATTGACATGTGGACCATTTGCTTCTCCTCTCAATCTCGAATTGTTGGGCCTAAGGCCTTTATTATCGGGGCAATAAAGTGCGCACGGCGTCCGTTTTATGCTGAGAAATGGGGATGTTCGAACCGAACGCGATTCGCTTGGTTCCGTGCAAGTGCCGGCGAAAGCCTACTACGGCCCTGAGACTGCAAGAGCTGTTGAAAACTTCCCAATTAGCGGTATAAAGCCGCTACCAGAATTCATCAAGGCAACAGTCCTGGTCAAGAAAGCTGCGGCGGACGCGAACGTTTCACTGGGCCTGTTGGATAAGAGAGTGGGGCAGGCAATTATTTCCGCTGCTGATGAAATTCTTAATGGGTCCCTTCAGGACCAATTTGTCGTCGATGTTTTCCAAGCTGGTGCAGGGACCTCTCACAACATGAACGCCAACGAAGTCCTGGCGAACCGTGCCATTGAACTTCTGGGTGGCCGAAAGGGCGACTACAAACTCGTGAGCCCACACGACCAAGTGAACATGGGACAGTCCACTAACGATACCTATCCAACTTTCATTCGAGTAGCGAGCGTATTGATGGCTAAGCCTCTCATTGACGTGGTGGCTTCGCTAAAGCAAACATTGGACGAGAAAGCGAAGGAATTTGATCACATAGTGAAGTCCGGGCGCACACACTTACAGGACGCAGGAGCAATTCGCCTAGGCCAAGAGTTTGAAGCATGGGCGGCCATCATTGAAGTTGACCTCCTAACAGTTGAACATTCTGCGGACAGATTACTGGAACTTAATTTGGGCGGTACGGCCGTGGGAACTGGCTTGAACGCAGACCCTAGGTATGTTAAACTTGCAGTCGAGAACCTCTCCAAATACACGGGTCTCAAATTCAGGGTTGCACGCAACTGTGCGGCGTTGATGCAATCGATGGCAGACTTCGTAGAATTCTCGGCTGCTCTACGTACTTTGAGCGTCGATTTGACGAAGGTCGCTAATGACCTGCGGCTATTGAGTTCTGGGCCGGTCACCGGAATCGGGGAAATAGTGCTGCCTGCTGTCCAGCCTGGGTCCTCGATTATGCCAGGCAAAGTAAATCCGAGCATCGCTGAAATGCTAAACATGGTTTGCTTTGAGGTCATCGGGAACGACGTAACTATCATGATGGCCGCCCAAGCCAGCCAGTTGGAACTCGACGTGATGATGCCCGTGATTGCACACGACCTAACCCAATCGCTAATGATTCTCACAAACGCTGTGCATGTGTTCAGCGACCGACTTGTGAAGGGCATCCGGGCGAATGAAGAAAGGTGCACAGATTTGCTCGAGAAAAGCGCGGGCATAGCCCTAGCCCTCAATCCCTTTATTGGCTATGAGAAGGCGGCTGAGGTTGCAAAGGAAGCACTGGCAACGGGTGTCCCGCTACGCGAGGTAGTGTTGAAGATGGGTTTGCTTTCCGCTCAGCAACTGGATGAAATATTGGATCCTTACGCCATGACGACGCCCGGGGTCCACGGGAAAGAGAAGAAAAAGTAAGGATGCTCTAAACTAGGGCTTCGAATAGCGGAGTAATGTCCCTGTTGTACAGGTCCTGCTTAATCAGTGGTACTTCTTTGTACGAGGGCATTCTGTTTGCTATCATGTCCTCGTAAGTTGGTTCTTGTATTCTGTAGAACAGCCCGATTGGCACTTTCTCGCCCCACTCGAAGGACCGGGTGATTGCTTGCCCTTTCTTCTGGTTCACTTCGTTCGGGTCGCTCGGGTCCTTGACATTTCCGTCGTAGCCAGTTTCCTCCAGTTTGTACAACCGCGGTGCCTTAGTGGTCAAGTCGGCGCCTGCATACCATTCCTTTGTGTTTATGTCATTGTATGTGGGGCAGGTCTGCAATACATCGACCAGTGCGCTGCCCTTGTGAAGGATGGCTGCTTTCAGAATTTCCTTAAGGTGCCTGACGTCGAGCGCATAGCTGCGCGCGACGAAGGTGTAGCCGGCGCTGATAGCGGTAGCGAGCGGGTTTATTCCTTCAATCATTGAAGGGGCCGGCATAGACTTGGTTCTCAGCCCTTTTGGTAGAGTTGGAGAGGCTTGGCCTTTGGTCAACCCGTACACTTGGTTGTCATGTACGACGTAAGTGAAGTCAAGGTTTCGCCTGCCAGTGTTAAGGAAGTGGCCTGCGCCTATTCCATAACCGTCGCCATCGCCGCCGACGGCTACGACGGTTAGTGCCGTGTTTGCAAGTTTTACACCTGTTGCTATTGGCAAAGATCGTCCGTGCAGCGTGTGGAAACCGTAGGTGTTGACGAAGTGTGGTGTCTTGCCGGAACAGCCTATGCCAGAGACTATGGCGACGTTACGTGGTTCTAGTTTGAGTTCGAATAGTGTCATCTGTATTGCGTTCAATATGCCGAAATCGCCGCAACCTGGGCACCAGTCGTTGTGTACCTTGGTTCTGTAGTCTTTGAGTTCAAGCATGGGCCATTACGACCTCCTTTACGCCGTTCTTAATTGCGTCTTTAACCCCTTCGTACACTTCATTCTGCGAGAACGGTCTGCCATTGTACTTCAGAACCTTGAAGTCCATAGCTATGCCTGTATGTTCTCTAATCAATGCCCCCAACTGCCCAGTGTAATTATTCTCGATTAGCACTTTCTTCTTTGCAGTCGAGAGATATTTCGTCACTAATTCTGTGGGGAATGGGCTCATGTATCGGATTTGGAGGAAATTGCATCGAATCGCGTCCGCCTCTAGATCCTGCATACCGTCAAGAATTGACCCTTTCGTTGACCCCCAACCTACGAGGGTTATGTCTGCCTTCTCGGGGCCGAAGAAGTTGACTTTTTTCTCTTTGGGAATTAACTCGTCAGCCAGTTGAAGTTTGCGCATGCGTTTTTGCATCATCTTGATACGGTTTTCTGAATTCTCGGTAATGGACCCAAATTCATCATGTTCATCGCCAGTTGTATGGAATAACCCTCCGACTGT
>Ga0187885_10004676_pt1 | contig 11038 bp, 11 predicted proteins | sample June2016WEW_20_1_3_FD_132970 | JGI IMG/M metagenome (GOLD analysis project Ga0187885, IMG submission 132970) | Peatland microbial communities from SPRUCE experiment site at the Marcell Experimental Forest, Minnesota, USA - June2016WEW_20_100 | ecosystem: Environmental > Terrestrial > Soil >... | reverse complement strand
TGAGCCGTTTCTTCAGCACTTCGGGCGTTGCCTGCAGATAGATCACGAGGTCAGGCGCAGGCACGTTCTGGCGGAACAACTCGTAATAGCGGTTGTAAACCTCCAGCTCGGCGTCGCCCAGATTGAGGCACGCGAAGAGCTTGTCCTTCTCGAAGATGTAATCGGCCACGTAGGTCTTGTTGGGATTGCCCTTGATGTTCAGACTCCCAAGCTGCTCATAGCGCGCGATCAAGAACGCGAACTGCGCCTGGAACGCGGCTCCCGGCTCTCCCTGGTAGAACGGGCGCAGAAACGGGTTTTGTTCCGGCTCGCTGATGCGTTGTGCGTGCAGGGTCTCGGCAATCACTCGGCTGAGCGTGCTCTTGCCGACTCGGATTGGGCCCTCGACTGCAATATACCGGGGTGGTTCAAACAGGTTCGCCATGGTCGGAGAAAGGCTACGATTCGCAGAATAACTTGCGCGCGCCTCCGTGGCAATTACTTGCTTGTAAAACTGTGGCCAAGTTTTCCACCGGGAGGCCGCTCCTCGCTCTTCGCCGTTCGCTTTTCGTGTTTCTGCTTTGATATTTCGGTTTCCACAGCCTTTGAACTCGCCGCCGGAGACTTTTCTGGCGAAAAGCGAAAAGCGAAGAGCGAACGGCCGGCACGCTACAATCAAACCGATGTTCCCGATCCTCATCAGCGCCGTAGGCCTGGCCGGACTGGCCACGTGGGCCGGCTTCCACACCATGTGGCCCACGTCGCAGGTGTATGGCCGGACCTTCACCGGCCTGCATCCAGGCTCGCGGCTGCTGGCCCTCACCTACGACGACGGACCCAACGATCCCTACACCTGGCGGATGATGGAAGTCCTGGAACGCCACGGGGTGAAGGCGACGTTCTTCCTGCTCGGGCGATTCGTTCAGCAGAAACCAGACATCGCACGCGCCCTCGTCGCCGCCGGCCACGCTATCGGAAGCCACACCTGGGACCACCCCAACCTGATCTTCGCTTCCACCGCCGAAGTGCGGCGCCAACTTCAGCAGACCCGGCAGGCGATCCTCGATGCCACGGGTGTCGATGTCCGGCTCTTCCGGCCGCCATTTGGCGGACGCCGTCCAGCCTCGCTGCGCGTAGCTCGCGCCTTAGGACTGCAACCTGTGATGTGGAATGTCACGTGTCAGGACTGGAAGGCCAAGTCCGCCGGCGAAATCGTCACGCGCGCTGAGCGGCAGATTCGCGGCGGCAACGTCATCCTGTTGCACGACGGCGAGTACCATCGCATCGGCGTCGACCGCAGCCGCAGCGTCGAAGCCAGCGAACGCATCTTGTCGCGCTACCAGCCCGAGGGATATAAGTTCGTTACCATTCCGCAGATGATGCAGAGACAGCAACTAGCAGCTAGCGACTAGCTCTTATCTCTTGCGCGTGTGCCGGGGAATGTTTGAGACACAGGCTTATTCGCAATGATCGTATCCCTCGAATTTAGAAGCAACCGCAGGGATACCAGGGTTCATGCGCTGACTGTAGCATTTGGTCAACTGTACTTTCCGCTCTCGGTGCTCTCTGTGCCTCTGTGGTGATCCGCCCTTTTAGACCAACGGCCGAACGTGCTGCACTCCATCCAGCTGCGCCAGCAGATCGTCGATGCGCGCCTCCAGGATGTTGCGGATTGAGAGGATTCCCAGCAACTTGCCCTCCTCGCTCACAATGGGCATGTGGCGATAATGCCGCTCCAGCATTACTGCCAGAGCTTCACTTGGGGTCGTCGCTTCCGTCGCCATCTCGACGATGGGGCTCATCAGCTCGCGGACCGGAGTGGTGTATGGATCGCGCCCGCTGAGCGCGAACTTGGCCAGGACATCGCGTTCGGTAAACATGCCGGCCACAACCGTTTGCTCGTCGACCACGGCGACCGCACCGACCGCCTTGTCGATCATGGTTCGTATCGCGTCTTCGACCGTCGCCTCCAAGCCCACCGTTGCCGGCCCCTCGTCACACCACTGTAGAAGACTCATGACAGTCAAAATTCCTTTCACTGCACAAGTGCGAGGTTATGTTGCCGGAGCCATTGGCGTCAACTGCGAGTTGAGCAACCGCGCGCCGAAAGCGGATAATCCCGATATGCTTTCCAGACGTGTTCACCTGCTCTTGACCCTCGGCGTGACGGTTGCATTTTCCTCGCTGACGCTATGGGCCTCGAAGGATTTTGTTCCTCCGCGCGCCGAGAACGCGAACACCTATGCCTGTAAGGACGCTCACACCAGCGAGAAGGTAACCGCGGCCATCGATCTCTACAACACCTCGCCTAAGGACAACATCTTCATCACGCCCTACCATCAGGAAGGGATCCTGCCGGTCTTTTTGGTGATCACCAACGATGGTGACCAGCCCATCGCGGTAAACAATATGCGAGCACAGTTGGTAACGGGCCGCGCCAAGATGGAATCGCTGACCACCGACGATATCTTTCGCCGCGTCGCCCACATCAGCGGCAGCACTACCGCTCCTCCGCGCGTCGGCCCCATCCCGCTGTCAGGCAACAAGAACAAGAAAGCCCAGAAACAGTACGAAGAAATCCTGGCCGCGAACTTCATGGCTGCCGCCGTCGAGCCGCACACTACCAAATCAGGCTTTCTATTTTTCGATGTGTCCGACGTCAAGCAGCCGCTGCAAGGCGCGCACATCTACCTGACCGGAGTGCGCGATACCAGCGGAAATGAGCTGATGTATTTCGAAATCCCGGTTGTCCCGTCGAATGCTGCCGGCGCCGGATCGCAGTAGAGCTTCCAAAATTGCCCTACCGCGGGCTTGGCTTCGCCGCAGCTTTCGCGGGTTGCGGCGGCGCTGCTCTTCGCTGTTCCTCGCGTGCGATCTGTTCGCGCATGTCGCGAATCAGCATCGTCCACATCTGCGAGTTGGTCCGCAGCAGGATCTGCAAGTTCTGGTCGCGCAGAAATAGGATCTCGCTGGTCATGTTCATGTTCAGGCTTTCCAGCTTGTTCAGATCATCTCGCATTCGCGCCAGTTCGTCGCCCGCCGGGGCTATTGGCTGCTGCCCAGAGACTGGCGCGGGCCCGTTCGCGGCGGGATTTGAAGCTTGATTTCCTGTTCCTCTTTGACTCGACGAATCCTGCGCCAGCAGCACCGAACTCAATAACAATACGAAAGCAATTTGCCGCATTGGAACACCTGCCTTGCGTGCATGTCGCCGTCAGGCCATCTACGACCGTCCGCCGGCGCTCGCGTGAATTCAGTATGATCGGAAACTGTACTTTTGAGGAGACGATCTGTGCACCGAACGACACTAGGCGATTTTGAGCTAACGATCCTTTCGGACGGCAACTATTACAACGACGGCGGCACCATGTTCGGCATAATCCCCAAGGTCATGTGGGAAAAGCGCATCGCGCCCGACGAGCGCAACACCATTCCACTGGCAACGAATTCTCTGCTGGTCCGCACCGGCAAACAGAACGTCCTCATCGAGACCGGCATCGGCAACAAGCTGAATGAGAAAAGTCAGGCCATCTACCGCAACCAGGCACTGCTTATGAAGAGCTTTGAGCAGGCCGGAATTTCGCCGGACGAGATCGACATCGTCATCAACACTCACCTGCACTTCGACCACTGTGGCTGGAACACGCACTACAAGGACGGCAAGCCGGTCGCGACCTTTCCTCGCGCCACCTACTACGTCCAGGAAGGCGAACTGCTACATGCTCACGAGCAGCACGAGCGCGATCGCGTCAGCTACATGACCGACAATTACGACCCCCTGGTCGACAGCGGGCGAATGAAGTTGCTCAGGGGCGACGCGGAAATCGTTCCTGGCATTTCGGTGAAGGTCTATCCCGGACACACCCGCGACATGCAGGCAGTTATCGTTCGCAGCGGCGGCCAGGTTGCCGCCTATCCCAGCGACCTCATTTGCGATACCAAGCACCTCGATCCCACCTGGACCCTTGGCTTCGATCTCTATCCCCTGGAAAGTATCGCCAACAAGCACTGCTTTTACGATGTCGCCATTCCCCAGCAGTGGCTCGTGGTCTTTACCCACGATCACGAATTGCCTTGGGCATACCTTGAGATGGGTGAAAAGGGGCGACCGGTGGCACGGCCGATCCGGCAGAAGGTGGGCTGAAAGCGCGGCCCTAAAGCGCTATTTACGCCCTGTTTCCTAAGTCCTACTATGTGGGATATCGGATAATTTCGGGAGGGTGACGATGGGCAAAAAGAACAAGAAGGAGAAGAAGAGAAACAAGCGTAAGGACGAAGAGCGGTCGCCCGCTTCCGCTGCTTCAGAAAAGAGCGGCATCAAGCTCGATCTGCGCGCGGTCGAGATCCCGCCGCGGCCCAAGCCCATGAAAGGTAGCGATATTCGCGCCTTGCGCGAGAGCCTGAACGCCAGCCAGGCGCTGTTCGCGCGGCTGCTGAACGTTAGTTCGAATGCGGTTGAGAGCTGGGAGCAAGGCGTCCGCCAACCGCGCCAGGCCACGCTCAAGCTGTTGTATGTCGCCCGTAAGAACCCCGACGTGCTGCTCAGCTAGCAGCGACGCCGTGGCCATGTTTCGTCGGGAGCCCTAGCGTCGTTCTTCCCTTCCGCGAGCTCGCGTCGGCGCGGCCTCATTGCATTCTTGGCAGCGGTAACGCCCATAGCTGGGCGGGATCGAGATAGGCTCCCTGCCAGCGCACAGCGGTGTGAAGATGCGGCCCGGTAGCCCGGCCCGTCGCTCCTGACAAGCCAATCTCCTGCCCCTTCTTCACCTTCTCGCCTTCGGTCACATCCAAACGCGACAGATGCATATAGAGCGTCATGAACTGCTGGCCGTGGTCGATGATGACGCAGTTGCCTTCATAAAACAGCGCTTGCGCCAGTACAACTTCGCCGGAGTTGGCAGCGGCTACGGGCGAGCCGGGCTTGGCATGGTAGTCGAGGCCGCGATGGATGCTGGCCAGTTTTCCGTTGAAGGTGCGGCGCGTACCGAATCCTTCCGAGACCGTCGAGTCGATTGGGGCAACAAATGTTCCCGACCACTCCGGCTCCGCAATTGCATGGGAGAACGCCGCATCCTTAACCTTCCTCTCCGCTTCGATGCGGCGAAGGGTCTCGGGATCAGGCTGTACGAAGCGGTCCGGCACGCGCAGGCTCTCGGTCTTATAATGCGCCGGCTCGACCAGCACATCGCGTTCGTCGTGAGTGGATTGCCCATCAGGCAAGACTGCCTCAAGCTCAAGCTTGTAGTTCCCAGGCTTGGCTTCAACATCAACCCCGGCCAGACCGTACCAGAGATGTTGTCCAGACGGGAAAAAGACAATCTCATGTCCCATCCACTTGGCGTGCAGAGCAGTAAGCGAGCCGGTCACAATAACGGTGAATAAACAAGGCGAGCCGGGGACGATCTTGTGCGGGCTCCAAGCGATGCCATGAAATGGCTGTGGTTCGGCAATAGCCGGTATTAGCAGGGCGAGCGTAAGAATTAACGCGAAAAGGCTCTTCTTGGGGGATTGCATCTTTAAGCGGACGCTGGTATGCGATCTTGCCACATTGGAGATGGAAGACACAACATTCCTCTGCGTCCAGAAACGGGAGCGAGGGGCGCTAGCGGATGATTCAAATGCAGCTGGTCAGGCGGTGGCAGCGCTGGTTCGCCGCTGCTGGAAACATTCCCGACAGAAGACTGGCCGGCCTTGCGTGGGTTTGAAAGGGACGGTGGTCTCCTTGCCACACCCGGAGCAATTGGTCCGCGTTTCCACCTTGTGATAATTGCCTGGCGCCGTGGTTCCCAACGTGGAGGCCCGCTTGGCCTTGCAAGCTTTGCAACGTTTGGGTTCGTTGGTGAACTGCTTATCGTGGAAGAACAACTGTTCGCCCGCCGTAAACACGAAGTCAGATCCGCAGTCGATACACTTCAGAACCTTATCCTGGAATTCCATGGAGAGGTGCTCCCTTCAGCCCGCGACTCCCAAGCACACGGACGGGGTCAACTTGCGACTGCCCGCAGACCGGACTGAGCGTCCACACCGGCAATCACAAATTCCAGTGCTCGGGTACAAATCCCTGGGTTCGGCCCACCATGCATTAAGCGCATGGCCCTGCAAATATAAGACTGCGGTTCGACTGTCGCCACCCCAACTAGGAAGGGAACAAAGTAAGGGCCGCCATTCGAACGGCGGCCCATCTGTGAATTAGTCCTGCTCTTTACGAGCCTTCTTGCGGCTGCGCTTGCGCGCCAGCGCTTCTTTAACGCGTTTCTTTTCGCCCGGCTTGAGGTAGAAGGAGTGACGCTTCACTTCCTTGATTATGTCCTCTTGCTGGACTTTGCGTTTAAAACGTCTCAGGGCGTTCTCTAAAGACTCACCCTCTTGAATGCGAACTTCCGCCAAACAGGAAACACCCCCAGACTCGTCCCAAGTGGACACTAGTAGTTATCCCTATGTTGCCAGGGGAAGTCAAGCAAAGACTTGCAGCACCAACGCGATACGGATGCACCACTAAAGTATGGAAGCGCCGCTATCCTGCTTAGAAACTAAGCCTTAGCGAGAATTGCACTTGACGCGGTGCATAGGCATTCGTCGGAGTCAAAAACTGCGAGTTCATCAGGAATTGGCCGGGATAGACCGTCCCTTTCACTGATGTGGTGTAGGCGACAAACTCTCCGGCGGAGTTGTAGAAGCCGTCATCGCTGATCTGCACCCGGCTGTTGGTTCGGTTGAACACGTTGAACGATTCGGCGACCAGGGTCCACACCATGCGCTCGCCACATCGTATGGTGCGTGTGATGCGCATATCAGTGCTGAAGTAATCGGGTCCGATGAACGCATTTCTGGTGTACCCCGGAAGCCGATCATTGTAGAAATCGCCGTCGCCGTTAGGATCGCCGGCGACGGTGGCATTGACCGGCCGTCCCGATCCCGCTGTGACAATGCTGGAGAACTTCCAATTATTGGCTAACGTTTTGAGAATGCCCTGATCGAAGTGAAACTTGGGTTCGGCGACCCACGCCGCCACAAAACGATTCCGCTGATCGTTGACGCTTGGTCCCCACTCCAGCGAGGTGGCATAGGAATTCTGTACGTTTCCCGAGCGTCCGACCACTAACGCGTCAGGCCCATCGTCCGTGGCTTTGGCCAGCGTGTAGCCAACCTGAAAGTACATACCATGACTCATCTGACGCTTCACGGATATAGTCAGGCCGTTGTAGATGCTGCTGGCGTCGCTCTGATAGGAATTGATCGCTCCCAGTTGTGGGTTGGGCCGCTGCACGGCGTTGATGCAGGGAGGATAGGGACAGGTTACCGATGGGGTGGTTTGCCACGTAGTGAATGAGTCGACACTGTACATGCCCAGGAAGACCGATCCAGTGTCGTTGTACACCGGATAATTGACCACGGTCGGTGGGGGAAGGTTGACATCCAGCGAGCGGATTTCGTGCACTCCGCGCACGTAGGCATAGCTCACCGTCGCGACAATGCTGTCGCCGAACTGGTGCTGCACGGTCAGGTTCGCCTGCTCCGTGTAAGGCGTCTGGAAGTTCGGGGCAAAGGCCGAGATGTCCGTCGTCACTAATCCGGCCAACGACTTCGGCAAGTTGCAAACCAACGTGCCCGGTGGGCAATTTACCAAAGGGCTGGGGTAGCTCGGGAACAAGGCGGCTTGTGCCGGAATCATCAGATTCAGGAAAAGTTGGCTTTGCTGAATGCCGTTGTCGGTGGCGACCTGCGAGGCATACATCGCAGGGATCGGCATGTAAAACAGGCCGCCGTCTCCGCGAATGACCGTGGGGTGCTTCTCGCCGAGCGAATAAGCGAAACCAATCCTCGGCGAGAAGTTGTTCATGTCGGTGGGGACCTTGCCGGATGCCGGGTAGAGCGGATTGCTCACCAACGGGCCGGGCTCGAAGGTTTGCAGGTCATAACGAATTCCCGCATTCAGAGTGAACTTTTGGGTCACGCGAATGTTGTCCTGCATGAAAGCTGCATACATGCGCGAGTTGGGATGGGAGACGGCATTGCCGAAGTCCTGCATGTAATAGCGTGGCACGTCGTGGGCATAAGCGCGAAGCGGCGACAGCGGCTCGCCATATTCCATGGGAGCGTAGGTCCACGGGTTCACCTTCACGTCGTCGAAGTAATACTCGCCGTCGAAAAGATAGGGATAGTAGTTATAGATCCAGGCCTGGATGAAGTCGCCGCCGAACTTCCAATGCACGCGGCCAGTGTCATAGCTGAGAGTCTCGGCGATATGCAGCTTCTTCTCGCGGGTGTCGCGCGGCAACGTGCTGGAGCCGCCGAAGCCCTCCATGATGTCGTAAATCTTGTTCCACGGTTGATTGGTGTTGGCAAGAGAATCCTGCGCATCGTGGGAGAACTGCACTCGCAGATTGCCGGCAAATTTGTTGCTCCAGGAGCTCATCAAGGAAGCAGCTATGCTTTCGGTCTGGACATCCTCGGTTCCATTGGCGCTGGCGGCATAGCCGGTGATCGGACTGGAGGGGTCGAAGAAGACATTATTGGTACCGGTGAGCCGGGAGGTACTGACGCGGATGAAAGCCAGTTGTTTGGGCGAGAGGTTGAAGTCTACCTTGGCGAATCCAGCGTTGCCCTGCATGGTTGTGGGATAGCTTCCGCCCATGTTATTCAGCTTCTGTGCCGCGGCGAAGACCATTGCCTGGTCGGTAGAGTCGTAGTCGGTGGGTTGGGGAACGATGGTGCTGGCGCCGTTGGCGAATTGCACTACCGAGGGCACGGTCAGGAGATGCTGATCGAAGCCGGCATAAAAGAAGATGCGATCTTTGCGTATGGGGCCGCCAACCGTCCCGCCGAACTGTTGCTGGCGGTCGTTCGGCTGGCTGGAAGCATAGGGTTGCTGGGCGTCGAAGGCGCGGTCGCGCAGATAGTAGAAGCCGGTGCCATGCCAGTCGTTGGTGCCTGACTTGGTGGCAACATTGAACACCGCTCCGCCAGAACGCCCCAGCTCTGCGCTGTAGGAGTTCTTCGAGACGCGGAACTCCTGGATGACCTCGTTGCTGAATTGATAGGGCGCGCGATATCCGCCGCGTGCCTGGGCAAAGAAGGAGTTGTTGTCGTCCGTGCCATCGACCAGAAAACTGTTCTGAAAGCCGCGAACTCCTCCCACCGACAGATCGCCATTGGAGTCGGAGGTGAGGCCGCGCGGGTCCTGGACCACGTCCGATGAGAGCAAAGCGAGATCGGTGAAGCGGCGGCCGTTCAAGGGAAGACCGGCGATAGCCGACTGCGTCACCACGTTGGAAATCTCGCCGCCTTGCGTGTCGATCGCAATCGGGGGTGCGCTGACCGTGACGCTCTGCGTGAGCGCCGCCGGCGATAACCGAAGGTGTACCACGGAGACACCGCCGACGAGTAACTCCACGCCACGGCTGGTTTTCGTCGCCATTCCGGGTGCGGAAGCGGTGACGTCATAGCGGCCGGGTTGCAACATCCCGAAGTTGAATGTCCCTTGCGCGTCGGTTACCGCTTGCAGCCGGAAGCCGCGCGAGGAATCGCTGACCGTGATCGCTGCGGTGGCAATGCGCGCACCGCTGGCGTCCTCGATGACACCTTGCAGTGAGGTGGAACCGTCCTGCGCGCGTAACGCCGGCGCCATCCTAAGAATGAGCGCAACCAGAAAAGCAAGGTAGAGCAAGCGCCGGGCGAAGTGGAAACGAGCAACAAGCCCCAAGCCGGGAAGCGTCCGCATTCGGCACGTCCTGCTAGCAGTAGCTACTTGTTATCTTGAAAAAAGTGGTGGGATGTGGTCTGTGATAAACGTCGATTTAGATCGACACGAAAGGCCAATACCAGAATGGAAAGGAATTGTACTTTCGTAACTGTCTAAAACCTGGACGGTGGGCAGCGGAGGGCAATCAACTTGCTTACCGCAACCGCCTCGCCCGCCAATCGTGGCATGCCGCCGACCCTTGTGACGCCCGTCGTTGACCGGCGAAAATCGCGCATGGTACCGTACTTAGTTACACCAACCTCGACCGCGCCATCCCCCGGGGTCCCCAGAGACGCCGTCTTTGCGGCTCTGGGGTGGTCAGTGCGCTGAAGGATTCCCACTTGTCCTCCGAGACCCAGGTTGCCGCACCGGTTCGCAAGACTGCCTTGAATGCGGTCCATCGCCAGTTGGGCGCCAAAATGGTCGATTTCAACGGCTGGGACATGCCGGTGGAATATCCCTCCGTCGGCGGGCTGATGAAAGAGCACCTCGCCGTCCGCACCGGCGTGGGCGTCTTTGACGTCAGCCACATGGGCGACATTCGCATCTCAGGGCTGCAGGCGCTGGACGCTGTGCAGCACATCACCATGAACGACGCTGCGGGTATGGCGATCGGCCAGTGCCGCTATTCGGCGATGCTGTATCCCGAGGGAACGTTTGTCGATGACGTGATCGTGCACCGCATGGGCGAGGAAGATTACATGCTGGTGATCAACGCCGGCACGCGCGAGAAAGACGTCAACTGGGTCACAGCGAACACGCGCCAGTTCGATTGCAAAGTCGAAAACCTGAGCGACGATTACACCCAGATCGCGATCCAGGGACCGAAAGGCGTCGATACTCTTTAGAAGCTGACGGACGTGGACCTGTCGCAGGTGAAGTTCTACTGGTTCACCCACGGAACGGTTTGCGGACTGAAGAACATTTTGATTGCCCGCACGGGCTATACGGCGGAAGACGGCTTCGAAATCTACGTGCCGACCGACGAGAAAACCAGCGCCATGGTGTGGAATGCCGTGCTGGACGCGGGCAAGGAGTTCGGCATCGTGCCATGCGGACTGGGCGCGCGCAATACTCTAAGGCTGGAAGGCAAGCTGCCGCTCTACGGGCATGAGATTTCGGACTCGATCAACGTTTGGGAAGCAGGGCTGGATCGCTTCCTGAAGATGGAGAAGGGCGACTTTATTGGCCGCGCGGCGCTGGAGCGCGCCAAGGCCGCCGGCATAAAGCGGACGCTGGTGGGACTGGAGTCAGTCGATCGGGGCATCCCGCGCGACGGCTACAAGGTGTTCGACCTGAGCGGCAACGAAATCGGAT
>Ga0187885_10004668_pt1 | contig 11056 bp, 12 predicted proteins | sample June2016WEW_20_1_3_FD_132970 | JGI IMG/M metagenome (GOLD analysis project Ga0187885, IMG submission 132970) | Peatland microbial communities from SPRUCE experiment site at the Marcell Experimental Forest, Minnesota, USA - June2016WEW_20_100 | ecosystem: Environmental > Terrestrial > Soil >... | reverse complement strand
CGTGAGGTTGATGAGAATCTCGATGCCTTTGAGGATGATGTCGTGGCTTTTCTCGCCGGAAATGTTCGCCACAAAACCAATCCCACAGGCATCGTGCTCGTTGCGAGGGTCGTATAGACCCTGCGACTGTGGCAAACCTCGGGAGATAAGGCTGTAGCTCATGTCAAATACGTACCTGACTTGCCAGGCGATAAGTGGTGGATGCTTGGTACTAAATGGGGAAGCACTCCAGCCCCCAGCGCCTGACCTCATTTTCGCTCGGAGAGGCAAATGAGATGTTCAAGAACCCTATTAGCCCCCGGGTGCGAAGGCGGTGATGGAAGCACAACTCAGAGCGAAGGCTCCGTGCCCAAATAGGCCTAACCTGAGGCTCGGTCCTTGATATCCCCAAGGATTCAGGAGGGTTAACACCGTAACGCGAACCACATTCCCGCCTCACTCCGCACAATGGCGCAGATCCTGCGTCCCTCCTTGCGGACACCTGGCCTTTTGCCTCAACAGGATTAAGTATGCTCGACCGTGAACGCAGGTGTTAAATCAATAGTTTTTATAGACATGATAAGCCCCTCAAACAGTCTGCGATTTAATACCGACCGATTGCCCATGGCATCCCTAAGGGAACAGGAAGGAGGCAAAAGGCTCGCGGATCACACCGGTTAAAAAACGAGGTTAGATCGGTAGTTAACCTCGGCCGACTTGGGCGAGAAAAAAGGCTCGCGACCTATGGCTAACATCCTTGCTTTCAATAACATTCCCGGTTTCAACGGGTAACTATCTCTGTTTTCTACAACATTCCCGCTATGCAAGAGGCTGCGGGAAGCCTGTCCTTTGTTTTCATAGAGATTCCCGCGTTGCTCGTTCATTTTTGAAGAATTCTTTCTTTGGAGTGCGGCAGCTTGCTGCCGCTTTATTCTCTCGCGAGCTTGCTCGCGCTCGTCTCGGCTTGGAGCGCAGCGCCCGGCCAGCAAGCCGGCCTGTACGAAAGCGGCAGCAAGCTGCCGCACTCCAAAGCGCTTCAACGTACTATCCTAGCCTATCTTCGTCCAGTTGTCAAGAGACACGGTGTCCGCTTCGGTCTATCGCGGGTGGCTTGTCAAGTCCTTTTTTGTGTGACAATATCTTTCTGGACCAGATCATAGGGGCGGCCACGACGCAACAAAGGGACAGAACGGCCAACACGATCAGCGTAACATCCAAAATACGGCTCAAGGTGTGTTCTATGTCGCTGGAAGCCTGGAAAACATTATTTGAGATAACTGGAGTGGTCTTACTCTTTTTGACTTTCCTGTCTGGCGCTGGGGTGCTTTTTACGAGTACCAGAATCAATGAACGCCAAGCCGAGAAACTAAAGCAGTTCGATAGTGACCTGACTGCCGCCAAGTTCGCGCTCAGTGTGCAAGAAGAGCGTGCAGCCAACCTTGAAAAGGAAGCCGCTGCACTGCTCAAACAACTCATCGACCAAGGGCCAAGGTCGCACTTGCTATATGGCGAACGACAGGAAAGGCTCATTGAACAATTGAAACCATTTACGGGCCAGAAGATTGAGGTTAGGTTTTGCAGGGCATCCTTTAACCAGTTTTTTATTGACAACGACACAATGGGCGTCGTCATGCGACTCCAAGATATCCTCAGGAAATCTTTGTGGTCGGTAATCCCTTTCGTTATTGATAATTGCGGTGGAAATGGAATCGAAGTATCAGTGAACCCAAAGGCTCCAGACACGGTACGCAAGGCCGCCGATGCATTGTGGCTGGCTTTGCATGAAGTACCGTTGGCCATGGTGGGGGATAAGCCATTTGTCATGGAATCCCCGCGACCGGAACAGCCAAAGACGATTGACTGTGGGACTACAAGCAACTGCGAAAATAAGGAAGTGACCTTTCCACCGCTAGGCCACGACACAATTGTTTTAACGGTGCTCGCACATCCGTAAACACCTAGCGCCAACGTCAGAATCCAGATTAGGACACTACCCCTTGTTCTGTACGCTTGACGTACTGCGTATGTTTTGCTAGGCTGATATGTGATCCGGAGCTACAGGGACAGGAAGACCCAGCGCTTTACCGAAGGCGAAAGGGTTCCCCGCTTTGAGGGCTTCCGCCATCAGGCCGAGAAGCGACTGCGAGTTCTTGAAGCGGCAGCCAGCTTACGGGACTTGGCCCGGCTGTCCAGCAACCGGCTGGAGGCCCTGTCCGGCGACAGGAGAGGCCAGTACAGCGTTCGCATCAATCAGCAGTGGCGCATCTGCTTTGAGTGGCCGCAAGGAGCTGACGGCCCCGAAAACGTTGAGATCGTCGATTACCATTAAGGAGTCCGGAATTATGGCACGCACCCCCATTCACCCAGGTGAAATTCTCGCCGACGAACTGAAGGAGGTCGGCATTTCCGCAGCCGAACTGGCGCGCACGCTCGAGGTGCCGGCCAACCGCATTTCGCAGATCATCGCCCGCAAGCGGGCCATCTCCGCCGACACGGCACTGCGCCTGGCCCGCTACTTTGGGACCACCCCGGATCTCTGGATGAATTTGCAGAAAACCTACGAGCTCGACCTTGCCCGGCAGCAGCTCGGCAAGGCCGTCAGCCACATTCCACAAAGGCCAGCCACCCTCGCTCCGACTGCCGCTCGGCCTTAGGAGCAAGCGGAATGCAGAGCTGTTGTGTAGGTCTGCGCTACGCTTGCTTAGACGTCGTCGCTTCGGTGGCCTTATGTTCCTAGGATCTGCACCGTGCAAGCACCAGTGTGATGTCATCTGCCTGTTCGCCATCACTGAACTCTTGCACTCTCGCCACGATTGTTTCGAGCAGAGAGGGGCTAGGCAGGTCGCGCTGGGCGAGCAGCGTCTCGATAAGGCGGGACTCGCCGAATTGCTCCCCTTCGCCATTTTCCGCTTCCGTGACGCCATCGGTGTAAAGGACCAGGATGTCGCCCGCGGCAAGCTGGACCTCCGCAACCGAGCACTCCCACTTCTCGAACAATCCCAGCACGGTGGCAGTGGCGGTTAATCGTTCCAACTGTCCATCCGCCCGCAGCAGGAGTGGCGGCAAGTGTCCGCAATTCACATAGCGCAGCCGACGGCTCGAATCGTCGTAATCGGCAAAGAACAGCGTGGCGTAACTGCTGTCACCGCTGTTCGCGTAGAACAATTGATTCACGGACTTGAGCAGTCGCGGCAGGTCGTCCAAAGCCACGGCGTACTGGCTGCGCAGGTTGGCCTGGAGATTGGCCATCAAGAGAGCGCCGGAAATCCCCTTGCCCGCGATGTCCGCCAGCACCAGCGCCAGCCGGCCGGGGCGTAATTCGAGGAAGTCGTAATAATCCCCACCCACCTGGCGAGCTTGGATGCAGCCGCCCGCATACTCGAGCGTCTTCATGGAGGGGAGCTTCTGCGGGAACAACCTGGCTTGGACTTGTTTGGCGTACTCCATTTCCTGGGCAATGCGCCGCTCCGCCTCGATCCGCTCGGCAATCTTCTCGCCCAGGCGAATGCTCTCCAGCGCGACGCCCGCTTGGCTCGCTACGGAAGCGAGCAGGCGTTTATCATCACTCGAATAAGGCTCCTCCGAGAGGCGAGCGCCCAATACCAGCAAACCCACCAGCCGGCTATCGCGTCCCAGTATGGGCACCAGGCAATCGGGCTGAAGAGGCGCCAGGAGGAAGGGTTCTGTGGTCCCGCCCGGGCTCTCCGCGGAAACCTCCCAGGTGGAGGGAACCCCATAATGCCGTTCCATCCGGCCGTGTCGTGCCAGTTCCGCTATGATCGCTGGCGTGATCGAGATGGTTTTGAGTTCAGGCGGGACATTACCACGCAGGGCAGAGATTTGATGGTCACGGGATTCAAGATAGACCACGAGAGAGCTCGGTTGAAGCGCTTGATTCAGATGGTAGTCGAGGAGTGCCGCCAGTTCTTGCCGATCCGTTGCCGTGCGGGTTTTCTCGGCCAGGTCCTGTAGGATCATGCGAGCGTCGTAGGCACGGCGGAAGAAAGCCCGATCGATGCTTGCTCCGACGCGCTTATGGACGCCGGTTCCGGTCCAAAGCAAAAGTGAGCCGAAGGCCGTCCCCAAGGCTATGCCTCCGGGTAGGGCGGCCCCGGTGAGGGGTTTGAGATAATGAGCAAAAGAGAGAGCAAAAATCCACACTACGACGACACTCAGCAGGGCGAGCAGGATCGTAAACCCCCGTTGCACCAGCAGGTAACGCGCGCTCCTCCTGAGCAGAATCGGGATCTCCAGCACCCGGTGCTTAACGACGGCGTAGGCAAAGGACAGGGGAAAGAGCCACAACAAAACTACCAGCCCGACCACCAGCAAAGCGGGCGCGTGAAAGCCAAAAAAGTCATTGGCCCCAAGTAGCAGCGTGCCCGGTACGACGCCCACCAGTGTCCCCCAGAGAATCACTCGAATCTTGCGGCGCGCCTCCGGAGTGGGAGCGCTGAAGGCATTCCCGATCAGCGAGACAAAGCCCAAGGCGAGGAGCCCATAGAGAAAAAACAACATGAATATATGTCGTCCGCCGGGGGCCAGTCCGTAGTGCGTAGGCGGCGTCGAGATCACCATGACCCCAACGGCGAGCCACTTCAACCAAGGAAGACGGCGATCGAGCGGCGACCGGGTGGGGAAGACCGCGAAAAAGAAATAGAACAACGGCGCCACCAGGTTGTCGAAGAGTCTCTTATAGGCCAGCGCGAACGCCCCCAAGGAGGGGGACAGGCTGGCGAACGAATTCCCGCTATTCGGTATGGCAATAAAGCCCGCGAACATCAAAGCGAGAAGCCAAGCGTTGCGGTCTTCCAGGCGAAGAAACAGAACCGCTAGGCCGACCACGAGGAACGCCACGGGATAGGTATTGGCGATGGCCTGGCCCACATCCACCGCTACACTTCCCTCCTGCGAAGAGGTAAGAGGGGCCCGAAATTTTCCTGTAATCACGAACGGGACTGAAACATGATCACGCTGGATCGTCAGATTGACCGTATCACCAGGGTGGTGCTTGGACCAGAAATTGGTGATGGAGAAGGCGTTCTCAATGTGGCGTCCGTTGATCTCGATGATTCGATCTCCCGCTCTCAATCCGGCGCTTTCAGCGGGGCTGCCGCTTTGGACGCTTTTGACCAGCTCGCAATGCTGGGCGTCAATGTACTCATTATCGAAACCCAATTCCACCAGAATTGGCCTGTAGTTGCTGTACATCCAAAGACCGCTGTAAAGAATGGTGGCAGCGGCAAAGAGCGTCGCCAAGGTGGCCAGCAGCGGTTTGGAGAACGACGACCTGCGCATGATTGGGCGGGCCAGCGCCAGGGAGTCTGCACGGGCGAAGGCCCAGACGAAGCTTAAGGCTTGGCCCCGTGTGCCGTCAAGAACCGACGAAATGGGGTAGTGCCTGAAATTTGCGTTGGTGAATCTTGGGGAGTGCTGATCTGCTTGGCGTAAGGTTGAAAGGGGTGTAATCTTGCGGCATGCATCTCCTTCAGCTTCTTATCCTTGCGTTCGGTGTCGCATTCGTTGCGTTAATTGAAATTTTGGATTGGACGGCCCGCTTGGAAATGATCAAAGAAAGATGGCCTGGGATATGGAAAGCGATGAGCAACCGCCCAGCGCGGCTTGTTCTGCTGGTAATTGCGATCACTTTTTTAGCGCGGGATTTTCGCGATGTTACAGCGGTTTCTCCGGCTCCTATCGTGCGCTTCGCCGTCCCTCAGGCACCTTCAATCGCATACGAAGGACACATAGAAGCAACAACTGTCAAGCCCCCCACGCTTGGGCCGAAACACCGGGAAGGGAGCAAAAAGCAAGAACCAAGGCCACAGGTGCCTACGGCAGCGGAGAAACCAGAAGAATCCGTCCCTGCCAGCATCCCGGCCCCACAGCAACCGTCACCGATAATTAGCGCTCCAAACGGTATTGCCATTGGCGGAGGACTCGTCGCTAACCCAACTGTCAATAACTTTGGGCCTCCGCCTGCTCACTTAAGTTACACCGAAGAGGTAGTTACGCCACTTCCAGCGAGCGGCGAAGGGCTTAAGATAATGAAGATCCACGTCACTACAGATAGATCAATACGGGGTGCGATTGTTGGTATCGTTTTTTCCGGCCCGATAGAGCCGATTACACCAGGCAAGGATGAACCCCAGCTAAAAGGCGCGGGGATTTCTCAGATGAATTGGGGAGAAGGATTGCAGCACGATAGTACACCTATACCAAATTCGCTTGGCATTGTCATCAACGCACCATCAGTGTTCATGCCGGGTCAAGAGTTGATCGTGACAGTGAAATCTAAGACCGATCTTCGAGTTATTGAGGTTGGACCTGTGCAATAAGCCGCACTCATGGCGAGGTTCTTGAACCCTAGATTGTCGGCACACCTAGCATTTCCTCAATTGTCCAGATATGATCGGTAATGGCTACTTCCATTGCCGGGGTGCAGCGAATGGTCCGATGCGTCCGGCAGAAATTGTACCAAGCAAAGTATAGGGCAAGTGCGGCCCATAGGTTCGCTCTTTTTTTCGAGAAGGAAAGCGTAAGGCGCGTTAGTCTGCGAATCTGCATTCTCATCGTTAGGTTTTGTCTCCCCACATGCGACGTACAAATCCGCTCCGGCTCAGGCTGCCCCCAAACCGGTTTTTCTATGGTCTCTATGACACTGGCTGGTGAATAGCGATGTTCTTCGTCTGACGGGGGAGCGTATATCTTTATGAGTTGCGCGTAATCGACCCGTGTCCGAAGAGACGTATGAATCGCATCGAAATAGGGTCCGAATCCGTCCGTTGTTACCTGGAATCGTCCGGCTGTAGCCCCATTGAGTCTTTCCACGAAATATGCTGTGTCGCGAGCGCTGCGCCGCCCGAGATGCCAAGTCAGGACCAGCTTACTGGTCCGCTCAAAAGCGACGAAACAGTAGGCGTCACCAAACTCGGGATTGCCAGTTTGGTTGTGCTTTTCCTTGCAGCCCACAAAGCCCCAGATTTCATCACATTGAACATCAGACACAGGCACATTCCTACATTTGCTCTCTAGCAGTCGCTGACAGCGCTCACCTGCAAGCACCAGAATCTTCATGATTGTGTTTTGGTCGATGCCGGTGAATCTCTGAATCGAACGGATGGAGCAACCTTCGACTAGTAGGTTGATAACGCCTTCCACTTTCTCAGGGACAGTGTACATGCCGCCCAGGTGCTCGTTTCGTGGCTCAGAATACGTTTTGTAGCACTGGCAGCAACGATAGCGCTGTTGGCCCTTACCTGTTTTCCCAAATTTCTGGCATTTGGCCTTGCAGTTGTGACACGTCATTTTCGGCTTGCCCTTTCTGCGGGGCCAGCCGATAATGCTTTTGAGGATTCGGCATAGCGGCTAACTCCGCTTGCTGGATTTGGCCCCGTCCTCAGTTAGCCACTGAGGGCGGGGCTTTTGTTTCAGTACTTCTCTTTCTTCAGGAAGCTGTCTATCGCTTCAATTATGATGTCGTTCCGGGCTCGGAGACTTCCAGTCTTGTCTAGTTGATATTGACCTAATCGACGCAGGAGTTCAGGAGGAAGGTAGACTCCCGTGTGCTTCTTGTTCGCTGTTTTCGCCATTGCTTTATGCTCCGCCTTCTTTTTCATAGTGCGTCGCATTTGTTATTGCTATAGCAATATAGCACTATAGATCAGTGTTGTCAAGAACATTTTATCAACTATATTTATAGTGTTTTCAATAGATTAGCAATACTATCAAATTTTTTCTTGACAACCAACCAAGGCAGGCTATAATGGAGCCCTTGGTTGTAGCGGAGAGTACAGGGATTGAACCTGCGCATCCCGGGTTGCCTGCAAGCTAGCGCGATGACCATGGTTTATAAGACCGGTGCTTTGCCGCTCAGCCAACTCTCCGTACCGTGGACTTGGGGGGATTCGAACCCCCGGCCGATGGCGTCAACCCTCCGGTCGGCCCCTAGGCCCAAGCCCAGTTAGGCTAGGCTGTAGGGAGCGCATCTGCACTTCCTACAGCCTTCAGTTTATTCTCCTTTCCCCTTCACGAATTCCGAAACGTCAGCAACAAAGGTGTTACTCTTTTCATCATAGGTTGCGGGGAAGGCTCTCGTCTCTATTAATTCAATTCCATACGTCTTCATGAAAGCTACACCGCTAACCGTGGCGTGACTTTTCTTAGGAATAACTCCTATTGGGTAAGCGTCAGGCTCCGCTTTCTTCAGGATTCTTATTCCAATAAGCCCTTTTTCTCGGTCAAACATGAGAAGGCCGTATTTTCTATCTCCCAGTATCCTGACAACAGCCGTGTTTAATCCAATTATCCCGTTCTTGCCAAGTGTAATTGTCGGACTCTTAGGGCTCGGACGAGAAGTACGACGGTACATTTCCCACGCCATGATAATCTCCTTGTCGCGGACATTGCCCGCGAGCGGTTTCGACCATTGGAAGCCTACCAAACGCAAGGATAACTGTCAAGTCGTTTGTAATTGTCCCTGATGAATGTTTAACCTAAGGGGCCTTAATCGTGCCTTCCTTGAACTCAGTAAACCTCGAATCACCTTCCCCTTTTCTTGGGTTCATCTTTTTCGTCCTGCTTTCCTGAAAGATTGACCGTTAAAATTTTGTTAGTATGATCGAATGTTGCTGGGTAAGCCATGGTTTCCGATGGGAATACCTCGTAAGTTTTCATAAAAGAAACTCCGGCAATCGAGCCGTGACCCATGTTTTTGGTACACTTAATAGGGTACGAATCTTGGTCTGCTTGTTTCAAGAACTTAATTCCGAGCAATTTCTTATCTCTGTCAAAGAGGAGATGTGCGAATCTATTATCTCCGATTATGTTCCTAGTCACGGCTGCGTTCAAACCAATCATCCCTGTTTTTGACAGTGATACCATTGGGTCTTTCGGGCTAGGCCTAATGTGCCGCCTGAATAATTCAAATGCCATAGTCAACACCTCCTTCAGCGTTGGAATTGTAGTTTAAAGAACCATTGCTTGTAAAGAGTTACCCGGTGCCTGGACCCGTTAGGTGTATCCAATCGAATCCAAGTTTGTTGTTAGGGTAATGGTTATTATGGCTTTGTGCTCCACGCGTGCCCTCTGGACACGAGTCTATGGAAGTGCGACGATGTAAGCATCATCCCAGCCTCTGATAGGAGACTGTCACGCTGGCCCCGGTTCCTTATTGGTGGAACCGGGTTTAATTTTTTATGGCCAAAATTTTCTTTTTCGTAGATGGTTTCAACCTATATCACGCACTGGATTATCTTGAAGACGCTCCAGACCATGATCGCTATTGCAAATACAAATGGATAAGCCTGAAGAGACTTTGCCATTGCTACGTACGGGAGAAAGATGATTCCGCTGCCGCCATACTGTATTTCACAGCCCTTACCCTCTGGGATCCCGATAAAGTTTCGAGGCACAAGTTATTTATCAAGGCTCAGGAAAACGAGGGCGTAACGGTTATCTACGGCGAGTTTAAGCGGCGGCTCAGAAAATGCAAGTTGTGTTCCAGGGAATTCCCCGCATTTGAGGAGAAGCAAACAGATGTGAACATAGCTGTTCAACTCTTTCAACTCGCGTTTGAAGATAGATACGATAAGGCGGTCATTATCTCAGGAGATTCTGACCTACTTCCTGCGGTCAAAGCTGTTCAGCGGATATTCCCAAGAAAGCAAGTCGGTTTAGTTGTGCCCATAGGAAGGGGATCGGAAACCTTCAGGAAGCAAGTGGATTTCTCATATAGAATGAAGGAGTCTCACCTCAAAATTAGCTTATACAACCAAAACTTGGTTTTGAAGGACGGAACCATACTAACTTGCCCTCTAGAGTGGAGATAAAGAGCACTCTGAATCTACCGACCTACCCTAACTCCAGCTTTTCAACACAAAATTCAGGCACACCCCGAAATGGAACCGGCGAAATGGAAGAACAGATGTTCTGCAAAATTCGCGGTTAATTGTCTGAAGCGGGTGAGTCACAATCCTTGCAAATGGTTGGGATTCTTGGTAGCGGGGGGGAGGATCGAACTCCCGACCTAGGGATTATGAGACCCTCGCTCTGCCACTGAGCTACCCCGCCACAAATCCCGCGAGGGGCCACACGGTAATATCAAATAGTAAGGTATAGGAGCGCGGAAGGTCAAGGAAGCGGTCCTATTTCACGCGATAGAAGCCAAGTTGCGCGTCGCCATGGCGAATGAGGCGGTCCCGGCGCAGGTTCCCGTACTCTTCTTCGAGAAAACAGTGGCGCGAGTGTTCCGCAATCACCAGGGATCGAGAATCCAACAGATGTGAACGCCCGAGAAGGCGCAGGACATGGTGGTACTCTCCTATTTCGTTATAGGGAGGGTCCAGGAAGACAAAATTAAACTGCGTACCTTCCTGCTCCAGTCTTTCCAGTCCCGTTGCGACCGTGGACCTGAGCAGGTAATAGCCGGACTCGATTCCCAGGGTGGCAAGATTCTTGCGGATGAGCTGTTGGGCCGGGCGATGATGTTCTATGAACACGACGTCGCTTGCCCCGCGGCTCAGCGCCTCGATCCCCACCGCACCGCTTCCGGCGTAGGCATCGAGGAAGCTCGCGCCCTCCACGCCGGGACCGAGCACATCAAACAAGGTCTCGCGCATTTGGTCGGAGGTGGGGCGAAGATTGCCGCCCTTTAAAGTCCCTAAGTGAAGCCCGCGGTATGTGCCGGAAATTACTCTCATTGAGTCATTGTTTCATTGAGCCATTGAAAGAACAACTCGCCCAAACAGACGCGGATGGGCGCAGGCTGGCCGCCCCCTCACCCGTCCCGCGCCGGCTGGTGAAAGCGCCGGCGCGGGCCACCCTCTCCCCCAAGGGGGAGAGGGCCAGAATTCCATGACACAGTTCAAGCCAATCCGCAGGCTCCGATGGATCAATAAAACAATGATTCAATGGCTCGATGAATCAATCTTCCTCAGGCCACACTTGCCAAGCGGTAGCGTCTTGGCCATTCGGCGCGCAAGTAACTCACAAACACTTCCCATTCCTGACGCGAGGAAGGCTGCTCGACAAAGCTCGAGGCTTCCCGCTTGGCCCACTCGAGAATCTCCTGATCGCG
>Ga0187885_10004667_pt1 | contig 11057 bp, 9 predicted proteins | sample June2016WEW_20_1_3_FD_132970 | JGI IMG/M metagenome (GOLD analysis project Ga0187885, IMG submission 132970) | Peatland microbial communities from SPRUCE experiment site at the Marcell Experimental Forest, Minnesota, USA - June2016WEW_20_100 | ecosystem: Environmental > Terrestrial > Soil >... | reverse complement strand
TCAATTCAATGACCAGCCGGACGCTTCCGTGGGCTTCGCTGGCCGCGTCTTCGAGCAACTGATAAAACCGGTCGGCATTTCCGAAGAGCATTTGAAGTGAGAACATGGTGGGAACAGGGTCGTCAAAAGGCGTCAAAAGTCCATGAAATTTTGTGATGGGAATTGACCGGGACAATCAATTGTTTGTGAACGGCCTGCGCAAGTTCAAAGCGCTATTCATCCCCGGGGAATGAACCGGGCAGGAATTTTGCACGGTGATTTTACCTTGCTGATTTGCGCTTCTGCGGAAACGTTTTTGGCCTTGCCGCGCCGGGGGGTTGCCAGATTATGAAAGATTTGAATTCAAAAATCGCTTGCTTCCGTGCGCACGGCCATCTATATTCCACGCTCTTTTGCAATTGATTTTGATTTATGCGACGTCCTAAAGGCATCAAGACCAGAAAGTCCGTGGCCAAGCGTTTTAAGATTACGGCCGGTGGAAAAGTCCTGCGCTCCAGCGCCGGCCGCCGCCACCTGGCCCAGAGCAAGAACCCCAAGCGCCGCCGCAATCTGCGCGGCACCACCACGGTGGATGCCACTGACATGTATCGCATCACGCAAAACCTGCCGTTCAGCCACTGATTTTTCCATCAACTCTCAACCCTCAACTTTCAACTGATTCATGCGAGTTACCAACGCCGCCGCCTCCCGCAAACGCCGCAAACGGATGGTCACAGCCGCCAAAGGCTACCGGATGCGCCGCTCCAGACTTTACCGCTACGCCTCCGACGCCGTTGACCACGCCCGGCAATACGCCTACCGCGATCGCCGCCGCAAAAAACGCACGTTTCGTTACCTCTGGCAAATCCGCATCAACGCCGCCGCCCGCGCCGCCGGCCTCACTTACAGCCGCTTCATCGAAGGTTTGAAAGCCGCCAAATGCACGCTCGACCGCAAGGTGTTGGCCGACATCGCGGCTCAAGATACTGCCGCGTTTGGCGAACTCGTCAAAATCGCCCAAACCGCGCTCAAAGCCAAAGGCGTAAAAGCGTAGGAAGTTTCAAGTTTTTCAGTTTCAAGTGGGCGACCGGCAACGGTCGCCCTTTTTTATGGCCGCAAAAATGCACAAAACGCGCATGGTTTTTCTGTTAATTTCTTTTGTGACTTTTACGCCTTTTTGCGGCTAAATCTACGTATGTCCTTGCTGAACGAAATCGAGCCTCTAAAACAGTCTGCCCTTGCGGAACTGAAAGCTGCGCCCGACCCCGCCGCGCTCGAACAGACCAAGGGGGCGTGGATTGGCCCGCATGGCAAGTTCACCGCGCTGATGAAACAGCTCGGCACGCTGTCCAAGGAGGAAAAGCCCGCCGCCGGCAAAGCCATCAACGCCGCCAAAGTTGAACTCGAAGCTGTGCTGGCCGAACGCCGTGGTGAACTCGAACTTGCAGCCGCGCTGCCCAAGGAGCCGACCGATTTCACGCTGCCCGGACGTCGCCGCGCGCTCGGCAAACTCCATCCGCTCACGCAAGTGACCGAAGACATCGTCCGCAGCTTCCGCAAACTCGGTTTTGCTGTTGCCGACGGGCCGGAGATTGAGGACGAGTATCATTGCTTCGATGCGCTCAACACGCCCGCCGACCATCCCGCTCGCGACACCCAGGACACGTTTTATCTGAACGTAGGACAGGCTTCCAGCCTGTCTCCATCTGAAAAGAAGTTAGAGACAGGCAAGATGCCTGTCCTACTCTTGCGCACACACACCTCCTCCGTCCAAATCCGAGTGATGAAATCGCAGCCGCCGCCCGTGCGCATCATCGTGCCGGGACGTGTCTATCGCCGCGACAATGCCGACGCCACCCACAATCCGACCTTCCAGCAAATCGAAGGGCTTTACGTGGACAAAAATGTCACCGTCGGCGACCTCAAAGGCACGGTCGAATTTGTCTTCAAGGAACTGCTCGGTGAGGAAACGAAGATCCGGTTCCGTCCGCACTATTTCAGCTACACCGAGCCGAGCTTTGAAATTGATTTCAGCAACAAGCTCGTGAAGAAGCTCGGCAAGGAATGGCTGGAAATTGCCGGCTGCGGTATGGTGCATCCGGCGGTGTTTGAAATCGTCGGTTACGACCCCGAAATCTGGACTGGCTGGGCATTTGGCTTTGGCATCGAACGCATCGCCATGATCCGCTACGGCATCAACGACATTCGCCTCTTTTACGAAAACGATGCGCGATTTTTGAAACAATTTTGATTTTGAGTCCCATGAAAATCACCCTTAACTGGCTCAAACAATACGTTGATTTTAATTGGTCGCCAGAAAAATTGGCCGGGCGGTTCGCGACAAAAGAGACAACAGATTGAAGCCCGTTTCATCCGCCGTTTTTCCCCAAGCCAGAATTCCGTCGGTATGCCCCCCCATGGCCAGAATGCCTTTCTGATAATTTTCACGGTCTTTAAGCAACCTTTGCACTTCGTAAAACATTTCCGTGGTTCCACATTCAACCGCCGGGTCGGTAATCGGGATGTCGAGGTCGTCTTTTGCAGTCCAGATTTCAGGACAGTGGGCGTGAAATACAAATTGAACCTCCTGATTTGAACCGTAGGCGGCGAGATGACTCATCGTTTCCGAAGAGGGATGATTTATTCCTTCTGACCAAACGAGATTCCGGCCTGGGTCGAAGTTTATGATTCTGGCGTATCCTTCCGGGGTCAATTTTTCCCAATGGCCGGTCTGGCTTGCGGTGATCAAAAAAGTTCCGTCGCCCATCCGTTTGGACAAATTTCCAAAGCCCAAACCTCCGTATCTTGCCAAATCTTGCCCGACCAAACCGGCTGCCCGCAGTTTATTCCTCCATTTCGTCAACTCCACAATATCTGATTCGCTGCAACAGACCTTTGTCTCATGCTCGACATAAAATTTTATGACCCCTTCCAAATTCATACGGACATTCTGGTATCTGCAATTTACACCCAAACGGATGTCTCCGCCACGGAGCCGGTGTTTTTTGGACATTCCAGCAAGCCCCATGCCGAATTTTCATGAGCCGCCGCGATTGAAGCCATTCGTATTCAACCGGTTGGGTTGGCAACGGCGGACTGCCCGCAGCATTGACTGGCCGGTGCAACCTGTTACCGTGGCCGCCCCGATGAAAGTCACGTTCAACTGGCTCAAACAATACGTTGATTTTGATTGGTCGCCCGAGGAACTGGCGGAGCGGCTCACGATGCTCGGTCTCGAAGTCGAGGGCGTCCACAGGGTTGGCGGTGAGTTCGAGGGTATTGTCGTCGCGCAAATTCTCACGCGCGATCCCGTGCCCGGCTCGGACAAGCTCTCCGTGTGCAAGGTCAACGATGGCAAAGGTGAGCGCATCATCATTTGCGGCGCGCAGAACCACAAACCCGGCGATAAAGTCCCGCTCGCCCTCCCCGGCGCGTCACTGCCATTGAAACCCGGCGAAAAAGAACCGTTCGTCATCAAGGAACGAAAAGTTTTTGGCATTACCAGCCACGGCATGATGTGTTCGCCACAGGAGCTTGGGCTGCCCGATAAAGTGGACGGCATACTCATCCTTCCTGCCGATGCAAAAATCGGCCGGCCGTTTGCCGAATATCTCGGTCGTAGCGGCGGCGATGTGGTTTACGACCTCGAAGTCACGCCGAACCGGTCGGATTGGAACAGCGTTATTGGCATCGCCCGCGAAATCGCGGCAGTGACGGGAAATCCTTTGAAGGTGCCAAGTGTCAAGTGTCAGGTGTCAAGTGAGTCGGTTCAAAATCTCGTGGCTGTAAAACTCGAAGACGCGGAGCTTTGTCCGCGTTACACGGCGCGAGTCGTCAAAGGCGTAAAGATCGGGCAAAGCCCGGATTGGCTGCGTTCAATTTTGGAAAAAGTCGGCATCCGCAGCGTCAACAACGTCGTGGACGTGACAAATTATGTGTTGATGGAGACCGGCCATCCACTTCATGCGTTTGATTATCATCTTATAGCCAGAGCAAACGTAGGACAGGCGTCTCGCCTGTCTCAAACTTCGAAAGGCAAAGGTGGAGACAGGCAGGATGCCTGTCCTACGATTGTTGTCCGCCGTGCGAAAAATGGCGAGAAGTTCAAAACACTCGATAACATTGAGCGCACGCTCACGAAAGAGATGCTACTTATTGCCGATGAACAAAAGGGCATTGCGTTGGCTGGTGTTATGGGTGGTCAGAACACGGAGATTAACGATTCAACCAAAGACGTGCTGATTGAAAGCGCGTATTTCTCACCGACGAATATCCGTCGCACGAGCAAGGCGCTTGGCTTGCGCAGCGAATCGTCCTATCGCTTTGAGCGGGGCGCGGACATCGGCATTTGCGATTGGGCAAGCCAGCGATGCACGCAATTGATTTTGGAAACCGCCGGTGGCCAGTTGGCCGAAGGCGTCGTGGACGCTTATCCGAAAGTAGTCGAACCGAGGCAAATCGCGTTGCGTCATCGGAAGGTCAATGAGTTGCTTGGCATTGAGCTTCAGCCGGAGGAAATCGAATTTTACCTCGGCCAACTTGGCCTGAAAACCGTGGGTCGCAAGGTGCGCCCAGTTGGTGCGGACAAGGCCGCGCCCAAGCCGGTGACGTTCCGCATCCCGACTTTCCGCGTGGACCTCAAGTGCGAGGCGGATTTGATCGAGGAGGTCGTCCGGCTGCATGGCGTGGATAAAATTCCCGCCACACCGCCGCGCGGCGCGATTGGAACAAATGTGTTTGATTCGGTTCACGATCAAATCGCCGAGGCGCGACGAATTTTGACCGGACTCGGCTTGGACGAAGCGCAAGGGCAAACGCTGATCGCGAATGCAGAATGCAGAATGCAAAATGCAGAATTGGTTGCGCTGGCGAATCCGTTGAGCGCGGACATGAATGTGTTGCGGCCGAGTTTGCTGCCCGGCTTGATTGATTCGTTGCGACATAACGTGAGCCGGAAAAATTACGACGCGGCATTGTTTGAAATTGGGCGCGTATTCGCACAAGGTAGGGACGCTTCGCCGAAGCGTCCGGACGGCTCGGCAAGCCGTCCCTACCAGGAAGAACGCCGCGTGGCCGTTGCGTTGACGGGTCGGCGCAATGCGTCGTTTTGGAGCGGGAGTGAGCGCGAAGCGAAGTTTGACGTCCTGGATTTGAAGGGATTACTCGAGGGATTTTTCGAGCAGTTCGGTTTGCGCGGCATGGCGTTTGCGCGCCGCGTTGAAAGCACGGCGGTATTTCTTGAATCAGCAACGATTCAACTCGGCAAACAAACGCTGGGTGAGTTTGGCCAGCTATCGCCGATGCTGGCCAGGAAATACGATTTGCGCGATGCCGTGTTGCTGGCGGAATTGAATCTGGATTTGCTGCTCGCCCGGCGGAACCCAACCAAATTATTCAGGGCGCTGCCGCAGTTCCCAGCCATTCGGCGCGACGTGGCAATGCTGGTGCCGGAGGCGACTACACATGAAGCGGTTTTGCAGGTGGTGAAGCAAACCAAGCCGGCGAACTTGGAGACGGTCGAGTTGTTTGACGTGTTCCGCGGGAAAAACGTTCCGGCGGGCCAAAAGAGCGTGGCCTACGCGTTCATTTATCGGAATGCCGAGCGCACGCTCACGGACGCTGAAATCAACGCGGCGCACGAAAAACTTGTGGCGCAATTCAAACAGAGTCTCGGCGCGGCGGTGCGCGAATAGTTTTGAATTCTCCGTTTTCGATTCAGACCGCTGACGAAACTTTATCGTCCACCAAAAACGGCGGGATGGGACAGTCGAGCGTGTCGGCAATCGCGCGTAGCAATTCGGCTTCGCTTTCCTGAATAACACCGTCGGCGGCAACGGTGTGAATGCAGGCTTCAATCAAGTTCTTTCTGATGGTTGTCACGGCCTGCGCAAGCCGGCTGAGTGCGGTGTCAACCTGGTTCACACCGCATTGTGCGCCGGGCAGCAACGTCAAATCGCCGTCAGGCGAGCGTAGATACGGCGTGCCGGTTGCAAAGGCTTTTTGGATTTCGACGGCATCGCTGCTGCTGACGTTTGCGAGCGCGGACAACACAACGGCGCAATCCGGCAGCAGCGGCTTGAGCGAGTAATACTGAACGACTGGCGGACGCACCTTGGAGAATTGCGGCGCGAGGTTGCGCAGGACGATTTTCTGCAAAACGAATTCAAACAGTTCAATTTCCCCGTTGCTTTCAATGAGCCATTGGAGCGTCTGCGAAAATTGTTCGAACTGCCCGGCGTTCAAGTGCCGCAGCGCGCCCAGGGCAAGATTGATCACCGGCAGATGCGTGTGTGCGGCAGCTTTCGAAACGTCCGGGAAAAGCGCGGTGGTTTTTTCGTAGATCGGTTGTGGAACGCGTTTGGCCAGTTCAGCAAGCTGGGTGTTCCGCAATGTGGGATCGGAGCTCAGCAGCATGGCGTAAATCAGCGCGACGGCGTCGAGCGGTTCACGGGCGGTGGCCTTTATGGTTTCAGGCAATGAATCGCGCAGTTGCCCGGCGTATTTAAGATGCAGCGGCGTGGGATTGCCCAGATTCGGCATAACGGAACGCGATCTGATGACCGGTGGCTTTTCCGCGTCACCCGAGGCGAGAATGGCGCCGCCCACCATCGTTCCAAAAAGGTTTGGCATCGGCTGGCGTTTCGATTCGGAAATTTCTTCAGGCGGCTGGTCGCGCCCGTCGTAACGAACACTGGGAAATTTTCCGTCGAAATTCGGGTCAAAGACGCGTATGCGTTCCGCGAGCGGCGGATGGGTTTCGAGCAATCCAATGAACGGTTCGCTGACGCCGTTTCCAAAAAACATGTGGGAAAGTTCCTCGGCGTGCGCATGGCCAAGGCGCGAACCTGTTTCGCCAAGGCCGCCGATTTTTTTCAGCGCGCCGGTGATGCCTTCCGGATTGCGCGTGAATTGGACGGACGAGGCGTCGGCGAGAAATTCACGCTGGCGGCTGACGGCGGCCTGAATGAGCCGTCCAAAAAAAACACCGATGTAACCGATGAGCAACAGGACAAGGCCGAGCAGTGGCAACGGATTTTGTCCGCGACCACGCCCGCCACCGCGCGTTTGCAACAGGACGCGGCCAATGATGGCGAGGCAAAGAATTCCAAAAATGATTCCCATGAGACGCAGGTTGAGTCGCATATCGCCGTTGAGGATGTGGCTGAATTCGTGGCCGACGACGCCTTGCAATTCGTCGCGCGACAAAATTTTCATGCAGCCACGTGTGACGGTAATGGTCGCGTCGCCGGGCTTGTGGCCGGCGGCGAAGGCGTTGATGCCGTCCTCGTCGTCCATGACGTAAACCTGCGGCACGGGCACACCGGAGGCGATGGCCATTTCCTCGACGACGTTGAGCAGTTTGCGTTCGTCGGGATTGTTCGTGTTCGGGCTGACGAGCCGCGCGCCCATCATTTCCGAAACCGCGCTGCCACCAGACGCCAGCGCCATGGTTTTGTAACTGCTGCCAATCAAAACGACCGCGAGCGTGCCAAGCGCGACACCGAGAAAAAGCTGCGGATTCCACAAAACGAACTGAGGCTGTTCCTCATTGTAATGATGGTGTTGCGATTGAACGCTGGAAAAAATCAGCAGCGCCGCGATGTAGATGGCGATAATCATCGCCGCGACCGCCAGAATAAAATAAACAACAAGCCACTTGGTCTTTTTTCTGGCTTTTTCCTGTCGCGCAAAGAAGTCCATTTTGGGAGGGACGGCATTTTGCCGTCCCAAAAATCAACTGAGGACGGCGGCACGCCGTCCCTCCCACGATTCACGAAAACGAAACCTTCGGCGCGTCCTTCTGCTCAGGTTTGTCAACGACGAACAGTTCCGCCGGCCCGAAGTTGAAGATGCCCGCGATGATGTTCGATGGGAACACTTCGCGGTCGGTGTTGTAAACCATGACGGAGTCGTTGTAGGCCTGCCGCGCGAAGGAGATTTTGTTTTCCGTCGAAGCCAACTCCTCGGTGAGTTGCATCATGTTCTCGTTGGCCTTCAGATTGGGATATTGTTCGGAAACCATCATCAAGCGGCTGAGCGTGCCCGCAAGGCCGCTTTCGGCGGAGACGAGGTCTTTCATCGCGCCGGAATCGCCCGGATTGCTGGCGGCGGCCTGCGAGGCGGTATAGGCGATGTTGCGCGCCTTGGTGACGGCTTCGAGCGTTTCGCGTTCGTGCTTGATGTAGCCCTTGGCAATCTCGACGAGGTTCGGGATCAAGTCATAGCGGCGCTTGAGCTGCACGTCAATTTGCGCGTAGGCGTTTTTGAACCGGTTGCGGAGCGTAACCAGTTTGTTGTAGCCACCAACGACAAAACCAATGAGTCCCAGCAGCACAACCAGCATGATGACCGCAACAATCAATCCTAGTCCTATGGCCATAAATTTCCTTTGTTGAATTCGCCAAACAATTAGGCCAAAACCCGCGGCCCGGCAATGATAATTTGTCCGTTATTTTGGAATTGCCAATCCGCTTTGGCTTTGGATGGCATGATTTTTTTATTCACCCAAGCCGGTCACCCTTCCGGGTGTCGGAAAAGGCGAAGATTCCGTGGCAGTCAGTCGGTTTTATTTTCCGGGGGCTTTCTCCGGGTCGGTTTGGGGTTGCTCAGGCAGATAGACTTGGAATGTGGAGCCTTTCTTGACTTCACTTTGCACTTCAATGAAGCCGCCATGGCTTTTGACGATGGACAATGCGGTGGACAATCCCAAACCGGTGCCCTTGCCGAGTTTCTTCGTCGTAAAGAGCGGCTCGAAAATCCGGTCGCGAATTTCCGGCGGAATTCCGTGGCCCGTGTCCATTACTTCAAACAACACATACGGCCCTGGTTTGGCTTCGGCGTTCAAACTGGCGAATTGGGCATCGACGGTGAAATTGCGCGCTCCCAACTTCAGTTTGCCGCCGGTCGGCATGGCATCGCGCGCGTTGACGGAAAGATTGAGCAGCATTCGATGCAATTGCGTCTGGTCGCCGGAAACAAGGTGAACGTCCTCCGCAATATCAGTTTCCACCTTTATGGATTTGCTGAATGTTCCGGAAATGATGCCAATGATGTCTTCGAGAAGTTGCTTGGGATTGACTGGGTCGTTCTTGCCTTCCAGTTTGCGGCCAAACCAAAGGACCTGTTTGACGACGCTCTCCCCGCGTTTGGCGCTCGCTTCCAACGAATCGAGCAATTCCAATCCCTCCTTGTCCTGAATTTTTTTGCGCAGCAACGCGGCAGAAGCCAGAATAGGCTCGAGAATGTTGTTGAGGTCCTGGGCGATGCCCGAGGCGAGCTGGCCGATGCTTTCCATTCGTTGAGCGAGATGAGATTGCTCTTCCAAACGTTTTTTGTCCGTGATATCGCGTCCAATGCCGACCAAGCCGATGATTTTTCCATTGGCGTCGCGCCATGGCACCTTGGTGGTGAGCGTCCAGCGGGTCTCGCCGTTGGGCAGGATGATTTTTTCTTCGCGGTTGATGATCGATTGGCCTTTCCAAAGCACGAACTGATCGTCAGCGAAGAACGCCGCGGCGATATCATGTGGAAAGACGTCGAAATCGGTTTTACCAATGGCGTCGGCTTCGGTCTTGCAGCCCATTCTTTTCACATTGACCGGGTTGGCCAGGATCTTGCGCGCGCCGCTGTCTTTGGCGTAAATGCTATCGGGGAGGTTGTCAATCACCGTGCGCAACAAATTGCGCTCTTCCGTCAATTTTATTTCCAGCGGCGTATTTACCATAAATTTCTTTTCGTTGATTTTTCCAAGGATTGTTTCAAAGCGCTGTGCGGGGCAATGAGAATTTTGCGGTGATCAACCGGTTTTCTTTTCCGGAGCTTTGTTTGAAGCAGGCCGGGATTGCATCTCGGGCAGATAGACCTGGAATGTGGAGCCTTTTCCGGGTTCACTTTCCACGTCGATGAAGCCGCCATGGCTTTTGACGATGGACAATGTAGTGGACAATCCCAAACCGGTGCCCTTGCCGAGTTCCTTCGTCGTAAAGAACGGCTCGAAAATCCGGTCGCGAATTTCCGGCGGAATTCCGTGACCCGTGTCCGTCACTTCAAACAACACATAGGGCCCTGGTTTGGCTTCGGTGTTCAAACTGGCGAATTGGGCATCGACGGTGAAATTGCGCACTCCCAACTTCAGTTTGCCGCCGGTTGGCATGGCATCGCGCGCGTTGACGGAAAGATTGAGCAACACTTGATGCAATTGCGTCTGGTCGCCGATAACGGAGTGAACGTCCGCTGCAATATCAGTTTCGAGCTCTATGGATTTGCTGAATGTTTCGGAAATGATGCGAGTGACCTCTTTAAGAAGTTGCTTGGGATTGATTGGCTCGTGCTTGCCTTCCACCCCGCGGCCAAACCAAAGGACTTGTTTGACAACATCCGCACCGCGTTTGGCGCTCGCTTCCAACGAATCGAGCAATTCCAACCCCTCCTTGTCCTGAACCTTTTGGCGCAGCAACGTGGCGGAAATCATAATGGGCGCGAGAATATTATTGAGGTCGTGGGCGATACCCGAGGCGAGCTGGCCGATGCTTTCCATTCGTTGGGCGTGCAGAAATTGCGCTTCCAAATGTTTTTTGTCCGTGATATCGCGTCCAATGCCGACCAAGCCGATGATTTTGCCGGTGGCGTCACGCCACGGCACCTTGGTGGTGAGCGTCCAGCGGGTCTCGCCGTTGGGCAGGATGATTTTTTCTTCGCGGTTGATGATTGATTGATCTTTCCAAAGCACGAGCTGATCGTCAGCGAAGAACGCCGCGGCGATATCATGTGGAAAGACGTCGAAATCGGTTTTGCCAATGGCTTCGGCTTCGGTCTTGCAGCCCATTCTTTTCAAATTGGCCGGGTTGACCATGATCTTGCGTGCAGCGCTATCTTTGGCGTAAATGCTATCGGGGAGATTGTCAATCACCGTGCGCAACAAATTGCGCTCTTCCATTGATTTTGTTTCCGCCTCCCTTTGCTTGGTGATGTCGCGACCGATGCCGACCAGACCGATGATTTTGCCGTCGCTGTCGCGCCACGGCACCTTGGTGGTGAGCGTCCAGCGGGTCTCGCCGTTGGGCAGGATGATTTTTTCT
>Ga0187885_10004645_pt1 | contig 11101 bp, 6 predicted proteins | sample June2016WEW_20_1_3_FD_132970 | JGI IMG/M metagenome (GOLD analysis project Ga0187885, IMG submission 132970) | Peatland microbial communities from SPRUCE experiment site at the Marcell Experimental Forest, Minnesota, USA - June2016WEW_20_100 | ecosystem: Environmental > Terrestrial > Soil >... | reverse complement strand
GGCATAAAGGGGGCAGTCAGGCTCCCGCCGACGGCGAGCGCCGACATGAAGGCGTATTTCCATCCGATGTGGTCCCAGAGCTTCTTCAGATCAGGAGGATGAGCGTAAAGCTGATTCATCCGCTGGGCAACGGCGTGGTTCATGACCGTGGGAAGGAAGCGGAAGTTCTCACTCCACCAGGTCTGCATGCGGACGCCGTTGGCGTTCAGACGGTCGGCGTGCAAGTCGGGGTGAAGACTCCGGACGTCCTGGAAGTACTGCTCCCAATAGAATTCGTGCTGGTCGGTATACTTCTGTCCCCATAGTCCGTATTCCTTGCGGCCGTAAAAGCCCTGGTAGTAGAGACCCGGAAACTCTTCCTTCAAGCGGCGCATGATTCCCGTGGAGTTCCGCCATCCTTTGTAACCGCCCTTTCCGGGAAGATGGCCGTGTTGGTTCGAGTAGCAGAAGAATCCGTGCCCCGGCCCGGGGTCCCACGACCACAGTGCCAGTTTGTACTTGGCGATGGTGTTCCGCTGCACCTCATACCACCACTTGGCATAATCGTCCGATGCCAGGCAGTTCTCCCGGGCGACGGCGCCCGCGCTATCAACTCTCTTCCAGTCTTGGCGGTTGGGAGCAAAAGGAAGTCCGGCGGCGTTGCCGTGCTCCATCTGGGCCGCTACACCGATATAGAAACCGTACTTGATGCCCCGCTCGGCGGTGCGGGCCAGAATTCGTTCCGCCACGGATCCCGCCGGAGCCAGTTCCCAGTAGGTGGTGGGGTCCTCCGTCGGAATGCGCGCCTTCACCAGAGGATTAAAGAGGATCAAGTCCCCACCGAGCTCATGGAAAGTGTCGATCATCCGGTAGTAAGCCTGTTCCTCAGCCGCGGTGCTGGGAATCTGGGGCATAGGATTCCAGAAGCAATAAAGAATGAACAGGAACTTATCGACAGGCACCTGGAGGTATTCCGCCGCGAACTCTCGCATGGCGCGGATTTCGTTCCAATCGAGCGGAAGATGCCCGCTCGGGTTCCGGAACCTGGGACGGTAGATCCCCTCGTTGGCCAATCGCGTGAGTGGGAGCTGGTCCCTCACCATCCTTCCACTCGTTTTGTAGACGCCTACGAACTGTGGCTCGGCGTCGTACGTTTCTCCAGGCTTGAGGTTCAGGGCAGGCTCAAAGGAAAACTTCACTTCCCGGCCCTGCCAGGCTGTTTCAAAGAACGGGTTCTCGATCCCGGCGAACAGCCCTCCCTTTTCCCAGCGGAGAAAGCTCACCGTAGGTGCATTCCAAAACGTGTCGTACCTGACCGAGGCTTGTGGGGGGTTCTGAAAAGCCGTCCGGCCCAGCTCAATGCTCAGCAGTGTGAGCGCCGACTTGATGTTGACGAGTGTCAAGCGTCGGCGGAAGTACTTGTGCTCAGCTCCCAGCGTGTATTCGAGCACCACGTCGAACGGCCCGCCCGTTGAAAAGGTGAAGCGCGCGTGGTTCGGACCGAAGATGTGTTCCCGGGGCGCAGCGTCGCGGTTGCTGAACGTCCCGAAATCGGTCTCGACCGAGAAGCTGTCTTCGCCGATCTCGTGGCTCTCCCCCGACAGGCGATTCTCGATCCTCTGCAGGCTGCCTCGCTCTGAGATCAGGCAGGCCAGAGAGTCGTTCTGAAGTTGGCCGCCCGCGCCGCCAGGGTCCTGAGAATTCCCCTTCGCGAGCAGAACGCCGGCAGGGAGCGCGGCCACTCCCAAGCCGGTCGTCGTAATGAAGTCACGTCGGCCCAGTTTCTTCACGGTGTTAGTTTCCTCCGGGATTTACGTTTTCAACTCAGATTGCGCCCGGAATCCTACGCCCTTGGACTTGTCGAGGCAAGCCCAAACTCGCGCGCCCCTTTCGGGGTGGCCGTCGCCGCCCGTCTTGTCCCTTCCCACGACTTCCGTAATTTATTTTCCGCCCCCAACCTGCCTCACCGCGGATCGGCCAAGTGCTGCCCGAAGAGTTGGCTGAATCCCCGACGCTCGCCCAACTCGCGCACGACAATCAAGCCGACGCCGGAGGTGACTCAGGAATCTTGAAAATCGATCTTCACAAAGGCGTTGAAGGGGAGCTGAAAGGACTGGTTTTGTTCATCACCCTTGGGGTTAGTCTCCGGAGCACCTTCATCGCGTCGAAGCCGGCATGAATATTGATGACGACGATCCGAAGATTCCGAGGTAGGGTTCAAAACGGAAACGTGGGTTAAGTCGAGATTGACGTTCGAGCCCGCCACGCTCATGCGGGTCGTTCCGACGTCCGCACAGCCGTTAATCGACCGGCCAGAAATGCCCCGACTCGAGCCGGAGCGTTGCGCCCGGCTCGATGTCAGTTGACAGGTTTGAGGGAAATGCCTCGGCTTGCGAGCTGAAGCGAAGAGAAGCTGAAAACGGATCGCCTAGAAGTTGCGCGTCCAGCGGATGGTCAGCAGGTTCGCCTGGAAGTTGTTGGCGGTGACGATCTGCTCGATATAGTAAGTGCGCTGCAAATCCAGGGACAGGCGGCCCGCCTTCGGAAAATCGAAATAAACCGTCCCGGTGACGAGTGGCCACGTGAGGGGTCCATAGGCTGGTGGTTCGCCGCTGAGCTCGCCAACGCCGGTGGAGCGATCATAGTTGCCGGTGAGGCGCAGGCCGAAATGCTTGTTGGGCTTGGCTTCCACGCCTGCCTGCACCACGCGGTCCACTTCCTGATCGCGCAGGAAGTCGCTGAGCGGCGCCGTGCCGCGCGCGTAAAGGATGTTCCCGGCGGCAAAAATGCTGTCGTAGGTGAAACCCCCAAAAAATGAAAACCGGTCATTCAAGGCATAAGACAGCGTCACGGTGTTGGCACGAAAGTTGTTCTGGAAACTGGCATCGATCAGCTTGTTGTTGGCGAGCTTCAAATCGTCTTGAATCGACACCTTCGCCGTGGGCTGGAGGCGAAAGATCAGGTGTCCGGCCACCTCGGTGTGAGGCGTAATCGCCGTGTACGATGAGCCGTTGTTGAAGGTGTGGACGTCCCCCCGGACACTAAAGATCTTCGAAGGCTGATAGCCGAAACTGATTTCGGGCCAAACTGTCTTGGTTCGCAGCGAGGTGGCCGGATCGGCCACACCGTCTTCGAGCGACTCCACATCCGCTTTGAGCAGATGAATGCCAGGACGCAGCGTTAGCGAATGCGTAGGCGTAAAAAGCATGCTGACGTCCAAGTCACTCAGGCCGTCCCGCCAGATGAACGAGTCGCTTCCGGAGGAGGGCGTGGTGGTGATGGTGGGCGGCGTCGTGGTGGCGTCGGTGACAATACTGAGCAGGCTCGTGAAATTCCCAGCGCTGTTGGTGGTAAAGCGGGAGTATCGATAGTCCACGATGATTTCCCACCAGTCTTTGGGCTTGTAGGTGAAACTCTGGTACAGAACATGGTCAGGTTCCGTCACGGTGGCGCGCACGCTCTGGCTCACATTGTAGGGTACGAGGGCGGCGGAACTGTTCGGGGCGGTGCCGCTGTAAGACTGGTCGAAAGTGGCCGGCCCTTGATAACGGTAATAGATGTAGCCGCCCCGCCATTCGAATTTGGAAAACGGCTTCCCCGTGAAGGAAAACTCGCTGATGGGAGTCGTCAGGCGCCGGTACTCTGACTGCGAGAGGTCGGTCACGGTTTCAGGGGCCGAGCTCGCGATGGGATTAATGCTCATCTCCGGGAAACCCACACCATTCAGGCTCAGGTTTTGCGTGAACGCCTGGTAGCCGAGGTTGTAGTGGAAGGCCCAGGAGTGGAACGTGTAGTCGATTCCGCCGGTGAAGCGGTTGGTATTATCGTCGATGGGCGCGTACAGGTAATAGGGGTTGGCCCGTGCGAAGCTGCCCCAATAAGACGGCGAATCGAAGAAATCCAGAGATTCGGTGGTGAAGGCGGGGCCGCTGTCGCTGGTGTGATAGTAGTTGAAGTTGAAGCGGAGATTGTTGGTGGCGTGCAAAGTGAAGTCCGCGGAGCCGAACTTGCGCACCGTTCCCCAGGCGTGATTATCCGTAAGACCCCTGGAAAGGTTCGAGCCCACCGCCGCGATCGGCAGGACCACGTTGTTGTTCTCATTCCAGTAGTAGTAGCTCTGTCTCCAGTTCGCCCGGAAGTCATAGAGGCGGGACTTGCTGACGGCAAGCTGTCCCGTTTCGAAGGGCTCGCCCCCCAGTCCGCTTACCGACAGGGAATAGCTGTCCGCGAAGGGGTTGACGCCATGGGCAGCCTCGCCGAAGAGGTTGAAGTCCATCAGGCGAAAGCCCTTCTCGAGGCCCGACAACTGCTGAAACATCGGGACGTAGCCTTTGACGTCGTCGAAGCGGTACCCCACCGTCACCGCCCCCTGGTTATTGAACCCGCCAATCATCAAGGGAGTTTCAGGGCTTTCCTGCGCCAATAATACCCTGCCGCAAAACAGAAGCATCGCCAGGGAGATAAGACTAAGATAACGATGTCCAGGTCTCATGAGGTCTCCGTTCACCGCAATAAGTAGGGGTCAAGATTCGAACCGTGGATGGTTACGTGGCAGCGGGTGCACTCGCCGCTGGCCTGGAAGCCCAAACGCGAGTGTGGCACCCCGGCCTGCGTGTGGAATCCGGTGTGGCATTGCAGGCAGAGTTGCCGCCCTTCACGCCGCACCAGCAGCATGGGATTGGTACTGCCGTGGGGATTGTGGCAGATCGCGCAACCCGAAACCCTCACGGCCGGGTGCTCATAAAGGTAGGGGCCACGCTTCTCCACGTGGCACTTGACGCAGGTCTCCCAGTTGGTCCCATTCAGGCTGGCCTGGTTGATGCTGCCGTGGGGGTTGTGACAATCCGTGCACTTCATCAGTTGCTCCGGGACGCGGTGATGGACCGGCAGGGCAAACAGCGCCTGGATGTTGCCATGGCAGGTGAAGCATAAGCTCGGCTCGGACTCTTTCAGCATGCTGCTGTGCAACCAGCGAACCGAGTCGGCAAGTTGCGGAACCTGGAAGAAGTCGGCTTGCGCGTAGGTGAGGCTGCCCCGGCTCTTATCCTTGGACTCTTTTACGAGGTGGGGCGAATGGCATTGCTCGCAGGCGACGCCCACGGCGGCGTGCTGGGAGTGAGCGAACTGTTCCTGTTGCTTGCCGGAGACGTGGCACTGGAGGCAGCGCGCCGAATTCTCTTGCGGGTTCGCATGAAATGCAAAGATGAGATGCTGTTCGAGCACGGCCGCGACCTTGGCCTCGTCGCCAACGGCAGCTTCCATGGCCTCGGCATGGGCCTTGCCTGGGCCGTGGCAAACCTCACAACCCGCTACAGAGTTCTTGCCTGGGAGGGCGAACTTGGCGTGGGCGGTCTTCTCGAACTGCGCAGCCTCCGCATCGTGACAGAGCTTACAGCGATCTGCGCCGACGTAATCCCCCGGGTTACCTTCCGCTTTGAACTGCCAGGTCACAGACGGCCCCTTCGCAGCCTCCGGCATCTTCTGGGCAAAGGCTTGGCCGGCCAGCGTGCCCAAGGAGAACACCAGGCTGAGGGACATGAACAGCGGTCTGAGTCTGATTCTTCGCTGGGAACTCATCAAGCACCGTCCTCCCTTGCCAGGTTTATCACTTTAGCCGGAATTCCCTTTCGGCCTTCCGGCGGAATACACGCCTTTCTGCTTTCGATGCTGAATGCCCAGGAGGGTGACGAACAAAAGCCGACTCCCTTCCCCTCTCCATGAGTTGTGCAGATTTGCGAGGTCTTCATGATCCGGCTCCTTACTTGTGGCACTCCGCGCACAGAGCGGTCTGGCTCTTGACCCCCGCAGTCATCAGCTTGGGGAGCGCCGAGCTGTGCGGGTCGTGACAGCTCAAGCAACTCAGCGTGCCGTCCTTTTTTCGCGGGTCCGTGCCCACGAGCGGGTGGCCCATGATGGGGTGCCCGGAGGTCCCGCCACGATCCAGCTCGAGCTTGGGCGCCTGGCGGTAGTCGTCGAGGCTCACGGTCTGGTTCCCCAGCAGCGCCACGAGCTGGGTTTCCGGATCCACTCTCACGTTGGACTGACCCGTCCCGTGGCAGCTCAGACAGAGCGTGTTGATTTCGGCACGGGTCTGGCCTGGATGGTCGCCCGTATGGGGGTTATGACAGACCAAACACTGCCCGTCTCTGTAGGGCCCGTGCAGCACGGAGTTTTTCTTGGCGGCATGGCACATGGCGCACAGATCCCCACCCGTCGCCAGGAGCGTGATGGTCGTTTTGTTGTTCTCGGAAGTTACCTGATGGCAGTTGGTGCATCCCATTCCGAGGGGGGTGTGCACGAACTTCGCACCCTTCTTCTCGGGATGGCAGGTGAGGCAGGTTTCGGGCTTAATATCTTTTTTCTCGATGAAAGGGTGTTCGATCATATCCTCGCCGGAGAGCCTGCTAACCTTCGACATGACAAGCGACGATGTGACGAGCAGGAATACCAGAGTTACCCCTCTCCTCTGCCATGGCCGTCTTTTGAGTGAGCCTCTTACCATCTGGCACGGTCAGCAACTCGACGGGGTGATAGCATACAGCAAACATATTACCATTGCCATGTAGATTTTGTCTGACGTCATGTTTAGAAATCGTGTATTTTCTTTACGTTGTGGACCTCCAACACCAATCACGCCAACCGTGCACGTTTTTTCCATCGCACTGCGTTAATTTCCTCAACAGTTCCTTTTCTAATGCGGTTAGCCACATAGAGGAGGGCTTTGAGCCACTTTGCTTTCGCGGGGACAGATTGTCGGCGTCGGATGGAGCCAGCAACCTGCACCTGAACTCCGCGGGCGGCAGGCAGCCGAGCGCCGAATGCAGGCATTTTTGGCTGTGGACCTTCCTAAGTAACACCCAGATACTGGCGCGGGCCTCCGCTCGTAATGAAACATGGCCAGGGTGCTTAACGGGAGACTCGGCCTGGGCCATCGGTTACGCTGCGGAACGGCCCCAATTTCCACCCGGTCCCTGCGCGGGCCCGGCGCCACTGGGGGCTGGACGGACCACGACGGAGAGCTTCTTGCTTCTGCCCGGGAACCTGCCTGATCCTGTCGACTGCTTTCATCCTACTGCCTAGTGCCCACTGCTCACCCAGCCCCTGCCGTTGCGACCCTTGTTTTCCCCCCGCCCCGGGTGTATACAGGAGTCATCTTAATACTGTGGTTATCGCCCGGTGGGCGTGCACAGAAGGATGCATGCGCCACCCGCCTGTCGCCCGGACTGGGAGGCTCCCTTCACGGGCCCAAATAAGGGTGAGTAGGGCAGAGAATTGAGCAGCCATAATTCCATCATAAACTTGGGCGAGCTTTCGAAGCCGGCCACCGCACTTATTGAGAAAATCTCCGACGCCATCGGTGGGCTTTTTAAGCCCTACCAAGTGGTACGCGTCGCGAGGGCCGAGGCAGAAGCCGAGCTGATTCGCGCTGAGGCACAGATACAGATCTCTGACCTTCAGCGGCGAGCATTCTATCGGTGGCTCGAGGAGGAAGCCAAAAAACAGCGGAACATCGAGGAGGTTACTCGCCAAGCGCTCCCTCAAGTCAAAGAAGAATCTCAACCTGAAAAGGTCGAAGACGACTGGATAGTTAACTTTTTTGATAAATGCAGGCTCATTTCCGACGCTGAGATGCAGCAACTTTGGTCGCGGGTGCTAGCCGGAGAAGCCAATGCTCCCGGCACCTACTCCAAGAGGACAGTTAACTTCCTTTCATCCTTAGACAAAGCAGATGCCGAGCTTTTTGCTCATTTGTGCACTTTCGCGTGGATGGTCGCGGATGAGGTCGTTCCACTCATCTACGACGTTCTTGGTGAAATATATAAAAAGCACGGAATTACTTTCGACTCCCTAATCCACCTGCGTAGTATCGGTCTGATCCAATTTGAGCACCTATTGGGCTATGCGAGTATGGGGCTGCCCAAGACACTCACAGTGTTCTACCACGGCAGACCTGTCCAACTTGAGTTTCAGAAAGAAGCTGAGAATCAGATGGAAACCGGTAGAGTCCTTCTCACCAAGGTCGGTGCACAACTCGCCCCGATTTGTGGCTCCAGGCCAGATCTGGAATTCTACGCATATAACCTAACGATATGGAAACAAAGAGGGTATCTCAAGGAGGAGCACGGTCAGCAAGCCACGGAAGGCGGCCCCGCTTGAGGGGCCGCCAGAGGCTTTGCTTGTTCGTTCCTGGACGGCGGTCGATCGCCGGAAATGCAGCCTATCGTCAGGGGTTAGCGCAGAATTGTTCTGTGATAGTGCAGCTCCTAAGCTTGCGGATTGAAAGGCCGCAGCCTTCAAGAAGAAGCTGCGCTACTTGCTGAAGCCACCCGCCAAGGGCCGGGTTGTGGGATGGTTTTCGTAGAGGCGCCCTTTAGGGCGGCACGTTGGTGAATCTCAAATGCCCGGCTGACCTGTCCCGATGTTCTGGATCTGGAAGCCAGCCGCTACGAAGGGCCGGGTTGTGGGATGGTTTTCGTAGAGGCGCCCTTTAGGGCGGCACATTGGTGAATCTCAAATGCCCGGCTAAAGCCGGCCTCTGCGAAAGACTGAGCCCGACTCGCGAGATTGTCTGGACGCGTTCCGCCGGCCGCTACGAGGAACAATGCCGGATTTCCGTCGCAAAAATATTCGCCTGCCTGCGACCCACTACATCGGGCGGCAGTGGTACTTCCTAACTATGGTTGTGGAGGGCCGCGGGCGACGATTCTCCAATCCCTCTCTCGTGGCGGAAAATCTCTCTCTACTCACCGGGTATGCGCAATCGGGCCATTTCGCGATCTCAGCCTATTGCTTCATGCCGGACCACCTGCACATCCTGGCCAACGGAACACAGGACGATTCCGACCTCCTGCACTTTGCCGATAGGGTCAAACAGGATTCGGCTTACACGTTCAAGCAGCAAAGCGGGCAGCGGTTGTGGCAAAAGAAATACCATGACCACATCCTGCGGACGGATGAGCGCTGGGAGTCCGTAGCCTGCTACATCTGGCTGAACCCCGTGCGCAAGGGGCTATGCAAGCGAGCGCAGGATTGGCCTTACTCCGGGTCGTTCACGGTCGATTGGCGGAAGCTCATGGCGCTGGGGGTTGACCCGTGGGTCCCGCCGTGGAAGAAGGGTTTGACGTAGAGGTGCCCTTTAGGGCGGCAGCTTTTGCTTTCCTCAGGATGCCGTACGGAAGATGCCCGGCTGAGGCCGGCCTCTTTCCTCAGGATGCCGTACGGAAGATGCCCGGCTGAAGCCGGCCTCTACGAAAGAGAGCCGCACAGTTGCGCAGCCCCCCGCCATCAAGATCGGCGGCGCACCCCCATGCGACGTCGCACCTACCACCACTTGTGGCGAAGTAAAAACCTGTCCCGATATTCGTGATCGGGATCGCCGCTACGCACATCGGGACAGGTGCAGGGCACAGGGTCCGCGTCCCCATACCTGCCTGCGCAGGCAGGTTTCGCGGGAATGACATGGCGAACCTTCGGGGGCGCGCTGGCAACGCGCGAAGCGGCACGCTCGCCACTCGTCACTGGTCACTCGTCACTGCTCTTGCGGGTCCGGAGCCAAAGCCTTGTTAGGGTTTTGCGTTCAAGGTTTCGCCGAACTTTTCTTTATACACGAGGGCACGCAGGGGGAGTTTGGGGACCGGCGGCGGCAGAGTCTCGTCGCGGTAGCCGATCGGGAGCAGGGCCGCGACCAGGAAGTGGTCGGGAATGTGGAAATGTGTCTTGATTTTGAGTTCGTCGAATTCGGCCACCCAGTAAGCCGAAAGGTTGCACTCGGCAGCCGCCAGAAGCATCTGGTGCAGGGCGACGAAACTACTGGCGAGCGCGGTACGCCTGGCGACCTCCGGAGACGCGGAATAGTATTCGCGCAGGCTGCGCAGGGCGTCGCGGGCTTCCGCCTCCGTGATTCTCTGGTTCGCGACCATTTCCTGCAGGTGCTGCGGAGCGGACTTCCAAGCCAAGGTATCGGCCAGACAGATCAGAATGGCGGGGGCGGAACTGAGGGGGACTTTGATGTGAGTGGCCGCCTCGAGCTGTTTCTTGGCGGCTTCGCTGCGCACCACGATCCAGCGCCAAGGCTGGACGTCCCATTCCGAGGGCGCGAGGCGGGCCATTTCGATGACGTGTTCCAGGCAGGCATCGGGGATATCCTGTGCGCTGAAGCGGGTGAAGCTCGGCCCCACACACAGTGAGGCCTTGGTCAAAGTACCGCTGTTGCCCGCGCAGGCATGGTCTCGCATAACCAGGTTCCACCTACGGAAGTCGGACGTGGTAGCCCGCAATGAACAACCCTCCGAAGACAAGCGCAAAAAGAAGCTCGCTCACTCCCAACCGATGGACCTGGAGCGGTCGGGGTGACTCGAGGAACCAGGCGAGTCCTCGGAAGAACACGGGTGCGAATGCCACCAGCGCGAGCCCGGGAAGCCAACCGGCTCGCCAAGCCATTCCCAGGAGAAACAGGGAGATGGCTTCGTGAAGCAAAAAGCCTTGCCCCCGGACGATTTTCTCAGCCGGCGTCATCACCCGCGCGGAGTGGATGCGGAGTTGGACGAAATGAATCTGGTTGGCAGCAAAGAGCCAGTTCGCCGCCCAGACGATCACTGCCGTCCGATCGAGTCGGCCGGCCGCCAGGTAATAAGCTCCCGCGGCCGTGGAGGTAAGCGCGATCGCGCCCGTCAACTGGGCGTTCATGCGGGTTTCCCGCCCGAGTTGTTTCAGGATGGCCTGAACGAGAAAAGCTGTTGCCGCAGCCGCGCCTAACAGCAGAAGTCCATAGGCGCGAGCCCAACCGAGCAGGACGGCCAGGGCAAGGCCGGCAAAGGAGGCGTAAGCATAAATGGAATAATGAATCAGCCTCCGTTCCACGTCGTTCTGCGGACGCAACGGTGAAATTTCCAGCCAAGCTTCGACCGGCGTCCGAAGGCAGAAGAGCCCTAACGCGACCGCGGCGAATAACAAAACCCAGACAAGCCGCTCCCCGTCCGGATTGCCGAGCGACGCGCCGGTGACCAGCGGAACCAGGAGCATTCCCCAGGCGCCGTGTTCACGAGGCCAGACTAATGAGCGCAACCGGGAGCGGGTAAGCGTGTGGAGCGCGGGGGTCGTACTGGCCATGGCAGTCGGGCCT
>Ga0187885_10004638_pt1 | contig 11117 bp, 7 predicted proteins | sample June2016WEW_20_1_3_FD_132970 | JGI IMG/M metagenome (GOLD analysis project Ga0187885, IMG submission 132970) | Peatland microbial communities from SPRUCE experiment site at the Marcell Experimental Forest, Minnesota, USA - June2016WEW_20_100 | ecosystem: Environmental > Terrestrial > Soil >... | reverse complement strand
TCCCGCCATGTGCCCTTCAGACAGGCGATCCGCTCGCGCGTGCCCACGATGCGGAAAGCCGCTCGCTGATGCAGACGGATACTGGTTGCATTTTCAGCGAAGATGCCGGCCTGCAAGGTCCAAATGCCATTGCGCTCTGACTCGGCGATCAGCGACGTCAGCAACGCCAGCCCAATGCCGCGGCCGCGGGCGCCCTCGGCAATATAGATGCTGACCTCAGCTACGCCCTTGTAAACCTGCCGTGAAGAAACTCGGCTGAGCGCGGCCCAGCCGAGCACGGTGTCGCCGGTCCGCGCAATCAGCCTGCACGTTGGCAGATGTCGCGCGTCCCATTCCGTCCAGTCAGGAACCGACTGTTCAAACGTGGCTTTGCCGGTCGCGATGCCCTCCCAGTAGATCTGACGCACGGCATCCCAATGTTTTTCCGTCATCGGCAGAATGTCGAAATGCATTGCACTGGCGTCCACGACTTAACAGTATAGATTCCCACCGCAGGGGCCGAATCTCGGCAGATGCTGTGCGGGGTTACGCATAGCTTCCGCGCAAGGTAAAATAGGGTTTGCGTAACCTCACGACGTGCACGCGCTTGCTTGGCCAACAGTTGAGTGTCAAATGTCCGCGGCCAAGTACTTCCACGCACACGCTCCGATCAGGAGAATACGATGGCAGAGAACAATGGCAACAACAATAGTTTGCGCTTGAAGACCGGCTTGGCCGAGATGCTCAAGGGCGGCGTCATCATGGACGTGATGAGCGTCGACCAGGCCAACGTGGCTGAGAAAGCCGGCGCGGTCGCGGTGATGGCGCTGGAGCGTGTGCCCGCAATCATTCGCGCCGAAGGCGGCGTCTCGCGCATGGCCAATCCCAGGCTCATCAAGCAGATTATGGCCGCCGTCTCGATTCCAGTGATGGCCAAGTGCCGCATCGGCCACTTTGCCGAGGCCCAGATCCTGCAGGAAATTGGCGTGGACTACATCGACGAGTCCGAGGTGCTGACGCCGGCCGACGAAGAGCATCACGTGGACAAGCAGGCCTTCACCACGCCATTTGTCTGTGGAGCGCGCAATCTGGGCGAGGCGCTGCGCCGGATCGCCGAAGGCGCAGCCATGATCCGCACCAAGGGCGAAGCCGGAACGGGCGATGTTGTCCACGCGGTGAAACACATACGGCAGATTGTCAAAGAGATGAAGCAACTCACCGTAATGAGCGATCAGGAACTCTTCGCCGCCGCCAAAGATCATCAGGCGCCTTACGAGTTGGTGCGCATGGTGGCCAAAGCAGGGAAGCTGCCGGTGCCGAATTTCTCCGCCGGCGGCATCGCGACACCGGCTGACGCTGCTTTGGTAATGCAGCTCGGCGCAGAGGCGGTCTTCGTGGGCTCGGGCATTTTCATGAAGGGCGGGGCAATCGCCCTGGATCTGCATGTGAAGGCCGAACGCGAAGAGGCCGAGTCGCGCGCGCGCGCCATCGTGATGGCGGCTACGCACTTCGGCGATCCCAAAGTGTTGGCGGAAGTCAGCTCGCAGATGACTGGCGCCATGAAAGGCCTGGCCGTCAGCGCCATCGAAGAGCGCGACCTGCTGCAGACCAGAGGGTGGTAGGAAGCGCTTTTCGCCATTCGCTCTTCGCTTTTCGCCAGAGCGGCAAATGGAGGTCGGGGGAGAAATCATGAAGAGCTTGAAGTGTGGCAAAGGGCGCACGCTCTCACCATCAAGTTGTATCGGATGACCGAGTGCTTTCCCCGTTCAGAGTTGTTTGGTCTGACGTCTCAAACTCGCAGAGCTGCGGGATCAATCGGCGCCAACCTTGCTGAAGGATGTGGTAGATGGGGTGAGGCTGAACTGGCGCGCTTTGTTCAGATTGCTATGGGCTCCGCAAGTGAGTTACAGAACCACCTTCGACTGGCCAAGGATCTTGGTTTCCTGAGCCCACCCGACTACGTGACCGCCTTCAAGGACCTAACCAGCGTTCGGCAGATGTTGACTGCGTTTCTGCAATCCCTTCGAGGACTCCGAACGGCTCGACAATCTGCGTCGGCACCTCTGGCGAAAGGCGAATAGCGAAAAGCGAAGAGCGACCTTATGAAAATCGGCGTTCTCGCACTACAAGGCGACTTCGAGGCGCACCGCCGCCGGCTGGAAGAGCTGGGAGCGGAAGTTGTGTTGGTGCGCAATCCCGAAGACTTCGATCAGCTCGACGGTTTGGTGATTCCGGGCGGTGAGTCAAGCGCATTTCTCAAGCTGCTGGGTGAGCGCACCTTTCAGAAGCTCAATGAATTCGTACACAGCAAGCCGACCTTTGGCACGTGCGCAGGCGCCATCATGTTAGCCAGAGAAGTGGAAAACCCGGGCCAGCCTGGATTGAATGCTATCGACATCACCATCCGCCGCAACGCCTACGGCCGCCAGATCGACTCCACGATTGTTGAGGCCGCAAGCTTACTGGGCGGCGAGCCGCTGGAGATGGTCTTTATCCGCGCACCGCGCATTGAAAGCGTGGGTAAGGACGTCGAAGTCCTCGCCAGACGCGGCGACGATCCGGTGCTGGTGCGGCAGGGAAGAGTAATGGCGGCGACGTTCCATCCCGAGCTCTCGCGTGACCAGCGGGTGCACCAAGAGTTCCTCAAGCTGATATTGAACGGCGCCGGATAGAAAATCTTACCCCTACTTCAGACTGTCTGCCCCAGCCTTGGAGCACTGAGCGTCCTGCGCGCTGGTAGCGCCGGAAACGCCGATACCGCCCACAATCTTGCCGTCCATCACCAGTGGAAAGCCGCCTTCCACTGGCACCGCGCCCTCAAGCCCCAGAACGCGAAGTCCCTCGCCGCCGGCAGCCAGGGCATCTTGAAACGCCTTGGTGGGCCGCTTGAATCGGGCGGCGGAACGCGCCTTATCAATCGCGACGTTGGCGCTGGCCAATTGTGTGTTGTCCATCTTCTCGTAGTAGACGAGCGTGCCCGCCGGATCCACGATTGCGACTGCAACCTTCCAGTTATTTTTGGCCGCCTCCGCCAGCGCCGGAGCCGCTGCTTTCTTGGCGTCGTCGACAGTAATGGACAAGCCATAGGGATTCGGCATCTGTCCGCGGACCGTTTGCAACGCCCCAATCGCGAACATCACAACCGCGACGTACCTCAAGCCCAACTTTGCTGACATGATCTTTCCTTTCAAGCCTGCTCAATCACACTCACATAGAATTCGTACGCTTCAGCAACACGCCATCTTAACGTCTGTGTCTTTCACAGGCCCGAAAGCCTCTGCCGGAATTGGCACGCCATGCAGGGTCTTCCAGCAGCGCCGTCCCGATTCAATCAGCACCAGAACGACACCGGTCACGAAGATCACCATCAGCGTGGCATCCAAGTATCCCTGGAAGCCGTGGCCCGGCTTCTGCGCCAACGGCAAATAGATGTTCTTGATGGAGAGCACCCCAGCGGTAAGGGTCGTTACGCCGACGAAGCACATGGGAATTGCCGTGATCAAGGCATATTTCACTTTGCCCATGTTGACCAAGAAGGTGGTTACAACCGCGAGCGCGATGGTAGCAAGCAGTTGATTGCCGGTGCCGAACAGCGGCCAGATGGTAGAGATGGAGCCGGTGTAGATCAGATATCCCCAGCTCACAACCACGATGAGTGAGGTCACCAGGTTGCCGGGCAGCCATGCGGTGTTGCTGAAGGACTTGTGCACCTTCCCCAACAACTCGTGCATGACATAACGGGCCACGCGCGTGCCGGTATCGACCGTAGTCAGAATGAAGAGCGCCTCAAACATGATGGCGTAGTGATACCAGTAGCTGGTCAGCGATTTCATGCCGGGAATGCCGCGGAAGATCTGCGCCATGCCGACAGCAAGCGAAACCGCGCCGCCCGTGCGGCCGGCCAGCTTCTCGCCAACCTCTTGCGAGAACATGCCGAGATTCACCGTGTGCAACCCGAGCTTGGCATAAACCGCGGGCGCGGCGTTGATGGCGAAGTAGTCGCCGGGATACATGGAGCATGCGGCGATCAGGGCCAGCACGGCGACGATGCCTTCGCACATCATGGCGCCGTATCCAATGAAGCGTGCGTCCGATTCCTTCCACAACATTTTCGGAGTGGTTCCGGATGAGATGAGCGCGTGGAAGCCGGAGATTGCGCCGCAGGCGATGGTCACAAACAGGAACGGGTACAGCTTGCCTCCAATGATGGGGCCGCCGCCGTGAATGAATTCAGTTACCGCGGGAAACTGAATATTGGGGTGAACGATAAAGACCCCGATGATCAGAAGGACGATGGTGCCGAGCTTCATATAAGTGGACAAGTAGTCTCGCGGTTCCAGCAGGAACCAGACCGGCAAGACCGACGCAACAAAGCCATAGATCGCCATTGCGAAGACGATCTGATGACCGCTGAACGTAAGTACGTGCGCGTAGGAGGAGTCGGCAAACCAGCGTCCGCTGATGACGGCGCCGAGGAGCAGAATCACGCCCGCAATGCTGGGTCCGACAATCCTGATCTGACCAGGAGAGCTCTTGAACATGTACACGCCCATCAAGATGGCGATGGGGATGGTCATCCCAATGGTGAAAACTCCCCACGGACTGTTAGCGAGGGCATTGACGACGACGATGCCGAGTCCGGCCAGTGTGACCAGCAGAATGAAGAGCAGCGCGATCATCGTGACCAGTCCGGCGTAGGGCCCGACTTCGGTTCGTGCCACGTCAGCCAGCGAGCGTCCCTTGTGGCGTACCGATGCCACCAGCACGGTGAAGTCATGGACGCAGCCGCAGAGGACAGCGCCAAACAGGATCCAGAGAAATCCCGGAGCAAAGCCGAATTGCGCGGCCAGCGTTGGTCCCACCAGCGGACCTGCACCGGCAATCGCCGCGAAATGATGACCGAACAACACCCACTTCGGAGACGGCACATAGTTGTGACCGTCTTCATAAACGTGCGAGGGAGTAATGCGGCTGTCGTCCAGGGCAAGCACTTTAGCGGCGATGAACGCGCTGTAATAGCGATAGCCGAGCGCGAAGACACACAGTGTGCCCAACAGGATGGGAAATGTATTCATGAAGAGCCCCCAATATGATTTCCGTCGGGTGCCTACTGGGCGGCAATTCTTCCAGCCTAAACAAAGAACTCAGAACGAAGAGAAAGAACCGGCTGGAATTCTCGCTTTAGCTCCCAACAGCCGCATACTATACCCATTCGAGCAGTCGAGCGCGTTCTTTTTTCCCGGACGGGCGAAATGCGCCTGAAACTCGGCCAGACCGGGGCCGCTCTGATCAAGTCAACCGAGTTCATGATCATCCGGCTGTAGCGCCGCCCGGTACTTCTTCGCGATTCCTTCTGCAAGACCTGCTGACCTCGCAACTCTTGAACGCAGGACGGGGCGCCATCGTTAAAAACGCATTAAATCGCTTTGACATAACTATTTAAATCGCTTAAAGTCGTATCCCGCTGCCGCATTTCGAACAGGCCGCGCAATCCATCTCAGGGAAAAAACCAGGAGAACTATGAGGTACCCTTCCGCTGCCGTGGCATTCCTTGTCGCCGTTCTCTGCATGGAAAATCTAGCTATTGCCCAATCTCCAGTCGATCCGGCAACGTCAACGCCCCAAACGGGGGCGAGCCTTTCCGGCATGGTGACGGACCAAACTGGCGCAGCCCTCCGCGATGTCGCGGTCACAGTCAAGAACGTCGATACAGGTGCAACGCGCACGATCAGAACCGACGGCGGAGGACACTATCAGGCGTCCGGGTTGTCTGTGGGGCACGTCGAGATTCGTGCGGCAAAACAAGGGTTCGCCGATGAAACGCGCACCGGAATCAGCTTGGCGGTTGGCCAGGATGCCACGGTCGACATTCGGATGCGGCGGAGCGGCCCCGACGCCTGCGCCAGCGGCCACGAGTTCCTCACTACCGATTGCACGCTGACCTGGCACGGAATCACGCTGTACGGTGCGTATGACATCGGCCTCGGGTGGGTCAGCCACGGCTTACCAAACAACGGCTATAACTACGAAGGCGAATCTCTGGTGAACCGAAACGGCTATCAAAGTCGATTCCTCGCCGCACCGAACAACCTGCAGCAGACGGGTCTGGGCGTCAGGGGCAAGGAAGAGTTCGCGCCTGGCTGGTCGGTTGTGTTCAACGCTTCCAGTGGAATCAATCCGCAGTCCGGCCTGCTGGCCAACGCGTCGGCCACCCAGACCGCCAACAACGGTCTTCCCCGGGCCGCCTATACGTTCGCCATCGACGGCGCGCGCGCTGGCCAACCCTTCAATGACGAAATCTATGGCGGTATATCGTCCACGCTTTTCGGCACGCTGACCTTCGGTCGTCAGCGTTCTCTCGGTACCGATGCGATGCTGGTTTACGATCCGGCCGGGGGAGCCTATGCCTTTTCGTACATCGGGTATAACGGCACCATGGCGGGCGGCGGCGATACCGAAGACTCCCGTTGGGACGACGCCATTAAGTATCGCCTCACCTATGAGCGGATCCATTTCGGCGCGATGTATAAATTCGCCGACGGTACTGGCGGCTGCTACTCGGCCTCCGCAACCTGGACCGCGGCCAACTGTACGCCGGAATCGGCGCACAACAACGCCTTTGGATTCGACCTTGGCGGAGAATACGGCAAGTTCTCCGCCGACGTCGTCTATCAACATTACAATCAGGCGATCAGCGTATTGAACCCCTTGCTGGGACCTCAGAGTCCGACCCAGCCTTATCAGTCGACCACCAACAGCATCAATACAAATCCCATTACCGGGAACAATGTGATCCCAACGACCAACACCGTGTATGGCATCGTTACCGACAACAATGCCATTATGGGCGCTGTCAAATATACGTGGAACCCCTTCAAGTTCTATGCCGGCTACGAATACATCTGGCAGAACAACCCGTCGGACCCGTTAGGCGTTGGCGCCTCGGACCAGGGCGGTTATCAACTGAGCGGAGTCGAAGACAACAATCTTGATTCTGAAAAGAACGTGCAGGTGTGGTGGACGGGCGCGAGGTACGCTTTCGACAGCAAGACCAACATCACGTTCGCCTGGTATCAGCAGCGGCAAAACGACTTCCGTGTTCCCCCGGAGTGCTCGCCTGAAGCCGGTTTCCGCGCTTCCTGCGCGGGCAGCCTCAACGAGACGTCGCTATTTGCGGATCATCACTTCACCCCACGTTTCGACGCTTTTACCGGACTGGCGTATTCCTACGTGGCCGGCGGCCTGGCCATCGCAATTCCTCATGGCCCCGGCGTCCCCTATTACCGCAACAACAACTTTGCTCCGTTAATCGGTGGTCGTTTCGCCTTCTGATCGTTTCTGCGGTTTATTTGCAATCGTCCGCTAGACGCTTCACGGTTTTGACTTCGAACACTTCCTGCTCGGTTGCGCTCGACGCACCCCCCGCAAGCGTACTATCCGCCGTTCTCATCCCCGGCTTGCCGGTAACTTCAATCTGGCGGCCGACCTGATGGCCAAGCTTGTTGAGAGCGCCGACAAGTTGATGGGTCGTCCCGTTTTCCTCGGTGAGCGTGTAAGTATTGTGCGAGTTCTGCAGACATCCCTGGAGTGCGGGTACGTCCGACGTCTTGCCGGAATCTTGCGCTTGCAACCAGACCGCCGAGATCAACAGCAACAGAGAAAGCATGAATGTCTTGCGCACTAGAAATCTCCTTTTGACGCCTTGACAGCGTCACGTCATCTTAGGAACGTTATCACCGCCGGTCAATATCACTGCCAATCAATGGATAACGGCACCACGCTAAACCTGTATTGAAGATCTCATCGACTTTACCAATGGGTCGATTGTAAGACGGGAGTACCGATATGGGGCGCATAACCGTAAAGTGGTAGGGCCTTTGGAAGCTCGGCTCTATTGCTCTATCCATCTTAATTATCAATACCTTGCGAAGAATCAGGCATCTCGTCTACCACTTTTGTCACATTCAGAGTGTGTCCTGCGTCACATTTAGCTTTGTCGAGTCTCCGTTAAATTCTGCTCCAGGCCATTCACCAGGTGGACTTTACGCGGTTACCAATCCCAGCGCCTAGGCTTTCCCACCTGACAAAGAAATGTGCCAACTCTTAGGAGGCGAAATGATGCGAAACTCCTTCCGGTCAAAGGCAGGGTTCTGGGTTGCCACCGCATGTCTTGTGATGGCCGCAACTGCATTTGCTGCCGATTCAACTAATCCCACAGCAGCGCCAGCTACCACGGCTACGGCCACTGCGGCGACCGCCGCGGCGCCGACTGCCGCTGGTCCCGGCTCTGCGATCAGTCCCTCTCTCGTCGATCTGCTGGTGAAGAAGGGAATTCTCACGAGCGCAGAGGCCAGCAGTCTGCGCAATGCATCCGGCTCAGCAGCCATGGAACAACTGCTCCTTCTGCTGAAGTCTAAGGGCGTCGTCAGTGACACTGAAGCGGCTGACTTGAAAACCGCAAGCCCTGACGCTGACACAATGCATTCCCTGGTCGATATCGAACCAGGTATGGCGACAGCAAACCTGACCACTGCTTCGGGGCAGACCAAGCCCGCGGAGCCAAGTGGCCCTACCGTGATTCCGGCCATTGCGCCATTACGGGTTCTGCCGCTGAATCCGCCGACCAAAGATGGACTGCTGGGTATTAAGCTCGGCTCGGGCGCAGTAATGTCGCCTTATGGGTTCATCAAATCCACCGCAGCGTACGACTCCTACCAGCCCTATGGTGACGACTTCATCAAGCCGTTGTTCTTGGCGGGCGGCACGAATTCCGGCCCGGGTAGCAATCCGGAATTCCATTTGAAGGCGCGTTCCACCCGGTTCGGTACCAAGTTCGAGTGGCCCGATATCTCAAAGAACATCACCGTCACCGGACAAGTCGAAGCCGACTTCGAGGGCAACTTCAGCGCCGTCGACAACCGCAACGTCTCCAGCATCCGCAGCAGTGCGCTGGCTCTGCGTCTGGCCTACGGCCGCATTGACTGGACCGTGGCGCCGAACTCGGACGTCTTCTTCGAAGCTGGACAAGACTGGACGATCTTCGGCTCGAGCGCGATGATGAACCTGTTCGAGACCACCTTCTTCGGCGCCTACTGGGGCAACGTTTACGAGCGCGCTCCCCAGATGCGCTTGGGCTTAGTGCAGAAACTAGGCGGTTCGCGTGATTGGAAGCTCTCACCAGAGTTTGCCATCATGATGCCATCCGAGGGTGATCTTCCGGGAACTAGAATTACTTGCCCTGCCCCCGTGGAGGGTGTAGAGCCGGTTTGCACTGCGGCCAACCTCGCGATCACCAGCCAACTCGGATACGGCGAACGCCAGGGAGCCGACAACGCTAAACCGGACGTGGAATCCAGGCTGGTATTGCAATTCCAACTGGATAAAGCTCCCGGCGTAGTTCCTGCGCAGATCCTTTGGAGCGGCTTCTACAGTGGCCGGCAGATGACAGTTTTGTCGTCAGGCGTTCCGGAGGCCTACGCGGCGGCGTTTCCAAACGGCGTCGACCTCAACAGCAACGGTTATGGAAACCAGTTTGCAATCTCACTTCCAACTCGCTGGGCGACGGTCGTCGCCAGCGCCTACGCGGGAGCTGACCTGAGGTTCATGTTCGGTGGCCAGACCTTGTCCTACTACAACCAGGCAGCCGGGCTGACTAATACGGCAGACGGCTACTCGGTCGACTACAACGCGGCGGTTTTCGGCACTAACGCGGCTGGGCATGCCGTGGTTGCGCCGCAACTGCCAGTGCGCGGCTACGGTGGATTCCTTCAAGCCGGATTACCACTCTCGCGCTGGTTCAACGCTGATCCAAAAGGCAGAAATGCCGGATGGCAGGCTTACTTCGAATACGGTATAGACGCTGTTAACGCCACTGACTTCTATCATGACAAGGACATTGGCGCGGACGGCGGCGGGCCCATCAAGAGCACCATCAAAGCCGCGACCATCTTCTACAAGATGAACCCCTGGGTTCAGTTCGGTTTTGAAGAGAGCAATTACTCCAGCTACGGTGTGCCGGCAATCAGTGGTAAGGATGCTGGAATCTGCAACGCCACCAAGGTCGGCAATCAGCCAACTTGCAGTGCAACCGACTGGCGCACGGAGTTCGGCCCAGTATTCACCTTCTAACAACCCAAGAACCACTTGACCAATGGGCGGCCCGCGTTAGCGAGCCGCCCTTTTTCTTTGCCGGAAGGCCTTAGGTCTATTCGGGCAGGACTTCGCCCCGGGTTTCTACTGCAAAGGGAATCACCAGCAGTCCGATCCCAAACGCAATCGCGGTGAACGCAACCGGCTTGCCAGTGTTCCCATATGATTTGACCAGCGCACCGATGGCGAAGTTGACTCCAGCAGCCAGGAAGCGTCCGAACGAAGTGGTAAACGCAAACGCCGTGGCGCGCACACTCGTTCCGTACTGCTCCGGTAGCCAAAGAGTGAACACGGCGAAGTTGCCACCGAAGAAGCCCAGGAAGAACAGTACCGCTATAAACGGATGGAGTCCTTGCGGCAGGTAGAATGCCCAGCCGAAGCTGAGCACGATGCAGATCCCCATCCCCAGAAAATAAAAGGCGAGGGTTCGCTTGCGGCCGAAGCGTTCGGCCAGTAACGGAACCGCCAGGCATCCCAGAATAGTGCCGAGCGACAGCAAGCCCATCCCGACCGAAGACGTGCGCACAGCTTGCGGCTGCAACATGCCGGCGCGTTTCGCTAAGTAGATAATTGCTGTCGGCGCGTACACCGCAGCCGCCCACAGTCCACAGATGGCCGCAGTCAGCAGGACGGTGTTGACCAGCGTGCGCCGTATGTAAGGAGGACTGAAAATCTTGCTCAGGGAAGAAAGTCCACCGGCGGTTTTGACCTTGGCTTTTTGTTGCCAGCGTTCGGGCTCCTTTACCCGGAACAGAACCATGAAAGCCACGATGACTGGAGTCATGCCGCACCAGAACATGGCACGCCACCCAAAGTGCGCTCCCACGGTGTAGTTCAGGGCCGAAGCCAGAAAGAAGCCGGCGTAATAGCCAGTCTGCAGATATCCCGCGCCCATCTTGCGACGATCTTCCGGCCACGCTTCGGCAACGTAGGTGCCCGCCAGCGCCCATTCGCCGCCAATCCCGATGCCCGCCAATAACCGGAACAAT
>Ga0187885_10004632_pt1 | contig 11122 bp, 15 predicted proteins | sample June2016WEW_20_1_3_FD_132970 | JGI IMG/M metagenome (GOLD analysis project Ga0187885, IMG submission 132970) | Peatland microbial communities from SPRUCE experiment site at the Marcell Experimental Forest, Minnesota, USA - June2016WEW_20_100 | ecosystem: Environmental > Terrestrial > Soil >... | reverse complement strand
GTGCGGGACGCCGTGAAGTCGGTGCGCGACGCGATGCTGATCGGTGCCCTGCTCGCGGTCGTGATCCTGCTCGCGTTCCTCCGCCACGGGCGCATCACCGCGGTGAGCGCGACCTCGATCCCGCTCACCCTGATCATCACCGTGTTCGTGATGAACCTGCTCGGCCAGACGTTCAACCTGATGACCCTGGGCGCGATGGCCATCGCCATCGGCCTGGTGATCGACGACGCCGTGGTCATCACGGAGAACATCGCGCGCCACCTCGCCCTGGTGGGGGACCGGCGCGCCGCCATCCGCCAGGCGGTGCAGGAGCTGATCTGGCCCGTGACCACCTCCACGATCACCACGGTGGTGGTCTTCCTCCCGCTGGGCCTGCTGCAGGGCGTGGTCGGGCAGTTCTTCGCCGCCCTCTCGCTGACCCTCACCATCGCGGTGCTGATCTCGCTCCTCCTGGCGCTTACGATCATCCCGCTGCTGGCGGACCAGTTCGTGAGGGCGCGCGACGTTCCCGCGGAGGCGGAGGAAGTCGCGGCAAGCTCCCAGGGGCGCGTGGCCGCGATGGCGGCGTTCCTGGCTCGCGCGCTGGACGGCATCGGCGATGGGTACATCCGCCTGCTTGGCGCGGTTCTGCACCACCCGCGCCGGATGCTCGTCGGCGCCGCCGCGCTCATCGTGGCGGGCGTGGCCGGCCAGCGCTTCGTCGGGAGCGGATTCCTCCCCGACATGGACGAGGGGGCCTTCGTCCTCGACTACTGGACGCCGGGGGGTACGGCGCTGGCGGAGACGGACAGACAACTCAGGCTCGTCGAGGGGATCCTGGCGCGGACGCCGGAAGTCACCGGCACGTCGCGGCGCACCGGCGCCGAGCTGGGGCTGTTCGCCACCCTGCAGAACACGGGCGACCTGGTAGCGCGGCTCAAGCGCCGGGGCGATCGGCACCGCTCTATCTTCCAGTTCATGGACACCGTCCGCGACGAGGTGAACGCTGCGGTGCCCACGCTGCACATCGAGTTCGTGCAGATCCTGTCCGACGTGATCAACGACCTGGCGGGCGGGGCCAAGCCGATCGAGATCAAGCTCTTCGGCTCGAATCTCGACTCGCTGGAGGCGTACGCGCGCAGGATCTCGCCGGCCCTCTCCAAGGTGGAGGGCGTGGAGGATCTGTTCGACGGCATCAGCTTCCCCAGCGCCGAGATGATGATGCGGGTGGACGGCGCGGAGGCCGGGCGCTTGGGCCTGTCGCCGCAGCAGGTCGGCGACGCGGTGAGCGGCGCGCTCCTCGGCGTGAATGCGGGCGAGGTCCGCACCCAGGACCGCGCCATCAACGTGCGGGTCCGCGCGCCGGACTCCGTGCGCTACGACGCCCTCAAGCTGGGAGCGCTGCCGGTCGCGGCGGGCGCTCGCGGCCGGGCGGCGCCGCTGGCGTCGCTGGCCACCCTGCGGCCCCTCGAGTCCCGCGCCGAGCTGGACCGCGAGAACCAGCAACAGATGATCGCGATGACGGCCGACGTGAGCGGCCGCTCGCTGGGCCAGATCATGGCCGACGTGAAGGGAGTCCTGGCCGCCCAGCCGGCGCCGTCTGGCATCCGGATCGAGTTTGGCGGGCAGTACGCCAGCCAGCAGGACGCGTTCAAGGCGATGCTGATGGTCCTCGGCATCGCGGCGGTCAGCGTCATCGCGGTGATGGTGCTGCAGTTCGAGTCGTTCGTCGAGCCGCTGGTGATCGCGCTGGCCGCCCCGGTTTCGTTCATCGGCGCGGTCGGGATGCTGCTGGTGACCGGCACGCCGCTCAACGTCTCGTCCTTCATGGGCCTCATCCTGCTGGTGGGGCTCATCGTGAAGAACGGCATCATCCTCCTCGACTTCACCCGGCGGCGCGGGCTCTACGACGGGATGCCGCTCGAGCGGGCGATCATCGATGCGGCGCGGGTCCGGCTCCGGCCGATCCTGATGACCACCCTCTGCACGCTCTTCGGGCTCTTCCCCTTGGCGCTCGCGCTCGGGGCGGGGAGCGAAATGCAGCAGCCGCTGGCGCTGGCCGTGATCGGCGGCCTGGCGCTCTCCACGCCCATCACGCTCTTCCTGGTCCCAACCCTGGTCGTGGCGATTCGCGGCCGGGACTACCTCCCCACCAAGAGGCAGTCATGAGAAACGTCACGAAGCTCGCCGCGCTCGCGGCCCTGGTCGCCATCGCCGGTGTCGCCCAGGCTCAGCGGCCGACGTACAAGCGCGAGGTTCCCCCGCGGCTTCTGCGGCAGACCAAGGTGAGCGAGGATTCCGCGCTGAAGGTTGCGCAGGCCCGGATTCCGACGGGAACCGTGAAGGCGCTGGAGCTGGAGAACGAGAAGGGCAACCTCATCTGGTCGTTCGAGTTCACCGTTCCGAACCGGCCGGGGATCTACGAGGTGAACGTCAACGCCGTGAACGGCGTGCTGGTCGGGAACGTGGAGCACGAGATGCTGCGGACGGACAGCACGCACCGCGCGGTGCCGAAGCCAAAGCCGTAGCTCGACCGTCCCGGACGGCATCCCACCGGAGGCAGTACGAGGACATTGACGGCAGTGGTGCTGGTGGGGATTCTCGCGTCGTTCGGCGCGGGCGTGGTGTCGGCGCAGGGACGCCCCGGGGCCCGGCCCCTTACCCGAGCGCAACAGCTCGTGAACAGAACCGTCGCGGCGCATCCGGAGCTTGCCGGTCTCGAGCTGGCGGTTGTGAACGACGGCGTCTGCAAGACCGTGGCAGCCACCGCCCCGGAAGACATCGGGGAGCGCTGTGACGCCGACGAGCTGGGGCCGATGCGCACGGGCGAGCCGGACGTCGAGGCGCCGAGCAAGGGCGATCCCGTCTACGACATCACCCAGGCACTCCACGACTCGGCCGGCCGGCTGATCGGTGCCGTGGGGATGGACCTGAAGCCTGCCGCCGGCCAGGGTCGGGCGGCGGTGTTGGCGAAGGCCAGGGCGATCCTCCGCGAGATGGAAGCGGGCATCGCCTCGAAAGCGGCGTTGCTCCAACAGGCTCCGTCGCGCTAGGTCACCCGCCCCCCGCCCAGCGTGGCAGCTCGACATCTAGACGGCGGACGTATGTGACCGGTGGCGTGTGCTTCTTGAAACGCCGTCGAACCTCCGGCCCGAGAAGCCTGTAGGCCTCCTCCGAGAGCGTCACGCCGCTACCCTGGAGACGGGCGGCGAAGTTGACGGTCTTGCCGAGCACGTCGTACCGCCGGGCGGTTCCGGCGCCGAAGCGGCCCGCCGCGACGGTGCCGAAGTGAATCTTCACCAGCAGCCGGCACTCCCAGCCCTGCTCTTCCATGAAGCGGTCCGCCGCGTCCTTGAGGTCGACGAGCGCGAGCACGCCGCGCTCGGCGCGCTTCGGCGGGAACACCGCCAGCATCCCGTCCCCGATGAACTTCACCACGCGCCCGCCGCCAGCCGCGATCCGCGATCCGGCGAGCGCGTAGTACCGGTCCATCACGCGCGCCACCACCAGGTCCTCCAGCCGGTCGGCCTGGGCGGTGTACCGGGTGAAGTTGGTGAACGCGACCACCATGCGCGATGTCTTCATCGTCCGCGCTCGCGGCGGAACACGTCGGTGCTGACGTACCGCAGGCCCGAATCCACCATGATCGTCACGACCGTCGCGCCGCGACCCAGTCGCTCGGCGACCCGGAGCGCCGCCACGACGTTGGCGCCGGACGACGTGCCCGCGAAGACCCCCTCCTCGCTCGCGAGGCGCCGCGCCATCGCCTTCGCGTCCGCCGTGGATACCGCCATCAGCTCGTTCACCTCCTCGGGCTCCCACAGCGGCGGCACGAACCCGATGCCGATGCCGTCGATGCCGTGGCTGCCGCCGGGGCGTCCCGCGAGCACCGCCGACTCCGCCGGCTCCACCGCCACCACGTGGATTGTCGCGCCGCGCCTCCGGAGCCCGCGCGTCGCGCCGTGAATCGAGTGGGCGGTCCCCACGCAGTGGACGAAGGCGTCCACGCGCCCCTCGGCCTGCTCCCAGATTTCCTCACCGAGCGGGATGTAGCCCCCCAGCGCGTCCCTGTTGTTCAGTTGATCGCACCACCAGTGGCCGGGACGGCCGCCGAGCGCACGCGCCTCCTCGATCATCTGCCGGACCACCTTCTCGGTGATCCCGCCGCCGCCGCTCCGCACCAGGGTGATCTCGGCGCCGAGGGCCTCCATCATCAGCCCCTTGTCCTGGCTGAATGCGTCGGAGAAGACGATGCGCGCCTTGTAGCCTTTGGCCGCGCAGACGAAGGCGAGGGACACACCCGTCGTCCCACCCGTGTACTCCACGACCGTGCCGCCGGGACGAAGGCGGCCGTCGGACTCCGCCGCATCGATCGCGGCCACGGCCATCCGGTCCTTCATGCTTCCGGTGGGGTTGGCGTACTCCAGCTTCACCAGCACGCGGGCGGCGCCGGGCGGCGGGAGCCGCTTCAGCTCCACCAGCGGCGTGTGGCCGATCGCGTCGAGCACGGTCATGGGTTGCCTCCCGGCCGTAGCGCGGCGACGTCGCCGCACAGGCGTCGCACCTGCTCGTCCAGGATGGTGAGGGCAGGGGGCAGCGCCGGCTCCCCGGCGTGGGCGCGTCGCAGCGCATCCGCCGCGCCGGCCATCTCGGCCACCTGGGCCTCGAGCAGGGACTGAACGCCGGCAGCGGGCCCGCCTGCCGCCGCCTGGCCGGCTACGCGGGAGCGTTCGGCCTGCAGCTGGTCCCAGAGGGCCGTGAGGAACCGCTCCGCCGCCGCGGGATCCGTCTGACGGAGTGCGTACCAGACTTCGTAGGGCAGGGAGGTCTCCTGCCGGATGCGCGCGCCGCGTCTGCGACGCAGGGCGACCAGGCGCCAGAGCGCGAAGCCGCAGGCGCCGGCGATGACGACGAGTGCGAGGGGGATCAGAGCGCGTGCCATGACATCTCCCGAATGCGGGCGGTCACGCCGCCAGTCCTGCACGCAGGAGCCGCGTCACTCCTAGCGCCACGAGCAGCGTGCCGGCGGTGAGGCCCAATGCAACCACCGGCGACGGCGGACCCCAGACGAGGGCGGACAGGCCTGCCGCCGCGGCGAGCGAGACGGTCCAGGCGGCGAGGACGCGAGAGGCCCAGGGGCGCCACCCGAAGGTCGTCAGCACGCTGAGCAGGCTCAGGAGTCCGCACGCCACCTGCACGACGGTCTCGAGCTTCTGCCCCAGATTGCGGGACCGGGGGATCTGGCGGACAGCACCCGACAGCGCCCCCCAGGCCACCGCCAGCAGGACCAGCGTGGCGAGTGCCAGGAGGATGCGCCGCCCCACCCGGCGCAGCCTCACGCGAGTCGGCGGACGTCAGCTTGAGTGGCCACCTCTTCCTGCTCCTCCGCGCCGAACACCACTGCGGCCGCGCCCGCCCGCCACACCTGATGCCCTAGGCCCGACTCGGATGAAGCACGGTGAAGTATCCGTAGCCGGCCGCCAGGAGTCCATAAATCACGACGTTGGACCAGCCGACCGCCGTCATCTGGCCGCCAAGCTGGACCGCGAGCGACGCCAGCAACCCCACGCAGTCCTGTATCAGCAGCGCCAGCGCGATCGCGCGCCGTGTCTCGACCGCTGTCGACTGGCGACCAAACCACATCAGTGTCGCAAGGCCGAGGAGTGAGCCACCCAGGAGCCGGGCTGTCCAGACACCCGCCGCGTCGAGCGGCAAGCCGTAGAGCGCGCACAACTGACGAGGCACCAGCGTGCAGGTCAGCCCGAAGAAGACAGCCAGGATCACATTGATGGTGAACAGGCGGCGTAGGCTCATCCGGCATCCTCCCATCTGGCGCGCGGGTCAGGCCGGGCCCCGTACATGAAGTAGAGATTGACCCCTCTGGCGTAGACCGCCGACGAAAGGACTACATCCGAAACGCGATCGGTTGAACTGAATCCGAGCGCCAGTGCATCGTAGTTGTCGTATGCGAGTTGATTGGCCGTCGGAAGTCTCTTGCGCACGGCGGAGAGAGCCACCCGTGCGAGCGCCCGGCCGCTGCTGGCGCCGGTCAGGCAGCACCGCGGCTCGGCGGTGCGCTGAACGGGTTTTCGTCCGCCGACGGGCCGTAGATCGCGGGCAGCGGGACGCCCAGCAGCCGCAGATAGACACACAACTCGCCCCGGTGGTGATACCAGTGGTTGAACATCAGCGATCGCGCCAGTGTGAGTCGGGGCACGGCAAAGAGCTCCTGACTGCCAACCCGCGCGTGGTATAAGCCGGACGCCTGCTCCTCATCCAGCTGTGCCAGCCAGCGGCGCGCAGCCGCTACACTCTGCTCCAGCGCCGGGAGTAGCTGTCCCGCTTCGACCGAGGCAGCCCCACCGAAATCCACGACCGCAAAGTCGACCCCGTCCGCCGCGAGATGTGCCGCGAACGCACCCGGGATCTGCGCCACATGCAACGCGAGCTCTCCCAGGGTCATGGACTTCGGGTGTGGCCGCCAGGTGAGACGGTCGCTCGGCACGCGTTCGAGGAGCCGCCGGGTGGCGTCAGCCTCTTGCTCCAATTCTGCCAGCAGCGGGGTAGCAGTGTTCACCATGACGCATGCCTCCAACGGTGGCCTGATGAAATGCGCTTCAGCGGCGGACGACTGCCGCCAGCCACACGACACCTGCAGTACTTCAGGTCAACTGTCCAGCTACACCGCTCCACGAGCCGCGTGCCCGCCAGCTGGAGGTGCGGGGTAGGCAGCTCCTAGGGATTGCCCTCGTCGAAGAACAAGAGGAAGTCCGTAGCTGGCGGCGTTCGGCCCATCTGCCGCAGCAGCGTGACGACCTGGCCTCGGTGGTACGACGAGTGGTTCACGACGTGCTGCATCATGTGCACAAGGGCATACTCCCAGCGCTGGCCTTGTAGGTTCACGTAGGCGATCCGCTCGCCGAGACGGTCCTCTGTCAGCCCTGAGATGAAATCCTCTCGGTCGCGTTCAACGTCAGCCCAGCGGCCTTCGATCGCCGCTACATCCGGGTACTGGTCCCCGTCGAACACTTCCTTGGGGGAAGTGCCTTGCCACCTCCGAAGCCATAGCCACTCCGCCCACAGCGTGTGGACGAGCGTGCCCCGCACGGACCCATGGCTGGTGCCGACCTCCCGCGTAAAGTCGGCAGGGGCGAGCACACGACTGGCCGCGAGGAGCCGATGGTTGGCCCACCGGCTGTAGGAGAAGAAAGTGCGAATCTCTTTGAGGTTCACGCGATGCATCTCCTGGGCTGCCTTATGAACCGCTCCCGACTACCGGGCCGATGACCTGTTCAGGGCTGCAGCGGCGCGTATGAGCGTCTTGAAGGCATCCCCATCCATTTCAGCACCCTCATGGAAATCGATCGCGCGCCTGGCGTTGCCTTCAAGGCTGGAGTTGAATAGCCCTGAAGGGTCCTTGAGCGAAGCGCCCTTGAAGAAAGTCAGCTTCACGACGCTCTTGTACGTCTCGCCGGTGCAGATCAGTCCATCGTGAGACCAAACCGGAACGCCTCTCCACTTCCACTCCTCGACCACCTCAGGGTCGGCCTGTTTGATGAGAGCGCGGACATGGGAGAGCGTCTTGCCCCTCCAGTCATCCAGTTCCTTGATCCTCGCGTCGATCAGCCGTGCAGGGGATCCGCCCTTGGTCGTTGCGCTCTTTCTCATATTGTCTGCACCTCATTCGGCCGTTCTTCTATCTTGGGAAGTACCAATCACCAATTGGTCATGACGGGGAACAAGAGAGCTAGGGGCATGGAGAAGGTGAATCCGGCGCGGCTTGGCACGAGAACATAACGCTCCCCGCTCCGGCGCTGAAGAAGCTCGTCCAGACCGGCTGTCGGTCCAACGACCGGCAATGCGCTGCGGCGCGCCAGCGCCGGCAACTCCATTGTCCTGCTAGGCGCCTCGGCACGGTTCGGCCCGTGCAGCAGGGTCAGACGCAGATTGCCTCGTGGGGCGGATCGAATGTCGCCAAACCAGGAATAGCACGGCTGCCGCCACGAAAGGTACGGCTGGAGCGCCGCCGCGCCAAAGCCCATACGCCAAGGCCGTGAGAAGGCCGATGGCGAACGCGCCCATAACCGCGACCGGCCGGAGCCCCAGCCGGAGAAGCGCCGTAGCGGCGACTCCGCCGATGAGAAGATCGCCGATACCGACGATCGGAACGACGCGATTGCGAATCGGAACGACCAGAGTGAGATACAGCAGAAAGTCGCTCGTACCCTCTCGATACCGCTCGACAAGCATGCGAGAAACGCCACCCGACACCGACAGCATGTCGACAACGGCTGCAACAATGAGGAACGCGGTGACTGCTCCCGGAGTCCGGAGTCCGCGTTCGAGTAAGAGGACACCGCCGACGGCTCCCGTGAGAACAGCGAGGTCCATCACGGGCCAGGCCGATGGCCGAAGGACCAGAACCGCGCAATAGGTCAGCAGGCAGCAGCCTGCCAGAGGTTTCGTCCAGGAAGGCGCGATACGAGGAACCCACCTCGCCGCCAAGACGACAGCAACGAGGCCGCCCAATGTCACGAATGCCGCCAAGATCGAGAAGAGTGAACGAGACATATCCGCTTGACCCCCTCGAGTGCGCCTGACGAAGTGCCCCTCAGCGGCGGGCCTTCACCCGCCAGCCACACAACACCTGCATTCCCTCAGCTCAACTGTCCAGCCACCCAACTCCACCAGCCGCACGCGCCCGGCCGCTGCTGACGCGGGTTAGACGCACTCCAGCGATTGGACTCCGGGAGACGCTTGTCCTTCTTGAGGGGGCGGAAACGCGGACGTCCCGGCTCGTGCCCCCGTCCCTGACCTTGGCTGCTATCGGAACTCATGCCTCCAGGACGTGCACTTGCTATCCCGCTCCGCCCTGCCAGTCATCTCCGCCACGGTGATCTCAACCGCAGAGCACTTCGCCACCTCTTCGGTAGTGAGCTCCTTCGCGTCTCGCTGGAGACAGCGGTTGAACGTGCTCAGAGCCCGGCGACGCTCCTCAATGTCGTCAATGATCCGTGCCCTCCCGTAGCAGATCACGCTGTCACTGTTCACGTGGCAAACCGCGCCCTGCGGGTGGCGAACCACCTCGCCGAACTGGCGGGCAACTGTGAAACACACACGAGGATTTGACCGGATACAATCCAACTTCTTGCCTGCCGGAGCACCGTGGAACAGTATCTTGCCCGCAACATAGCCGTAGGTCAGCGGAACGACGTATGGCTGCCCGCCGACTGACAGCCCCAGGTAGCCGACTCGCTCCTCAGTGAGAAGAGTCTCCATTTCCCGACGTGATTTGCCGAGTACGTCCGGAGAGGCCATCTGCTGCCTCCTGAGAAAGTGGAGCGGCGGCTATGCACCCTACACCCGCGAGCCACTGGCGTCCGCCTGACGAAGTGCGCCTCAGCGGCAGGCCTCACGCCCGCCAGCCACACAACACCTGCCATACCTCAGGTCAACTGTCCAGCCACCCAACTCCACCAGCCGCACGCGCCCGCCCGCTGCTGACGCGGGTTAGGCGGCACCGGCCAGCGGCGCCACCCTCACGCTGGCCTGCCCCCGTTCACTCGGCGCGGGCGCGTCAGCCAGGCGACAGCGACGGCCAGCGCGAAGAGCGCAACGCCGGCTGCCGGGTTGTTGTGCAACAGCGCCAGAGACAGCACGACCGCTGTCCCCACGGAGCAGCCGAGCACGACGGCCCCGTAGAATGGCATCCATGGCGAGAGCACGAGCAGGGCTCCCGTCACATCCAGCGCCCCAGTCAGGTAGCGGAACCACTGACCCCAGCCGATCGCTGCGAACAACTGGACCGTCTGCGGTTGCGACGTGAGCTTAGCAGCACCTATGACGAGAAACGCCACGCCGAGAAGCGCCCTGAGGACCCAAGTTGCGATTGAGCGTGGCGTGCCCGTTGATGCCGGGGTCATGTGTTTTCTCCGTGCCGCCTAACGAAGTGCACCTCGGCGGCGGGCCTGACGCCCGCCAGCCCCACAACACCTGCACTCCCTTAGGTCAGCTGTCCAGACGTCAGTCTTGAGCCGGTCGGGATTACCGACTGTTCTGCTCCCGTGGCCGCTGACGCTCGCCTCACGCATCCGCGTTACCTTGCTGGCGGACCCTAGAGAGAGAACCCTATGTCCGTTCGCACCAGATGTGGTTTCCTCCTCGCGATCGCGGTTGCCGGCGCGCTTCCCGCGGCGGCGCAGGAGACGGTGTTGCTTCGACTCGACCCGCCGGTCGGCCAAGTGACCCGCCAGCGCCTGGAAAGCAAGATGTGGATGCGGAGCGGGACCGTCATGCCGAGCGACACGACCGCGCCCAACTTCAGTCAGGTGATGTTCAGCACTCAGACTGTGGCGGCGGACGAGGCAGGGATCCGCACGATCACCACCGTGATTGACTCGTCGCGACTGGAGATGGGTCCCGGTGCGCCTCAGCTGGGGGCAGGGGCGGATTTGCTCAAGGGTACGAGGACGATCCAGCGGGTGAATGCCGACGGCGATCTGCTCTCGTCCAGCACCGTGCCTGGCCCTAATGCCCCGCCCATGATGGTGGGACAGATGGGCGGTTTCGGAGCGCCCCCGGGGCAGCAACGCTATCCGAAGCACCCGCTGCGAGTCGGGGATACGTGGACGGACACCACGACGCAAAGTGGGCAGGGTCGCTCGGCGACCACCGTGACCACGCTGCGGGTGGAGCACATCGAACAAAGCGCCGGCTCTCAGTTGGCCACCATATCCGTGAAGGGTGGCAGCAGCGTCCCGGCGGACAGCGCACATGCGACCAGCGTCACTGGGGAGCTTACCGGCGAGATGGTCGTGGATGTCACCCACCGCCGCATGGTGAGCCTCATGAACGAGAGTCGCACGCGGATTGATTCCCCGAACGGTCCGCAGTCCTCCTTCATGCGGATGACCATAACCCTGATCGAACCCTGAGGTGCCGGCCGGCGCTCCTCGACACTCTCGCGTGCCAGTCTAACGTTGGGACCGGCGCGCCCGGCCAGCTGCAGGCGCGCTCAGGCATCACTCCCGTGCCTCCCAGCTAGTGTAGTGTCGCCAAAGTCGCTTGGGCTTTGCGGACCTTGGCGAGAATGTGGGTGACGCGGGCCGTCCAGACGAACGGGGTCGGGGCGACGTTGCGGCGG
>Ga0187885_10004618_pt1 | contig 11159 bp, 10 predicted proteins | sample June2016WEW_20_1_3_FD_132970 | JGI IMG/M metagenome (GOLD analysis project Ga0187885, IMG submission 132970) | Peatland microbial communities from SPRUCE experiment site at the Marcell Experimental Forest, Minnesota, USA - June2016WEW_20_100 | ecosystem: Environmental > Terrestrial > Soil >... | reverse complement strand
TTTACGGCTTGGGCCATTCGGAGGAGGTCGTTGCCCGTGCTCTGAAAGACTGGCGCGGCGCGCGGCCCCATGTTTTTACCAAGTGTGTTCTTCGTTGGGACGCCAGCGGCAAAATCAGCCCCAGTCACACCGCCAATTCCATCCGCGAGGAGTGCGAGAGCAGCCTGCGCCGCTTGCAAACCAGCACCATCGATTTGTATCAGGTCCACTGGCCGCCGGCCGATAACGGGCCCGGCTTGGAAGAAGCTTGGCAAACTCTGGCAGCCCTGCGAAAGGAAGGCAAGGTGCGTTGGATTGGCGTTTCCAACTTTAACGCAGCGCAAATCAAGCGTGCGGAGGCCATCGCGCCGGTCACTTCTCTCCAGCCCCCTTATTCCATTCTGCGTCGCCAGATCGAGGAAGCCACTTTGCCGTATTGCGCGAAACAGGGCATCGGGGTGATTGTCTACGCCCCAATGTTTTCGGGAATGCTCACCGGTGGCATGACTCGCGAGCGCGCCGCCGCCCTTCCGCCCGACGATTTTCGCAGCCGCAACCCCGAGTACAAGGAGCCAAAACTCTCCAAGAATCTGGAATTGGTGGAGAAGCTGAAGGAAATCGGCGCGCGCCACGGCCGGGGTCCCGGGGAAGTGGCCATTGCCTGGACGCTGCGCAATTCCGTGATCACTGGCGCCATTGTTGGCTCGCGCAGCGCCAAACAAGCAGAAGGCGTGATGCGCGGCGGCGAGTTGAGACTCAGCGCGCGGGAAATTGACGAAATCGAAACCTTTTCCACTACTGTGGCAAAGGCAAAAGCGGCACTCTGAACGCGCCTCAAGCCGCCATTATCAACGGTGCCGCGGTCCGCGCCGAAGGCGGCATTCTCCGCAGCGTCCTCTGATCGCCTGGCCTATGCGCGCAAGTGGTCGGCGCGCCAGTTCTGCACCAATTGCTTGATGGCTTTGCGATCCGCCAGATTGTCGCTCAGGACTTTACGCGCCAGCGCCGGAAGCTCGGCGTCGCTGGCAAACCGCAAGGCCACAAACTGACCGAGCGTGAACTCCGGTATCCGCGCCTTTAAATCTTCCGGCAACAGTCTTTCAAACCGCAGCCGCTCTTCCAACCGGATCACGCGGTCCTGCACCGTCAGCGCGAAGAGGCGCGCATGGAAACTGAGCAACAACAACGCCGCCGCGGTCACCACGCCGATCACTCCATCCGCCCAATGGCGCCAGTGCGCCAAGCGATAGATTGACCAGCCAAAATTCAACGTCAGTGCCGGCAAGATGAAGTAATGAAACAACGGCACCAACCTCGGATGATTCGCAAAATTTTGTTCCGCCATATTTTCTCCTCCGTTTCGCTTCGCATTCTAACAAACCTGACCCTCGGACCAGTTACCTTCTCGGCGATTCCTTGCGTTTCTGACTTCCTTTTGACGTCACTCAGCGCAAAATCGACAGATGCAGGATGCCCAGGCTGGAGCGTTCGGAGGCCGTCATGTCGAATCTTAGTTTGGCCCGCATCATGTTTGGCAGCAGCCAGGAAGTGCGCCGGATCGCCGGGACTGGCATAACGGCAAATGTCAGCTCGCCCGCGCCCGTCGCCCTCGCGCCGTCAGTAGCTGCACAGGTAGCGCCTCCCGATTCGTCACTTCCCGGTCTCTTCCGTCGCATTTGGGTTCGTCTGTCCGCTAAATCCTGAAACTCCGCACTCCGCCAGCCGCGCAACCCCCGGCAGACACGCTACTTCGGGCTGAACTCGTTTTTGTACGTTTGCCCGCCCTTCATCACGAACTTCACCTTTGCCAATTCGTTGATGTCTCTTAGCGGATCGCCAGCCACCGCGATCACATCCGCGTACGCTCCCGGAGCAATCACCCCCAGTTCTCCCTTGCGATCCAGCATCTCTGCGGGCCGTGATGTCGCCGACTGAATCGTGTCCAACGGAGTCATCCCCAGCGCGACCATGCGCGTGAACTCCTGCGCGATCGGCTCGCTCCACGGGATTCCTCCCATGTCCGTGCCAAACACGATCTTCACATGAGCTTTCAGCGCCTTGCGAAATGAGGTTTCGTGCACGCTCACCCGCGCGCGGTCCCGCTTTCCTGCAGGCGTGTCTTCCGGAGCCCAATCCAGGTAGTACACCGAGAGAGTCGGGCAGTACCACGTCCCTTGCTCGATCATCTGCTCCATCTGCGCGTAGGAGATCTCCAGTCCGTGCTCAATCGAGTCGCACCCGCCGTCCAGGGCGCGCTGCAAGCCGATTCCGTTGTACGCGTGGCATGCCACTTTCTTTCCCCAGCCGTGCGTTTCGTCCACGATCGCCTTCAACTCCTCAAGCGTCAGCGTGGGTTGCGACATCAGGTTGCCCTGCTTGTCCACCCACGACCGGTGCGTCATGTACACCTTGATCCAGTCCGCGCCGCGTTCCATTTGTTCCCGCGCGGCCTTACGCGCCTCCACGGGCCCATCCACGATTTGCACGCCTTTTGGCATCTGCAGTTCCGGCGCATAGCCTTCCAGGCCATAACCGCCCGTCGTCGAAATTCCGCGCGTCGAGGCAAAAATGCGCGGCCCGGGAATTGTTCCTTCCTCGATCGCTTGTTTGATGCCGATGTCGCCATATCCCGCGCCCTCGGTTTCGACGTCGCGCAGGGTCGTGAAACCTTGCTCCAGCGCGCGCCGCGCCGCGGTTGTTGCCCGCGCCGCCCGCAACGCTATACCCGCCTTCAACAAATTTGCATCGTAGCCGCCCTTGGCGGGATCTTCCCCCCACAGGAAAATATGCGTGTGCGAATCGATCAGTCCGGGCAGCACGGTCGCGGCGGATAAATCCACCACTTTCGCACCCGCCGGAATGGCCGCGGATCCCTCGGTGATTTTCTCAATGCGCTCGCCGCGAATAAAAATCAGCTGATTTTTTCTCGGGGTCTCGGTTTGCCCGTCCAAGAGCGTGCCGGCGCGAATCACGACCAAATCGCGAGTCTTCGGCTCTATGGCAGCTTGAGCCCCCGTCCGGATCGCACATATTCCAGCAAGCAAAACGCCCAACCAAACACTGATAATCGTCCGCATAGATCGCTCCTCCATGCCTTGCCCCGGTTCGCGTTGCCCGGCATGTGCCCAGTAGATTCCCCTGAATTCTCTATTATCCACACCTGTGCTTATGTCAAGAGAAACTCGCAGCGTCCTGCGCTCGGGAGTTCCGCGCCGCTCATAGTCAATCTATAACCAATGAGCCAATCAGATCAGGTTGATCGATTTGGCGTGCTTCATCAGTTCGTCCCGGAAGTTCGGATGCGCGATGCTGATCAGTGCCAGCGCGCGTTCCCGCGTCGACCTGCCGCGCAGGTTCACACAGCCATACTCCGTCGCGATGTGCTCGACGTCCATCCGGGTATCGGTCGCCATTTGCACGCGCGGCACGATGCACGAAATTGTTCCGTTCTTTGCCGCCGATTTCAATCCGATGAAGGACTTTCCGCCCCTTGAAAAGGATGCGCCCTTCACGAAGTCGAATTGTCCGCCTGACCCGCTGTATTGATGGCCATTGACGAACTCCCCGTTCACCTGGCCGTAGAGATCTACCTCAATCGCGGTGTTCACGCTCATCATGTTGTCGTGTTCCGCGATGACGTGGATGTCATTCACATAGGAAGAGGCGTAGCTCTCCATCGACGGGTTGTCGTTGATGAACTCGTAGACCTCATCGTCTCCAATTGCGAAGGTGAACACGTGCTTCCGCGGGTGCAGCGTCTTCTTCCTGCCGTTGGCCACGCCGCTTTTCACCAGCCGCACGAACGCGTGGCTAAAAAGCTCGGAGTGAATTCCCAGGTCATTGTGATTCTCGAGGAGCAGAGCCACGGCGTTGGGCAGGTTCCCGATCCCCAGTTGCAGCGTCGCGCCGTCCGGGATCTTTTCGGCGATGCACTTCCCGATCTTCATCGAATCCTCGTCCGGATCTTTGTATGGCACGTTCACGAGCGGCGCGTGGTTTTCGACGATCGCCTGCACTTCCGATACGTGCACCAGGGAATCGCCGAACACCCGCGGCATGTTGCGGTTCACTTCCACCACCACGCGGTCGCAATGCCGCAGCACCGTCGAGGCGTAGTCATTATTCGTGCCCAGGCTGAAGTGGCCCGAAGCATCCATCGGCGACACGGTCACCAGAAAGGTGTTCACCCGGATGTGCTCCGTGAGCGCGCGGGGGATGTTGGAAAAATTGATGGGCACATAGCTCAAGTATTTTCTCCCCTCGGAGATTCCCAGGGCGACCATCTTGCGGTCCGGGTCACCCATGAAAAAGCACCGCGCATCCACTTTGGACAATACTTCCGGGCGGATCAGCGTTTCTTCGCTGTATTTCATGGAATGCTGATAATACAAATTCAAGTCCTTCAGGTTGCCCGCAAGAACGCGGTCGGCAACGGCCTTGGCCAGCCCTCCGGGCATGCCCACCGCCAGGGCCAGGCAAAGTGTGCTTCCGTTCGCTATACCTTCGACTGCCTTGGCCGGCGTAGTGAGCTTCGCTGCGTAGTCTTCCTGTGCTGTCCGATATCCCATGGATTCCTCGCTCGTTAGTTAACCTCTGAAACTGTGGCTCCGGGGAGCGATACCGCAAGCCTATTAGATTCCCCTACACCCCCGTGGTTTGCAAGTGCAGCCGACACACTCCAGTTCTTGGCCGTCCTCAGCTGTTTGGAACTTCTTGCCGGCAGATCCCGCTCTCCCGCCGCAGGTCCGCGACACCTTGCGCCGCCCTTCTCCTTCGCCACCCATCACGACCGACAAGCCGTCCGCAACCTAAGGTAAGCTGTTGGCTTGCATTTATGCTCCGCCTTGTTCTGCTCTCGTTGGAGTTCTCGGCGCTCTTCGCCGGCGTTCCGCTTCTGATTTACTACCGTCTGCTGCCCAACCTCCCCATCCCCTATCTGTTCTTTGCTGCTCTTGCCGCTTTTCTGGTTCTTCGCGGCGATCCCAGCTTTGATTTCTCTCATCTCGCTTCGTGGAACAACGTTCGCTCCCGACTTCTGCCGCTGCTCGTGCGTGATGCTGTCTTTCTCGCCCTCTTGGGACTCGCGGTCCGTGTTTTTGCGCCCCAGCTCCTCTTCTCCTTCCTCAAGCGCGCTCCCGGCTTCTGGGCCCTGGTTATGCTCCTGTACCCGCTCGTTTCGGTTTATCCCCAGGAACTGATCTACCGCGCCTTTTTCTTTCACCGTTACCAACCGCTCTTTGGCAGCGGCATCGTTATGATTCTGGCTAGTGCTCTTGCTTTCGGGTTCGTGCACATAATTTTCGGCAATTGGCTTGCCGTAATCCTTTGCATCATCGGGGGTTTCCTGTTTTCCCTCACCTACCAGCACTCCGGATCGCTGCTTTTCGCCTGTCTCGACCACGCGATCTTCGGCAATTTCATCTTTACAATTGGGTTGGGTCAGTTCTTCTACCACGGCGCGCGGGTTTGAACGCATTTCTCGCCCCGGTCATTCTTCCTCCCGGAAACCCACCTCTCGCGGTAAAATGTCAAGTGCCGGATTTGGAGTCATCATCATCGTAACTTCCAGGCACCTGGGTGCGTATCCACTATGAGAAGTTCGTGAAACCTCCCCGGTCGAGGAGACGCCGCCAGTATGGCGACAACACCGAAGTCCCTGAAGCCCGATCTGTCCTCCCTGCGCATTACCGACGCCAAACGCAGCACTCCCGGCGCTGGCCGCCGCTGGCTTTGGATCATCCTTGCCGTGATTCTCATTGCCCTGGTGGCCGCCGTCGCTTCCGCGTACCACAATCGCAAGGCCGAAGTCGAAGTCACCTCTGCTCGCAAGCCTGCTGCCGGCCCGGCCGGGGTTCTCAATGCCAGCGGCTACATCACGCCGCGACGCCGCGCCACCATCGCCGCCAAGATCACCGGCCGCGTCACCGGCGTCTTCTTCGACGAAGGCACGCGCCTCAGCGAGAACCAACTCCTTGCCACGCTAGACGATTCCGATACGCGCCGCGCTCTGGACTCCGCCAAAGCCGATCGGGACGCCTCGCAAGCGGCGATCGCGGACTTCCAGGTCCAGCTCCGCAACGCCGAAATTGAGCTTCACCGCACACAACAACTCGTTAAGGAAGGCGTGCAGACCCAGCAGGCCCTCGATGCTGCCGTCACCGCCGCGGACAGCCTGAGCGCCAAGATCGAATTGGCCAAGCAACAGGTTCTCGCCTCGGAAGCCCGCATCCGCGAACAGCAGCAGGCCGTCGATAACTGCACCATCCGTGCGCCGTTCGCCGGCATCGCGGTCTCCAAAGACGCTCAAGTTGGCGAAATGGTCTCGCCCATTTCTGCCGGAGGCGGCTTCACCCGTACCGGCATCGCCACCATCGTCGATCTTCATTCCAACGAAATCGAGGTGGACGTAAGCGAATCCTACATCGCCAAGGTGCAGCCCAATCAGCCCGTCAAGGCCGTTCTCGACGCCTATCCGGATTGGGAAATCCCCGGCAAAGTCCGCACTGTCATCCCTACGGCGGACCGCCAGAAAGCCACCGTCAAAGTCCGTATCAGCTTTACCGCTGAGGATCACGTGCATCTGATTGATCCCGCAACTCAACCACGCATTCTTCCGGACATGGGCGTGAAGGTCACTTTCCTCGAAGAAAGTGATTCTTCTAAGAAGAAAGAGGAAAAGTCTCCCGCCGTCGCTCTCGTGCCGCAATCCGCGGTGCGCCAGGAGAACTCCTCGAAGTTTGTATATATCGTAAAGAACGACACGCTCGAGAGGCGCGGGGTTACGGTAGGTGCCGCGCGTGGTGCCGATGTCGAAATCCTTGCGGGTTTGCAGCCCGAGCAGGTAGTCGTCGTCAGCGGCCCGGAAATTCTGCGTGACGGTCAGTCCGTCCAGATCAAGAAATAGGAGCGACCCTAATGGTCAAAGTTGATGGGAATGGCGGTCAGTCGGGTCTCATACATGCCCGCGACCTCGACAAAACTTATCGCCGCGGCGGGGAGGAGATTGACGTCCTGCAGGGGCTCAATCTCGATGTCGAGGCTGGCGAATTCGTCGCGTTCATGGGCCCCAGCGGCTCCGGCAAGAGCACTCTTCTCAATCTGCTCGGCGGTTTGGACGTGCCCACGCGCGGCAGCATCACCGTCGCTGGCGATGAGATTACTCACATGTCCGGTGGCAAGCTCACGGAGTGGCGCGCCCGCCATGTCGGTTTCATCTTTCAGATGTACAACCTCATTCCCGTGCTCACCGCATTTCAGAATGTGGAGTTGCCTCTCCTGCTCACTAAACTCTCCAAGGCGGAACGCCGCTCGCACGTTGAGACTGCTCTCGGCGTCGTGGGTCTCTCCGACCGCATGCACCATTTTCCCCGGCAGCTCTCCGGTGGCCAGGAGCAACGGGTCACCATTGCCCGCGCCATCGTTTCCGATCCCACCTTCCTTCTCTGCGACGAGCCCACTGGGGACCTCGACCGCAAGAGCGCCGATGACGTCATGGCCATCATCGAAGAGCTCGTTGCCAAATACCACAAGACCGTGCTGATGGTGACGCACGACCCCGTCGTCGCCGCCCGGGCTAGCTCCATTCTGCATCTCGAAAAAGGCGTGCTGGTCGAAGGCAAGCACACTTCTCAGGTAACGCTTGCCGGAGGCGCCGCATGAAATTCGCGCGCATCATCCTCGCTAACCTTATGCGCAAAAAGGTGCGCCTGCTACTCACGATCGGCTCGTTCGCCGTCGCTTTGTTTCTGTTCGCCTTTCTTTCGGTAGTCAACGACGCGTTTCAGCGCGGCGCAGATGTCGCCGGTGCCGATCGCCTGGTGATCATCAACCGCACCTCCATCATCAATCCCATCCCGCTATCGTACCGCGACAAAATTCTCCGCATTCCGGGCGTCAAAATCATCACCCACAACAATTGGTTCGGCGCCATCTATAAGGATGAAAAAAACTTCTTCCCGCAGTTCGTTATTGACCCCGAAAACCAGCGCCAGGTTTTTCCGGAGCTGATTGTTCCCGACGATCAGTGGAATACCTTTGTGAAAGACCGCCAGGGCGCCATCGTCGGCGCGCGCACGGCTGAGCGTTTTGGCTGGAAAATCGGTGACCGTGTCCCGTTGATGGTCACCATTTGGGGTACCGGCAACTGGGAGTTCAACATTGACGGCATCTATCACGGCAAACGCCCGCAGGACGACGAAACCCAATTCTGGCTGCAATGGGATTATTTCCAGGAGCATGTTCCCGCCGGGATCAAGGGCCAAGTCGGCTGGTACGTTCTTCGCTTGGACAGCCCCGACGATGCCGTCCGCGTCTCCAAAGCCATCGACGCCGAATTCGCGAACTCTCCCAACGAAACCAAGACGGAAACGGAATCCGCCTTTGCCGCCGGCTGGGTCAAGCAGTTCGGCAACATCAAATTCCTGATTATCACGATCGGTACTGTCGTCTTCCTCACTCTGCTCCTGGTTACCGGCAATACCATGGCCATTTCTGTTCGTGAGCGGACTCCGGAGCTCGCCATTTTCAAGGCCATCGGCTATTCCGATCGCGCCGTGCTCTTCTTCGTGCTTGCCGAATCGCTGGTCATCGCTCTCATCGGCGGTGTTCTGGGTCTCCTGTTTTCTGTCGGGGCCGTGCCGGTACTCGCCAAAGGCCTTAATGGCCTGCTTCCTACTCTGGTTCTTTCTCCCTCTACTCTTGTGCTCGGAGTGATCCTGGCCATCGTGGTGGGACTCATCAGTGGGATGCTACCCGGTTTGACCGCCATGCACATGCGCGTTGTCAATGCCCTGAGGAGAGTCTGAGAATGCTGCCTAAACTGTTCTTCGGATTCTTGATCACCGTTGTGGCGATTTTCGCCCTTCTCCTTATCCTTGTCGTCGTCGGGGGAATCGTTGCTGGTTTGCTTGCGCCCTTCCTGGGCAACGTGCCGGTCTCCTACAACTTTCGCAGCATTAGGGCGCGCTGGACCTCCACCATCGTTGCTATTCTCGGCATCGCCGGCACCGTCGGCGTATTTGTCGCCATGCTCTCGCTGGCGCGTGGTTTCAAGGCCACCCTCGTCGCCTCCGGTTCACCCGATAACGCCCTCGTCATGCGCGCTGGCTCTCCCACGGAAATGATGGGCGGCGTGACCTTGGATTCCATCAAAGTGATCCAGGATGCTCCGGGAATTGCCCGAGGCCCCAACGGTCCGCTCGTCACCCAGGAAGTCGTTGGCGTCGTGCCCATCCCTCTGATCAGCACCGGCACGGACGCCATTGTGCAAATTCGTGGTGTCTCCCCGAATGTTCTTGAGATACGCAAGTTCGTCAAGATCGAGCAAGGGCGCATGTTCAACGCCGGCGTCTCAGAAATTCTTGTCGGCAAGAACGCATCCAAGACTTATTCCGGTCTCACAGTCGGCAACAAAATCGACATGGCCGGCGGCCACTGGGAGGTTGTCGGAGTGTTTGACGCCGGCGGGTCTTCTTTTGACTCTGAAATCTGGTGCGATTCGCACGTCCTCAACGATATTCTCAAGCGGCCCAGCAATATCTTTCAGTCCGTCACAGTGCACCTGGCTTCCACGGATTCTTTCAAGACCCTCAAGGATTCCCTGACCTCCGATCCCCGCCTCAACGTGGACGTCATCCGCGAAGTCGACTACTACGCAAAACAGTCCACCACGATGACCACGCTCATCACCTGGCTCGGTGGATTCGTTGCCGCCATCATGGCCATCGGGGCAGTCTTTGGCGCGCTCAACACCATGTATTCCGCTGTCTCCGAACGCGGCCGCGAAATCGCCACCATGCGCGCCGTCGGCTTCAGCACCTGGAACGTTATCCTCTCTTTTCTGTTTGAGGCCCTTCTGATCTCCATCGTCGGCGGCGTTATCGGGTGCCTGGCGGTCCTGCCTCTCAATGGCTTGACGACCAACACGCTGAACTTTCAGACCTTCTCGAATCTCGCCTTCGCCTTTAAGATCACCTTCGATCTGCTGCTCATGGGTGTGGCCTTTGCCCTGGTCATGGGCGTCCTCGGGGGCTTGCTGCCCGCCATCCGCGCGGCCATTCGCCCTGTCGCGGTTGCGCTTCGCGAACTCTAGCGATACCCAATACGGCTACGCGAGCAATTTTGAATTTATCGCACCGGCATGCGTTTCGGGAGACTCGCGGATTGCCGTTCGATACCCCCGTTACTTCTAAAACTCCTTCTCCTCGATGCGCCTTTTCCCTGGCGTGTAATCCCCATACCGCACCCACGTAGGCCGCGTCACGAAGTACGTCAATTCCGCCCACTTGTCGCGCCCCGTGCTGTCGGGATACTTCTTCGCATAGATGCCCTTGTACTTCTCCAATTCCGCGCCCTCCAGCTCCACTGCGATTCCTTCATATTGCACGGATATTTCCGACGTGCACCCGATCACCCACGCCACTCGCGGATTTTTCTTCAGGTTCGGGTATTTCCGGAAACTCCTCACCGTGTCGAAGATAATCTCCAGCTCCGGCGTCACCACAAATCCCATCACTGCTGCCTCGGGCCTGCAATCCTCCGAGGCCGTCGCCAGCACGGCCAGTTTTTCTCCCTCCAAAAACCGCAAAACCTCCGCGAGATCCATGATCGATTGCTCCCTTCTTTCCTTCGATTCGGGTGTAGCCCTCTATCGTGCCTGCATTGTGCGCGTCGCCGCTGTGGGCGTCATCACATCCATAAAAACTCAAGGGCGCCCCAAATCCATGGAGCGCCCCGATTCTTGCTCGATCAATTTCCAATTCCTTGCTTCTTGCGGCTTCTATCTCTCGCTGTGGAAGGAAGCGGGGGCGCTCACCCGTTCGCGGCCGCGCTATTCGCTGCGGGCACATCCGTATCCGTCGCTGTCGCGCCGGCCGCGCGAAATCGCACCACCAACATGGTTAAATCGTCGGCCTGCCGCGCGCCACGCGCAAAGTTCTCCACCGATTCCAGCACCGTCTTTTGAATTTCGTCCAGCGGCAGGTCGGTCTTCCCCTGCAGCACCCCGACCAGCCGCGGCACTCCGTACAACTGTTCATCCGGGTCCATCGCTTCCGTCACACCATCGCTGAAAAGGAACAGCGTGTCGTTCGGCTCCAGTTGCAGCGTCGCCGTCGCGAACTCCGCTTCCGGCACCAGCCCCACGGGGAACGACCCTTCCGTGAACGCCTCCTCGGCCCTTC
>Ga0187885_10004613_pt1 | contig 11170 bp, 13 predicted proteins | sample June2016WEW_20_1_3_FD_132970 | JGI IMG/M metagenome (GOLD analysis project Ga0187885, IMG submission 132970) | Peatland microbial communities from SPRUCE experiment site at the Marcell Experimental Forest, Minnesota, USA - June2016WEW_20_100 | ecosystem: Environmental > Terrestrial > Soil >... | reverse complement strand
TGGATTGGTTATAAATCAAGATACAGATAATCGTCCACGACGCGGGGTGGAGCAGCCTGGAAGCTCGTCGGGCTCATAACCCGAAGGTCGCAGGTTCAAATCCTGCCCCCGCTACCAAATAAAGGCAAGGGGCTAGCCCAAAAAGCTGGCCCCTTGCTTTTCGCCTCGAAATTCCTTGCCAACCTTATTTCCAAGCACTAGAGCCAGGCAGTCTCAAATTACTGCCCTTGATTTTTTCTTATAATTCCATGATAATGCTGCAAGAAACGCCCCTTAAGAAAATCATTTTGTAGAGGTCTCCAATTATGAAAAGCCCTAAACCGAAACCACCAACTGCTCCCCGCAAAAAGCCCATAGGCAGGCCAAGGAAGCCAATTACCGGTACCGCATTAGAAAAAATCAACCCTCGTACCATTGAGGTTCAATCAGCCCACAACCTTAAAGATCAGTTAACCGTCAAGGAATTGAAGTTTCTTGAAATTTATTTGTTAGGAGACCTGAATGAAGATGAAGCAATGATAGCAGCAGGTTATACTGGATATCACCCAAAATCGTTATATCGACTAGGTAGAAAAATTGTAGAAAAATACGAAAACCAGGCACTCGATCGCCGACAAATCGCCCGGGCAATCGGTGCCGGTGAACTCACCATCTTGCGCGGTCTCCTGGACCTGGCTCAAGGGGCGCGCTCCGAGCAAGTCCGATGCCGGGCCTGGGAGAATCTGGCCTCAATCCTTGGCCTTAAATCTGAACTTACTGAATCATATCAAGGTGTTAGCATTATTATAAGGGGCGAGGATGACGACGAGGCCCTGGGCAGCCAGGTGGGGCCCGGCTCAGATGCCAAGCCCCCGCTCCCGCCCAAGCCAATGCAGATTACCAGATGATCCTCCGGTTCCGGGGTGGCACCTTTTGTGCCACCTGCCGGCACAATTAGCCCGGAACGACTTTGCAGCGGACCCGCATCAGCGACCCAGATTTTCTGGCTTAACCAGGTCGTTGAGATTTTTTCCGTCAACCAGCTCGCCGAAAGGGTAAAGGCAGTGGGAGACAAATTAGGATTTAGGGTTGATATCGCTCATGTGAATAATCCGAGAATTGAAAAAGAAGAACACTATTATAATCCTAGCTTTACAAGGCTTCTTGAGCTCGGTCTAAAGCCTCATTACTTAACCGACGAAGTCCTGAGGCAATGCTCAAAAGGCTAGACCAATATAAGGATAATGTAAATAAAGACACAATTTCCATAGGAGTAGAGTGGAAGAGGTCTCCCACTATTTAACCTTCATATTGTCCTTGCTCAAAGGCATCGGGCCACTCAAGAGCCGGAAGCCGGTTGGTTGCACCTCTTGACCTGGCCCAGTAGTTGTACCAAGTTTTAAGTTAGAGTGGGGGTTAAGTCAAATAATCTCGTCTAAGAGGTAAATATGTTAGTTGTCACTCTAAAAGAAAATGAAAAGGTTCTAATAGGAGACCGTGTACGCATCATGGTTGTGGAAATTCACGGGAAGCAAGTTCACTTAGGCATTGAAGCTCCACAAGAAGTCTTAATATTGCGAGAAAAGGTTACGAAATCTAAGGGGCTGATTCGTTAAAAAATGCCAACTTTTGCAGTCGAATAATCCTGATATAATCCAGATTCATACCGGAATAGGAGTTAATGCAGATATTCAACCTAGGGGGATTGGGTCCACTTGGGGTCCCCCCCATGTCCCCTTTCGGGGGCAACCTGGAAATGGCGAAAAAGTATACGGCCACCAAATATAATTTTTGCCCCATTAGTCCATCTGATATATTTACAATATTTATCTTAAGAAATCATCATTAAATCGCTACCCCCACACCCGTCCCAGGGGGAGGCATGGTCAAGCGGGCCGTGCCAGGGAGGGGACCCGCGAGCGGACATAATGTCCCATAAAAAGCGAGCTTATCCGGGAGGCTCTAGGCCGCAGCACCATCAGACAGCATGATTCGGGGGGAGGCGCTCTTTTCTCAACCCGGTCCAGTCCCCGCTGGCCTTAGTCTGAGTTGGAAAGCGGACACCTGGGGACAGGGCCCCCAGGTGGAGGTCAGTCAGCCCAACGGGCGACTGATGTGCGGCGCCACCAGCTTATCTTGGCGCTCTAGGGTCGAGGAGCATGACCCCAATGGAGTCAGGATTGCTCGGTTTACGGGTATATTAGAAAAGCCTCAGGTTTTCGAGCAACTCTGCCGACGGCAACTAACAAGCATTTTCAGTACATGGATACACTGTAGGCCATGCTGCCAGGCGATCCTCCGGGGTTTGGCCACGGTCCTCAGGGTAACTGGCACCTCGGCCACCCGGGCCCCCAGCTTTCGGTACTCCAGGACGGAGGTGCCGCAGATACACCGGCCGGGAATTTCCAGGACCAGGGCAATTCCCCGTCTTAGGGCCCTAAAGCCGGTGCCGGTGTCTCGGACCAGGACGACAAACCCGGTGAGCCAACTGATCACCCGCTCCGAGGGCCGGGGGATGAAGTCCCTGCGGCCCAGCACCACATCGGCCGCATTGTTCCTGATGGGCGCCACTAGCCTGGGAATGTCGGCGGGATCGCCTTCGCCGTCCGCATCCAGGGTGACGATGATCTCCTGCCGGGTCCGGGTGAAACCATGCTTGATGGCGGCAATGTAACCGCCGCGCCGTTGCCGGAACACTCGGGCGCCGCTCTTGATGGCAACCTCGGCCGTGTTGTCGGTGCTACCGTCATCGATAACGATGACCTCGCTGGCAAAAGGCAAGGTCTCCTTGATCACCTGCGCGATACGGCCCGCTTCATTAAACGCGGGAATGACTACGGAGATACCTGGTTCCATCTGAATGCCCATGTCCGTTCTTTTCTGCCCGTTTAACCGAGGTTATTCCGCTGCCTTGACCAGCGAAGTCCAAAAATGGTTTTTTGTACCTCCTTCCCGGGAAAAAATCCCTCAAAATTTCTGTTCTTGAAGCCTAGTCCCCTCGTCGATACCATGATAGCACAAGTTTCCTTGAAAAACTAGCCGTGGGTCTCCCCGAAGAGATGCTTGAGCAAGGTAGTCTTGCCGGACTGGCGGGGGCCGGTCAGAACCCAGCGCGGGAAATTCCGCCGCCGCTGGGTTGAGCACTGGCTCCAGTGAGCGGTGCAGATAACGCCAGGCCATGCCTAGCTCCTTCTTACAATTATGCAGTTTGAATGCATATTTGCAAGAAACGCAAGCTGCAATTAAAAATTGACAAATTTTTTCCAGTTGCTATAGTATCACTAAGTATTAAATAAATAACCAAGAGGTGCTAGGTTGAGACTGACGAAATTAATTTCCTTCTCCATAATGCCAGACTTCCTACGGGAGGTTGAGAAAGTGGCCAAAGAGGAAAATCGCACGAAAAGCGAGCTTATCCGGGAAGCTCTACGCCGCTATATGGAAGATCGGGAGTGGGAGAAGTTAACTCGCTATGCCCGGATAAAGTCCGCCGCAACAGGAATTAAAACTGAGGAGGAAATCCAGCGGGTAGTGGACGAATTCCGCGGCGAACAATCCCATGCTTAAGGTGGTTATCGACACCAATGTCTTTATTTCGGCCTTCTACCTTCCCGAATCCAGACCGGCTGAAGCAGTCCTCTGGGCCCGGAGAAAAAGAGTTCGCAATTTCATTTCCCCGCAAATCCTCGAAGAGCTCGAGCGGATAATCAAGGCGAAGCTCTTGTGGGACCATTCCAAGACCAAAAGCGCCATCCAGCGCATTAAAGGTTTTTCTGAAATGGTTTATCACAATGAGCACCTGACTGTAATTGCCGACGATCCCGATAACCGCATCCTGGAGTGCGCCCTTAAAGCCCAGGCCGACCTCATCATTTCTGGCGACAAACATCTCCTTAACTTGAGAAATTACCAGGGGATCAAAATTGTGACTCCTGGGGAATTCTTAGAATCCTTACCATAAAGAGCTTTGGGAAATACACTGGGCCGTGATCCGCGATTTTCACGAGCAGCCCTGGGGCTAACCGGAAAAAAACTGGCAAAAACCAGGCGAGGCGCCTAGACGCGGCTTCCCGGTCACCAGTCCCGACGGGAGGGGCTGGTCCCGGGGCCCGGGGGACTCCCCCGCTTTGCCCTGGGGGGAACAAAGGGCCCCTGACCTGCAGGCCCCCTTACTGCTCTTCCAGCCACGCCTGGACCTCTTGGGCTGTCGCCTCATCCAGGTCTTCCAGCTGGCGGACGCGCCATTGCTGGAGGATCAGGTCGATCTGCACCCCCTTGGCCAGACAATTCAGGCGGATGGCCTCCAGCTGCTGGGGGTTGGCGGGGTCGGAGGTGCCGGGTCCACCGGCCCCGTTGCCCAGGGGCCGTTGCACCGGCGGGGCAGCCCCGGCTGGCGCCTCCGGGGTTTTGGCCGCGCGGCCTTTCTTGGCCTTGGCTGCGGCTGGAGGCGGCGGGGCCGGGGTCGGCCCCTCGGGGAAGAGCTGCTCCGGGGTGGCCTGGCCGTCTCTCAGTTGGGAGGCCAGGCCCCGGAGGGTGGCGATATCCTCCGAGGTCCACTCGGTTTTGGGTTTCCCCCAGAGGGCCAGCACCCGCTCCTCGGTGATCCCATAACCCGCCAGGAACTTCAGGGCCTTGTCCGTGGCCGCGGCCAGGCCTTCTTTGCTGATCCCCTTTAAGACCGCGTCTTTGGCCCGTTCTTTGGCCTGGTCCGTGAGCCAGCGGGGCACCCCGGCCAACACCACATTGCGAATGGCCCGGCTTTGGGCGGCCTGGAAGGTCATGTCCTCGGCCCGGTCCTCCTCCAGCTTCTTGAAGACCCCCTTGCCCTTCTTTTTGCGGAAGACCCGGGAGACCGTGAAGCCCCGCTCCAGGTCCACGAAGTGGGCGTTAAAGACCCATTCGGTCAGGGTCTCATAGTATTCCACCGGCACCGCGCAATTGCCCCACTCCCGGGCCACGGCCATGGCCAGGCCGATGCTGGGCCCTTCGATCTTCTTGCCCCCCCTGGGAAAGGAATAATAAAAGGCATCCCCGGCGAATTCGGCCTCTCGCAGCACCGCGGCCACCACCTTGTCCAGGTTGCGGGGCCGCTGCACCGCCACCGCGGTATGGAATTGGGTCTGGGAGCGCATCAGGGGTACTGGCGGATTGATGGTGCCGGCCGGATAGCTTTCGGGCTCGCCGGTGAAGGGCTCCACTGCCGCAAAGGCGGCCGGGGCTGGGTCTGGAGTGGCTTCCATGGGATTATCTCCTCTTGATAGAATATTTGCAGGTCCAAAAGTAGCCGCACCACTGGGGGCTGCAGATCCAGGCGCCGGGGTCGCAGGGGGGAAAGAGCCCGGTGTGGATCTGGGTCAGCATCAGGTGAATCCTCAGCAAGAGGTTGGCCCAATCCGCCGGCCCCCGGGTGGTGGGCAGGCTTTGCAGTTTCGGCTCTTTGTTGTTCACCAGGATTTCAAGGGTGATCTTCTGTGGCCATGCCCCGGTCTGGTGGGCCACCAGGCCGGCATAGAAGGTGAGCTGCAGGGAATAGTCTGCGTCCTTGGGTCCCTTGCTCTTATCCGCGGTCTTTAAATCCGGGAGCCAGTGGTCGGTCGTGAGCACATCGATGGTGCCCTGGAGAGGTAAATCCAGGCCGGCATCCATGGTCATCTGCTCTTCCACCAGGAGGGGGAAAATGGCCGGGGCTAAGGTCTCCCGGTAGAGTGTGGTGAGCCGGACGGCGGCATCGAGACCCTTGGCCAGGAGGGTGTCTTTCTCGGCAATCTGGTCTTTGGGAATGAAGACCCCTTCGTCTTTAACCAGGCTGACGTAATGATCCCGGGCCGCGGCCTGGAGGTCGCCTAAGGGCAGATCTGCCTGGGTGTGGAGTTTTTGTTCATGGTTGAGCTGCGCGGCCTTGTGGGTGGCCGAGCCGCGCCGGGCGGCAATACCAGGAGGGATGATTTCGCCCCGGAGGTAGCGGCGCTCAAATTGGTGGGGGCAGCGTAAGAACATGCCCAGCATGGATTGGGTGATCACTTCCATCTCATTCCTCCCCGATTATCAACAAATCCGATTAGTCAACCGTCACTCCATCGATCCAATGAACGCTCCCCCAAAATGACTAAATTTTCTAGGGAGCACCAGGGCTATCATTTGTCATCTTTTCCATTGACCATTTTTGGTCGCTATCTTAATATGCAGTTCTAAGGGTGATATATAACGGTTAAAGCTATATTTGTCAAGAAAAAAATAGATAAATGCGATCTTTTAGTCTCCCGTAGGTTTCTAATGAGGCTTAGAGTAAAATGACCAATGTTGAAAACCAGTTTAATCAACGATTTAAAAGACTTAAGGAAGCATTTGGGGTAATAACGGATATAGATTTGGCCAGAGCTTTGGGCATAAAACAGTCTTCGGTTGCCTCTGCTCGTGAAAGAAATTCTATTCCTTCTAAGTGGATAATAGAAATTTCAGATAAGCACGGAATTTCCTCAGATTGGCTTTTATATGGCGAAAGCCCTAAATACCGCAGCCAAGCCCGCCAAATTTCACCTCAATCAAGCCCTGCAGTCTCAGCTCTCGACCTGGACCTTATTAAAGAAATTGTAGCGATTGTGGAGGAAACCCTCGAAAAGGAGGATTTCCATCTGCCCCCCAAGAAAAAGGCGGAACTCATCGGCCTGCTCTATGAGGAATTTGCCGAAGAAGAGGAAAGAAAGGAAATTCCGAGGGGGAAAATTCTCCGGTTCGCCCGGGCCCTGGTTGCTTAAAAAGGGGGGGATGAGCGAGCGGAAGGCAGAGATCATCAATTCGCCCCGCACCGGCGCAGCCCCCGGGCCTGCCCCGCCCCACATAGTTTTTCCGGCCCAAGACTAAAACCCGCGGTGGGACTTCTGCCCCCCCGTCTTAATAAGACCCGTGGGGAAATTTTTCAAAATTTCATTCCCCGAAAAATCGGAAGTATCCCCCCATGATGGGACCCACAGCAAAATTTTATAATCACAATTTGGCCGGGTGGCGAGGCCCTATGATTTAAGCATCTTATAGGCAGCCCTGACCCCTTTCCTTTGGAAGTCACCTTTTGCGGGCCGTGGGGGCTGTGAGTGGCCTCAGCCCTGTATATTTATCTCTCTGGTGGGAGGACTGAGGAGGCTCATGGGGGTGCCGGTGCTCTCGTGGGAGCAAGATCGGCCAGGAGAAGGGCGACTTTACCTTCCAGTGCTGGCCTGTGGTTCTTAAGGTCCACCGCATTGAGGGATCCGGGTTCTGAGGGGCAGGTTGGCTGACAAATTCTTCGAAATTTATGCTATCATCGCGGGCGTCAGGCAATTCGGCTAAAAAAGAGGAAACTTGTCTTTCGACTGCGGTGGCCAAGGCTGCGGTATAAGCTCGGCTAAATGAGGCAGCGGCCAAGGAATCGCGGAAGCGCGCGGTAGGGGAGAAGAATTTGTTCTTATTCAAGAAAGTCGTGGCCCCTTGGTTTTTACCCTTGCCCCTGTGCCTGGGGCTGCTGTTCATCGGCCTGGGCCTCCTGTGGTTCACCAGGAGGCAGAGGAGCGGCAAGATTCTGGTGAGCGCCGGGGCCGGATTGCTCCTGGTCTTAAGTTACTCCGCCTTCCCGGATATGGCGTTGCGGCCGCTGGAACTGAAGTATCCGGCGGTGGCGGACTTGGATGCCGGCTCCGGGGGGCCGAAGGATGGCCGTTTGTTAGGGGCGGGAAGCTATATCGTGGTTCTGGGCGGAGGCGTTAGCAGAGATGCAACCCTTCCCGTTACTTCCCAAATCGGGTCCGAATCCCTGTCCCGCCTCCTGGAAGCGGTCAGGCTGTATAGGGCCGTGCCGGGCCGCAAGCTCATTTTATCGGGCGCCCCGGCGTTTAGCCCGATCTCCGAGTCTCAGGTCATGAGCCGGGTGGCCCTGATTATGGGGGTGAACCCCCGGGACATCCTTCGGGAATCCGTTTCCCGGGACACTGAGGAGCAGGCCCGCCTCCTTAAACCCTTGGTGGGCCGGGAAAGATTTTTTCTGGTGACCTCGGCTGCCCATATGTCCCGGGCCATGGCCCTGTTCCGCCGGCAGGGCCTGGAGCCGGTGGCCGCGCCCGTGGGCCTGCCTGCACAGCAGACGGCCCAATGGTCTCCTGAGGACTTCTTTCCCAGCAGCTACTCCCTGCACCGGACGGAAATTGCCCTACACGAGTATCTGGGCCTGGCCTGGGCCAGGTTGCGTGGGGTCATTTAGGACTGGCTATCAAAATTCAGAATTGTGGTCAATTTTGGGGCGGCAGGTCACCGGCCAGGGTGAAATTGTTCGCTATACCGGTATCTCGCCTCTCGCAGTATGATTTCGGTTTTCAGATAATCCCGAAACCAGAGAACCAACGTGGTGATCAAGGTGGCAGCGGCAAACAAGGCGATGGTCCAGAAGACCCCCGAATCGAGATATAGGTTATCCATGTTTCTGACCCCCTTTTGACATTTCTCCTCAATGATGGGCGCCCATAGATGTATCAAGAATAGTGCCAATTGTGTGCCGATTATCTTAAATTAGATAAAATGTGTGATATTAGACAGATAGATTAAAAGGCAGGCAGTCTTGAACTAAATAATTACAATTTTTTTTTGGAATTTATTCTTTTATCAGAAGAATTTCTTATTGGAGAATAATCCGGGAAAATCCCCCAAAGTGTCTGTTCTTGAAGCCGAAATCTTTCGTCGACGGCATGGTAGCACAAATTTCACCACAGGAAATTTTTAAGCGGGGTAACTCATTAGCTTGATTTTACAATCTATGGAATTTTACTTTCTTTAAGACAATTGCTGGTATTGAGGAATTTAATGCAGAAATTGAAAAGAATATGCAAGAACTCCATAGAATGTTTACTGATTATAAGATTTCTGTAATTCGTATTCGTGGAGTTGAAGTAACTGAGGTTTGTGAAATATTTGAACGTATTAACCAGGAGGGGAAAAGGCACGACCCAGTGGATATTATTGTTGCAAAGACATAGCATAATCCTAAGCCAGAGATTAATGATCCTGGCTTTTACTTACGTGATAACTTAAATGGACTTAGAAATATATTAGTGGAAAGTAGAAGTAGCTGGAAGAATATCGATGATTTGTCGATAATTCAAATGGCTGCCATATGTTTGAGAAAAGGGTATACGGGTACACGAAATCCTTTCGGCATCACACCTGCTGCGCTGGACAACTTACAGACAACCCATTTCCAAGATAATTGGAATAAATTTGAAAAAACTATATGTAACACAATTAAGTTTATTATTGACCAAAAGATTTATGGGCCTGAAATGTTACCCGTGAAGTTAAAACATCCCCCACCGGCAGTGTCCCATGACGCACCCCCCAGAAGTTTTCGGCCACCGCTTTCAGCTTTAAATCGAAGGACTAACTACTCCTCCACCACCTCCTCCGCCACCGCCGGGAAAAGTGGGCCCTATTCCTGGCGGTATAGCTGCCGGCTCCGGATAGGCGAATGCACCAGCATTCTCATACCCCAGGCCTGCCAGGCAATCCCTCACCTGCTGCAGGTTGCCTCCCGCGGCCATCATGGCGTTGGCAACCGTCTTCAGGTCAATGCCGGCATCCGCCGCACATTTCATCAGGAGACATGGGGCGCACTTCCCAGCCAACTTTGGATCAGCCGAGCATTTATCGTTCACGGCTTTGAAAATCAGCGACAGATCAAGCTTTAGGGCAATGGCTGCCTTTACCAAGGCGTAAGGATCTGCCCCCGCCTCCAAGGCCTGCCCCAGGATGGCATCGATGCTCATGCCCGCCGCCAAACCGTTGGCGATGACCTTTTCCAAAGGCAGGCCTGCAGTGATATCCACCGACACGGTGGCGTGACCTGGTGAATTTGCAAGGCCTCCCAGCATCAAGATTATGGCTACCATGACTGCGGCCTTAACCAGCTTGCCCATAATGGCCTCCCGGTAAAAAGTGGGCTTCCGACCCAATCCAATTACTCCGCTTTTATTTCTTTATCCGAGTTCCGCCTAACCCGCCGACACCTAAATTAGCCTTAATTGCAAGTTAAATTATACCCCCCCAAAAAAAAATTATGCGACTCACCCTGGCTGCCTCAATCAAAAAAATGGTTTTGGGGATACCTCTTCCCGAATATAAACCGGGAAAGTTTCCCTATTTTTTAATCGGATTGTCTTTAGAAGGTAGGATAGCACAAACTCGGCAGAAAAAGTATATATATTTTCGCAAATGATTGGGGCCGGCGATCTGATATCGATTCGAGCAGCAAATTTAGGTTTAACTCCCGGAACCAGGATAGCAGTCGCTCATGAGCCCTTGGCTCACCCGTAAATCATGAAAATGTAGCGCCACCGCCCGCGGCGGCGCGGGAACCGGCTACCAGAGGGTGAGTATCCCACATACTCAGGAACTTTTCCAAGCAGATATCAGGCTTGGTAAATATGTGCGCCTGACTGATTTCCGAAGGCATTGCGGGTGTCCACGATGAGGCGCGCCTGGGAAGCGATCCAGGCGTAGTCGGAGTCGGAGCGGTCCGTCACTAGCAGAACCAGGTCGGCCTCCTGAAGCGTCTCGGCGGTAAGGGGCGTGGAGTCCATGTAAAAGCCAGGATAGTGGCGCATCCCGGTGCAGCGGGGGATGTGGGGATCGTTATAGCTAATAATAGCCCCCTCCTTGCTTAAAAGTTGGATAACCTTTAAGGCCGGCGATTCCCGGTTGTCGTCCACATCTTTTTTGTAGGCAATGCCCAACACCAGGATTCGGGCCCCTTACGGTAAGGCCTCACAGTGCCTTGGGTTATAGGCCACCCGCACCAGAGGCTATCCAGGTGATGCCAGAGATCCTGGCTACGCTATGCTCCGCCGGGATCTCTGGCTTGACTTAACCGCCATCCTAACTTAAGACTTGGTAAAACTACCGGGGGCAGGTCAGGAGAACTTTGGATTGATTTTTTCCACCAGTTAAGATAAATAGCCAGTAAAAAAGGCGGAGTTCACCGTGGATAACTTGAATTGCCCAAACTGTCACACCAAAAGCCTAAAGCAGAGTTCTGCCCGGGGAGCCGTAGAAAAATTCAAAAAGAATCTTGGCTGGCGTGCTTACCGTTGCCGAAACCCGGAGTGCAAATGGCGTGGTCTGATTAAAGTGGAATCCGGGAAACATAATTTCGAGCGATTCCTAACCAGGAATAGCG
>Ga0187885_10004597_pt1 | contig 11206 bp, 8 predicted proteins | sample June2016WEW_20_1_3_FD_132970 | JGI IMG/M metagenome (GOLD analysis project Ga0187885, IMG submission 132970) | Peatland microbial communities from SPRUCE experiment site at the Marcell Experimental Forest, Minnesota, USA - June2016WEW_20_100 | ecosystem: Environmental > Terrestrial > Soil >... | reverse complement strand
TCAGTTGCTGGCGGAGGAGAGCGTTCTCAGCGGCAAGTTGGGCATTACTGCGAGTGAAATCGAGGGCAGAGCCGAGAAGGACAGAATAGCGAGAAGGCTGGGGGAGATGGAGGGAAGCCAGTTGCAGAGATGCCAATGCGGAGCGGATGCGTCGGATAAACCGGTCGACTAAGGAAGACATGCAGAAAAGGCCCTCGACGGACAGTCAAAAGCTGCCAATGGAGTATATTGCAGGTCCGATCGAGGCTTATTGTCAGGCGGATGGGGTTTTCGGCCAGGACAGCTCCGCTAGACGCACGCGGATCTTGTCCCATTGCTTGTCAGTTAGTCTTTTCCTGGCCATGCCTTGTCAGGGGCAAGTTCCATGCCAGGTTCTGAAATAGGTTCTAGTACATCTCCGACTCTCTGACAACCGCTTCTCCTGAGTGGCAAAGCGGGCAGTCCTCGGCCGCGGCATACATTACATCTGGCAAGTGCACAATCCATTCATACTTGGCAATCCTTTCGTCCTCAACGTACATCCTGCTTCCCAGACGGAATAGCGAGTGGTGATAGACCAGACCCGGCTTCCGGTCCAATGCCTCCAACTCCTTGAGGATTTCAATGACAACATTGCCTCCCGAGATAACATCATCGATAACCAAGAGGTTCTCCCCTGCAACAACCGATGGGATTACCTCGACGAGCCCGTAGTCCTGCTTGACCGCCTCGACGAGCGTCGTGAGACGTCTTTCTCCTTCCGCTTGGTCCAAGGAATCCCCTGGTGTCTCTTGATTCCCTTTTCCAGGTGGACTGGCTCTTTTCCGCCTCGCCATAGTGAACGTGACAGACGTCCGCAGCCTATTTGCCACGTATACTGCCACTGGAATGGCGCTTGTCCCCACCACGAGGACGCAATCAATTGATTGAGATTGATGGGCACTTGAGATCCAGCCGGCAACGGATCTCAACAGGTCGGTATTTGATACAAGAGTGCGGCAGTTGAGGTAGACGTCGGTATGCTCACCATTAAGCAACTCGAAATGCCCAGTCCGCCTATTCCTCTCGAACCACTCCTTAAGTTCCTCCTTCAACGGAATGGCCAATCCAGGGATGCGTATTCTCACCCTTGAGGTCTCTTGTACCCTATTCGCAAGATAGCCCTCGTCGTGTTTTTCTGCTCGGTGTTCTGTTTGTTTTTCCCGCGAGTATCTCGTCGAGATTGCCTTGTCGATGATTTCCTCGAATCCAGGAGTCATTGTGAAGCTGAACCTGCCCGGGTCCGGACTCAGTGGGTCAACTTGGAATTCCTTGTTGTGGTGAGGTTCACCGCATTCCTCAAAAAACTCCCTTATCCGCACCAGTTCTTCGTTGATTTTTGAAATCCGCATATCGCTAACGAACTCCCTTATCTTTTCTCGTTGTGCTGCGGTCGCATCGTGGGGAGCTTGCCATCGAACGCAAATATGGGGCACATCGTACTTGTCAAACTGGATCTCCGTCTCCTCAACGAACAGGCAGGCAAGCCAATGTGCCTTCGATGAGTTATCCACTTCCCACGTGTAGATCTTATCGGGTTGTAACAGTCGATCGACGTTGCCGTCCAGTTCATCGCATAGACGCAACATCCCAGCCAGCAGACGAGGCCTGAACTTACCTCCGAATCTGGGTCTATCCCGCCAAGTGCCCTGTTGATCGATCAGAGCACGCCGATAAGTATCGCCACTGTGGGCGAACGCGATGAATGAAGCAAGGAAGAGCGCGTTCCGATGTCCGTGGCTAGTTATGTCACAGAACCTGTGTGGGAAGGGGACCAAGAATTCTCCCGAGATCTGCAGCCTTATGAGCTCGGAGCCCGTGGATACGTGACAACGCCTTATCTCGCTTGAACTCAAGGGGACCGTTGGCAATTCCGGGTACGTACCAGCGGGTGGGGCCCACTTGTTGTATTGCATTCCAATATCGTGGATTATCGCCGCAGTTGCGAAGAGAATCTTTTCGTAGTCACTCCAGGAATATGGTCTGTCCAGATCCATGAAGTAACGAACGATCTTCATGCTATGATGATCTACATCGTGATTTGTGTAGTTTGTTAGGTCGACATCCTTCCAGATCTCGTTGGCTGCCAACCACACATTTGATAGGAATGCATCGGCAATCACGGCATCTATTTCATTCGTCCCCAGGCCGAGAATGGCAAGGAGCTCTGAAAAGGCACTTTTCTCATTGGGAGCGGTAAACATAGTTGAGTTCTTTCTTGGGCCTGCAGAGCGATACCATCTGCCCTGGTTGTACAAGCAGGGGAGTCCCCACCTCTAGGTTGTACAAAGCTATGATCTTGATGAGCCGAGCACCAATGTGGTTAAGGAACACAATGGTCCTGTCAACCTCGTTGCCTGTCGCAACGACCTCTTCCACGAGAATGACACGCTTACCGTTTAGGACCTCACGGAGTCTTGTTGTTTGAAGCTGCAGGGCGGGTATGGGCCCCAACCTATCGATTGGCACTACAGGTTTTTCCAGAATAGCTTGGACGGATGAGGCAAGAAAAAGTGCAGTATTATTCGGTGTAATTAGGGTGTCGAATTCATCGGTCGCAGTCACATCTCGGCGGAAATGATGCATCAATTCCAAGACGATCTCATAGGCGAGGGTGGTAAGTGCACGATAGTCCCTCCCCATCTGCTTCAAGTTGAGATAGCACGACACGAGCATGCCGTTTGGCATTTTCCTGTAGTAGGTGCCCGAGATATAGGCTCTGGTCTCAGGAGGATCATTGACAGAGGGGATGTCCAAACAGTCTGGATGGAACAGAAGTGCAGTCAGTTTTTGCTCCGTGATTATTTTCCGTAACCATCTGAGGTGGAAGCGGATTTGCCCAGCTTTCATCTCATCAAGTAACTTCGGCTTGAGCAATTGGTCCTGCGATGAACCGCCGATGATCGATGTCAAGTCACCACCCTCTGAGTAGACGCACACCAGTACGGGAAGGGAGTTGAAGGCCGACTTGATGTCTGCAAGTACCCCCTCAGACAATACCATCATCACTGGTCTAGCGTTCGTACTTCTGTCTAGTTCAGCCACTAGTTCCCTTATGCGGCCAACGCGTTCAAATGGTGTGAGATCGACGAGCGCATATGGTCTGGGCCCAGCTCTCAACTCCTGAAATGCCTCAACAATCTGTTTGATGTCGTCCGCAGTGCCGAACCGTTGACGCGCTTGGTTTAGGGGGAATGGCTGCCCTTCCGACAACAAGTCTTGGATCTTGAGTTTCAGAGGATCAATGATTTCCATCATCGTCAATTATTCTTGAGGAACACGAAGATCAACGTAGATATGAGCACCCGGCACGTGGGCGGTCCTAGAGACACGACACATGCTTTCTAGCCAGGCGAATGACGGATTCTGATAGCTTTCGTCAAATCGCTTCTGAGTTGCTAAGTTGGAGAGGTTTAGTTCAAGAAAGGCCTCTCCGCTTCGAATGCCGATTGCCCCCGACTTACTTCTTATAAAGGCAAGCGTCCTGTACAATCCAAGTATGCCTTCGGCTTGGTGTTCAAACCTGAACAGAAGCCCTCTTACGATCGCCTCCTTGTCATCGGTCAGTGTTCGGCTCAACTTAGCCTGCAACGTGCCACGAAATCCCCTCCCTATATCCGAGAAGCAGTAGCGGATCAAAGGAGAGCCTTTCCGTGGAGGGACAAGCGAGATAACGCCTGCGCCATTACCGTCCTCGGGACCTCCGTGCAAGGCAATGTTATGGACAATCTCGCGAAGTGTGACCACAAATGGCTCCACGAGTTCAAACGCCCTATCTTCAGTCGGAAGAATGCCATATCGTTCCTGGAGATAGCGTCTGACGTCTTGAATAGAGTGGAACACTATGTTCGACCAGTTCCCTCTCGAAACTAGATGAATTCTTGTGAGGGATTCCTGGAGTTCACTCTTTGGATACTGGAATTTCAGGAGGTGGAAAGCGAACTCGTTGGAAAACGTGAAGTCGAGATGCTGTTGGAGATCGTCGAAGCCGACGTACTTGAGGTAAGCAAGTTGCTTTTCGTTTTCGGGTAGCTCGACTTGAGTGTCCAAACGGCATGCATCTCTGTATTGCAAAACGAAGGCCAACCACACGATTCCGTCCGGACTTAGGAAGTCAATGTCACTCATCCGTATTTCAACGAACCTGTTATTCAGAATCTCGTCCCAGACCCGCTTATCGGTTATCTCGGAGAATACGTCCCAACTGAGTATTCGCCTCCCATGGCGATCTGGCTTGATGATTTTCGACAGTTCGATGACTTCGGTCATGCCTACTTCCTCCTCTTACCGCGGAGGACAATCACGGGGGAAAACCCACGTCTTTTGCATCGTCTAATGTCAGATACTCTTCGGCGCGATCACCAGCTGGGTTCTCCCTTGATCCGGTAGATTATAGTCAGAAAATGAGAGTGACGCAGGTCCGGGTGCGGGGTATCTACATGTTGAGGATTGACGGATGTCCTAAGCGACTCAAGTCGCATGTAGGATCCCCACTTGCAAGCGCTTAGTTCTAGGAGTCTGTCGGCGAAACGCCCCAGATTAGGTGCCAAGACATTTTGAGCATTGGAGGGCGAAGTTGCTAGTTCCATGTGAATGGTAGGCGAATGGAGATGATGAGCGCACTCCGCCAGATGGGCAGGCCTTCGTTGCCTTTGCGGTGGCTCCCGTTGACTTCAACCCGGAGCTGGGTGGGGGCTGGCCCGCCACAGCTTCAGCAGGTTGTGGGTCAGGCTGATCAGCATCCACTCACCGAACGTTTTTGGCAGACCCCGCAGAAGGAAGCGCCTGAACTTGCGTACTTCCTTGATCTGCCCCAGGGGCGGTTCCGCAATGGCCTTGCGCAACCGGTAGATGGCTCGCCCTTTGGCCGTGCGCAGCTTGCGGCGCATCCTTTCCGTCGCGCTGCCCCGAACGGGCGAGCGCCGCTTTCTCGCTTGGCCACCATGCCGGTCCTTGTCGGGCGACACATACAGGCGTATCCCGGCCAGGCTGGGGTCGCTCACCGCCGCTTCGCTGAAATACCCCGCATCCGCCAACACCCGCTTGGGCCGACGGCCAACGTTCTCAATGACTTAGGCCACCATCGGAACCAACTGCTGCTTGTCATTCCCCTCTTGCGTCACGGTCGCCGCCACAATCACCTGGGCTGTGCCATCCACGGCAATCTGCGCGCTGTACGCTTGCTCAAAGCTTTTGGTCGTCGCATCAAACATGATGCGCGAGTCGGGATCGGTGAAGTTCCTTTGTGCCTTGGGGTCCGGGGCATCTCCCTTCGGCCCCTGGGGCGGAGGATCTGGTCTCTTCTTCTGGCTCCCACCCTGCGCCGACCTCTTCCGCGACGGACTCGGCTCGGCCGACTCCCGTTCCAGGGCCGCCTTGGCCTCCTGGATCTTCTTCAGCCGGCTTTCTCGCCGCGCCAGTTCCTCCGGCAATGTGTCCCCCTGTTGTCCCTTGCCATAGCGCGCGTCTTCGCCATCGTCAACCACCTGTGCATGCCGCAAGAGTTCGGCCACCTCGTGCTTCAGTTCCGCCTCCGCCTTGACCATCCGATCGTAACTCATGGCCTTGTGCTTGGAGGCATTGGCCTTGATCTTGGTGCTGTCCAACGCCACCTGGCCCAGCTTCACCAGCCCCGCCTGCTGGCACAGCCGCAACACCTGGACAAAGAGACCCGCCAGTGCGGCCAAGTGCCGCTTGCGAAACTTGGCCACCGTGTCGTGGTCCGGATGCTGGTTGGTGGCCAGTACCCGAAAGGCAATGTCCTCATGCGTGGCCCGCTCGATCACCCGCGACGAGGGTCGCCCGGTACAATAGGCGTACAGCAACAACTTCACCATCATCGCCGGGCCATAGGGCGGTTGTCCCCGCCCATCCCCCTCGTAGCTCCCATATATCGCCGACAGATCCAGCGCGTCGACTACGTCACTCACAAAAAGTGCCAGATGGTCCGAGGGAAGCCACTCGCGGAGATCCGCAGGCAAGAGCAACGGTTGGTCCAGGTCGCTAGGCCGAAAGGATTTGTCCATGCTGTCTAGTATATCGACCCGCAGACCCGTGTCCATATGCACTTCGACTGTTTCTCTGACAGACTCCTAGGACTCTGCACTAGCGTGTTTCCTCCATGTCATGGAGGCGCAAGAGAAGTCGAGCCAGGTGCGTGACTGGAGGCGCTGAAGTAGCCCCTATGTTGGCGAGCCATCGAGAACTTGCTGTTCTCAAGGCCAACGCCGGGACTTCCATGAGTCACTGTATGGGGGTCGCGGGACTCTAGATAAATTGGACGAGTCGCCGATAGACGCAGATAATTGGCCGTGGGCTACTCCGTCAAGTGCAGATGAGCAGGCTGCGCTTCGCCACGGAGCCTGCCCATATTCGGAGATGTCGTCTTACGAACCAGCACATCGAAATCATGCGTTTGGACGTGCATAAAGATACTGTGGCGGCTCCAATTCCTCCTCGCCCTACCCAGGGTGCACAGTCGAGAAGTGGCCAAAAGCGATCCAGTGGTTGGCCAGACGCTTTCCTGAGCGCGAGAGGGATGTTCGCGTCCCCGTAGCCAGACCCCGCGGCTTCGAGTTGTACCGGCAGATATCCGAGGTGGGGAGAAAGTGTGTGCTTGTGGCTCCCTTGTGGCAGGCGAGGCCGGTTGTTTTGAGACGACTGATACGGGTGGGGGATGTGCGGGTTGTCCCAGGCGATTTGGACATAGAATCGAGAGGTGCTCGAGCCTAGACTCTAATTCTAAGTGCAACGGTATGAGGTAGGAGCACCTGTGGTGGCCGAAAACCCCATCCGAGTTTACCCAGGGGTCCTCCAATTCATGCTGCACGCCGGTGGTGGGGTGTAGTCCATTGAGGACCGGAAACGCCACGATTCTCCATCGCGTTCGATTCACTGGTCCGAGACGATTCTCCCTGGAATCTTCTGAGCAATTCCTTGGGATGGCCGAGATCGGTTGGAGTAATCGACGCATTCCCAGACCGTGCGATACAGCTGCTTTTCTCTGGCAAATTGCCTAGATTCCGAGAATCGGTCGCGCCCATGACTTGCCCCAATTGTCGAGAGCTCTCGACTTATGATTCCATGTCTTCATGCTCTGGATACTCGCGGTTAGACATTCAATCATGCTTGGGGAGGATCTCACCGGATGAGGCACGGCTCAGGTAGCGGCGATAGGCTGCCGTCTCCTCCAACAAGGCTCTCAGGTCTAACTCGAGACGTTCAGCCCGGTCATCGTCGTGAAACCTGCCTTCGCTGAACAGAAGGCCGCCATCATCCGCCTCACTCGCCTGGACTAGCCCCTTGGCGTCAAGCCAAGCAAGCCCCTTACGTACGGCAGCCTCAGTCTGTCCCATCCGCGCCGCCAGTCTTGGCGCGGACGGATGGGTCGATGTCCGCATCGCGTACTTGACCGTGCCACCTAGGAGCTTCAGGAAAGTCGCCGCGTCATCACTATGGCCTGCGAACGCGAAGACGTAAACCGATCTGGGACGGACGCGCTCAAGCACCTCGCGCAACTGCTCGGCCGACGGTGGGGCGGTCCACAACACCAGCGCCTCCGAACTTGCCAGTTCCAGACGATTTCTTGCGTCTGGGGAAGGGGGATCCACTCCCTCGGCCCAGACCTGAGCGGACGTAGTTGACAGTATCTTTCCAAGCTCGGCCAGCGGATTTTCCGCCTGCCGGCAGTCCACGACCTCAATCGTTCGCAGGGCGATCTCGACATCAGGGACCTCCGTCTTCCGGGCTTCGACCCACGTGATCCGCAATTCCCGTTTGCCGCGAAACTCGTTGACCGACAGTGAGTAGGCCAGGTCGAAGTAGCCCTCAGGGAGATCTTGCCCCGTGGAGCTCCATCGAATGACGCGGTGGGAGGCACCGGTCGTGTCCTCGAGGAGCAGTTGCAGGTGATCTCCGTTTCGCCCCAGCGGCGCCGCCGAGGCTACGCGTACCGCGCGCGTTGCAAGCAGGGGAGGAGGATTCCCGTGCCCGAAGGGGGCCAGCCGGTCGATCTCACCGACCAAGTCCAGCGAGAGGTCCCCGAAACTGAAGTAGCCGTCAATCTGCAGAACGGTCTCCGGCAGGACGTCTCCGACCATTTCCTGGATGGCCCGGGATAACCCGCGGCGAAGGTCCGGAATCCGGTCCAGCTCAAGGGAAAGCCCGGCGGCCCCAGCATGCCCCCCGTAGCTGATGACCAGGTTGGCATTCTGGCGAATCGCTTCAGTGATATCAACGCTATCCACCGATCGCGCGGAGCCCCGCGCTGGCTGGCCAGGGGATGTCGTGAGCAGGATCGCAGGCCGGCCGAATTCGGAAGCGATCCTTCCGGCTACGAGACCGTTTACACCGGCGGGCCAGCTCGGGTGGGAGAGGACAATCACGCGAGGATCGAGGAGGGAGGGGTCGTTCTCGAGCTGCGACCGGGCGGCGGCATAGACTTGGTCTTGCAGGAGCTTCCGTTCGGCGTTCAGACCCTCCAACCTTTCCGCCAGTAGCCTGACCCGGGTGACGTCGGAGGTGGTCAGGAATTCGACAATCGGATTGGCGTCGTCCAGGCGCCCCAGGGCGTTCAGCCGGGGAGCGATCGAGAAGCCAATCTCGTTCTCCGTGAGGGAAGCGGGCGTGAGCTCGGCGAGCTCGAACATCGTGAGAAGACCCTTTCGCGGGGTTCGCCTGAGCACCTCCAGGCCTCGCTGCAGGAGGTAACGTGTGTCACCTCGCAGAACGGCGACGTCAGCAACAATGCCCAGCGCCACAAGGTCCAGTAACGAGTCCGCTTCGGAGGATCTCGCGTACCACTCGTAAAGCCTCTCCATCAGCTTGTAGGCCGTCCCCACCCCAGGCAGCTCCCCCAGGGGATGGCCGGTTTGGAGCCGCTTTGGGTTGATCACCGCGTAGGCCTTGGGAAGCTCAGGGGGCAGCTCGTGATGGTCGGTAACGATCACGTCCAGGCCGCGTTCGGAGGCAAGGGCAACAGCCGCGTGTTCCGAAACACCGGTGTCGCAGGTGAGAAGGATCCGGCAATCGGGCGACGCCACCTCGAGGAGTCTCTGGGCCTTGATTCCGTGAGACTCCCGCTCCCGGACCGGGATGTAGTACGAGACAACCGCACCGAGTTGCTTGAGCCCGGAGACCAGGAGCGTTGTCGCGGTCTGGCCATCCACGTCGAAGTCTCCCCAGACGAGGATCCGTTCCTTCTTGTCGATGGCTTGCACGAGCCGGTAGACGGCCTTCTCCAAGTCGGGCAGCGTGACGGCCGGGGTAGGGTGATACTTCGCCGGGTCAAGGAAGGCCTCGGCCATCGACGCGTCCTCGATTCCTCGGCGGACGAGCGTTTCGGCGACCAGAGGGTGACCGCCAACAGCGGCGCGTAGCGCAGTTGGGACGTCAACAGGTTCAGGGTCTTTCCACTTCATAGGAGGGGTGTCAGAACTCGATCTCTGCGATCTGGTCGAAGTCCAGATCGACGCGTGATGGTTCCGGTGCCTGTGTGACCTCCTCCATCTCCTCGATGTCGCCGGCGGCCCCGCCTGTCTCGCAGTACGAGCGGTAGACACAAAAGCGGCAGCGGCGGATGTCGGGGGTCATCGGGAAGTCGTCAGGCGCCCGGCCAGCGATCTCCTCGATCATCTCGCGCAGGACTGACTCATCCTCCGCCGCAAGGGTTGCGCTGTAATCAAAGCCGAAGGATTGGCCCGGAAAACCCGCGTACCAGTAGATAAAATCGATGTCCTCCGGGGCGAAGGCTCTGCCTCCGTTCAGGCCATGGCCCGTATGGAGAAGCACAAACCGGTAGACTCGCGTCTGCATCCGGCGCTCGAGCCACTCACGTCGTGGCAGTCGATCAGCAGTCTTCCAGTCGAAGATCGTCGCCCTCCCCTCCGGCGAGATCACCAACAGGTCGGGTTTGGCCTCCAGGACGTAACCTGCGAAGGGAAGGAGCAAAGTCTTCTCAGGGAGCCGCCGCCCGGGCACATTGCCAGGGAGAGCCTCCTGGTAGTTGTGCCAGAACAGGCGCAGGTCCGCATCGGACGCCATTGGCGTCAGGCGCTCCAGGGGGACGCCGAGCATGTGCTGGTGGACCATCAAGTGGAAGAGCGACCCGACACGTAACTGGCGCTCATGCTCCACCACAGGCTCGGCCTCGATGGCCGGCCATGCCAGGTGCTCCAGGTACCGCAGTGAGAAGCGCCGCGGACAATCGGCATAGTCCTGGAGGCTGTTCTGGCTGAACGTGAAGTCAGCGGGGAGCGGCATTCCGCCTCTCTTCCTCGTAGGTCTTCAGGACCGTGAAAGGTACCGAAGGGCCGTTTTTTCCTTTCCGCCCCGTGTTGTAGGTCACGATTAGCTGCCGGCGGGCCCGGGTGATCCCGACGTAGAAGGTGCGCAGACTCTCGGCCGCGTCGTCAAGCCGCGCCTTCCGGGTGGCGCTGCCCTCATCGAAACCGCCAAAGGGATCGTCGTCTATGATCATATACAGCTGAGCCTGGGCTTCTGCACCGACATCCAATCCATCGCGAATGTAGTAGCGCTGGGAGAAATAGGGATCCTCCGGGTGGGCCGATGGAAAGAAGGCGTTGCTCGCCTGCATCAGGTACACGCGGTCCCACTCCAGGCCCTTCGCCTTGTGGTACGTCGCTACCACAACCTTGCCCTTCTGCTTGTCCGGGTCGAAGCCGAGAACCTCGTCGCTGAACCCGATGAAGGACCTCATGTTGTTGGCGATCTGCACAAGCTCGTGCCGGAACTCGGGCAAGCGCCAGTCCGGGTTAGAGTCACCCGCCTCGGCCAGGAGCGAGGCGAGCTTCTGGGCAAGGGCCAGTTCCGGAGGCTCCCGGAAGAAGTCCTGGGCAATGGTTAAGACCAGCTGGTCGACCGGTAGCATAGCGGCGGCATGCCAGCGGCGCAGTTGTCGCCTGAATTCCTCGAGATCAGCGGCAAGCCTGCCGTCTTCCGGTGAAAGGGATTCTAGCCAGTCGTTGCCAGGCGCCGGCGCGAGGAATTCCTCGGTCCTCTGCAATTTCTGAAGCAGCCTCTGGCCACGGCTCACCGCGACAGCCTCCGTCTCTTCTTCCGCCTCGCCTCGGCGGAACACCTTGTAGGCATCTGCCAGGGTCTTCGGCGAGGTCGGATCGGCTAAATGGGCCAGGAAGTAGGTCAGCGCACCGGTCGTCTTGCGTGTCGG
>Ga0187885_10004583_pt1 | contig 11224 bp, 8 predicted proteins | sample June2016WEW_20_1_3_FD_132970 | JGI IMG/M metagenome (GOLD analysis project Ga0187885, IMG submission 132970) | Peatland microbial communities from SPRUCE experiment site at the Marcell Experimental Forest, Minnesota, USA - June2016WEW_20_100 | ecosystem: Environmental > Terrestrial > Soil >... | reverse complement strand
TTGAACTCACGGACTCCTACGAGACTAGGACCTCAACCTAGCGCCTTTGACCAAGCTGGGCCACCCCTGCACGGGCCTCCCGCGCGTAATGGGTTTTGGCGATAACCTTTACGAGCGCGGCCCACCCCGGCGGGGCGGCCGGGCGGAGGCCGCAAAACGCCTTGTACGAGGAGGGGGTGCCGGCCCTCCCATGACCGACCACGGACCGACCGGCGCGACCGTGTTTATCGGCCAGAAACCGACCATGACCTACGTCTTCCAGGTCGTGAGCCAGCTCAATTCGGGAGCCGGTCCGGTCGTCGTGAAGGCCCGGGGGAACGCCATCGGGAAGGCAGTCGACGTGGTCGAGGTGGTCCGGCGCCGTTTCCTTGTGGGCCAGGTGAGCGTGGGCACCATTCTGATCGACACCGAACGCCTCGTGAATCGCGAAGGCCGGGACGCCAACGTCTCGTCGATTGCGATCCCGCTCAGCCGGACGGGCCCGCCCCCCGAGGGCTCGGTGGCGCCGCCGTCCCCGCCACTCCCACCGGAACCGTCCCACCACTAGGGCCCGGGGGCAGCCGCCGGACTACCCAGGTCCCGGCCCATAGGTCCCCGAGGCGCTGGCGCTCGGAGGTCGCGGCGATGAGCGCGACCGCTCCTACCCCGAACAGGGCGACGCCTCCGAAGACGAACGCGAGGACCCCGACCAGCGCGAGGAGCCCGGCGGGCAACGAGACCCCTCCGAGGGTGAGCGTAGTCGACGTCCCGGTCTTCAGGCCGAACGTGAGGGCGATCGCGACCCCGATGCCCACGATGGTGAGGAGGGGGAGCACGGTCGTGTTGCGGACTAGGGACGAGAGACCGCTCGGCGGCGCGAGGGTGCGCTCCCGAACCTCGAGGCCGAGGAGGCGCTTCCCGAGGGTCGTCCCCCAGAACGTCTCGGCGAGGACGAAGTAGAGGAACGCCCAGGCGATGAACCCGAAGATGGCGGCGTTGAACGCCACGTTCGAGAGCGCGTCTGCAAACCCGCCGGGCATCGTCACGAGCAGCGCGACCCAGACCGCGACCGCGGGTGCGGTCACGAGCACCAGGTCGACCAGGAACGCCGTGACCCGCGCCCCCACGGTCGCGAACCGTCGCAGGCCGATGTCCCGCGCGATCCAGACGAGCCAACGGGCGGTCCGCCACGAACGGAACCCCTCCCGGCCGTCCCCGGTCCCCGCCCGGGCGCTCGCGTCCAGGTTCGCCTGGTCCGCGACGATCCAGCCCGGGACCGGGAGGCCCTGCCAGGGTCGGTCCTCCGGGGCCGGGTCCAGTCCGAGTAGGCCCCGCGCCTGCTCCGCCGCGGCGCGGCTCGCGGCCGCGGAGTCGCGGAGCGACTCGGAGAGCTGCCCGTTGAGGCCGGCGCGGAACGCCCGCGCGAGCCGAGTGGTCGGCGAGAGAGCGGTCGACGGGAGGGGCGCCCCGATGGGGGTCCAGTTCCGGCCAAGGGCCCGGTGGCCGAGGTATGCCGCGCCGAAGGCCAGGATCCCGGAGATGTAGACGAGGTCGAGTATCCCCGCCCCTCCGATTGTGTACAGGCCCGACGGTCCGCTCCCGTAGAGCGTCGGCTGCCGAAGGAGGTCCGCCCCGAGCAGCACCCCGAACGTGCTGCCCAGGAACGCGGTGGGAATCGCGAATCCTTCCTCGTTCGGGAAGACCCGGCCGGCGAACAGGACAGCGACCAATCCGGCGACCACGGGGGGAACGAGGAAGATCGGGAACGACTCCGTGATTCCCACCCCGGGGATGGCGCTCGAGGCGATGAACGTGATCACAAGGACCGCGGAGGTCAGCGCGACGAGGAACGCCACACGCCGGGCGAGCTGGTCGTCGGAGGCGAGCGCGATTCCCCCGACGAGGGCCGAGAAAGCCGCCGCCCCGACCGCTACCACGAGCTCGTTCCCGATGTAGTCCGAGATGCCGAGCGGGGAGGCGACGGCGTGCGAAAGGCCCGCGGTCACGGGGAGGACGACCAGGAAGAGTAGCCCGCCTTCCACCGCGAGCAGGAACAGGAGACGGGTCAGCGACCGGGAACGGGGAGGCGCGGCCCGGCCGAAGGCGAGCAACCCGACAAGGAGCGGGAAAATCGCTCCGGCGAAGCTTACGGTGACCCAGTCGGTGGAGACGGGAGCGATGGGAAGGAGTCCAAACGTCGCGAGAATCGCTCCGGGCAGAAGCAGCCAGAACGACCTCCGACCGAACCCGATGCTCTCCGCGAACGGTTCGCGTTCCCAGGCGACCAGGAACAGGACCACCCAGAGAAGTCCGGGAAGCGCGAGAGAGATCGTGTTCGCGACGATGTCGCTCGTGAGCTGAATGGGGTCGACCACGGTTCGGCGGGCTCCTGAAACGGGAAGATGCGAGGGGCCCGGGGGGCCTAAACGTTTTGTCGCGGGTCGGGCATCGCGACCGCATGACTCCACCCCGTCAGGAGAAGGATTCGCTCGGCCCGCGGGATGTTCCCGAAACGGCGTACTGGGGCATCCAGACCCTCCGAGCCCGGGAGAACTTTCCGGTGAGCGGTCTCCACGCCTCGAGGCACCTCATCCGGGCCTACGCCTTCCTCAAGCTCGCGTGCGTGCGCGCCAACGTCGAGAAGGGAGGCCTGGACGCGGAACGGGGTAAGGTGATCGCCCAGGCGGCCGAGGAGATGGCGTCCGGTCGGTTCGACGGCGAGTTCGTCATCGACGTGTTCCAGGCCGGGGCCGGCACGTCGTTCCACATGAACGTCAACGAAGTCCTCGCGAACCGGGCCCTCGAGATCGTCGGGAAGCCGAGGGGAGGGTACGACTACATCAGCCCGAACGATCACGTCAACCGCGGCCAATCGACGAACGACACCTACCCGGCCGCGGCCCAGGTCGCGGTGCTCCTCGCGCTGCGCGACCTCCGCACGTCGCTGACGACTCTCACCGAGAGCCTCCGGCGGAAGGCGGCCGAGTTCGCGCGGTTGCCGAAGGCCGGTCGCACGCACCTCAAGGACGCGATGCCGGTCACCCTAGGGGCCGAGTTCCGCGCCTACGCGGTCGCGCTCGAGCGGGTCCTCGAGACGCTCCCGAGCGTCGAGGCCGCCCTCGCGGAGATTCCTCTCGGCGGGAGCGCGGTCGGGAGCGGGGTGAACTCGGTCGTCGGGTTCCGGACCCGCGCGGTCGAGGAGTACGCCCGCCTCACCGGGCTCGCGCTTCGGGTCGCCCGGGACCCATTCGAGACGATGCAGAGCCGATGGCCGCTCGGGGCCGCGTCGGGGTGGCTCCGCACGCTCGCCCTCGAGCTCATCCGGATTGCGAACGACCTGAGGCTCCTCTCGAGCGGTCCGGCGACCGGGTTCGACGAGATCCGCCTTCCCGAGATCCAGCCCGGCTCGTCGATCATGCCGGCGAAGGTGAACCCGTCGGCCGCCGAGTGCCTCGACCAGGTCGCGTTCCACGTGATCGGGGCCGACACCGCCACTGCGCTCGCGGTGCAGGGCGGCCAGCTCGAGATCAACGTGATGATGCCGCTCGCGGCCTACGAGGTGCTGTTCGCCTCGGAGATCCTCACGAACTACCTGCCGGTCTTCGCCCGCACGTGCGTGGACGGCATCACGGCGAACAAGGCCCGCCTCGAGCGGTATCTGGTCGAGTCGGCGGCGCTCGGGACCGTCCTCACTCCCCGACTGGGGTACCTCAAGGTCGCGGAGATCCTGCACGAGGCCGAGCGCACGGCACGCCCCGTGAAGGAGCTCCTGGTCGAGAAGGGCCTCCTCACGCGCGAGGAGGTCGACGCCCTCCTTGGCGAGGCGGCCCTCCTCAAGCTGACCGAACCGGTGCCCTAGGGCCTCCGGGCCACCCACCGGGTTAAGACCCTCCGGTCCGTCCGCGAGCCCAGGCGATGGCGACCATCGAAGAGACGGCCGTCGCCTTGGGCAACCAGACCTCGGACGAGTTCCGCAAGGCCGCCGAAGTGCTCGGGAAGGTCGGCCTGACCCAGTACGAGGCCCGGGCGTACATCGCGCTCGTCGGCCGAGGCCTCGGGGACGCCGCCACCCTCGCCACCGCGGCCGGGATCCCGCGCACGAGCGCCTACAAGGTTCTCGAGTCGCTCGCGCAGAAGGGGTACGCCAAACCGACGGGCGGCAAGCCGATCCTGTTCCGCCCGACGCCCCCGCTCGACGTCGCCGAGACCCTCAAAGGCGCGATCCAGGAGGTGTTCGAGAAGCTCGCGATGCTCCACCGCGTTGTCGCCGAGCACGGAGAACCGCAGCTCGTCTACCTGCTCTCGGGCCGGGAGAAGGTCCTCCAGAAAATCGGGGAGCTCCTCGACCAGTCGACCGGGGCGTTCATCCTGACGACCCCCCAGCTCGCCGACCTGAGGGACGAGCTCGGGAAGAAGATCCAGCACGCCGTGAAGCGGGGGGTCCGTGTGACGTTCATCACGACCCCGTTACAACGCATCCCAGAAGGAGTGAAGTTCGTCTCACGGGAGAACCTCCGCGCGACGGAGGCCCTCTCGGACGGGGCGCACGCCTTGCTCGCGGCCCCGGGCCTTGAGGCGTGCGGGTTTACCGACAACCCCATCCTCATCGCCCATCTGAAGCAGTTCCTCGAGATGGTCCTCGAGAAGGGGCCCGACGAACCGGCTCCGTGACGCGACCCTCGCGCCCCGAGCGCCGGGTCCACCCGCCTCCCCCGGCCGACCGGGTCCGTCGTCGGCTCGCCGCGGTCGCGGGCGACCGGCTGGCCCGCGAGATGCCGAGCGGCTACCACCGATTCGGCCGGGTCCTGGTCATCCAACGACCCGAGACCCTCGCCCCGTACGACGCCCTTCTCGGCCGCGCCTGGCGCGAGGAGCTCGGCGTCGAAACGGTCCTCGTCAAGTCCGGCCCCGTCGAAGGGGAGCTCCGAACGCCTCAGGTCCGATGCGTGGCGGGAGAACGGACCGAGACGGAGGTCGTCGAGCACGGCGTGCGCTGGCGGTTCGACGCGGCCCGGATCATGTTCGCGGCCGGGAACCGGACCGAACGGATCCGGGCCGGCCGACTGGTCCGCCCGGGGGAGAACGTCGTCGACCTCTTCGCCGGGATCGGCTACTTCGCCATCCCCGCCGCGCTCCTCGGCCGGGCGGCGTGTGTCTGGGCGGTGGAGAAGAATCCGGTCTCGGTGCGGTACCTCCGGGAGAATGCGGTCCTGAACGGGGTCGGGGAACGGGTCCTCGTCGTTCCCGGGGACAACCGAACCGTCTCCCTTCCCGAGGGAGCGTTCGACCGCGCGTTCCTCGGGTACCTGCCGAGCGCGGTACCCTGGGTGCCTCGCGCGGTCGCGCTCCTCCGACCGACCGGCGGCTGGCTCCACGTCCACATGGTGGCGGACGTCCGCGCTCCGCTCTCCGAGGCTACGACGGCCGTGGAGCGGTCGGCCGAGGCGGCGGGGGCCCGTCGCCTCGAGCCCAGCCGGGTGAGGGTCGTGAAGCCGTACGGTCCGGGCCGGAACCACCTGGTGGTGGATGTGCGGCTCGTCCCGCGCTAGGCGGTCCGAGGGTCCGGGGCGCGCGCCCCGAGCGCCCGGATCGTGACCGGGAACGCCACGGCGAATCGTTCGATGTCCGCCGGCGGGTTCGAGAACGAGACACGGACGAACCGCCCTCCGTGGGTCGGCGAAAGGTAGTTCCCCGCCCGGACGAACACGCCGTGGCGGCGGAGCATCTCGTCCTGCACCGCGTCCGGGCTGACCCCGGTCGGAGCGATGTCGATGACCATCATGTTCGCCCGGGAGGGATACACGGGAAGGGACGCACCGGGGACCCCGGCCACGACGTCGCGGATGCGCGCCCCGTTCGCTCGCGTCTGGCGGACGACGGCGCCGATCCATTGCGGTTTCGAGCGGAGGGCGGCGAGCGCCGCGGCCTGCGAGAGGACGTTGACCCCGAGGTCGTTCGTGTTGAACCGCGAGATCGTCTTCAAGAGCTCGGGGCGCGCGAGGAGGCCTCCGAGCCGGAGGCCGGCGAGCCCGCAGTTCTTCGAGACCGACCAAACGGTCACGGTCTCCTCGGGGGCGAACTCAGCAGCGAGCGCATGGCCGTCCGAGAAGTCCCGGTACGTTACGTCGTTGAGCAGGAGGAGGTGGCGGTCGTGGGCGACCTCCGCGATCGCGCGAACCTCGTCCCGGGGGTACCCGGAGCCGAGCGGGTTCAACGGGTCGATGAGGAGGATCATGCGCGTCCGAGGACCGACCGCCTCCTGGATCCGGTCGACGGAGAGCCGGTACGGAGGAGCGTAGATGTCGAGGTTCTTCGGGACCGCCCCGCCGAGCTCGATGAACCGGTGGATGATGAGGTAGCTCGGGTCCGAGGCGATGACCTCGTCTCCGGCCGAGAGCAGGGCCCGGGTGGTCATGTACAACGCCTCCGTGCCGCCCCCGGTGAGGAACGGGGTGAGCCCCGACGCGCCGAAGTCCTTCGCAATCGCGTCCAACAGCTCCGGGTCGCCCGTCGCGAGGGGGTAGCCTACGTAGCGCCGGTCCCGGATCGCGCTCTCGAGGGCGGAGCGGATGATCTCGGTCGGCACGAGGTGGTTCGTGTTCTGGCTCAACCAGGCAATCTCGTGGTGATGTGCATGCGCGTATCGGAACGCGTCGGAAGCGGGGGTCGACACGATGCAAACACGGGGGCTCCGAGCTTAACGGCTTTCGTTTGACGGGTTCGACGGCCCCCCCGCCTCGGCGAGGAACGTCGTGACGATGCCGGCCGATTGAGGCCGGGCGACGATGCGGGGGAATCCGCTCCCGGAAAGGAGCTTCAGGAACGCCGCTCGGTCCGGGAGCGAGCGCAGCGACAGGGGGAGGTACCGGTATGGTCCCGCGCTACCCATCGCCGCCCCGAGCCAAGGAACGACCCGGTCGAAGTACGCATGGAAGAGCCGGTGGACCGTCAACGAGGCCGGTTCCGTGATCTCGAGGGTCAGGAAGACCCCTCCCGGTCGGAGGACCCGTTGGACCTCACGGAAGGCGGCGGAGAGGTCGGAAAGGTTGCGGGCGACGAAGGCGTTGGTCACGACGTCGAAGGCTCCGTCCGCGAACGGGAGCTTGAGCACGGTCGCCCGCGTGAAGTCGAGCCGGGGTCGTTCCGGTCGACCCGCGGACGAGCCCACGGCGTTCTCGAGCATCGCGCGAGTGAAGTCGGCCCCGACCACCCGGGTCGCCCCGTAATGGCGCGCGAGGAGGCGAGCGAGCTCCCCGGTTCCGCACCCGATGTCCAAGACGCGGCTCAGCGGACCCGGTCGTCGGAACCGGTCGAGGTCCCAGAGGGCCCGCGGTCGCCAGAGGAGGTCGTTGCCGAGCGACGCGACGTGGTCAAACCACTCGTACCCCTGCGCGATGTGGGTGAACATCCGGCGCACGTCCCGCTCGAAGCTCGGGAGCGACCGGTCGGGGAGCGGGGAGCCGTCCGGGGCGCTGGGGCCGACCGTCTCCCGGGACGCCATCGGGTCGGCCACCCGAGCGGCCGCCATAACGGTGGGGGTCAGGTGTCGACCCCGATCCCCTTCTCGAGCTGGTCCAACCGCTCGGCGAAATCCGGCCGGAAGTTCGCGACTCCGCTCACGCGGGCTTCGGTGAGCCAACGGCGAGCCTCGGCCCGTTCGCCTCGCTCAGCGGCGAGGTGAGCCAGTCGGAAGAGCATCTCCGAGACCTCGGCGGGCATGTGGAGCATCCGGACCTTCTCGAGCGCGACCTGGTAGCGGGCCTCGGCCGTCGTGTAGTCCCGTTCGGCCTCGGCAATCATCCCTTCGGTCATGGCGATCTGCTGGTCGCCGAGTCGGTCTCCGATCGGTACGAGCACCTGGATGGCGCGGGCAAGAGCCGGTCGCGCGAGCTCGGGATGGCCGAGCTCGGCCTGCCATTGAGAGAGATTCAGGTTGCAGTAGCCGATATAGAGCGGTGAGCGGGAGCGGTCGGCCGCTTCGATCGCCTTCGCCAGATCCCGGAGAGCATCTTCGGGGCGGCCGGTGTGGTACTCGAGGACCGACTGGTTCATGAGCACCCGAGCGTGGGCTCCGAACTCTCCGACCGTGTCGAACAGCTCGGCGGCGCGGTTGTAGAGCTTCAGCGCCGGGTCGATCTGGGTGGCGCCGACCGGACTGAGGGTGAGCGCGAAATCCACGAGCGCATGGCCGAGCTCGAGGGGAGTCCCCTCGCGTTCGGCGATCTCGACCGCCGCGCGCTGGTGTTGCTCGGCCCGGTCGAACTCGCCGCGGCGCCAGGCGACGGTCCCGAGGACCCGGTGGCCGGCCATGAGGTCGCGCGGCGTGCCGACCTTCTCGAGCCGCTCGAGCGCTTCGGTCGCGAGGGCCTCGGCCGACTCGTACTCGCTCCGAGTGCCTCGGGTCTGGGCGAGACCGAGGAGCGCCCGTCCGAGCTCGAGGTCGGCGCCGGTCGTGCTCCGGGCGAGGTTGACCGCTTCGGTCAGGAACTCTTCCGAGCGGGGGAGCACCCCGAGCTGCTCCAGGAGCCGGCCGATCTCGGTCAGGAGGCGGACCTCCATCCGAGCGTCTCGGTCGGGTCGACGGCGTTCGGCCTCGAGAGCGCGGGCGACGTGGTGGACCGCCGTCTGGAAGGCAAAATCGAGGGTGGCCGCGTGGGCGGCCTTGAGGTTGTACTCGACCGCTTTCGCGTCGTCCCGGCCCAGGTAGAAGTGCCGGGCGAGCTCGGAATCGCTCGCGCCGGGCTTCCCTTCGAGGGCGCGGCCCGCCCGTGCGTGGAGGATGCGCCGCCGCGTCTCCGTGAGGTCGGCGTACAGGTCCCGACGTACCGCTTCGCTCACGAACTCGTAGACCTCTCCCCCCTTCTCGCGGACCAGCCCGTCACGGACCAGGCGGTCGAGGCTCTCGGTGACCCTCTCCTCTCCGCTGCCCGCGACGGTCGAGAGGTTGGCGAAGTGGAACTCCTTGCCCAGCACCACGGCGTACGTGAGCACCCGACGCTCGCGGTCTCCCAGACCTTTGACCCGGTCGAGGAGGATTTCGGTGACGCCTCGCGGGGTGCCTTCGCGGTCGTTCGCGGGCGCCGCGTAGCCGGTGGCCAGCCGAACGAGCTGCTCGACAAAGAGCGGGTTCCCGTCGGTCTGGGCGTGCCACCGACGGACATCGTTCTGGTCCGGAACGCGGCCACCGAGGATCCATCGGACGAACTGCTCCATCTCGGCGATGTTCAACGGGCGGACGGGTATCGTGAGGATGCTGGGCACGCCCGAGAGCGTCTCGATCGCCTCCCGGGTCCGCTCGGGAATGTCGACGGGCTCGGCGCACGTGGCGGCCAACGCGATGCGCGTCGTGGGGAGCCCGTTCGCGAACTGGCGTAAGAAATCGAGCGTCGAGTTGTCCGCGAAGTGAAGATCGTCGATCGCGATCAGCAGCGGGCGCTCCTGGGCGCGTTCGAGAAGATGCTGTTCGAGGCGCGCGAACAGCTCACCGCGCCCGGTACCCAGCCCGTCGGACCATGTGAGGCCGGTCGGGGCCAGCGCCGGTTCGAGGTCGACGGACGGGGGGCCCGTCGCGGGCCGGGCGGCGTCCGTATCGGGCGCCTCCCGCCCCCTCAACACGGGGGCGACGAGGGGAGAGACCCGGGTCACGGTCCACGGGGGCGGCGGCGGGGGTGCCCCGGGGGTCCTCTCCGATGCGAGGAGTTCGCGGAGCAACGAGAACGCGGGCGGAAGCTCCTCGGGGAGCGCTCGGCCCGAGAGTACCGTGCATCCCCGCTGCCCCGCGATCTCGATCAGCCCGTTCATGATCTGGGTCTTGCCCACGCCCCCGGGCCCGGTCAGAAGGAGCCCTCCGCCCGCTCCGCCGAGCGTTCGGGAAAGGAGGTGCTCCGCTTCCTCACGGATCTCTTCCCGACCGAAGATCGGGGGGCGGGACGCAAATCGGGACCCCCGGGTCGCTACCATGGATGAATCCAGCCCGTCCGGACTTATAATCCTCGTTCGTCGCGCGGCTCGGCCGGGCTCGCGCGGGCCGGGACGGTTTCGCCGGAGGAGGCTGGGCCCGCAAAGCCCAGTTGGTGCGCCAGGTCGAGGAACTGGGTCGTCAGGTGGGGCCGGAGCTCCACGAGACCGAGGTCCGAAGCGATCGTGTAGGCGTGCCGGGCCCCTTCCAGGTCCCGGGTCTTGTACCGGAGACGCGCGAGGTCGAACGCCGCCTCCGCCTCGTCGGCGGGGAGCTGAACGCGTCGGTACAATGCGACCGCTTGTTCGTACGCACTTTCCGCCTCCTCCCACAGGCCGCGGCGCTCGGCGATCAAGCCCCGGTTGAGCTCTACCCATCCCTGGGCTAGCGGGTCCGGGTTGTGCTCGAGCACGCGACCGACCTGCTCGTTGTCCCGTTCGGCGTCGTCCAGGCGGCCCAGCGCCAGGAGCAACTCGGCGCTCGCCACCTGCGCGCGTCCGGCGCAACGGCTGTCGTGCATCCGCTCGGCCGTCTCCTGGGCCTTCTCCAGGTACTCGAGACCTTCTTGGGGGCGAGTTTCGCCGATCATTACGCCGAGGTTGAGATACGCCCGCGAGAGCTCGTCCCGATCGTCCGTGCGAACGAGCCGTTCGACCGCGCGTTCGTAGCATTCAACCGCGATGTCCTGGACCTCGGGACCGAGAGTAGCGAACACATTCCCCATCTCAATGGAAAGGCTGCCCAAGGGTCCCGGGTCGTCCGTCGTCCCCAGGAGATGAAGCGCTTGCAGGCACTCTTCGAGAGAGTCCCGGTACGCCCCCCGCTGGAACGCGACGCGCCCGAGAAGCCGGTGTGATTGCGCACCCCCAAGACGGTCGCCGGCGTCCTCGAACAGCCGCAGTGCCTCCGCACCGCGCGCGGCCGCCGTGTCGAGGTCGAGGCTATCGCGAGCGACTTCGGCGCGGGACAGCAAGAGACGGGCGCGGACCCGAGGCGATTCGGTCCCGAGCCGCTCGAGCGCCTCCGTGAACCGCAGGTCCGCGCTATGGAAATTGCCGAGAGAGTAGTAGAGGTCCCCCAGGGCTTCGGCGACCTCCGCCCGCTCGTTCCGACGGTCCCCGGGAAGCGAGGCCAGGTCGAGGAGAACGCGTTCGAGGTGGGTGACGGCGACCTCGGGCTCGCCCGCCGCGCGCGCCGCCTCGGCCGCGTGACGGTTGTACTCGTAGGACTTTGCGGGAACCTTCCCGAGGAAGTAGTGTCGTCCGAGCTCCGTGAGCACCGGGAGGG
>Ga0187885_10004580_pt1 | contig 11230 bp, 9 predicted proteins | sample June2016WEW_20_1_3_FD_132970 | JGI IMG/M metagenome (GOLD analysis project Ga0187885, IMG submission 132970) | Peatland microbial communities from SPRUCE experiment site at the Marcell Experimental Forest, Minnesota, USA - June2016WEW_20_100 | ecosystem: Environmental > Terrestrial > Soil >... | reverse complement strand
CGGGACGATGCTTACTATCAACGCAACGGCTGGGCGGGAAGAATCAAGGACAATTGCGGCAGGTGGATCCTTGACAGCCCGGCCAACAATGCCATGGCTCACTACCTGCACAATCTTTTCTATCTGTTGGGGGAAGAGACCGCGAGCAGCGCCGTGCCTTCGGATGTTGTTGCCGAGCTGTATCGCGCCAATCCCATCGAGAATTTCGATACTGCCGTCTGCCGCGCGCACACCAACCGCGGCACGGAACTTCTTTTTTATGGCACGCACGCCACACGCGGCGATCAAGATCCGATGTTTCAATTGGAGTTCGAGAATGCGGTGATCCGATATAATGATCCCACACCTGAAATCGTGGTGCGTACGCGTCAGGACGAATGCTGGACCTACGGATCGCCGGAAGACGATCCACAATTCAAGAAGCTCTTTGACGCCGTACATGCTGTCCACGCGCTGGATCCGCTACTGTGCGGGCCGGCTGCCGCACGGGCGCAGTGCGTATGCGTAAACGGCATGCAGGAGTCTGTGCCGGTGATCGCCTCGTTTTCCACCTCCATGGTTCAACGTGATGAGGAGAAGAAGCGCTGGCTGGTGGTTGGGTTGGACGACACTTTACGAGAGTGTTACCGGCAGGGCGTGCTGCCTTCCGAATTGCACATCCCCTGGGCATCGCAAGGAAAGAGCGTGGACCTGCGCGGCTATGATCATTACCCGAGTCGCCCGGCAAACAAATCGAAGCGAGAGCGGAGCGCGACGGAGTAGGAAGCGAATGGAGCCTTACCCGCCGATTCTCAAAGCCAGGTTAGGAGATTCGGCAGGTGTGGCCGGCGCCGCCTACCTCGCGTTGAGGGAACTTGGACATATGACATTCTGACAAGTTATGGGAGCTTCCATGCAAGACCTTTTGGACAAACTGGCATTGTGCATCGAACGGGGCAAGAGTGAACGCGCGTCTGCATACCCGCCCGAAATGCAGAACGAGGATGGCGCATCTGAGATTACCATTCAGTTGCTGAATGCAGACGTGCATCCAAATGACATCGTGCTTCGCGCTTTGATGCCAGCCATGAACCGAGTTGGGGAGCAGTTTGCACAGGGACAAGCCTTCATTCCGCAACTTCTCATATCCGCGAGAGCAATGAAGGCTTCGATGGTTCATTTGCGCCCCTTCTTTGAATCTGGTGTCGCCGTGCATCGCGGCACGATTCTCCTGGGAACAGTCGCCGGCGATCTGCACGATATCGGGAAAAACATCGTCGGCATGGTCATGGAAGGAGACGGCTGGCAGGTCGTCGATCTCGGAGTCGACGTGAGTGCCGGCAGGTTTGTGGCCGCCGTTGCGGAACATCCTCAGTGCATCGTCGGCCTGAGTGCGCTGCTGACCACGACGATGGGCAATATGAAAGATTGCGTGACGCAGATCAAGGCGAGCTCGCCGGCCACGCGCGTGTATGTGGGCGGGGCTCCGGTCACCGAACAGTTCAGCCGTGCGATCGGCGCCGACGGCTATTTCCCCGATCCCGGCAGTCTTGCAAAACACCTGGCAGCACTGATCAAGCCGCGCGAATAACCTACGGGATAGTCATGTGTCCGCTCCTTGAGCAGCTCGAACAAGGAGGGCGCTTCGAACCTGCGTTCGGTCGAGAGTCTGGCGCTCACATACGTCTTGTTCTCGTCCGGCTCGAAGAACTTATGGGAAACAAGGTCGAAGTCCTGCAGATCGCCTGATTTGTGCGAGGCCCGACGGGCCGGTAGCGAATAGGCCCGGCCGTCAGGCCGGGATACGGGTAGAGATAGAGAAATGAGCGCCGAAGGCGCGGCACTTAATCAAAAACATATTGCAGGTCTACCTCGATCTAGTGCAGACCGAGCAGTTCCAGTTAGAAATATGTCGGCATCAGGTGCCGCACCTTTGGCGCTCACTCAGGAGGCGGCGCGAAACTCCCGGCCTCACGGCCGGGCCTATTTGCTGGCGGCCCTTCGGGCCTCCCAGAAATGCAAAAACTCCAGACCGCAGCTATGCGGGTCGTAGCTGACCCCATAACATCATGCAACTAGCTGAGAGGTGCAGTACGCGCAACGTTGAGCCTTGATCGGGATCGAGGAGAGGCACATCGGACATTCCTTTGTTGTGGGAGCCGCCGGTGCCGGTGCTTCTGTCCTTTTCAGGCGGTTTACCTGCTTAATCAGCAGGAAGATTGCGAAGGCCACGATCAGGAAGTCCAGCACCGTGTTGACGAAAACCCCGTAGTTGATGGTGGCGGCTCCTGCCGCCTTGGCCGCGGCCAGCGTGGGGTAGTTCCCGGAGGAAAGTGGGATAAAGTAGTTGGCAAAGTCGCCGCCACCCGTAAGCTTGCCTATCGGCGGCATCAGTATATCTTGGACGAACGACGTTATGATCTTGCCGAATGCCGCTCCGATGATGATTCCTACGGCCATGTCGAGCACGTTGCCCTTCATGGCGAATTCCTTGAACTCTTTCAGCATGGTATGGTTCTCCTCTGCAAGATTCTCACGTTTACTTGCCGGCGGGTCGATTCTATATCAAAGTGGCGCGTTGGTGCGTAGTTTTGGCACATGGCTCTAGGAGCCGGTCCGAGCGGCTCCTCGTTGATTGAACCACAATCCGCCGCAAGCGAGAGCGAGGAAGATCAGCGCCTGCACGAGGGTCCGAACTTGCACGGGCTGGGCGACGAAACCCATCACCACAAATGCCACCCCCAACAAACCGATGAGCGCATAAGTAAATCTCATGGCCAGCGCCGCCCGCTTCCGCGTCTCGGCCGTATCAGTCCCGAATTTCCGGAAAAACAATATCAGTCCCAGGGTCGCGCAAACATCCAGCAAGGCGAACATCAGCCACAAAAGGGTGCCGCGGCTCGCAATGGCATCCGTGCCCAGCGCGGGCTCAATCATGCGGGCATAAAGGAACGCGCCCACATTCGATCCCAGCAGCGAGCCGAAGACCCCGTATAAAAACGCATATCCCATGTAGACCGCTTTGCGATCCTGCGGCGCCACCAGGCCGATGAAGCTGTAATACCTCGGATGGGCAGTCATCTCCCCAATAGAGAACACCGCGATCCCGACCACAAACACCCAAGGGTTGCGCGAGCTTGCCAGAATCAGGAAACCGGCGGCGCCAAGCGCCATGCCGCCTACCATCGTCGGCAGAGCCCTAAATCGGGCCACGAACCGGCTGATGGGCACCTGCAGCATGATAATGGTGCCTGCGTTGATTACTGTAACGTGCTCGATGTCGAACCGGAATGTCCAGGGCAAACCGATGCTTCTGAACAGACTCGTGATGCCGGCGCTCACCGGCTCCTTGTCGATGACGTCGCGCAAGTACCAGAGAATCGTGCCCATGTTCTGGAAATAGAGGATCCAGAACCCGGAGTAAACCACCACCATCATCATGAAGCGGGCATCTCCCAGCACTTCGGCAGCTCCCGTGAGGACCTCGCGAAATGTCCTGGTGTTGGCCGGTCGGGGCGGATCATGAAAAAGAAACGCGGCGGGGAACAGCATCGCGGCGCAGTAAAGGGCAGAGGCGGTAAAAACGTAGTGCCACGAAAAGCCCTTGAGAATGCTGACTACCAGGGGCGCCAGAAAAGCGCCGAGATTAATCGTCCAATAGTAGATGCCGAAGCCGAGGCCCGACGTCCGTTCGTCGGTAGTGCGGGCGATGGTTCCGGAGATGATCGGTTTGAATAGGCCCGATCCAGTGGCCATCACGAGCAGGAAAAGGAAGACAAGCGCGTAGCTGGAAACGGTGCCGGATAAGAAGTACCCTGCAGACAGCAGCGCAAACGCAAACAGGAGTAGACGGCGGTAGCCGTAGCGGTCCGCAAGCGCACCTCCCAGGATCGGCAGGATGAAGGTGATCGCATACACGATCCCCTGCAGGAAGCCCACGGACTGAGTTGCGAATCCGAGTCCTCCTTCCGCCTTGCTCAGAGTCAGATATCCCCCCAAAACTGAATTGAGCCCGTAGTACGCCGCGCGCTCGAACAGCTCCATGAGGTTGGCGGTCCAGAAGGTGCGCGAATAGTCTCTGAAGATACTGATTCTGGTCATTGGCTCGAACTCTTCCGGCAGCGGCGGTCGAAGCCATAATGAGCCTTGCATGCAAGGCTGGACACGAGTCATTCGCGCACAGTCTGCTCCGCCGAATTCACGGGTAGAAACCGCTCGACATTCTGCCACACCTTTTTTGATCGTGGGGGATATTCTCGGATTTACGCATCAACGGAGATCGTGCATTTGCGATCAAGACACTGCGGCCAGCGGCGCACATTTCTGGACAGGCGCCGTTACACGGTCACTCTCTAGCGATGAGGGGAGATAGGTCTCAGGCGCAATCGTTCGCGCGGCGCAGTGAGATTGCCGCTCGCGTCCGCCTTGCGGATGGCTGAGCAAGCGCGCGTCGATGAGCAGAGTGCGCAGAAACCCCAACGAATGTGGTCAAGAGAGGACTGCTGTCAGGAGCGCTGTCAGGACGCGCTCTCCGCTGAATCCCCCTTCCAAGTTTGGGATTTAACAAACTCACCCGGCCACAACGCCGCATTGGGGCTCGCTAATTTCCCCGGATGCCGTTTCTTGTGCGCATGGTAGTTTCCGGATACCCCACTATACAACAATTGACGTCTTTACCCACCAAGATGGACGTAGACTAATTCCTCCCTCCTCCGGTAGCCAGTGCCTCGTGGCAAAGAGAAACTCTTTCTTGGATGTTTGATCCTCAGGCGCTGTGCAGTCCAACTTGTCGTTACCTATTTGCTTGGGAGTGCAGCGCGATATCCGCTGCGAGCATGGATACGAACACCGGACCTGTCTACCGATACCCGGATGCGGCGAAAAGAGCCGTCGTTTGCGGAATCGGTTGGGTAATAGCAGATGGTGTATTGGTGACGCAGTTCTTCTGCGATCTCGGAGAGAGCTTGCCGTAGGCTGGGAACGGTCGCTGCGTTTAGCAGACGCCCTCCGCTGTTTTCGCAGAGGGTAAGCAAGTACTGATACCCCTGTAAATCTGTGTTTGCATCGTAATAATCGGTGTTGTAGCGTATCGCGTACACGAGCACGTTGGACTCCTCGATTAGAGCCTGCGTGCTAGCTGCGTTTGCCAGACGACTTAACGAATCGATACCATCTGTCAAAAGTACGATCGCCTTGCGCCCTTGAACGTGATCGAGTCGCTCGGTTACGACCAGATCCAAAGCATCGTATAACCGGGTCCCTCCATAAACTCTGGTTTCGAGAATGGCGTCGCGGATCTTAGCAGGATCGGCTGTGAATTCACTGTCGACATATATGAAATTGCCGAATGAGAGAACCATCAGGCGATCGTCCGCACGGAGTGCCTCTCCGAACGCGAGAGCCGCCGTTTCGATGTCCGGATGCCGGAAGACGGTGCTATTGGAGGTGTCGAGGAGCAAAGCCACATGAAAAGGACTTGTTTCGGGAATGACGTTGTCGATCAGTTGTTCCCGGCCATTCTCGAATATGTGGAATTCGTTCGGTTGAATGTCGGGGACAAATTTCCCATCTATGTCGCTCGCTATAACAGGCACCGTGACAAGAGCAACATTAACTTTGATGATTCCACGATCCGCAGGGTTGTCTTCAAAAACTTGAGGCACGATGGTCGTTCCCGTTTCCTGGCCTTTGAGCGAACGTTGAGCCTGATGGACTTCCAATCCGGATGACGACGGCGGAGACATCGACCACGCTGAGCAGATTCTTGGGATAGTGTCGGCCACCTTCTTCTTGCCGACAAACTGCGCCACCAATTCCTCAGGCGACGCAGGCTTCTGGTCCGACTGCCACGTTGACATTCCTTGCCAGACAGAGCCTTTGAGCAACGCGTCGCTCTCGGCAGGGCTCTGTCGATATATCGAAGACGGGACTACGACTGCCATCGCTGCAAACACTGTGCGTGTGATTCCCTGCTTCAGTAGCCGGATTAATCCCGGCTGCATTGAGAGCCCTTCGATAACCATTACAAGATCGGCGCCTTCGGCAGAATCGACAACCGTGTACTCGGTCTGTGAGGTATGAAATGCCGTCTCTGCCCTTTCCTTTAGATCCGGATCCTCCCACCCAGAAGGACATATGCCGGGAGTCGTTTTCCCTAAATGAAACCAGTCGGGGCGAGCTCGGTCGAGGATGGCAAAATCTTGCGGAAATACGTGGGGCGGAACGCTGACGGAAAGATAATCATTCGGATGTTTAATGACCAACCTGCCGTCCAGGACCTCGACGCCGTAATCGGTTGATCTCTGCAACTGCGAGCCATTGGGCGAAGGCGCTGGGCAGAGCGTAAATAGAGATGAATCATGGACAGCCACCACAAAGACCTTGCGGCTGGCCTTGGGTGCTTGGGCACTTATGAATAATGTGAGTACGGCAATTGCCCCGAACCTGGATAGGATTCTTGCCATAGAGGAGCCGTTTCGAATAGCTCAAATATACGTCCCATTGATCGAGCAATCCAAGAGATTAACAACGGAGGCCGCCGATCGCTTAACAGCTGCGTTCAGGATCCTGATCCATGCCGGACTCAAAAGCTGAAGGCCGAGTGCATGCTGTGAGTGTGCAAAAGCGCAGCAATCAAGAGATCTTTGCCCCTTACACGGCTGCCTAATTCCTGCTGATATCGATGTTCGGGACGTAAAACAGATTTACTCGTACACTGGCACAGAAGGTGAAAATTATGTGCGAATCAGACCGGCGCGTTTGCAAGGCTCGAAGGCAATTTAGGGGACACGCACCATAACCTCGAAATCCCTCGGAAACCAAATCCCGACAATGCCGAATAGACTCGAGGTTATGGCGACGTCTCCGAAATCAAACACTACCGCATAAGGTGCCTCTCGATGTCAGGCAGCGCGGCAAGAATGACGTCGCCCACGATTTGCAGGCTGCGCGCAGAGACATGATTGAGGTCGTCCTGCGCGGTGTGCCACTGCGGGTAGTCGTTGAGGTCGATAAGATCGATGGACGGGACGCCGGCCTCGACAAAAGCGAGGTGATCGTCTTCAATGCGGCCGGCATCGACGTCGAGGAATGCGGTGTCGTCGCCGAGTTTTTTGGCTGCTGCCCACGTGAGCTCGTTGAGCCATCGAGCGGAATACGCGTCGCGTTTCACTTTCAATTCATGCGCGCCAATCATGTCAAAGAGGATCATCGTCTTGATAGTGGCAAGAGTTCCCGCCTTCCGTGCTGCATCGACATAGTACCGGCTACCGTAGGTATTGTCGGGCGCGCCCGGCTTGCTGCACTCATCCCAGTCCCAGCATGTGGCCTCCTCGCCGTCGAACCACACGAACTCGTAGGTGAATTCGCGCGGCTTGTCTTTGAGTACGCGCGCAAGCTCGATGAGAATCGCTGCGCTCGAGGCTGCGTCGCTCGCTCCTACGAAGGGGAAATCGCGTGAGAGCTTGGTGTCGTAGTGACCAGTTAGCAGGATCCGATCTGTCCGGCGTCCCGGCAGCGCCACCGTGAGATTCACCATCACGATCGGGCCGATCGGCGTCTGGGCCGTGAAACGCTGCTCATGCACGGTAAGGCCGATGCTCGCAAGCGCGTTCGTGATGTAGGTGCGCGTCTGGCGCAGCGCGGGCGATCCAGCCGGCCGAGGTCCAATCGCGACCATCTGGCGCAAGTGCTCGAAGGCTTTGGCACTGTCGAAGACCGGCGACTCTTGTTTACCTGCCTTGCTCTGAGACGCCGGCTTTCCGGGCTCTGCGCCAATCATGGCTGGCGGGTTGGGCAGCGGCAATCCAAACGCAGGATCCTGAAAACCGGAATTCGATCGGCTAGGCCCCAAAACCGCGAAAGAAACAGCGATCAATCCGGTCACAAACAGGCATCTCATCGTCTTTCCTCCAATAATCGAGCACTCTCGACGGACACTGCGGATCTCACGAACCACCACTGCCACCACTGAATGGATAGTTCGAGTTAGATGCGTGTCAAATTCTAGCACTGTCGCGATCCCAAGCCGGCTTCTGAGTTTCAGGCGTGTCGGCAATTCCCCTGTCAATTGATCCTCCCGCTTGATGTCGATCCCCATCTTCGCCTAGAATCCTGGCTGTTCCGTCACTCTCAAATGGAATTGTGTTCAGGAGGCAACCGTATGTCCAAGACTCTTTTCGCCCGCATCCTTTTGTTCGTTGCGGTCTCGGCAGCGATGCTGCCCGCACAGACAGCGCGGCGCCCGCTCAAGCTCGACGACCTGTCCCGCCTGCATGAAGTGAGGGACCCGCAGTGCTCTCCCGACGGCAAATCGGTGGCGTACGTCGTCTCCACGATTGACGCAAAGGAAGACAGGAGCAATTCCCACATCTGGATGATCGGTTTCGATGGCAAGGAAGATCGCCAGATTACTTACAGTCAGGAGAGTGAATCCTCTCCTCGCTGGAGCCCGGATGGGAAATACCTTTCGTTCACTTCCTCGCGGCCTGGAAAGGCAAGCGGCAATCAGGTGTGGCTGTTGGACCGAAGCGGCGGCGAGGCTGTTCAGCTTACCGATGTGAAGGGAAGGCTGCAGGGATATGAGTGGTCTCCGGATTCGAAACGGCTCGCGCTGGTTGTCGGTGACCCCAACCCGGATGCCGAGGCCGCGGCGCCCGCAGCCGCGGCAGGAGCCGGAGACAGAGGAGGAGGCGGCGGCGCGCAGAAGGCGCCCAAGCCGATCGTCATCGACCGCTACAAGTTCAAGCAAGACGGACAGGGCTATCTTTTATCGGATCGCCACACCTACATTTACCTGTTCGACATTGCTGCGAAAAAAACGGACCGGCTCACGGGCGGCAAGTGGGACGAATCATCGCCTTCGTGGTCGCCAGACGGTTCCAGGATCGCTTTCATGAGCAACCATGCCGAAGATCCGGATCGCGATCCTGCCAGCCAGATTTATTTGGCCGAGTCGAAGCCGGGCGCCGCAATCAAGCCGGTGACGCCACCGACAAGCCGGGGTGGCCGGGCGCGCCCGCAATGGAGTCCCGACGGAAAGTGGATCACCTTCCTTGAAGGAGAGGAGAAGAAGTACGATGCCTACAGCATGGAGCATTTGACACTCGTTCCCTCGGATGGCAGTGCCGCGCCGACGAGGGTCAAGGCTGTGGAAGATCTCGACCGCGGAGTTTCGGCGCCCGAGTTTAGCCCCGACGGGAAGTTTATCGCTTTCAGCGTAAGCGACGACCGGTCGGTTTATCCTGCACGGGTGAGTCTTATGGGTGGTCCTGTCGAACGGCTGCTGAATCCGCCGGTGGTTGTATCCAGCTGGGTGACCGGAGGCGGCTGCTCGGCGGTGATCTCGGGTGGCGACGCCAGATATAACGAGGTCTATACGATGGAAGGACGCGCTTTGCGCCAGCTCACGCATCAGAATGATGAGCTGTTTGCGGAGCTGCAGGTGGCGCCATCGGAAGAGGTCAATTTCAAGAGCAAGGATGGCACCGAGGTGCATGGTCTCCTTACAAGGCCGATCGGGTATGTGGCAGGAACTAAGGTCCCTTTGTTGTTGCGGATCCATGGCGGCCCGAATGGCCAGGACCAGCATTCGTTCAGCATGGAGCGCCAGTTTTTTGCGGCTAACGGGTACGCCGTGCTGGCAGTGAACTATCGAGGCAGTTCCGGCCGCGGCACGAAATACTCGCGTGCCATATTCGCGGACTGGGGCCATTACGAAGTCGAGGATCTCCAGGCAGGAGTCGATTACGTCATCAAGATGGGAGTCGCCGCTCCCGACAAGCTGGGTGTCGGCGGATGGAGTTACGGGGCTATCCTGACCGACTACATGATTGCCAGCGACACGCGGTTCAAGGCGGCCACCAGCGGCGCCGGTACTGCATTCACGGTCGCCTTCTATGGCACGGACCAGTACATCATTCAATACGACTACGAAATCGGTCCTCCCTGGAATCCCAAATCATGGGAAACTTACCAGAAAATCGCCTATCCGTTCTTGCATGCCGATCGCATCAGAACGCCGACGTTATTCCTGGGAGGTGAACGCGATTTCAACGTGCCGGTTCAGGGCGGGCAGCAGATGTATGAGGCGCTAAGGAGCCTGGGGATTGCTACACAGCTCGTGATTTATCCCAACGAGACTCACGGCATCAGCCGGCCGAGTTACGTCCGTGATCGCTACGAGCGGTATCTTGCCTGGTACGACAAGTACGTCAAGAATGCGGCAGCCGCGCCGGGCGCCGCGCCGCCCAAGTGATGCATGATTTGGTTTCTTTCTTATAAAGACGGGCTAACCGCCAAGACTCAAAGTGCTCGAAGAATCTCGAAAGAAGCCTATTGGATCGGAAGCCGACGCCTCTTGGAGGTTCTTTGAGTCTCTGAGGCAGACCTCTTCACGCCGGCGTTGCACCCACGGAGGTCTGCGGCTTGGTGCGAAACAGGTACCAGGCGGCGGTCAGGCCGCAGAGTGCTGCGAACGACATCCATAGTCCAGGCGAAGCCTTGTTGCCGGTGACTTGGATCAGGAAGGTCGAAATTGCCGGCGTGAACCCGCCGAGCGCGGTCGCCAGGCTGTAGGCGAGAGAAAACCCCACCGTTCGAACATCACGCGGCATGACCTCTGTCAACGTCACCACCATGGCGCCGTTGTAGCCGCCGTACAGGAACGATAGCCACAGGTCGGCACTCAGCATTCTGCCGAATGACGGCTCTGCGACCAGCCACGACAGTGCTGGATAGGAGGTCAGGATCGTCAGAATTGTGAAGGTGAGCAGCACCGGCAGGCGGCCGATCCGGTCCGACACCGCGCCCATTACGGGGAGCCAGAATAAATTCGAAAGGCCGACACAGAAGGCGACCGTAAGGGTGCTTCGATCGTCGAGGTTCAAGACGCTTCTGCCGAAGGTAGGCGTATAAACCGTGATGAGATAGAACGACACGGTCGTCATCGTCACCAGCAACACCCCTGCGACCACGATCTGCCAGTTCTCCATCATGGACCGGAAGATCTCCGACGCGCTCGGCCGGTGAATCTTTGCAAGGAATTCTTCGGTTTCCTGCAAGGACCGCCGGATGACTAAAACGAACGGCACGATCAGGCAGCCAATGAGGAACGGAATGCGCCAGCCCCAGTCGCTGATCTCGGCGGGCGACAGGGATCTGTTTAAGGCGTAACCCATGAGAGCAGCGAACATGATTGCGATTTGTTGACTGCCCGATTGCCAACTCACGTACAAGCCCTTGTGTCCCGGGG
>Ga0187885_10004579_pt1 | contig 11231 bp, 8 predicted proteins | sample June2016WEW_20_1_3_FD_132970 | JGI IMG/M metagenome (GOLD analysis project Ga0187885, IMG submission 132970) | Peatland microbial communities from SPRUCE experiment site at the Marcell Experimental Forest, Minnesota, USA - June2016WEW_20_100 | ecosystem: Environmental > Terrestrial > Soil >... | reverse complement strand
TTTCCCTTGCAGGACAGAGAAGTCAGCGTCATTTTTCGCGTAAACCCGGCTCTCTTCGTTCAATTCCACAGCTTTTCGCAGGTTTTCCAGAGAGCCGGCGAGATTTCCTTTCATCGCCATCGAAGCCGCAACGGAATAATAAATATAGTCAGCGCCGGGATGGTTCTCGATCGACTGAAGAAAGTAGGAAATGGCCTTATCGTAATTGGCTTTGTTATGCTCTAAAACACCCAAAGCATACAGTTGATCCGTGGAGATCGACTGTTTTTTCTGGGCTGCTTCCTCCCGGTCGCATATCTGTATATAGCTGCGCGCCCGCGCGAGAATATCGAGTTCTCCGGGGTATGTCTCCAATAGAGTCTTCAATTCGGTTCTCGCCTTTTTAAACTCCTTCTTAAAAATCAACTCGATCCCTTTTTCAAGAAGTGCGAGGGCCGCGGATGTAGTCTTGGTCTGGCGCAACAAGCGCGGCGATTCATTGAGGGCGGAAGAAGCACCTGTCCTGAATGCTGTTTTCCTGGATTCCGCTTGCATTTTTCTGCTTTCCTTATTAATAGGCTGCTCTGCCAGGGCTGTCGCCTTTTTCACTGCCACGACGTTTTTGAGCTTGGATTTTCCGGACGATACCTTCTTCTTGGTGGATCTGCTCCGGGAAATCTTGGAAGCCGTTTTCGCCTTGGTTTTTTTCATAGAACGGACCACTTTTCGGGATTTTTGTCCGCCAATTCTCTTTTGCGCCAGTTCCCTCGCCATCAATATCCTGTAAATCTCTAAAGGTAAATAACTTGCCCCGCGAGATCCGTTGATTCAAAAAATTTGAGGTTATTATTAGGAAAAATCAGACGATAAGTCAAGGGCAAGATCTTTTAGAAGTGACACCTCAGAGAGCGAGACCTCGGCTAGAGTCGATGAGTATCCGCAATTTGGAAGATTTGCGGCCGAGGGTGGTTCTACGGGCCATAGGAAGAAAAGCAGCCTAAGTATTTATGTTTTCAACTGTTTTTGCCCGATAGTCGAAAAGTGAGCTCTGATAACTTTAATTTGCATGAAACAGAATTCCAACGCATTAGGGACATTCTATCCAAAATGCAAAGCGAGCTTCGTGCTCAGCTTGTGCTGCTAATCAACCGGAGCGGCCAGCCAATTGTTATCTCAGGGGCGGCCGACAATATCGATTGTACTGCCCTGGCATCGCTGGCCGCCGCCAATCTGGCGGCAACCGACGGTTTGGCAAACATAGTGGGCGAAAGGGAGTTTTCAGTCCTGGTGCATCAGGGACGCCGTCGCAGCCTTTTCATCTCCGATCTTCTGAAGAGGTTTTCGCTCGTGCTGGTATTTGATGCATCCGCGTCCTCAGGGTTGGTCCGTTACAAATGCAAACGAACAACCCTGCTGCTTGAAGATGTGATTCGTGATTTCCAGCGGAGAATAGAGAGAACGGAACCTGTAATGAGCATTCCCCAATTCAGCGACGAGGAAATCGAGGAGCTATTGGGTAGAGAAGTTATTGATTGACATTGACCCAAGGAAGCAGCGTTGACCTTCATAAACTACGTAGCCAGGGAAATTAACTGCAAAATCGTGTATTACGGACCCGGCCTGGGCGGCAAAACCACAAACCTGCAGTACGTGTATCAGATCACTAGCGCCGAAAACAAAGGGAAACTCATCTCGCTTGCTACCGAAACCGAAAGAACGCTTTTTTTTGACTTTCTCCCGATCGATCTTGGCCAAATTCAAGGGTTTCGGACGCGTTTCCATCTATATACCGTTCCCGGCCAGGTCTTTTATGACTCCAGCCGCAAGCTTATTTTGAAGGGGGCAGATGGGGTTGTTTTTGTGGCCGACTCGCAAGAAGAGCGACTCGACGCCAACCTGGAATCGGTGTCAAACCTCGCCGAAAACCTTATGGAGCATGGATTCGACATCGGAAATATTCCTTACGTTCTGCAGCTGAATAAGCGGGATCTGCCAAGCGCCATGCCGGTCGAGGATCTCAAAAACCAGCTCCTTGTTAAAGGAGAACCAGTCATTGAAGCCGTTGCTAATAAGGGTGAGGGCGTACTTTCTACTCTCAAATCGGTAGCCCGGCAGGTATTAATCGAATTAAGGAAAAGCGCCTGAAAGACATTTACGCGTTTACGGGTTCACAGTTTGATGCGGAAACTGCGGTTCGCATACCTCTTCCTACTTTGATAATCCGAAAAACTTGCGCGTCTCCTCAATAAAGAAAGCGGGCTGATCGTGATGCAGCCAATGGCCTGCATTGGGCACATTGATGAGACGGTGGTCCCGAATTGCTCGGATACGTCCTTCTTTGTGGGGGTCCTCAGTCCAGCTGTCGAGCCCGCGAAACAATAGAACCGGGCATTGGATCTGGTTCCATATCTCTCGTGCATCATCCATGTTGAAGGCATAAGGGGAAATGGCTCGCACGAAGTTGTCAAATTTCCAGGTCAGTGTCCCATCCGCATTCCAATTCGAGCCGAAAAGGGTCAGATGACGAGCCATTTCGTCTGAGAGGTATTGATTAGCTTTGTGCATCCTCTCGTAGGCAGCTTCGAGGCTAGGATAATGATGTGGAACCCGCTTCTCGTAGTCCCGCATTGCTTCAATCCAATCACGCAGCCGCACGTGGGCCGGGCTGGGAGTCTCCACCCCTGGAGGCGGAGCGATTCCTTCAATCGCCACCACCTTTTGTGCGCGGTCGGGATAAACGCCGGCATATTGCAGAACAATAGCGGCTCCAAGGGAGTGGCCAATGAAAGAAACAGGAAAATGGCCGACGATGTCTGCAAGTGCGGAGAGGTCCAGAACGTATTCCGCTATACTATACATCGCTCCCCGAGCCCAGTTGCTGTCTCCGTGTCCGCGGAGGTCCGGTGCGATGACCCGAAAGTCGTCCAAAAAAGCCTCGGCAATGCGATCCCAGCTCCGGGCATGGTCCATTCCTCCGTGGACCAGGATTAAATTCGGCTTGCCGTTATTGCCCCAGTCCCAAAAATGAAGCTTCAGGCGGTGCGAATAATAGAACTGAGATATCGGTTCTCTGGGCATAAGGGAATCCTCAATATCAAGAAGTCAGAAGCCAGTAGCCGGTAGCTACAGGAGTTTTGAGCCAGTCATACAAACAGCTAATAGTAGCAACTTTTCAAAGCCGCTCCTATATGCGATTCTGGCTTCTATTTGTCTTTTTGAGGGAAAATAAGTGAAAGCAAAACCGAGCCGGCCAGGATGGCCCCGACAATCGCAAGGGATGGACCGATCGGAATTACATAAAACCTGCTTGCCAGCATCTTCATTCCGATAAAGATCAGAACGATTCCGATGCCCGTACCTAGGTAGATGAAACGGCGAATTACAGCGGAAAGAAGAAAGTACATGGATCGAAGTCCGAGGATCGCACAAATGTTCGACGTGTAGACGATAAACGGATCGCGCGTAATTCCAAAAATGGCTGGAATGGAATCTGTGGCAAAAACGAGATCGGTGGTTTCAACTGTCACAAGGACCAAAGCGAGGGGAGTTGCCAGGATTTTACTCCCCTGTTTCAGAAAAAAATGGTTGGATTCGTACCCGGACGACATCGGCACGATTCGACGGAAAAACCTGACTACCGGATTTCGCTCGGGTTCGACCTCCGTCTCCCCCTCCCTTAGAATCTTGCTCCCGGTGAAAATCAAAAAAGCGCCAAAAATGTAAATGAGCCAATGGAAAGCGGTAATCAGCGCGGCACCCACAACAATAAATGATGCCCTCATGATGAGGGCGCCCAAAATGCCCCAGAAAAGAACCCGATGATGCAAGCGTGGAGGAACGCCGAAATAACTGAATAGGATGATAAAAACAAAAACGTTGTCGACGCTCAGCGCATATTCGACCAGATATCCTGTAAAAAACTCCAGCCCATGCGGATGGCCGAATGTTCTGTATACCCAAACACCGAAGGAGCACGACAGGGAAATCCATACCAGGCTCCAGATCACAGCCTCCCGTATTTTTACCTCATGAGCATGGCGGTGAAAGACTCCCAAGTCGATGGACAGGAGGAGGAGAACGACTGCAACAAAGGCGGTCCAGAATACGGGAGTTCCGATTGAATGTGCCATCATTCGCTTTCAATATTTTGTGGTGGAATCAACTCCGGCTGGCTTTGCTTTTCCAATCTCAAATCTTGAATCCCGGGTTTCGAATCAAATCAAGACGTATAACCGGCTTGATCGCTTTTGAGAGATTCCTCATAGGCTTCCAGAATATCAAGATAAGGGCTGCAGGATCGCGTCGCTACAACATAGTCGTAGGCCTCCTTGGCCGATAATCCATGGTTTTTTATTAGATAGGCTGCCGCAAGCGTCGGCCCTCGGTTGATTCCCGCAGTACAGTGGAGATAAACCTTTGACCAGCGCGGAGCCATTCCCTTCTCCAGTTCTGCAATACAGTGCAACAGGTTCGCTGCGAAAGCAGACTTGTCAAAATCCTGGGTAGGGATCCGATGGAATTGGATGTCCACGAGCGCGCAGGCCTTTAGAAGCTTTTTTTCCGAAATATTATAGGTTTCCAGATCCTGATCGCTCTGCATGCTGAGAACGGTTGTAATACCCAGTTGATGCAGCAGGCGAACATCTTCAGGCCGCAAGTAACATCCCACCCACAGCTTGTCTTTGATGATTTCGTTGCAATCGAGGATCATAAGGCCAAGGCTCTCTTCATTATCACGAGAACAGTACAAAATACTTTAGCACGATAAAGAAAAAACTCCACGGATTCCACGGATTCCACGGATTCTTAGAACCGGAGTCAATCCATGGAACCTGTTGAGTTTTAAAATATTTCTATTCTCTGGCCGAACACCGCCGGAGTCGGTCCATGATCGCCAGGCCTAACCCCTTCTCCGAAACAGGCCGAGCGATAATTCGATCCAGGGATAAGGAATCAAGTCGCCGCAGAGCTCCAAAAAGGTTTGCCGCTGCTTCCTGTAGGCTACCGGACGTGGATAGAACCTCCACGGCCTCGTATTGATCCGGATTCTCTGGCGGGACAAGACTCAGCAGCCCAACCCGCTCGTTGCGGCGCAAATCCTCTTTTCCCTGCTCGGAAATAACCAGTCGAGTCCGGGTGGCGTAGTGACGCTTCAATTGTCCCGGCGCCAAAGGCTTTTGCGGTGCGTCAATTGCCAGATCAAATTCCCCGATCACCGTTTCAAGCTCCTCAATCGAGACGCCTCCGGCCCTTAGAAGGCAGGGGGCGTTGCCGGCCAAAGAGAGAATTGTAGATTCCAGTCCTATCGTGCAGGCGCCTCCATCCAGAATAAAATCTATTCTGTCCCCCAGCTGATCCGCAACGTGTTGAGCTGTTGTGGGACTGACATAGCCGAAAAGATTAGCGCTGGGAGCGGCGATACCTCTTCCTGCAGCCGATATCAAAGCCAGCGCAGCCGGGTGCGAGGGAACGCGTATCGCAACGGTGTCCAAGCCTGCGGTTACTATCGGAGGGACCAATTGTGTTTTGTCGACAACCAGCGTGAGAGGACCAGGCCAGAATCGCTCGATCAGGTGCTGTGCGATTTCGGGAAAAGCCCCGTACTGGAGTGCGGAGGTCGGATCGGCAACGTGAATGATTACTGGATCGATCCGAGGCCTTGCTTTGACTTCGAAAATTCTGGCGACCGCGAGAGGGTTTTGGGCATCTGCTCCCAACCCATAAACGGTTTCGGTAGGGAAGGCGACAAGCCCTCCCTTTCTGATTATTTGAGCAGCTGCTTCAATCGCCCGGTGATCGGAAGCGTCTGCGATGGCGGCAATCGACACAACTTCCTCCAAAGCTCCTTCTTGCAAGTCAGAGTGTAACTCGAAGATCCGAAGACTCAAAGAATCAATAGCTAGCCTGGCCGGGCTGCTGGCTTGACAGTGCGAATGCCAGCAGATATATTCAACCCGGAATCCGGCTCCCCCCAAGGGTTATCCTGGGTTGGATTTCCATTCCAGCCTTTTACCGGGGAAGAATGGTCTATTAATGGTCACCAGAAGTCATGATTAATCGCCCTGACGATCCTGCAATTCCTGTTCTCGAGCGGCCGAGCGAAAACGGAATTGTAAAGCCTGAATGGTTTGCGCTTTATACGCGCAGCCGCTTTGAAAAAAAGATGCTGAGCGAGTTGACGGACAGGAGTGTCGAAGTCTTCCTGCCCATGCGCGAAATACTCAGCCGGTGGAAGGATCGCAAGAAAAGAATTTGGATCCCGCTTTTTCCTGGATACATCTTCATAAACCATATAGACACACCGGAAAACCGTTTCAGAATCTTGAATATACCGGGAGCTGTCCGGTTTGTGAGCCTGGAAGGACATGCACAGCCGATTCCGGAGGACCAGATTCAGTATGTTCGCAGGTTTCTGGAGTCCAGCATCTCGATAGATCCGTATCCATATATGCAGGTCGGTACCCGGGTGGAAGTCATTGCTGGTCCGCTGAAGGGAATTCAGGGCATCCTTGTGGAAAAACGGGGAAGGTTCCGTTTCATTATCCAAGTCGACCTGATCCGCCAAGCTGTCTCCGTGGAGATAGACGCTTCCGACGTGCGCTCCATCTGATTGACGATTTACGATTGACGACAGAGTTTATACAATGGGTTGCCTAAAACCTGGTCATATAGTTTCAATCGTCAATCATCAATCGTAAATCGTCAATGGAACGGACACTCGCTCAACTAGTCGAAAATTTCTATGCTTTGGGCGCCGAGAGAGCCTATGTGCAAAAGCACGGGTACCGGGTTCAGCGCTGGTCGTATCGACAGGTTGCTGAGGCAATTTACCGGCTGGCGGGGGAATTGCTCGAACGCGAAATCGGGCCTGGAGATAAGGTTTTATTATGGGGTGAGGATTGTGCGGAATGGGTGATCGCGTTCTTTGCCTGTATATTGCGTGGCGCGGTTGTTGTTCCGATGGATCGCATCGGATCCCTGGAATTTGTCAGGCGCGTTTGTCGTCAGGTCGAGGCGCGGCTTTGTATTTGTTCGCGCGAGCAGCCCCAGATCGATCCTTCCTTGCCCATTCTGGTATTTGACCGCTTTCCGCAAGTGCTGGCGCGGCACTCCAGCGCTCCTTTTCCAGCGCAACATTTGAAAAGCCAGGATACGGTTGAAATTGTATTTACCTCCGGGACCACTGCGGATCCCAAAGGGGTGGTGATTTCCCATAAAAACATACTGGCTAACCTTGAGCCCCTGGAGCAGGAGATCAACAAATACCTGAAATATGAGAGGGTTTTCCATCCTCTGCGCTTTTTGAACCTGTTGCCCCTTAGTCATGTGTTTGGCCAATTTCTGGGTCTGTTCATCCCGCAGATATTGGGTGGCACTGTCGTATTTCATGACACGCTCAATCCTTCCGAGATCATCCGCACGATCAAAAGGGAGAAAGTCTCGGTACTAGTGACCGTTCCACGAATTCTGGACGCCATCCGGGACAAGGTGGAAGGCGATCTGGAATTGAACTGTGGCTTGGAGGAATTTCGAAAAGAATTCCAGGCGGCTCGGGACGAGCATTTCACCAGGAGGTGGTGGCGGTTTCGACGAATTCACAGACAGTTCGGCTGGAAATTTTGGGCTTTCATCTCCGGGGGGGCGAGTCTCAGTTCCGCTTCGGAACAGTTCTGGGGACGCCTGGGTTTTGCGGTTGTTCAGGGCTATGGCCTTACTGAAACCACTTCACTTGTCAGCATTAACCATCCGTTCAGGCTTGGAAAGGGCTCCATCGGTCAGATTTTGCCGGGCCGTGAGATCAAACTCGCTCCGGATGGGGAGATTCTCGTTCGCGGAGACAGCATCGCAAAAAGCTACTCTCCGGACGGGCAAGCTAAGACCTTGTCTGCGGACGAAGGATGGTTCCATACCGGCGATATGGGGGCGCTGGATGAGCAAGGGAACCTCTTCTTCAAAGGTCGGCGGAAAAACGTAATCATCAGTCCTGAAGGAATGAACATCTATCCTGAAGATCTGGAAGCTGCGCTGCGCAAACAGCCTGAAGTCCGGGACTGTGTCGTGTTTGGACTGGAGCAGGACGGGAACGCTGAAGCTTGTGCGGCTTTTATTTTCCAGAACAGAAATCAGGCTCCCGAGGCCGTGGTTCAACGTGCCAATGCATCCCTGGCGGAATATCAACGCATTCGTCGCTGGCTGGTTTGGCCGGAAGAAGACTTTCCGCGGACAGCCACGCAGAAACCGAGAATCCCGCTGATTCAGGAATTCGCAGAATCAAGGTTTGGCGGAGCGGGCAGAGAAAAACAGGCGGGCGGAGCGCTTGCTGATTTAATCACCCGCATAACGGGACGGAAAGCCACAAATATTTCGAATGATAGTGACCTGGCAAAGGATCTCAACCTGAGCTCGATTGAAAGGGTTGAGTTGCTTAGCGCGCTCGAAGACCGGTTTCAGCTCGATCTCGATGAAGCAAACTTTACCGCTGCAACCAACGTGGGAGATCTCGAAAGGATGCTCCGCCAGCCGGCTGCACAACGAAGCAAACTCCGATATCCCGGGTGGGCCCAAAGTGTGCCGTTCGCTATCCTGAGAATTCTTGTCTATTATCTGCTCACTTGGCCGGCCACGCTCTTGTTGGCTTATCCTCGAGTACGAGGCCGGGAAAACCTGCAAGATGTGAAGGGACCGCTTCTCTTCGCCTCAAACCACATAACGGAGCTAGATATAGGATTCATTCTTGCAGCTTTGCCGATGCGCTTCAGGCACCGCCTGGCAGTGGCAATGCTCGGGGAGACGCTGCAGGAAATGAGAGATCCCCTGCCGGAAACCCCATTGGTGAAACGATGGATCGCGAAGGCTGGTTATGGCTTGGTCGTCGCTTTGTTCAATGTGTTTCCCTTGCCACAGAAAACCGGTTTTCGCGAGAGCTTTGATTTTGCTGGAGAATCGGCCGACCGGGGCTATTCGATTCTGGTTTTTCCGGAAGGGATGCGAACACAGGATGGGAAGATGAATCCTTTTCGATCTGGAATCGGAATTCTGGCAAAGAATCTCAATGTGTCTGTCGTTCCCATCAGAATTGACGGTTTATTTGAATTGAAGAAGGCGCCCAAAAAATTCTCGCGCCCGGGCACAGTCAGTGTGACTATCGGACCTGCGCTCCAATTTGATGCGGAGACCGATGCATCGAAGATCGCTATAGATCTGGAGACGCGTATCCGATCAATGGGGAAATAGAGGGGACGCTCCTCTACACGGTCTGCAAATCGGGCCAGGAGTGCTTGGGGTAACGCCTTTGCAGTTCCTTCCTGATCGAGGGATAATGCCGCTTCCAAAATCCAGCGAGATCCGCAGTCACCTGCACCGCGCGCCCGTTCGGTGCAAGGAGGTGGACGGTAAGCGGCACCCTTCCGGCACAGATCGTGGGCGTCACGGACATTCCGAAAAAATCCTGCAAGCGGGATTCTATCCATGGTGGCTTTGTGAACTCATAATGGATCTTCACCATGCGGCCGGATTTTAATTTGATCCGCTCCGGTGCCTCCCGGTCGAGCAGCAATCGCTGGCGGTCCGTAAGCCCGCGTTTAAGCGCTTCCACCAGTGACACGCGCGCGAGCTCTTCCAGACTGCGTTTCCCTTTGCAGAGACGCTCAGCAGTTTCCCTTAACTCGCGATCCCCGATCGGAGGGAATTTTTCGCCGTGGAAATTCGCTGCCACAAGTGAGAGTCGCGCTTGAAAACTGGAAAACTCCGGCAGATCGCGAAAGACGGAGAATTGTCGTGCGAGCACCGCGGAGGCCAGGATTTGGGAAGCTTGGTCGGACACAGGAGCGGGAATGACCTTCTCTTCAATCGTGATCTGGCCGTATGACGTGCAACTCGATTCATCAACCCTTCCGGAACGCTCATTCCAAATCAATTCCGTTTTGTGGACAATAGCGTCAGGGAGGAGCGCCGCGAGCCATTCGATTTCGATCGCGGAAGCGAGCCGTATGATTGCCTGGACCCTTTCATGAGCGGTCCTCTCGCGCCGTTCTTCGGCATCGACGGCGACGGCAAACATGGAATCGTGCACAACGCTGGAGGTAGAAAGAATCGCAGATCCTCCGCCAGCCAACAAAAGCTCGCGTGAACCGGCCTTGCGGCGCTTCGCAACCCGGTCTGGAAACGCAGCCAAAGTCGCGATCCGGAGACATTCCTCCACGTCCTTCGACAAGGGATCGCTTGCGTTTTTTCTTAAAGACAACAATCGGTGCAGATGGTGCTGCGATCGTCGGACCGCTTGGATTGCTCCGGGATCAAGGCCGAGATTCAGGATTTGCTCCGGCAGGAAACCTGCTGCTTCCGCCTCTTGAAACCGGTCCAATAACTCCATCAGGTCCGATGAGCCGGAAGAGCCGCCTCGCATTCTGGACGGCTTCGATTCGAAGTTTGCCCGGCTCTGCAGCCTGATATCCCGCTCCGAAAGAAGCGCTGCCAAAAGGACGCTCTCCGAAGCGGCCTTCAGCTTTTTTCCTTCAATAATCAAGCGGGCCAGTCTGGGATGTATCGGCATTTGCAGCATCTGAATCCCGATGTCGGTGATTTGACCTGCTTCGTCAATGGCTTTGAGCCTAAGCAAGACGGTTTCGGCAGCTTCCACGGCGGATTTTGGAGGCGCTTCGAACCAGGGGAATGAATGGACGTCGCGAACGCCTGTACCGTGAAGCATCAGGTTGGTTTCGGCCAGGTCGGCGCGCCTTATTTCGGGTGTCTCACGATCAGGACGCGATTCAAAATCCGGTCGGGTGTAAAGACGAACCACGCGTCCTGCCTGAGTGCGGCCGGCGCGGCCGGCCCGCTGAATTGCAGAAGATTTGCTGATCTTCACGGTAGAAAGGGTTGGAAGACCGCTCCATGCGGAGTGACTTGCTGCTCGTGCAAGGCCGGAATCAATTACGGCGGCAATCCCGGGAATTGTGATGGACGTTTCGGCCACATTCGTTGCGAGAATTACTTTCTTTCGTTCTGACGGTGCAATTGCACGGTGTTGTTCTGAAGAGGGAAGATCTCCGTGAAGAGGGAACAGCAGAAACCCGAGGCGTTCCACCATCGGCTGGAGTGCTTCCGCCGAACGACGGATTTCGGAAGAACCGGGCAGAAATACCAAAACATCGCCGTGAAGCCCGGAACGCAAAAGGCGGGACACAGCAAACGCGACCTTTTCATACAAAGGGCGTTGGTCGGTTCGTTCTTCGTGTTCAATCTGGATTTCG